>Ga0163161_10000994_pt1 | contig 21662 bp, 18 predicted proteins | sample S45metaG_FD_129847 | JGI IMG/M metagenome (GOLD analysis project Ga0163161, IMG submission 129847) | Switchgrass rhizosphere microbial communities from Kellogg Biological Station, Michigan, USA - S4-5 metaG | ecosystem: Host-associated > Plants > Roots > Rhizosphere > Soil | place: USA... | reverse complement strand
TGCCGCGGACTTCCTTCAGATTCGCAGTCACCCACGACACCCTTGTCTCTAGCTAACACTTCCTACTGCTAAGCGTGTTCGGGACTCTAACCCTATAGTCGATTGCCATGCCCGGCGCACCACTAAAGGCAAGGAAAAATTTCTTTTTCATCACAATACGAAAGATGCATAAAAACCGATTTCTCATATCAATATCGTTAATTTACGATTATTTAACATAACCAAAGTGTTTAAAATCAAACAATTTGCACACTTTTATGTATACCTTAGGATAGTAAACGCCAGCAGTTAAAATGCGGCCCAAAAAAAGAGTCTTCCCATATTAATTAAATAAGCGAAACAGGAATCAAAAAATAAATGGCTACAGAAAAAGAGTTAAATGCCGACCCGAATGAACTGAAACCTGTTGGACGGCTTGCGGCCTGGTTTATTTCCCTTTACGAGGTTTTTAGGTTCATCGGGAGATTTTTCAGGGAGGCCTTTCTCCCACCCTATGAGCTTAAAGAACTGGTGCGGCAATGTTACGAAATCGGTTATCGCTCTGCTTTACTGATTTCTACAACCGGCTTTATTACCGGGCTGGTATTTACCAAACAGTCGCGGCCATCGCTTTCCGAATTCGGTGCAACTTCATGGCTTCCATCATTGGTGGGGATCGCCCTGCTCAGAACACTTGCCCCCCTGCTTACCGGACTTATTGCCGCGGGGAAAGTGGGTTCGAGCATAGGTGCCGAACTGGGTTCGATGAAGGTAAGCGAACAGATTGATGCGATGGAGGTTTCGGCAACCAACCCCTTTAAATTTCTGGTGAGTACCCGTGTTTTGGCGGCTACGATCACCATGCCCATTCTTACCTTCTACACCGCTATGGTGGGGATGTTGGGTGCACTGCTCAATGTGTCGGTAAATGAAGGTACGAGCGCGACTACGTTTTTCCAAAGTTCACTAGAAAGCATCACGTATTTAGATATTATTGCTTCTACAGTTAAAGCGATACTGTTTGGTTTCACCATTGCCATAGTTGGTTGTTACCAAGGCTACCATTCTTCTAAGGGTACAGAAGGTGTGGGTAAAGCGGCCAATTCTTCTGTGGTTATCGCCATGTTCCTCATTTTTGTGGAGGAAGTAGTATGTGTACAGATATTTAGTTTGTTTAATACTTAAAGCCCGCCAGTGATGAAAGAAAAACCATTTACAGATCAACAAGCGGAAAAAGTGATTGAAATCAAAGGGCTGAACAAATCCTTTGGAAACTATAGCGTACTTGAAAATGCATCGCTTGATTTATATAAAGGCGAAAACCTGGTGGTTTTGGGTAAATCCGGAACAGGTAAGTCCGTATTGATCAAAATTATCATCGGCCTCCTTAAACCCGATTCGGGACTGGTAAGCGTGCTGAACCAGGTGGTGGATGAAATTTCCTATGCCGAACTTCTTGCACTCCGCTTAAGGGTTGGTTTTTCGTTCCAGAACAGTGCGCTATACGATAGTATGACCGTTAGAGAAAACCTCGAGTTTCCTCTGGTGCGTAACCGGAAGGATCTGAGCAAACAGGAAGTAAAAGATTCGGTTGAAGAAATGCTGGATGCTGTGGGCCTGTCGCAAACCATTAACCAAATGCCCTCCGAACTTTCGGGCGGACAACGAAAACGCATCGGTATCGCAAGAACCTTAATTTTAAGACCGGAGATTATGCTGTATGATGAGCCTACCGCCGGATTGGATCCCATTACCTCCCGCGAAATCAACAAACTCATCAATGATGTGCAGGAACGTTACCACACGAGTGCCATTGTTATTACCCACGATTTAACCTGCGCCAAGGAAGTAGGCAACAGGGTAGCCATGCTTATTGAACGGAGTTTTGAGAGACAAGGCTCTTTCGACCAGGTGTTCAATTCGGGCGATCAACAGGCACAACCCTTTTTCGATTACAACTTTATACAATAACCATGAACGAAAACAGAAAAAAAATAACAGTAGGTATTTTCATCGCCATAGGTATCCTGATTTTTGTATTGGGGATATTTACCCTGGGCAGCCAGAAGAAAACTTTTGTAAAGAGTTTTACCCTTAGCGTGGTATTTAACGACATTCAAGGACTGAAAAAAGGAAATAATGTATGGTTTTCGGGGGTAAAGATCGGTACGATCAAGAAAATAGAATTTTTTGGCACTTCCCAGGTAAAGGTATACCTGAGTATAGAGGAAGATGTGCACAAATATATCCATAAAGATGCAGGCGCGAGCATTGGTGCAGACGGACTGATCGGAAACAAAATTGTGGTACTAACGGGTGGCAATCCGAAATTCCCTTTTGTAGAAGATGGCGATCAGCTGAAAGTGAATACTTCGCTTTCTACGGATGACATCATGAAAACCTTGCAGGTAAACAATAAAAACCTGGTAGATGTGACCGGCGACTTTAAGATACTGGCCAGAAATCTGATTGATGGAAAAGGTGCCGCCGGTGCCCTGTTATCTGATCAGGAGCTGGCTACGAATTTTAAATCGATGGTGGCAAACCTGAACCGTACCTCCATTGCCACAGCGCAAAGTGCCGAGCTCCTTGGCCGCTTTGGAAAAACGCTGAATACAAAAGACGGCCTCATGGATAAAATGCTAACCGATACAGCAATATTTAAAAAGCTGGAACGCTCTGCTGCCACTTTACAAAAATCTGTAGAGTCGGCTTCAAGTTTAGCGGCCAACCTGGATGCCGCATCGGCAAAACTAAAAACTTCAGACAATGCCGCCGGATTGTTGTTAAACGATCAGAAAACAGCCGAACAGGTAAAGGCAATTATGTTGAATCTGGAAAAAAGCAGTAAAAAACTGGATGAAGACCTGGAAGCCGTACAGAGCAATTTTCTGCTCCGTGGTTTTTTCAAGAAAAGGGCTAAAGATTCGTTAAAAAGACAGCAGCAATAATTACTAATTGCGGTCTGCCGTCTGTCATCATTTGTAGGATTGTTTCGCAGTAGAAGACTACCCTGATTAGTGGAATTAAGGGTTGAAGAAAATGTTGCTTTTTTCTTTATCAGACTCGATTTAGGTAAAGCTTTCATTACCCATTCTCCTCTTAGTTGATAGCCGATTACGCTACCTGTTTACCGGTGATCCCCGTTAATTCCTTGTTTAATTGTGGCTATAATTTAAATTAATATCGCAACCATTACTTCAAGTTTAACAGGGGCTTGGCACGCCTTTTATCAGGATTGAATTGTCAAAATATCGAAAGCAAGCCCGTTCCAACCTCTTCCAATTGCATTTCAACTCATGGAAAAATACAATAAATTATACTGTTTATTTACTAAGGTTTAATGGCTCTCATTGCAAAAACCCAGGCAAAAAAAACAACAACTTAACAAACAGACAATAAGCGCCTAACCTTAAGGAAACACTGAATGCTTAATTTAGAAATACGTTTGTTTGCCAGAACCACAGATGGGTAACAACGAAGTTTTAAATAAAACAGCAACCTATGAAACAGCAGGCCAGAACGATCCCGGGAAGACTTGTGGATTTTGATTATAACAGGTACAGGCTACCTGCATTTGTGATGCAATTTAAACCTTCCATCTACCAGGATGGCGATTGCTACTATGCCGTACTGTCATTCGAAGAGGAACACGATGTTTCAGGCCTCGGAACTTCACCCGAGGATGCGCTTATTGACTGGAATGATAAAGTATGTGAAATGCTTTCCCTATCCGATCCATTAAAGGAATCGCTAAAAGCCAAAAATAAATAAGCTGGCCTAAAAGCAAACCGTATCTGTCTTCACCTAAACCTATCCCAATGAACCACCATATCGCTACCGGACTGGTATTTTATCAGGACCACTATCATGAGCCGAATTTTCTCGGTAACTGTTATTTTGAGATCAAAAGGCCTGCCGATTGCTCCATTACCCAGCTCCACCACTTTTATATGTTATTAAGAAAAGGAAACAAGGTTTCGCCTGTTGACCTGCCACTCAAGATTTTCAGTGCCGCATTTCTCGCGTTCTGTTACAATGGCAAAAGACTGGTGGGCATTTCAGCCATCAAAAGGCCCAGCCTGGCCTATCTGGAAGATGTACATCAAAAAGCCGGAATTGACGTTGGCATCGATCAACCTTTTATGGAAATCGGTTATTCTTTCACCCGCGAATCTGTCCGCAGAAGGGGGATCAGCAGTACCTTGAAACGGATGTTACTTAAAAAAATCAGCGATCACCAGGGCATCCTGTTTTCCACTACGGCCACCCCCAGCAGTCAGCGTTTTCTGATGTCTAATGGTTTTAGGCCAAAAGGAAATCCTTATCAGGGCAAATTTGATCAAAATATTATCTATTTTGAGCGGGATATGCCATAAATAATCAGCCCAAATGGGCTCAACAGCAGGAAGGATATCGGGCCCGGCACAATATGACTTGAAACAAATAAGCCACAACATCCGTTGCAGCTTATTTTGCCTAACCAAAACCTAATAGATATAACCAATCTATGTTACAAACCTAAAAACTAAACATGAATAAAAAATGAAGTTCAGATCCAGACCAGATCTGTGTGAATATACTGATGGCAAGGATTTAATAGCGTTGTAGAGGAAGGAATCGAACCTTCGGCATGCTACCGGCCAGCGCTCTACATGATCATTTCTTTTTGACCGCCGCAAAAGTAATCAGTCAGCTTGCATTTAAAAGTGTAAAGCAAAAGCTTAACAGTTTAATAACATAACACTACGCCTTCGCCTTTTCTAACGTGTTTAACTTAAACAAACGGTAAATGGCATACATTCCAGGTATCATCGGCAATATAGCCGTCCACATGCCGGGAAAATAATACCTTCCGGTTGTCCCAAGGTAATAGTTACGCATATTAACAATCATTTTTCCATGGATAGAAGCAGTAAGTGGTTCCAAGGTTCTGGCATCCAGTTGTGGCTTGATTAGCGGAAAGATAAAATGTGTAAACTCAGCTACACCTGGGCCTATAAAAATAAACCAGGCAACAAAACCAGCAATAGGGACTTTATAATACAGGCCGAGGGCTGTAAGGGTGTAAATTGTGGGGCCAACCAATGCAAAAACCATCAAAAAACTTTTTTCACTCCAAGGAATGCCAAAGAGCCTGCTCATGGCAGGAGCAAAACCCGTAAGGTATTCTTCTATAATGTGGATCTGCAGACCAGCAACAGTTAACAGAAAAAGCGGCAAAATAATTTTTGGGTCTACCGGGTTTTTAAGATAAGTAATATACCAGCATACCAGGCCAATTAAAGCAGACCCGCCTACAATAATAACAGGCGGCAATCCGATAGCTAAATAACCCGTTATCGGTGCAACCAAGGTAAACACCATTGCAATAACCAGGCTCAGCTTTTGCGGGATAGAGAATTTTGTTTTCATAACCTTTACATTAGTATATCAAACTTAGCCTATCTATGTCAACGAAAATTTATCAAATGATAAAAACTATATTCCGGCCCTGATCCTGCTTAAAGAAACCTGAGTGATGCCGAGATAACTCGCCAGATCGCCGAGACTGATCCGCTGTACGAGATCCGGGTTCTCCTTTAAAAAATTCTCGTAACGCGCCGTGGCTTGCTCTTCTAATATTTCACCAATCCTCGACATCATGTTAACCGAAGCCATAGAAACCAGTTTTCTAAAAAAAGTTTCCATCGCATGAAAACGCGCACAAAGTTTATCCATTTCTGTTCGCGATATACGCGTAACCACTGTATTTTCTAAAGCCTCTACCTTATAAGCTGAGGGCTTCTGAGTAAGGTAACTATCGAGAACAGTAAACATCGTGCCTTCAGCAAAGAAACGCATGATAAAAGTCCTTTCCTTACTTTCAAAACAAGTTTTTACTAGTCCGCTGTTAATAAAGTATACATATCTACATAAATTTCCCTGCGCTAATACGGTTTCTCCTTTTTTAAATTGGACGGTTTCTAATTGTTTAGACAATATGGTGGCGGCATCATTTTCTAACGCACAAAGATTGTTCACAAAGCCAATAAAATCTTGACTGGATTCATATTGTTCTATCTTCATATTAACCTGTTTAACCTGCAACGCATCTTTTTGCGTTTGGGATTAACCTATGAGATAAACTACAGATAATTTGGCCTGAATGTTTTAATTAATAAATTAAGCTCTTCACTACCAATAAGGTTAGGGTCGTCAAATTGTCTTTTTAAAACATTAACAGACACTTTAACCGTTCCGTTAGTGGTGCGGATGATACAGATTTCCTGATCGGCAGTAGAGGATACATAATGACCGATTTCGGATTCAATTTCAGATAAACGGATGAGCAGTTCGTAATAGATGTAGAGCGGAAAATTCACATCGCAAAGTTAACACAATAAAAAGCAAAGATTCGATTATTAAGCCACCGTTAAGCTTATCTGAACAACAGGTTTGTTACGCCTGATGAAGAATAGTGCTCTATGTTACCTCATGTCGTTCTTCCTTAGGGGTATAAAACCTGCTGATCAGACTTGGTAAGGCAATCAATAAAAGTGGTAATGCCACTATAAAACCACCAATAACCGCAATGGCCAGTGGCTGGTGCAGCTGTGCTCCAGCGCCTATACCCAAAGCCAAAGGCAGTAAGGCAATGATTGCCCCTAAAGCCGTCATGAGTTTCGGCCTCAACCTGGTCGAGATGGCAAAAGTGATGGCATCTTCTACATTTTTTTCGATCAGCGATTCTTTAAACTGCAAAAAGGTAAATACAGCGTTCTCTCCGATGATACCCACAATCATGATTAAACCGGTATAACTGCCCACATTTAAAGGTGTACCGATAAGTAACAGGGCAAGATAACTTCCTGAAATGCCCAATACTGAAATCAAAAGAATTAAAAAGGCAATTTTAAAGTCCCTGAAAAGGAAAAGAATGACACTGAATACCAATAAACTGGAAGCAATTAAAATGGTTAACAGCTCAGAAAAAGACTGCTGCTGTTCTTTATACGCCCCACCATATTCGATATGGTAGCCTGATGGCAGGTTTACTTTTGAACCTACCACCGACTGGATATCTTTCATCACACTTCCAAGATCCCGGTTATCGAGCCTTGCCGTGATGGCACCTATGGTTTGCAGGTTTTCGCGTTCCACTTCCGCGTTGCCAGATTGAAGATCAACTTTGGCCAGGCTCTGAATGGGCACTGCTGCTCCGTTAGGGAGAAAGATTTTAAGTGCTGAAATATCTGATACGCCAAAAGTCCGGCTTCCCGGATACACCATCCGGATGGGCGAAAGTTGTTGTTTATCACACAGATCGCCAATAACGTTGCCCTGCATGGCGGTTTGCACTTGTGCCTGAAAAGAAAGCGGGGTAATGCCGTATTGGGCGAGCATCGAGAAGTTAGGCTGAATATTAACCGTTGGACCCGAGAGGATAATCCCATCGAATACATCGGCGGTTCCATTTACTTTTGAAACCAGACCGGCAACCTGTTTCGACAATTGTTGTAGTTTCTGCTGGTCGTTACCAAAAATCTTCACTTCAATGGGCTGTGTTGAGCTCATTAAATCGCCCAGCATATCGCCGATCACCTGGCCAAAATCGACAACCAGTGCGGGCTGCGTGTGTTCAATATGTGCCCTGATCTCCGAAATTACCTCATCAGTACTGTTTTTACGGTTTGGCTTCAGCTGGATCAGATAATCTCCGGTATTGGGTTCGGTGATAAAAAAGCCCATCTGTGTGCCCGTTCTCCTCGAATAGGCCTGTACATCAGGAATTTTAACGATTTCTTTTTCTACTTCTTTCAGCATCCTGTCGGTTTCCTCCAGCGAGGTGCCCGGAGGGGATGCATAATCGAGTACAATACTGCCTTCATCCATTTCGGGTAAAAATCCGGTTTGAAGTCTTGGAAATACCAAAACAATTGATGCGATCAGTACGAGGATAAACATATAGGAAATATATGGCCGTTTGATAAAAAAACGTACCCAGTTCTGTGCTTTAACCTCATGTACAGCAACGTCTCTCCCAGAGGCATTGCTATGCGCGTTTTTGGTTAGCAACAGGTAGATTACGGGCAGTCCGATCCAGGTGACAAAAAATGAACATACCAGCGTAATGATCATGGTATTGGTCATCACCTGAAAATAGGATCCGGCCACCCCTGTCATGAGCACAAAGGGAACAAAAATAACGATGGTACTAATGGATGAGCCGAGCATGGCTGGAAAAAGGTAAGTGATGGCCTTGCTGATTAGGGGGGCTGTCGGTGCGTTAGGATGCTCTTCGTGTGTACGGTGAATCTGCTCTACCACCACAATCGCATCATCTATGATGAGTCCGATGGCTGCTGCAATGGCACCAAGCGTCATGATATTCAAGGAGTAACCAATAAAGTAAAGCACAATCACGGTAAGACAAAGGGTTACCGGAATGGTAATGAGTATGGTGGCGCTGGCCTTTAAAGAGCGTAAAAAAATAATGGCTACAATAATGGCCAGGGCCAGTCCGATCCATAAACTGTCGCGCACACTTTTAACCGATTCGTTCACAAAATCAGCCTGTACATAATAGGGTTTAATGCTTACCCCTGCCGGAAGAATATTTTTAAGCTGCTCAACCTTAGCGGCCATTTCGGCAGAAAGGTCAACCAGGTTTGCATTGGGCTGTTTAATTACCGCGATCAGTATCCCGTCTTTTCCATTGGCATTGATGCGGGTATATTCTACGCTCTGCTGGATATTTACTTTTGCCACGTCTACTATCCGTACCGAACGGTTCCCCTTTCGGGCAAGTACCAGTTCTTCCAGGTCGTTCCTGGTTTTTACCGTGGCATCTGTTACCGAGAGGTAAAGGAAATTATTATCGGACAGATAACCGTTGGATTTGATAAAATTGGTTTGCGAAAGGGCTGCAGAAATCTGGTCTGGAGAAATGCCCAGCGACTGCATTTTCTGCACATCAAGCTCCAGCCAATATTCTTTTGTTTTGCCACCTATCACACGGATTTCGGAAACGCCGTCAACCTGTGATAGAAAAGGTTTTACCGTGTAAGTTGCTATTTTTTTGAGTTCGGCTGGCGAATAATTGTGACTTTCCAAGCTATATCCACTCACAGGGAGTATAGAAGGGTTCATTTTTTCGACCGAGATATTTACCCCTACAGGAAGCGCCGCTGAAATCTTCGCAATCTGCGATTCGATGCGTTGCTGGCTCAGATCGATATCAGCACCAGGGTTCATAAAAGCAGAAAGTTCACAACTCCCCCGGCTCGTGGTGCTCCGTACCAGCTGCAGATCAGGCACCTGTTTTACCGCGTTTTCCAGCGGACGGGTAACGGTAACCACCATTTTATCAACCGGCTGAAGTTCTGCATCGGCAATGATTTTGATCTTTGGAAAGGTAATCTCCGGAAAAAGGCCAGTTTTAAGCTGCTGAAAAGAGTAAATGCCGCCAATGAGGATGATAACCAGTACCGCCAGAATGGGATTTTTGTGGGAAATAAAGAATCTGTTCATGGCTATTTCTGTATGTTAACCCTGGCGGTATCGGCAATGCCATAATTTCCGGTTTTGATGATGCGGTCGGTTTTTGTAAATCTGGGCTCCAATACCTCAATTAACGAGTTGCTTTCGATCCCCTTTTTCACATTTACTTTTACCGCCGTCGAATCATTGATCATTTTCATTACCCAAAATTCATCTTCAGTCTCATTTGATAATACCGCCGATTTAGGCAATACCTGTGCCTTTGCATGGCTCAGTTTGCTTAATCTTACTTTGGCAATAAGCCCCTGTGGAATATCTTTGCTGGTGGGTATCTTGATGATATAACGTTGGGTTTGGGCAAGCGAATCAACCGAGGGCATGATTCCTGAAACTGATCCTGCCAGTTTAGTTCCATCGGGTAAAAGCACATCAATGGTTTTATTCTGGCTAATAATTTTGTTGAGTTCGTAAGGCAGATCAAGTAAAAACACCAAACTGTTGCGGTTACTGATGGTGGCCAGGGCTTCTCCATCCTGCACATAATCGCCATTCTGGTGGTTCACCTGAACAATGGTGCCGGCCTGACCCGAACGGATATTGGAAACGCCCGAAAACTTAAAACCGGGGTCGAGTTTGTTTACCGTATTGCCAATAGAACGGGCTTCTTTGGTAATCAGCGTAAAAAGCAAGGTTCCAGTGCCTACTTGTTGGCCTGTTTTAGCACCCGTTCGCTCCACATAACCATTGATATTGGCCTTTACAAAACTTTTTTCGAGATAAGCCGATACAGCAGAAAGTTCTACATATTCGGAAAGCGAACTGTCTTTAGGGCTGGTTACCTGTACAGGCGTAACCGGAGCCGGCGCATCGGTTTCTGCTACCGGATCTGCGCTGTAGCATGCTGAGAGGCAGGATATTAGTGCGATAACACCGAAGGTTAATTTGAAATATTTTTGCATGATTATCTGTTCCAGTAATTAAATTGGTTGATCAGTTTCAGTCGGTTGATATTGGTCTGCCGCAATAAATTTTGGGCAGAAAGGTAATTGTTGATGGCGATGATAAAATCAGACACCTTTAAATCGCCGGTATGGAGCAATTTACTATCCACATCGATCAATCCTTTGCTAAAACGGATCTGCACGTTAATCTGACCAAAAAGGGCATCGGTCTGCGCAAGCTGTTGTCGAATCAGGTTAATCTGCTGCATCTGCTGTCGGGTGAAAAAATCACGGTAACTCACAACGGTATTTGTCGAAAGCGCCAGTTTATCGTACTGCATCTTCCGTTGATGGCCATCGTATATCGGAATCGAAAAGGTAAAACCTACACTGGCACCAAAATTTTTATAGGGCTGGAACACCAGCGAGGAGCTGTAACCCCCATTGGCATAAACACCCAGTTTTGGTTGATAGTTCAGATCGATTCCGTTCTTGAGGTTGATATTTTTCAGGCTGTCCAATTCGAAACGTTTGATAAAGAAACTTTTGTCGCCTGCAAAGGCCTGGCTTTCCAGTTTGGGCTCTGCAAGGCTGGCCTGAATGGTATCGGCTATGCCCGCCAGATAATTAAGCGTTGCATAATCATTTTTAAACTGTATTTCAGCCTGTTTTAAGCTAAGTTGCTGTTGCTGAAGCGTAACCAGAAAGGCGAGGTATTCTGATTGTTTATAGATATTGCTGCGTGTAAGCGTTTTTAATAGTTTCTCTTCACGATCCAAAAGCGTGACTACTTCACGGTTAAAATCAACCTGTTGCTGACTGGCAAAAGCGGTAATGTATTGGTCAATAATCGACCGGTTCAGGTTGAATAATGAAAGCTGGCTGGCATACTTAACCGAGTCGCTCTGAATTTTGATGCCTTCGAGCTGGTTATTGATCCTTTTTTTATTTAACAGATCATAATTTACATTCAGCAGGGCTTCCAGCGCCTGTCCGTTGGTAATTACTTCATCATAACCATAACCCCGTATAATTGGCGCATATAAACCATTACCCGTGCCTGTTATTTGCGGTTTTGTACTTGCACGGGCAATCAGACTATCAATCCCGGCCGTTTTACGCTGGTTTTCAAAATCCTTAAGCACCGGACTAAAAGACTTCGCCTTCGCGAGATAGTAATCCAGGTTTTTTACCGGCCCTTGTGCCTTAACCAGAGTTACTGAAACAATCAGTAAAACGGTCGCGAGCTGTTTATAGATGAGGTTCATTTTATTGTTTTAATCTTTTCAGATTTGAATTTCAATAGTTGTACAACTAAATTAAGACCTAATTATGAAGGAATTCTGTAGTTAGGTTTTTGGGAAGTTGTATTTGAAGAAATAAGTGGATTTTTTGCTTAGGTTGAAACCCTTAATAGCTCAATCCTTATACTAGACACAGTGTGTTGGATGACTTGTGCTTTTCGAAATACAGCTAAAATAAGTTTTACTTAGTAGAATCTTATTTTAAGTACAGGTTAGGCCATGGCAAAGGCAATAAGCGCTCAAACTTGCGCTTAGTGAGAGCTGTATTTGAGAAATAAGTGCATTAACATAAAACGCGGATATCATAATATAAAAAGTACAGGCAATATTATAAAACCAGAACGCATTAAAATAAAACAGGAATGCATTAAAATAAAACACGAATGCATAAAAATAAAACCAGAAGGCATTAAAATAGAATCAGAACGCGATAATATAAAACCAGAACGCATTAAAATAAAACAAGAATGCATCAAAATAAAACACGAATGCATAAAAATAAAACCAGAAGGCATTAAAATAAAACCAGAAGGCATTAAAATAGAATCGGAACGCGATAATATACCACCCGCTGTCCTTTTTTATCGTTTTAAAGCAATTAGAACCTTCCCGAAAGCATCAATCCGGTGCTGCCGGGCTGGTGGAAAGGCATCAATGTAAAATTGCCTTCTTTCTTTGCGGTGAACAGGCTTTTCATGTAGGGGTAAATCAGGTAGGCGATCTTTGTAGAGGCAATCCCAAAACCGGCACCGGCCACTACATCACTAAACCAATGTTTGTTGTTATACATCCTGAGTGTTCCGGTGGCTGTGGCTACAAAATATCCCGCATAGCCGATCCATGGATTTACATCTTTATATTCCTGGTGCAGAAATTCTGCCGCCATAAAAGCCGAGGCCGTATGCCCGGATGGAAAAGAATTGGTACCTGATGCATCAGGCCGCATCCTGCCTACCCCCTGTTTTACAAAATGGGTAGAAACGCCCATAATGGCTGCAGAGGTTACATATAACATGGAGGCATCAAACAGATTGTGTTTACCCTTAATACCCGAAAGATTTAATGCATACACCGCAGCAGCGGGTGCCAGCTGTAAATAATCGTCGACATGGGCGGCGAATAACGGATGATCTTCCTGCAATTCGGCCTTGGTACTCACATCAAGCTGTTTCAGTGCCCCATGATCGTAAACCGCCGCAAAACCATAACCGATCAATACCGCAGGTGCAATAAAGGTAAGTGGCCTGAATTTCATTTTGGGCACCGGGTTTCCCGCGTACCATCTCCCTGCTGTATCAGCCCGAAGATTTGCCGTAGAATCGATTACCTGTGCCGAACAGATTGTTATCGAATTGATAAAAAGCAGGATAAAAAGGGATATTCGGCGCATGATCTAATTTTTAACGGTATTCCCGTTTGCATCAAACAATAGATCTTTACCTTTTACCTCAGCTTCATACCATATTGTGCCATCGGCTTTTGTAATTTTTGCGGCTTCGGCAATCTTCTTCCCTTTTAGCCTGGCAAGTACCGCTGCAGGCAGTTCTGAAGATTTAATCGAACTTTCTGTTTCGAGTAAAGCACCGCCTGGCGTATATACTTCAGAAGTCTCCTTTCCGTTAAGGGAAAAACCAGCCTCATAATTGGCCTGCTCCATTTCCCATGTTACCTTCACAGCCGGATGCGCTTTTTGAAACGCAGCTTTAACGGGAGCGGGTACTTTGGCTCCATTAATTTTCTGGGCTTGAGACGAGATCGCCAATCCGCCCATCAGCAATAAAATTCCTAATAACCTTTTCATAGTTTTATTTTTAATCAAAACTATCAGTCAATTATGTAGGAATTCTGTAGTTATCAGCCTTAGCCTAAATTAATTGAAAAAAAATGCAGGTTTTCAACAGGACTGTATTCGATATCAAACCCATAGAGGTTACAGATCTGTTTACTGATGGCCAATCCCAGTCCCATGCCTTCAGATGCTGTCGATTTTGAAAAGCGGTCGAACATCCTGTTTTGGATATGTACTGTTTTTCCGGTGTTGGAAATGGTCAGTTTTTCCGGGGTTAATGTTATCAGTATCCTCCCCCCGTTTATATTGTGCCTTACCGCATTACTGAAAAGATTGTTTAACAGGATATCGGCCAGATAACGGCTCATGGTAACTTTCCGCGCCGATAATTTCAGCTCTACATGTAAACCATCGCGTTCAAAAAGTTCCTGAAACTGACGGACTTTTGCTTCGATCATTTCTTTTAAATCTATTTCCTCGGTATCCGAAATCAGGTTATTTTCGATCTTGGCCAACAGTAAAAGCGACTGGTGCAAGCGCGATAGCCTGCCCGTGGCCTGATAGATATCTTCCAGTAAGGCGCCCTGCTGTTCGGTAAAAGACTCTGTTTGCAGGAGCGAATCCAGTTTAGAATTGATCACGGCCAATGGCGTCATCATTTCGTGCGAGGCGTTATCGGTAAAACTTTTCAGTTCTTTATAATCCTGTTTCACCTTCTCGGCCATCGCATTTACCGATTTATTGAGTTCGTTAAATTCATCAATCCGCGTGGGTTCTTCCCTGATGTTATCCATACGGGTTACCTCAAAGGCCTTCATCCGGTTTAGTACGGCATAAAAGGGTTTCCAAAGCCTGTTCAGTACAAAACGGTTGATCAGCAACAGCGAAAAGAGCAATAACATGGTGATGCCCAGGGTGATCAGCAGGATGATCCGCACCAGGTCTTCTGATTCGACACGCGATTTGGTGATGGTCACAATTACCGTTTTGCCATTCAGGTTAACCGTAGTAATGAGACTTCTTCCAGGCTCCTGTTCCTGCTCTTTGGGGTTAAAGTATGTGGTGTAGCTAAATTCGCGTACATCGGTAGTATCGCCCTTAGGCATACGGTAAGCAACCTGCTGATCGAGATAGGTTGCAGGCAATGGAAGTTTATTATAGGTATGGGTGTATTGCCTGATCTCATTTTCTTCAACAGCAAGGTCTTTATCAAGCTTGTTCGTTAAAATGAGGTGGATTACCAGGTAATAGATGATCCCGGTGATAATCAACACGATAATGGAGGTGATGATATTTACCCTATTGTAACGGCTGGAGAGTTTCATTGGCTGCTGAATTTATAGCCGATACCATAAACAGAGCGCAGATAGTCTTTTGCACCAGCCTCGCTAAGTTTCTTTTTTAAGTTTTTAACGTGGGTGTAAATGAAATCAAAATCATCCGACAGGTCCATTTCATCACCCCAGAGATGTTCGGCCATGGCATTTTTGGTAACCACTTTGTTTTTATTGGAAAGGAAATATACCAACAGGTCGAACTCTTTTTTGGTCAGTACAACAGGCTGCTCGTTTACGACGGTTTTCATCGCGGCCACATCCACCTTAATCTCGTTAAAAGTAATCAGGTTGTTGCCGTCGAAGTTCTTTCGTCTTACAATGGCACTTACCCTGGCCTTTAGCTCCGAAAGATGGAATGGTTTTACCAGGTAATCATCGGCGCCGAGATCCAGGCCAGCCAAACGGTCATCTAGCGAGTGCCGTGCCGAAATGATCAGCACCCCATCTTTCTTATTAGTATTTTTCAGCTGGGTTAATAGCTCCAGCCCTTCTCCATCCGGCAGGCCAAGGTCCAGCAAAATGCAATCGTAATGATACAGGGCTATTTTTTCGGATGCCGAAGCAAAGTTGGTGGCAAGTTCACAGATATTGCCCTCACCCGTAAAATAGGCAAGAATACTCTCATAGAGTGCCTGTTCATCTTCAACGACCAAAATTTTCATGGTGTAAATTATTAAATTATGCCCGGATTTAAAAGTAAAGCTTAGCCGATACGGTTGATCAGCTTTTGAATGTTCAGCAGTTTCTTTTCCTGTAATGTCTTTTTGCCATAAGCCGTAAAATATTCGTGCCGGGTGAGCATTTCCAGATTCAGCGCATCCCAGGCCATCTCGGTATAAACCAGTCCCAGGTTTTCTTCCCACTCGGCTTTCAATTTATTGGCATAGCGCTGGTAGTCGTTCAAAGAGAAATGATAGAAATCTGCATCGCAGATGACCATTTGGAGTTCGTTTTTAGGGAATTGCGGAAAACGAGTAGCCATAATGCATTCGCGAACCAACTCTACTCTATCGGGCTCAAAGCCGTTTCCTAAAAGAAATACCGCGGCAATATCCGCACTGGCTTCTTCATGTCCGATATACTTTTCAGTATAACCCAGATCGTGTAAATACGCAGCAAGGATCACCACCAAATGATCTTCCGCCGAAAGTCCCATGTTTCCGCCAATTAACTTTACGCCCTCCACTACAAGTAAGGTATGCTCCAGATTATGAAAATACATTTTTTGCGACAGCCTGTTCTTCAAACGCTCTTCCACAAATGATGCTACCTTAATTAATAACTGATCGACGATGCTATCCATTTAGATTAAATTAATCCAACGCAATGATATAAATGAATTCTGAAGAAAATCTGTAGTCAGGATAATTATACTTTACACAAACAAAAGTTCTCCCGCTTGTGATCAGTATGATCAGAAATTAGCCGATATAGATAAAACTGGCCAATATTTTTATCGCTTTATTTGTCCATAAATGGTTTCGGCTAAATCAAACGCAGATTTGGATAAATCCTGGCGGTTAACGCTGCTGATATTTGTATCAATAAAAGAAAATCAATTATGCGTGTATTTGTTACAGGAGCCACAGGCTTCGTTGGTACTGCCATTGTGCAGGAATTAATCAATAACGGTCATCAGGTATTGGGTTTGGCCCGTTCGGAGACCTCAGCCCAAAAGTTACTTACTGCCGGTGCGGAAGTTCACCGCGGCGACCTGGAGGATCTCGAAAGTTTGAGAAGCGGTGCAGCAGCTGCAGATGGCGTCATCCACGCGGGCTTTATCCACGATTTTACCCGCTTTGCAGAAGTTTGCAAGGTTGATGAAAAAGCCATTGAAACGATTGGCGAGGTACTGGCAGGCACTAACCGCCCTTTTATTGTTACCTCTGGTACAGCTTTGGTAAGTCCTGGAAAGCTGGCTACAGAAGATATTACCCCTCCTGTTAATCCTGCATGGCCAAGGGCTTCAGAACAAGCTGCTGATGCGGTAGCCGAACTGGGTGTACGCACAGCTGCGATCCGCTTATCTCCATCGGTACATGGCCAGGATGATTTACATGGATTTATTCCCATATTGGTCAACATCGCCAGAGAAAAAGGAGTTTCTGCTTATATCGGAGAAGGATTAAACCGCTGGAATGCGGTACACCGTCTGGATGCGGCCCGTTTATTCCGTTTAGCTTTGGAAAACACTATTCCCGGAACCCGCTTTCATGCTGCTGCAGAAGAAGCCATTACCGTTAAAGCAATTGCCGAGGCCATTGGTAAACAACTCAATCTACCAACCGTGTCAATAGATACTGAAACAGCTGCCGAACACTTTGGTTGGTTCGCGCACATGGCCGCAATTGATTGTCCGGCATCCAGCCAATGGACGCAGGATCAGTTAAACTGGCATCCTTCGCAGACCACATTGCTTACCGACATTGAAAACGGCATTTATACACAATCATAACCAGGATGAAAATTGTAGTAACAGGTTCTTTAGGGAACATCAGTAAGCCCTTAACCGAGATGTTAATTGCTCAGGGACATGCTGTAACCGTGGTCAGCAGTGATGCAAAAAAAATGGCGGCTATTGAAAAATTAGGGGCTACGGTCGCGATAGGCTCAATCGCCGACGTGGCCTTTTTAACCCAAACTTTTAATGGAGCAGATGCTGTTTATGCCATGATTCCCCTGAGTTTTACCGAACCCGATTTGGGCGATTATATGCACCGCATGGCACTTAATTATAAGCAGGCGCTCAATGAAGCCAATACCAAACGGATTGTACTGTTGAGTGGCTGGGCGGCAGACCAGGTTAAAGCCGAAAACCTGGAGTATTTGTTTGATGGGCTGCAAGGCGCCATGACAATTATGCGCCCGGCTGTTTTTTATACCAACTTCTACCAGTCGATGGATCTCATCAAAGGCAAAGGTTTCATTGGAAAATTCCTTACCCTGCGCTATTCGGGGCTTTGGGCACTGCTTACAGGCAAAACAGGCCTTTTGATGGGGAACTATGGTGGAGAAGACCGGATTGTTTTTGTATCGCCAAGGGATATTGCTGATGCTGTTGCAGAGGAACTGTTATTACAATCACCTGAGCAAAGAAGCATCCGTTATGTAGGCAGCGAAGAAATGACCTGCAATGAAGCCGCACAGATTATCGGTACTGCCGTGGGCAAACCCTGGTTAAAATGGGTATTGTTATCCGATAAGGAAATGTTGCAGGGCTTGAAGATGGCTAAATTACCCGAAAAGCTGGCAGAAACCCTGGTGGAAATGCAGGCAGCGATGCACAGTGGCAAAACACTGGAAAACTTCCATCAAAACAATCCCAAAATGGGTAGGGTTAAGCTGGCTGATTTTGCAAAGGAGTTTGCCGAAGCATATCATAAAAAATAACGAACTTTAGTAGAGTTATGAACAATCAACAGCTTTTTCGTTTCAGTAGTATCACCGAATATCACCGTGCAGCGGGCCTGCCTAAACCGGCACACCCGCTGATCAGTGTGGTACATATGAACGATCTGACCAGGCCGTTGGCCGAAGGTTCGTTCAGTTTGATCTATGATTTTTATTCGATTTCGATGAAAAGGGTGAAAAACGCAAAGTTTAAATACGGCCAGCAGGCCAGCGATTTCGATGAGGGCGTATTGTTCTTTATGTCTCCAGGCCAGGTGTTTGGGATGGAATTTGAAAAAGGTGTTGAAGTACACCGGCCTGAAGGATGGATGATCCTGATCCACCCTGATTTTTTATGGAATACTCCCCTGGCTAAAAGCATCAAACAATACGAATTCTTTAATTATTCCGTTCATGAAGCACTCTACTTATCGGATAAGGAAGAAACCATACTCAATGCGCTTGCCGCCAATATTGAGCATGAGTACCATGCCAATATCGACCGCTTTAGTCAGAACGTAATCATTGCCCAGTTGGAGCTAATGCTCACCTATTCGGAAAGGTATTACCAGCGCCAGTTTATTACCCGTAAAATCGCCAGCCATGAAATCCTGATCAAACTGGAAGATTTGCTCTCTAATTATTTCAGCAGTGGTTTGCTGGCCCAAAAAGGGCTGCCCACCGTGACTTATATTGCCGAAAACCTCCATATTTCGCCGGGCTATCTGAGTGGCCTGCTCAAATCGCTTACCGGACAAAATACGCAGCAGCATCTCCACAATAAACTGATCGAGCTGGCGAAAGAAAAGCTTTCCACTACCAGCCTATCCGTGAGCGAGATCGCCTACGAATTAGGCTTCGAACACCTTCAGTCATTCAGTAAACTGTTCAAAACCAAAACCAATCTTTCGCCTATAGAGTTCCGCCATTCATTTAATTGAAACCTTTTGTCAAAGGCTTAAGCTTATAACCTAATGTCATTAAGTTAAGCACATATTCACATAACTGCGCCCTACTGGTCAGATGGGAATAAACACGGTTTTCATACCCCTACTCAATCAGCTATGCCTATCCTTAGACGCATCTCTTTGATCTTGCCTCTTAGACTTTCGCTAGCTTGCTTTAATCAACTACAGGCCTTGCCGAAGACGCTGTCAATCCCAAGTGGCTGGAGAATCAAAAAAACAGATGTAGAAAAGAGCATTTAGTACTGCCAAACCTGAAACGCAGTGGTTTTGTGTTCATAAAGAAGATTTAAAGTCTTCATGAGTATTAGAACACAAAACGAAGTGCCGCTGTTTTTTTGATGAGGGTAGGCTGTGAGGAGCCACCTTGCTGGATTGACAAAGCATTTTTGCATACTTTTGATGCCTCAAAAGTTTGATGCCCTGCGGCATAGGAGCAGAAAATGGATATATTAGTTTTTCAGTACTAAGCTCCTTTAATAGAAGGAAAAATGCTGTCCCAAAGCTACGGGACAGCATAACGATATCCTTATGTAAAAGAGCAAAAAAGCGAATGCAAGTTAAAAAGATCATCCTAATTCGAGTCAGCTGGAAGCAGACCTTCCATCACCCGAAAAACTAGAAAGATAGTATCTAATCATCTCTGTTTAAACCTAACGACATTAGGTGTAATCTCAATTAAATCAGGAATGAATTTTTTCCAGCCTTTAATTTATAAGTTTTTCCTTTCCAGATAAACTCACCGTTTATGGCCTCTGGCAGGTTGATATCAACTTTCCATTTATTGTTTTCCAATTTATAAGCCACAGCTATTTTTCCATGCGGATGAGGCATTTCACCGCTAATGTCGGTCATACTGCCTAAATGTGGCGTGATTTTAACCCGGTTAAAACCTGGCGAATCGCTATCAATACCCAATACCATTCTGAAAAATTCGATATTCGGGCTGCTTCCCCAGGCATGGCACTCCGAACGAACGGTTGATAAACTCGAATCTTCTGCCCAGGTGGTCATCCCCATTTTGATATTTTCTCTCCAGATATCCAGCCAGTTCATAAAATCGTTACCCATCCCACCCTTTAGCAAAGCCTGGTGCAGGTAATATTTGAAATAAACTGTACACTGTGTTAAGGATTTATCGCTCAGCATAAGGTTGCATAATGATGCAATATCCCCTTCTTTTACAATACCGCTCAGGATGGCAAGCGAATTGGTATGCTGCGAAAATTCGTTTTTATCCCTGGTGTCGGCATACATTTTTTTAGCCGGATCCCAGTATTTACGTTGAATGGTTTCTGCCAGTTGCTTCGCTTTCTGGTTATATAGCGTCGCATAAACAGGCAAACCCATCTTGGCTTCCATTTTCGCCGCCCACTGATAAGCCAGAAGCAACTGCAGATCATAAATCGCTGCACTGCCGTCTGATCCTTTTGGCCCCCAGCCCATATTACCTGCCCAGTCTACGAAAGTCCAGTATGGCACATCTTTCAGCGAACCATCGGCCTGCTGATACTGACTAAAAAAATCGAGGATCGCCCGCTCACCTGTTAATTTGCTTTTGATGAAATCACTATCATCGCGGTACATCCAATAATCGTGGAGCATACCGATATACCATAAAGAGAAGGTAGAAATAATCTGGTTACTGTGTGTGGGGTACCGGCTAAAAGTAACGCCTTCTGCCAGGCGGGAATGGTCCATTAGGTTAATGGCATTACGCGCCAACCGGTCGTCACCACTGTAATAATAGGAAACCATTGCCTGGATACGTGTATCGCCTATGTATTGTAACTGCTCGTAGTAAGGGCAATCGGTATAGGTTTCCCATGCATTTAACCTCGCGGTACGCCAGCCAATATCGAGGATCTGTTTAATTTCCGGATTGCTGGTATTCAATACCGCCGTTTGTTTAAAAGGATAACCTGTAAAAGTACCGTACAGATCTTCGATCACCAATGGCTCAGCTTTGGTACGCATCACCAATTTGATGTAGCGGTATGTTCTGAAGTTAAGGGTGGTAAAAACCTGATCATCACTGCCATCGGTGAGTATGCTATCTTTCCGGCCGATAAATTCTTTTCCCGCTACATCATTCCGGTTGCTTTTACGGTAACCATCGCTCACTTTATCGTAAAGTGTTTCTGCATAACTTAAAGATAGGCCTGCGCCTTTTCCTTTTGACAGTGCAAGTGTAATGTAGGCATTGGTGAGGAAAGTTTGATCGAGCAATAAACTCACCGTAGTATTGGCCGGAATGGTTAATGGCGACTTTTGGGCAGGAAATAATTTTGGGATGCTCATGCCTGTAGCGCTTCTTACCGTTGAAATGCGCTGATTGGTCATTTCCATCTGCGGTATAAATGAAGGTACCAGCGACCAGCCGAAACCATCGCCACTGCCTTTAAGTTTTCCGTCGAACATTTCGTTGACGCCGGGCCAGGTACTGTCGTCAAAATCAATGCTTGTCCAATCTC
>Ga0163161_10000993_pt1 | contig 21666 bp, 20 predicted proteins | sample S45metaG_FD_129847 | JGI IMG/M metagenome (GOLD analysis project Ga0163161, IMG submission 129847) | Switchgrass rhizosphere microbial communities from Kellogg Biological Station, Michigan, USA - S4-5 metaG | ecosystem: Host-associated > Plants > Roots > Rhizosphere > Soil | place: USA... | reverse complement strand
TGGTCATGTCCGGGAACAAGGGAATCGAACACAGCCGCGCCGAATTCCATTCGGTGTCGGGCAGGTAGATGTTCGGGAACCGCTGACGATAATACGTGTGCAAATGGGTGGCGATAAAGTGGATGCCGGTGCCGATGTTTTGCTCCTGCAAACCCTTCATGAAGGCTTCACGGTCCAACCCGCAGCGCTCGGCGTCGATGCGCAGGATGAACAGGTGCCAGGCGTGTTGCTGCGCATACGTCGGCACCGCCAGTGGTTGCGCGGCAGAGCCTTCCAGGCGTTGCAGGTACGTTTGCGCCAGCTCCGTGCGTTTGGCGTTGATATCGTCCAGACGCTCCAGTTGCACCAGGGCGATGGCGGCATTGATGTCGGCCAGGTTGTATTTGAAACCCGGTTCAATCACCTGCGCCTGAGGCTTGCGGCCGTGGGTCATGCGGTCGTAGGCGTCGACACCGAGGCCATGAAACTTGAGCATGCGTACCCGGCTGGCGAGCGCTTCATCGTCGCTGACGAACATCGCGCCCTCGGCGCAGGTCATGTTTTTGATGGCGTGGAACGAAAAGATCGCCGTGCCTTTGGCGCCGACGTGACGGCCTTTGTAGAAGGTGCCGGCGGCGTGGGCGGCGTCTTCGATCACAGGGATGCCGTGTTTGTCGGCCAGCGCATAGAGCGGGTCGAGGTCGAAGGCGGCGCCCGCGTAATGCACCGGAATGATGGCTTTGGTGCGCGGGGTGATGGCCGCCTCGATGCTTGCCAGATTGCTCATCAGTGTGTCGCGGTCAACGTCCACGAACACCGGGGTGGCGCCCAGCAGGCAGATCATGTTGGCGGTGGACACCCACGTCTGCGAGGGCGTAATGACTTCGTCGCCCGGACCAATGCCCAATGCCAGTAACGTGATATGCATGCCACCGGTGGCCGAAGACAGCGCAACGGCGTGCCGGCACCCGACGTAGTTGGCGAATTGCTCTTCCAGTTGCTGGTTTTTCGGCCCGGTGGTGATCCAGCCGGAGCGCAATACTTGCTCTACCGCTGCAATTTCTTCATCGCCGATACTGGGGCGGGAGAACGGGAGAAACGCCTGACTCATTTGCACCTCGGGCTGGAATTGAACGCTACCGGTATTTTTTGGATCCAAGGCAAGCGTAGTCGATAAAATATAAGCTGGTTCAATCGGTTACAAAAAAAACGTTACAAACCACATCAATTGACTTTTGCTGTTCCTGTCGGCACGTTGGACGCTTGCGAGGAACAGCCGCAACTCATTGAGAGTAAGCGCAACTTCGTGAAAGGAACATGAAAACCCGGTTGGCAAAACGTTTATCCGAGCGTTACACAGCCGCTGTTCAGACTCCTGCCGTTCGTCGCGACTGTGGAAGAAAACTCCTGCGCAAGTCTTCGCTTTATTAATAGGGATGTTTTAATCCTTAGCTGTACTACTGCAATGTTTTTTATCAAGGCCGTTTCGTTTGATTGACTTACCTGTTACCCAACCTGTTGCTTCAACGACCAACCCGTTGACCTTGTATCTGGCCCGGCTCGCATCTTCCAGTCAGCTGACTATGCGTTACGTTTTGCAGGATGCCGCCGACCGTTTGGGATTCGACGACATGAATCTCGAGGAAATTCCCTGGCATCAGCTACAGCCCGAAAATGTCATTGCGCTGGTCGCAGCGTTACGCGAAGACGGCTACGCGCCCAACACCTCTTCGCTGTATGTGAATGCGGTACGCGGGGTGATGAATGAGGCGTGGCGCATGAGCCTGATCAGTCAGGATCATCTGCTGAAAATGCGCTCGGTCAAAGGGATTGCCGGCACCCGTTTATCCCAGGGGCGCAACTTGAGGCGCACGCTGATCCAGGAATTGATGGCGGTGTGTGCCGCCGATCCACGGCCACAAGGCTTGAGGGACGCGGCGATCATCGGGATTTTGTACGGTTCGGGTATGCGCAAGTCCGAGTCGGTGAACCTGGACCTGTCACAGGTCGATTTTGCCGAGCGCAGCCTGCGGGTCACGGCCAAGGGCAACAAGCAACTGATCAAGTATGCGCCGGCCTGGGCCTTGGGCAAACTGGAGGACTGGCTGGCGTTTCGTCGATCACAGCTCAAGGAAGGCGAGGTGGATGACCCGTTTCTGTTCAACCGCATCCGTCGTGGCAGCCACATCACGCGCGAGCGCATTACCAAACATGCGATCTATTACATTGCGCGCCAGCGCGGTGCCGAAGTCGGAGTGAAGATCATGCCGCACGATTTTCGCCGTTCATTCATCACCCGCGTCATCGAGGAGCACGATTTGTCGATCGCGCAGAAACTGGCGCATCACAGCAATATTCAGACAACCGCCAATTACGATGTGCGCGATGACAATGAACGGCGCCGAGCAGTGGATCGTTTTGATCTTTAACGTTATGACCCGCTGAGCACGTGGGCATGGCCGATGGTCGAGACGTGGACCGCGCTACCGGCAGGGGGCGCGTACATGCCCGAACCGCGTACTGTTAATGACCGACCGGACTGCTCGCCCGAGCTGGGAGCCTCTAATTCCACGGTCAATGTGCAGGTGTTGCCGCTGAAGTCGCGTTCAGTCACTACAGCGCGGCACCCGGCCATTTCGGTGGGGCTCGGCTGGATGCTGACGAGCTGCAACTGCTCGGGGCGCAGCATGATCTGCGCCGAATGGTTGTTGCGGTGGTTGTTCACCGGGATCCGACCGAGTTCGCAATGCGCCCAGCCGGCTTCGATTTTGGCGGGCAAGACCACGGCATCCCCGAGAAACAGCGCGGTTTGTTCGTCGTCGGGGTAGCGGTACACATCCAGTGGATGGCCTGATTGCACGAGCCGACCGTCGCGCATTACTGCCAGTTGATCGGCAAACGACAGGGCTTCACTCTGGTCATGGGTGACCAGGATCGTGGTGACACCCGCATCGGACAACAGTCGGGCGACCATTTTGCGCATGGCACCTCGAAGGCCAGTATCAAGGGCGGAAAACGGCTCGTCCAGCAGCATCAGGCGCGGCTGTTGCGCCAACGCTCGCGCCAGCGCCACCCGCTGTTGCTGGCCGCCGGAGAGTTCATGGGGCCAACGGTGGGCCATGCTGGCATCCAGGGACACGCTGTCCATCAGCTCAGCGACACGATGGTTTTTTTCGCCGCCCTTGACCGAAAGCCCGAAACCGATATTGGCGGCCACGGTCATGTGCGGGAACAGGGCGCCGTCCTGGGGAACGTAGCCAATCTGGCGCTGATGCGCCGGCACCTCATGAGTGGCGTCGACGAGCGTCTGGCCATTGAGTGAAAGACGGCCGGTGTCCGGGAATTCAAAACCGGCGATCATCCGCAACAACGTGGTTTTGCCCGAGCCGGATGGGCCGACAATCACCGTCCGGCTGCCAGCGGGCACCGACAGGTTAATGCTCTCCAGCGCCTTTTGGTCGCCGTAAGACTTGGATATGGCATGCAGTTCAAGAGCGTTCATCGGCCAGCCGTTCGTTTGGATTGGTGATAAAGAAGTCCGGTCAACGGAAGCGACAGCAGGATCATCAACAGCGCATAGGGGGCGGCAGCGGCGTAGTCGATTTCGCTGGTCATGGCCCAGAAACCGGTGGCCAGGGTGCGCGTCCCATTGGGTGCGAGCAACAGGGTGGCGGTGAGCTCATTGGTGATCGCCAGAAACACCAGCGCAGCCCCGGCGGCGGCGCCCGGCGCGGCCAAGCGAAGAGTAATCAGCCACAAGGCCCGACCCGGCGAGCGGCCGAGACTGCGTGCGATGTTTTCCAGTTCTACCGGTGCCTGGGCAATTCCCGCCCGTAAACTCACCAGGGCGCGGGGCAGGAACATCAGCAGATACGCCAGCAGCACGGTGATCGTGGTCTGGTTAATCGGTCGGGCAAAATGGATGGTGAACGTTACCAGGGCCAGGGCGACGACAATCCCGGGCAACGAGCTGGTGATGTAGTTACAGCTTTCCAGTACCCGCTGTAACCGGCCTGGAGAGCGAATCGATAGCCAGGCAATCGGGATCGCGGCGCAGGTGGTCAGGACAGCGCCTGCCGCGCCGAGCTGCAGTGTCTGTTGCAGCGCCGGCATCAATTCGTCCAGTTGCCAGACCTGTGTGCCGCCCGCGATCAGCCATTTTCCCAGCGTGATCAACGGTACACCCAGCGCCAATGCGCAGGTGAAGACCTGCAGCGCCAGGCCAAACATTTTAGCCTCCCAGTACAGGCGCACAACCCGCTGCGTGCGCGCGCTGCCTGATCCGACCCGGGCGTAACGCGCCGTGCCACGAGCGGCGGACTCGGCGGTCAGCATCGCCAGGCAACACAGGGCCAGCACGCTGGCCAGCATGTTGGCTGCCGGGCCGTTGAAGGTGGATTTGAACTGGTCGAAGATCGCCGTGGTAAAGGTGTCGAAGCGGATCATCGCGTAAAGGCCATATTCGGCCAGCAAATGCAGGCCCACCAACAAGGCACCGCCGCAAATGGCCAGGCGCAGTTGCGGCAGTACCACACGGAAAAAAACCGCCCACGGCTTGAGCCCCAACGATTCGCCAACGTCTTCAATAGCCGGGTCGAGCCGGCGCAGGGTGGCCGCAATCGGCAGGTACAGAAACGGGAAGTAGGCGATGACCGAGACCAGGACGCCAGCAGGCAAGCCGTGAATCGATGGCACCAGGCTCACCCACGCATAGCTGTGAACGAAGGCCGGCACAGCCAGTGGCGCCGTCGCCAACAGTGACCACCAGCGTCGGCCTGGCAGGTTGGTGCGTTCTGTCAACCAGGCTAGCGCCAGGCCGAGCATGACGCACAACGGAATGGTAATCACCACCAGCAACACGGTGTTGATCAGTAATTCAGCGACACGAGGTCGAAAGACCAGAGGCACAATGGCCGCCCAGCCTGTCTGGATCGACACGCCGATCACGAAGGCAATCGGCAGCAGCGACAGGAGCGAGACCAGTACGGACAAACCGATCACCCACGCGCCGCCACGACCCGCGAAGACGCCCCGTGAGCGTCGTCGCAAGTTCACGGGGATCGCTGGAGCGACCCCCCCTGGCAAAGTTTCAGGCATCAATTAGAGCAGTCCCGCCTGAGTCATCAGCTCTACGGCTTTTTTGCTGTTGAGTTTTGAGGCATCAACTGCCGGCGCGTCGAGTTGCTGCAAAGGCACCAGTTTAGGATTGGAGGGGGCGTTCTGGCCCACGGCGTATTCAAACGATTTGCCGGTTTCGAGCACTTTCTGGCCTTCCTTGCCGGTGATCCACTTCAGCAGCGCTTGAGCGTCTTCCTTGTGTTTGCTGGATGCCAGAACACCGCCCCCGGAGACGCTGACAAAGGCACCCGGATCTTTGTGTTTGAAGTAGTGCAGGGCGGTGTTCTTGCTGTTTTCGCCGGTCTTGGCTTGATCGCCGTAGCTGTAGTAGTGGTAGATCACGCCACTGTCGACCTGGCCGGCATTGACCGCTTTGAGCACCGAACTGTTGCCACGGTAGGCCGTGTAGTTGGCTTTCATCCCTTTGAGCCACTCAAGGGTGGCCGCTTCGCCCTTGAGCTCAAGCACTGCGGCGACGATGGCCTGGAAGTCGGCACCGGCAGGCGATGCGCCCCAACGGCCTTTCCAGTTTGGCCCGGCCAGGTCCATCAACGATTTTGGCAGATCGGCTTCAGGCAGTTTGCTCGGGTTGTAGACGAACACCGTGGAGCGCGCGGCAATTCCGACCCATTTGCCATCCGCTGGACGATACGCCGCGTCCACTTGCTCCAGGGTAGCGGGCGCTACCGGTGCAAGCAGGCCTGCTTTGTCTACCAGCACCATGGCCGGGGAGTTCTCGGTCAGGAATACGTCAGCCGGGGAGGCGGCACCTTCCTGCACGATCTGATTGCCCATCTCGGTGTCGTCGCCGTTGCGCACGGTGACTTTGATCCCGGTTTCCTTGGTGAACCCCTCGACCCAGGCCTTGGTCAGGCTCTCGTGTTGGGCGTTGTAGACCACGATACCGTCGGTATCAGCGGCATAGACGTGTCCGGCACTCAACAGGGCAGTGGTCAGCAGTGCTGTTTTGAGGAACGAAGGGATAGAGGGCGTCATTCTGGGGGGCAGCTCCTGTTCTTTTTAGAAGTCATGCACGCCGATTCACCGGAGAATCAATGCGAACCATTTGCATGTTTTGAGGCGCAGGGAATGTAAAACGCAATATGAGAAAAAAACGTCAAAGAAACCGTTAATACATGTCATTTTCATTCAGGTTAGCAGGCCTTCAGCACCTTGCCTGAGGATTTGAAGACACTCAGTGAGTGTCGATAGGCGGGTGTTGAGTCAGCGGAGACAGGGCACCGCTGAACACTACCGGGAGTGGGGAAGTGGAATTAGCTGGAGGGAGGGCAACTCTGTTGTGTCCCCTTGGCGGCCTGGCCGATCAGCGCAGCCAGGCGCTTGACGTTATTCTGCTGGGCCAGGGCCAGGTCTTCGATGGTCCCCCCCGAAGGCGTTTGCAGGATGCTGCGGCAGGTGAGGGACGTGCCATTGACGTCATTGACGTCATTGACTTCACTGGCTGGGCGCAAGCGCCAGGTCACATCAATCAGCCCGTATTGCCCGGGAAAGGAGTCAAAACGCAGCACATCCAGGCGCAACGACAGCTTGCGCTGGGGGTTGAGGTTGGCCAGTTGATCCATCAGGGCACTTCGGAACTCCTCTCCCAGCGACGCCCCCCACCATTCGGATTCGAGCAACACCAGGCCGCTGTTGCCTTGGCGAATAACCACCTGTGGCCGGTCGACCTGCGCCGGTAAACTGAGGCTCTCAATCTCGATGACCACCGTGTTACTGCGCGTTGCACTACCTGTGTGCGCTGGCATCAGGGTGTGATAGTGAACAGGTTCACTGCGGCAGGCCGCGAGCAGCAGGAGCGCAGCGACCAAGGTGAGCTTCGGCGAAAAGGCCATGGATGTTGCTCCTTTCTTCTGCTGCACGGTCATTATTTCAGGTCCTTTGCCGCGGGATTGTCAGGTCGACCGCGAAGCAGTGCTTCCGGATGCCGGATCAGGTAATCCGCGAGCTCACGCAATGCTCGCGACGTACGTTCCAGCTCACCCAGGGTCTGCCCGAGTTTTTCCCGCGATGGTGAACCATCGGCAAGCGTGGCGTTAGCCGATTGCAGGGTCGTGTTGGCCGACAACAAAGTCTTGCTGACGTCCGACAGGGCGGTATCTACGCCGGGCAGTGTCGTGCTGTTGAATTTCCCCAGCCCTTTGCGCAGTTCCACCAAGTTGCTGTCGAGATTGCCTGCAATGCGCTCGATCGGCAGTTTGTTGACCTTGTCGACCATGGATTCGAGTTTTTCCTGCAACTGTTCGAGGCTTCCCGGAATGGTTGGGATCATGACTGGGCGCGCGGTCGCATCGAAGACCACTTTGTCTGCTTTAGGGTAGAAGTCCAGGGCGATGTACAACTGGCCGGTCAACAAGTTGCCGGTGCGGGCCTGGGCGCGCAGGCCGTTGTCGATGAAGGAACCAATCATCCGCACGCCTGCCGCTTCGTCATTGGGGTCATGATTGAGCGACTTGATCATTTTGGTGTGGGCCTGACCCAGGCGCTGCGGGTAGATCACGATGCCGACACTGACCGGAAAACTGCGCTTTTTCTCGTCGAAATCCAGATTGACCGACACCACCTTGCCGATTTCTATGCCCAGGAATTCCACCGGCGCATCGACCTTCAGCCCACGCATGGCCTGATCGAAACGCAAGGCCAGGAACTGTGCCTTGCCATTCGGTGGTGCGAGGGCGCTTTGCTGATTCTCGAACAGTTCGTAGGCATACTCTTCGGGGGCAGGTTTGTCGTCCGGGCTGTATTCCGGCGCGCGGAAGGCGATACCGCCCACCAGCAGGGAGGATAAAGACTCAGTCCTGACGTCAATGCCGTTGGCATTGACGCTCACGTCCACGCCACTGGCATTCCAGAACCGGGTGTTTTCAGTGACGTACTGGTCATTGGGCGCGTGGATGAACAGGTCAATGTTCACCCCTTTGCCATCCGGGTCCAGTGCATAGGCCACCACCTGACCGACCGGAATCTTGCGGTAGTACACCGGCGAGCCAACGTCCAGCGACCCCAAATCCTGCGTGTGTAAGGTGAAACGTTTGCCCGGTTCGCCATAGGTAATGGCCGGCGGGATTTCCAGGCCCTTGAAGTTTTTCGCGCGGCCATTGGCTTGACCGATATCGGCGCCGATGTAATCCCCTGACAGCAATGTATCGATCCCCGAGACCCCGCCGGCACCGATACGCGGACGCACGACCCAGAACTGCGAGTCTGAGCGGGTGAAACCTTCGGCCTGTTTGGTCAGTTTGATCGTGGCGCTGACACTCTTCTGGTCGCTGCTCAGCTCCACATCCGAAACCTGGCCGATGACTACACTGCGGTATTTGACCTCGGTCTTGTTGGCTGTCAGGCCATCACCGGTCTTGAACATGACAGTGATGGTCGGGCCTTCCTGCAAGATGCTGTGGACTACCAGTGATAAACCCACCAATACCGCAACAATGGGGACGATCCAGACCAGCGAAACGCTGCGACCAGTCTTGATTGGGGCCTGGCCGGGGGCTTGTGGCCCTTCAGTGGCTTGCGACTTCATCCATGACCTCCTCGTTTTGTGGGTTTTCCCGCTTGTTATCCCAAATCAGGCGCGGGTCGAAACTCATCGCCGATAGCATGGTGAACACCACCACCAAACCAAAAAAAAGTATGCCCGCGCGCGGTTCAATGTCGGCCAGGGCTTTGAACTTCACCAGTGAGGCCACCAGTGCAACCACGATCACGTCGAGCATTGACCAGTATCCGATGACCTCGACGAAACGGTACAACTGCGACCGCTCCTTGCTCGCCCACAAACTGCTGCGATGCACGGACACCAGCAGAAACGTAAGGGCTACGAACTTGACACCCGGCACCGCGATGCTGGCGATAAAAATGATCAACGCGATGTCCCAGGCGCCGGCCGCCCAGAACTCCAGTACACCGCTCATGATCGTGCTGTCGGCGCCGTTGCCGAGCATTTGGGTGTTCATGACCGGCAACAGATTGGCCGGGACGTAAAACGCCAGGGCCGTGAACATAAAGGCCCACGTGCGGGCCAGCGAATTGGTTTTACGCCGATGCAACGGAGCGCCACAGCGTTCGCACTTGTGCGGTTGATCGGTCATGTCGCAGGTCATGCCGCAGCTATGACACAGGCACAGGTTTAAATCACCGGCGGCCGGAGGCATGTTCATAAAATGTCCCATAACTCACGGATATCGCGACCGGCGATGCGGATCACCATCAGGCTCAACACGGCCAGGGCAAACAGGCCGATGCCCGGTAGCACGTGAAGAAATCCGGCGAGTTTGATGACCGCGACCATCGCCCCCAAAAAGCAGACCTCCAGCATGCTCCAGGGCCGGAGCGCTTCCAGCCAGCGCATGCAGAATTTAAAACCGGGTGATCGTCGGTGGGTGAGGGCGAAACCCAGGACCCAGATCAGCAGCAACAGTTGGCAAATCGGCGCGAGGATCATCGCGATCGCCGCGACCAACGCGATGAAGGTGATCGGCCCCTGGCTCAAGGCCAATACCGAATCCCACAGCGTGGCGCTATTTTTAACGCCTTTGAGGCTGATGGTCATGACGGGGTAAAGGTTGGTGAACATCCAGAGCATCAAGGCTGCGCAGCTCAACGCCAGTCGTTGCTCCACCGTCATGCGGTTATAGCGCTGCAGCACGGCGCCGCAGCACGTACACAGGGTTTTCTGGTGTTCGGCGAGCGTGACTTTTTCATACACACAGTCGCAGTGCTCGCAGATGATCAATTGATCAGTATTTGCCATGGGCCAAGGCTCAACAGGAGGCAGGAAATTCAGAGCACCCCCTCAATATAGAAGTGCCTCGCAATTGAGCAAATCGAAAGTCGAAACGGTGTAAATCTCTTTCGCCTGTCGTTGGTATCACCCTGTCGATTTCGCAGCACCCCGTTCGACTACCCTTCAGGGAATCAATCTGATGAGTCGCGTTTGACCCCAGGCATTCCCTGTACGAGTTCACACCGGGAGAAGGTTATGCGCAAACTTACCGTTGCCGCATTCATGAGTCTGGATGGCGTTATGCAAGCGCCCGGCGGGCCTGAAGAAGACACCAGCGGCGGATTCCGCTTGGGTGGCTGGATCGTGCCCTACGCCGACAACGTCTCCGGCCAGGCCATCCAGGACCTGTTCGCGAAACCTTTCGAGTTGCTGCTGGGTCGGCGCACCTACGACATATTTGCCGCGTACTGGCCGCACAGACAGGCCGATTCAAACAGCCACGCCATCGCTGACCTGTTCAACAGCGTGCCCAAGCATGTGGCTACGCATCACCCCGATACGCTTGATTGGCACAACAGTCATGCTTTGCAGGGAGATCTGGTCAACGCGATATGCGCGCTCAAGCACGAGGAGGGCGCTGACCTCTTGACGCAGGGCAGCGGCGATCTGGTGCGTCAACTGCTTGCCGCCGGGTTGGTGGACGAGCTCAGGCTTATGATTTTTCCCGTGGTGCTGGGCCGCGGCAAGCGCTTGTTCGACGACACTGCACAAGCGTTGGCGTTCACGCTGGCGCATTCGATCAGCACGCCTGGCGGTGTGCTGATCGCCCGCTATGTCAACCAGGGCGAGGTGCGCACAGGGGTGTTTGAATAAGCTTCATGGTTTAGCTCTTTTCAAGCAGACCGAAACACATAACCCGGTCTTCTTCACCGAATCTGAAAAACTCAATCGGATGTGCGCCCCTGTACGATCGGCTATCGCCTTGACGATGGATAAACCCAGCCCGGAGCCTGTTTCATCGGTTCCCAAACTGCGGTAAAACGGATTAAACACCAATATTTGTTCTTCTGCGCTGATGCCTGGGCCAGAGTCCTTGACTTGAAGGATCGCTGATTCTGGCGCCAACTCGATTGTCAGGTCGACTCGTCCGTCAACGGGGGTATAACGGATAGCGTTATCCACCAGATTCTTGACCAGGATGAACAGATCCATTTCGTTGATGTTGACCTGTACATCTTCGATGCCTTCAACACCGATATCGATGCGTTTGCGCTCTGCCAGCGGCAGTAGGTCCTCTAGTACCCGTCGATAGACTTCATGGACTGAAACTGTTGCCTGTGATCGATCCGGGCTCGATTGTGCGGCTGCCAAGGCCAGCAGTTGTTCGATCAGTTTTCTGTTGCGTTCTATTCCCCGGCACAACGGCAACAAACGTTCATGGGCCGGCGCCGACATTTCTGTGGCGGACAGTCGCTCGGCTTGCAGCGACAGGGCCGTCATTGGAGAGCGCAGTTCGTGCGCCGCGTCGGCGATGAAGCGACGCTGGGCTTGCATGGACTGCGCGACGCGCGCCAGCAATCGATTGATCGCCACGACGAAAGGACGGATCTCGGTCGGCAGGTGGTTTTCATCGATAGGGTGCAGTGCCTGTTCATCGCGCTGATCGATTTCCTTCGAGAGGGTCGCGATGGGGCGGAACAGTTTGCGCACCAGATCGCCCACCACCAGCAACAGCACCGGAAACAAAATGAGAAACGGCAACAGACTGCGCCAGGCGCTCTCGCGTGCCTCTTTGTCGCGCACGTCGGCTTCTTGGGCGATAACGATGCGTTCGCCACGGGACGTGGTTCGGATCAGCACGCGAAAGTTTTCGCCAGCGATGTTTATGGTCGACAAACCATCGGCCAGTGTTGTTGGGAAGGGTAGCGGTGTTGTTGTGTCGTCAGAGCCGGTCGCTTTGCTGCTGTCGGCCAGGTATTGCACGATGACCCTGGATTCTTCGTCGTCGCCAACGATCTGCGCTCCCGCGGGGTAACGCAGGGTCATCTGCTGCCGCTCAAAAAGAACGGCCACTTGACGCAGGGTCTCATCCTGCATTTCGTGTGCCTCGTTCAGCGCGGAGACGAACGCGAAAACACCGGCGAGCGCCGCCACGATCAGGATGGCCAGCGATAACGTTACAGAAAGCCGTACCTGGATCGAGTCGCTCAAGTGCTTTTTGAAACCATCCATCCCATTCCCCTGACGTTTTTGATGACATGGCTCCCCAATTTGCGCCGCAGTGCGTGAATCAGAAACTCCACCGCGTTGCTTTCCACTTCATTGCCCCAACCGTAAATCCGGTCCTCAAGTTCGCTGCGAGAAAGTATGGCGCCAGGCCGGATCAACAGGGCCTGCAGCAGGGCGAACTCACGGCTGGAAAGCTGAACATCGGGGGTGTCGGCCGTGGTGGCTTGTTTGGAGACCAGGTCCAGTGACACCACGCCGTTGTCCAGCAGTGACTGGGCGCTGCCGCCTTTACGGCGTAGCACGGCGCGCATGCGGGCCAGCAGCTCCGCCATGGCGAAGGGTTTTAACAAGAAATCGTCAGCACCGCCGTCGAGGCCGCGCAGGCGATCATCGAGACCGTCTCTTGCCGTGATGATCAGCAGCGGAACCGGGTTGTTGCGGCCGCGTATGACATCGAGCACATCGAGCCCGTCTTTGCCGGGCAATCCGAGATCCAGCAGCACCAGGTCATAGGCATGGGCTTGCAGTGCCACAAGGGCGGTGAGTCCGTTGTTTACCCAGTCGGTGGCGTAGCTCGCGTCATTCAGCGCGCCCTGGATGGCATCTCCAATCATCGGGTCGTCTTCGACCAGCAATATCCGCATGTACGGCTCCGAAAAAAAAGCGCGGCGGGCATACCCGTCGCGCCTGTATTGAAGCACCTGAACCGGTGTTTGTCCGCCGCCGGATCAGCGCAATGTACGGCGGTTGGTCACTTGCCCTTCATCGAATCGAAGGTTTTCAACAGATCATCCATCGCTATCTTGCAATCGGCCTGCTTTGGCGTGCTCGCGCGCAGTGCATCGAGTGCCCGGTCAATCGCTTTGTCCAGCACATGCCAGTCACTGGCCGCGCGGGGTTTGATGCCGGCTTCGGCAGAGTCCCAAGATGTTTCCAGATCCTTGATGCGGGTTTTCGCCGCGGGAAGCTCGTTTTTATCGACGAGCGCGGCGACATCGGCCGCGATGGTGCGGAACTCGGACAGATCGCCCAGTTTTGAACCGGACTGGGCGGATGCGCTCAGGGAAGTAGTCGGCGTGCCAGCACCGGGTTTGTCGGCAGGTTTTGAGCAGCCGGCGGCGATGCTGAGTAAAAAAATAGACGAGACGATGGCAACGTGGCGAATGACTTTTTGAAATGGATGCATGACAAATCCTTGATGGCCTTTGAAGGGTTACTGAGAGACGGTTTTACGACTGCCAACGCTGATTTGCGCGACCGCAACCAGAAGAACAATGACGGACAGGAAGATAGCGCTGGTCCAGGCTGCGCCCATGCCGAGGCCGCCGTAGGTTTTGGCCTGGGTCAGCAAATCGCCGAGGGAGGCACCGAACGGACGGGTCAGGATGTAGGCGATCCAGAAGGTCCACACCACATTGCCGCCCATGCGCCAGGTCACCTGCGTCGCTGCGATCAGCGCACCGAAAATCACGGCGCCGAGGGTGAAACCCAGGCCCAGCGCTTCAGTGGCCAGGTCGTCGGCGGCAGTGCCGAGAGCAAAGGTGCAAAGCACGGTCGCCCAGTAAAAAAGCTCCCGTCGCGGGGTGATGATTTCGCGGATCGACAGGTTCTGTTCCACCCGGTACCAGACCAGGAAGTTGATCGCCAGCAGAGCGGCAAAGACCGCCGTGCTAGTGTACAGGCTGATGTCGAGCATGTCGGTCATGATGTCGGTGATCTGTGTCCCGACGATGCTCACCAGCACGACGGTCAACCAGTAGATCCAGGGCGAGTAAGCCTTGGTGCGCAGTTGAAAACACAATGCGAGCGCCAGCAGGACGGCCATGCCGATGCTGGTCCAGCCAGCGCCGAAACCGGCATCGACAGCCAGAAAGTCTGCGCCAGTTTCACCCACTGTCGTGGACAAAATCTTGATCACCCAGAATGACAGCGTCACCTCGGGTACTTTGTTGAGCCATCCGGCTTTTTCGGGATTCATCTGCGGGTAGCCTCTCCTGAGCTGAGCTGCGCTGAACTTGCGCAGGGGAGAACATACGCAGCGACACTTATCTGAGACTGAGGGAGAGCAATGCGGGTTGATCTGCCGGTAAATTTCGACAGGCTGCTTGAACCGGGCTTTACTGGAGTAGGTTGCGCAGATTGCCGTGGGTTACATGTTCTCTTCAGCCGGCAAGTACTGGGTGGCTTGCGAGGTCAAAAATACACCCGATGAGGTTGAGGACGAGCCCCTTGTCCATGTCCTGGTTCTTTCCCGCACTGTTGCTCGCACTGCTGGTTGCCGGCTGCGCCACTACGCCCTTGCCCCACGAGTTTAGTGCGACTATACCTGCCGGTGATTCGTCGTTCGGGCGCTCCATCCAGGCCCAGGCCGCCCCGCATGAGGGGCGCTCGGGTTTTCGCCTGTTGCCTAACAGCAGTGAAGCGTTCCGGGCGCGCGCCGAGTTGGTCCGCAATGCGCAGAAAAGCATCGATCTGCAGTACTACATCGTGCATAACGGTCTCAGCACCCGGGCCTTGGTGCGTGAATTGTTGCTGGCTGCCGATCGCGGCGTACGGATACGCATCTTGCTCGACGACACGGCCAGCGACGGCCAGGAAGAAGTCATCGCTACCCTGGCGGTGCACCCAAACATCTATATCCGCGTTTTCAACCCTTTGCATCTGGGGCGCAGCACCATGGTGACCCGAACCATGGGCCGTCTGCTAAATCTTTCCCAACAGCACCGGCGCATGCACAACAAATTGTGGGTGGCCGACAACAGCGCGGCCATCGTCGGCGGGCGCAACCTGGGGGATGAATATTTCGACGCCAAGCCCGATCTCAATTTCACCGACATGGACCTGCTGTGCTTCGGCCCGGTCGCCGAGCAGTTGGGCCACAGCTTCGATCAGTACTGGAATAGCACTTTGAGTCAGCCAATCAGTGAATTGGTGCTCAACAAGCCAACCGCTGAAGACTTGCTCAAGAGCCGCCAACGTCTGGAACAATCGCTTCAGATTGCGCGTACTGAGAACAAGGCCTTGTACGACCACCTCATGACCTACCGGACTCAACCACAGCTCAACCTATGGCGCAAACAGCTGATCTGGGCCCATGGCCAGGCGATGTGGGACGCCCCGAGCAAGGTACTGGCTGACGACGAACCAGCCCGCTCACTATTGATGGCCACGCAACTGCGACCTGCACTCGACGGCGTCAATAAGGAGTTCATCCTTATTTCGGCCTATTTCGTCCCGCAAAAGCCGGGCATGAGCTACCTCACCGGTCGTGCCGATGCCGGTGTTGATGTGCGTCTGTTAACCAACTCACTGGAAGCCACCGATGTGCCGGCGGTGCATGGCGGCTATGCGCCTTATCGCAAGACGCTGCTCGAACATGGGGTGAAGCTCTATGAACTGCGGCGCCAGCAGGACGACCCCAGTGGCGGTTCTTCCCGTGGCTTCAGCGGTGGCTCGGACTCCAGCTTGCACACCAAGGCCATGATCCTGGACAAGCAGAAGGTGTTCATCGGCTCCTTCAATTTCGACCCGCGTTCAGTGTTCTGGAACACTGAAGTCGGGGTGCTGGTCGACAGCCCTGAATTGGCCGGCTACATGCGCGAGCTGGCGCTTGAGGGCATGGCACCGGCCGTGAGTTACCAGGCCAGCCTGGAAAACGGCGAAATCGTCTGGATCGCCGAAGACGACGGCCGCCGACATACCTTGCATGAGGAGCCGGGTGGCACATGGCGTAGCTTCAAGGCCTGGCTCAGTGACAAGATCGGGCTGGAGAAAATGCTCTAGATTGAAACCGGCGGCTCTCACCCCCGTTGCTCGGCCACCAGCAGCAGCGACTGCGGCACAGGACTTTGCGGGTGCTGCGGCTCTTGCAAGCCGACCAGGCGAAAACCGGCCATGTCCAGTGCATTCAGCCAACTGGACAAGGTGCGAAAGTACCAGGGCATGGGTTGCCACTGCCCCTCGAACCCGGCGAAGGTCTCTTCCCGCCAACCATCCTGATAATCGCCCGCCGCTGAGGTCCACGGGTGCAGCGTCTGGATCACCAGCGCGCCGCCAGAGACGAGCAGGGCATTCATGGCAGCGAGCAGGGGGATGATGTCTTGGTGCAACAGTGCGAAGTTGGCGCAGATCAGGTCGTAGTCGCAGCCGAGGTTTACCTTCGCTTCCACCAACGCTTCATAGCTCGCCAAATGTACCGGTGAAGAGCCCGCTGCCCGTGCAGCCTCGACCAGTGTCGCATCACCATCCACACCGACCGCGTTGATACCCCGTTCAGCCAGCGCACGTAGCAACCAACCCTCGCCACAGCCGAGGTCGAGCACGTGCTCGGGTTGGCGGCCCATCACCGCCAACAGCATGGCCTGGTCGGTGACTTTCAGGCGGCTTTCGATGGCGCCGGTGCGGATGGCTTCGATCCAGGAATGGGCGTTGTGGTGCCAACTTTGGATCAGCGTGAATTCGGGGGCAGATAGATCGATGTCCGGCGTTGTTTGTTGGATCGGCTGCATCACTCTTCTTCTCTCAGCACGTTGATCCGGCCTGATTTTTCCGCGGCCACCAGCGCGGCATGGTCTTTTTCATTTTGATCGGCATAGGCGATGGCAAATGTCCCGATGGCCTGGTCGAAGGAGTCTGTTTTGCCCAGGTATCCGCTAATGAGTGCTGCATCCCCTGATTTGGCGTGGGCACGGGCCAGGGTAAGACCGCACCACTCGGCGTACATTTTCATCCGTGCGGCGGATATGCCTTCGATGGGCGCGGACATTTTCATATCTCGCAACTGACGTACAAAGAAGTACCGGCCGTTTTGGCCGCGTGTCCAGCCCAAAAAAATGTCGCTGGACGACTGGGTCAGGCGCTGTCCTGTGACGACACGCTGTCCCTGGTTCTCGTAGGCGCTCTTGCCTGCATAGGGCGCCAGCACCGAGGGGCTGGCTTCCTTGAATTGCAGGAGCAAAGGATGGTTTTCCGCTGAGAAGAACAGGCCGACGAAACAATAGGTTCCGACACTGCCGATCCCGACGGCTTTGACGGCAATGTCTTCAAGACGGTAGCGATCGAACAGCACGCGCCGTTCATGGGGCAGCGACAATCGATAATCCTGCAGCGCCAGATTGACGCTCTGCGCGAAGCCCTTTTCATACACATGAAAAAGGATGGGGGGTTGATCGATCAGGCGTCGCCGCCCTCCGACTTCGCCGCTGATCTTGGGAAACAGGTAATCGCCAACACGCATCTTGGCTTTTTCGACCAGTTGTTCGCGGATTTTCTTGATCTCGGCATTGGGCGCCATATCAATGATTGCTTGGGCATCCAGGCGGTCATACCAGACATCCATCGGGTTCATCTTCGAAAACTTGCGCAGCCACTCGCGATAAGCACGAACGCATTCAGCGGCTATGCCCCGTGCACTTTTATCGCTGAGGCGGTTATCGCGCGCGGCCACGGCAAAACTGATCGCCAGGCGTTTGACATCCCATTCCCAGGGGGCGGGGAGCGTTTCGTCGAAATCGTTTATGTCAAAAATCAGATTGCGCTCAGGTGTCGCAAACAACCCGAAATTCATCAGGTGACAATCCCCGCAGGCCTGCACCTGAATGCCGGTGGTCGGGAGCGTGGCCAGGTCATGGGCCATCAAGCCCGCAGAGCCGCGTAAAAAGGTGAATGGACTGCGCAACATGCGGCCATAGCGCACTGGCACCAGATTGGGCAGTCGATAGCGGTTGGACTCTTCGAGGAGTTTGATCGGGTCACGGTGTTTGCGCCCCGGTTTCCATTCGGCGTGAACGGCATGGGGCAGACGCGAGCGTAATAGCTCACCTTCGTACAGACGTTCCTTGCGTGAGTGAAAGACTCGCTCGTCCCCGTTGTCTTCCGATTGCCCTGTCATGCGGTTGGCAAATCTGTTTTTGCGGGGGGCCATGTCCACTCCTTTGCTCAACGAAATTTGACTCGCTTGGGCACAGGGTCGGGTAATTCGACTGTTCCATCAGCCACAGAGAACACGTGCGCCGGTAGGCTCAAAAGCGCCAAAGCTAATGATTCAAGCGTAGCAGTTCTGATCTTGGGTGCTGTATTGAGCGTGTGTTTGCGTTGAACTTGAGCGGACAGCACTTATCAAAAAAGATGTGGGAAACTTTCCCACTTTACGATGCTAACTGGCTCTGAGGGATCGTGCGGAACCGCAGTTGCTCGTTAATGCTGCAGATTTATGACCGCGTCGGTTAGCTGGCCGCTCCAATGGGTGGCCGGGAACTCACTGGTGATTGCGTTCATACGGAGATGACAACGCAACGCCAAGCGGAGGTGCATCATGCTGCTCAAGAAATGTTTATTGGCTCTTGCAATTGGCGGTGTCCTGTCGGCATCGACCGTCCTGGTACCCGATTACGTCGGTAGCTTCTCCAGCGTGTATGCCAAAGATGGCAGCAGCGGTGGCGGCGGTGGCGGAGGTGGAGGCAGTGGTGGTCACGGCGGCGGCTCCGGTAGCGGAGGCTCAGGCGGCAGTGGTCATGGTGGTGACGGCGGTGGCGGTGGCTCCAACAGTGGAGGTCACGGTAGCAGCGGTCATGGAGAAGGTGGCGGTCATGCTGCTGGTCATGACGGTGACGGTCATGGAGGCCCGGGACGCGGCGACGCTGACCATGGCGGTATGGCCGGGAACAGAGGCCCAGGCAATGCGCATGACAACGACAACGACGCTGACGATGCCGCCGATACGGCCAGAGATGCTGCCAGAAACGATGCAGATGCAGCCCGAGATTCGGCCAAAGCTGCTGCTGATGCAGCTAGAGATGCTGCCAGAGCTGATGCGGATGCAGCCAGGGATGCTGCAAAAGCTGCAGGTGTAGCGGGCGCAGATGCAACGAGAGATGCTGCCCGGGCCGCAGCAGATGCAACCAGGGACGCCGCCAAGGCTGACGCAAATGCCACCAGAGATGCGGCGAAGGCTGCTGCAGATGCGAACAGAAACGCTGCCAAAGCTGATGCGCGAGCAGCCAAAGGAGATTTAGCGGGCGCCCCGGACGCTCCAGACGCTCCAGACAGGGACGTGGCAGAGGTACAGAACTAGGCCTGCAAGTTCCGCCATGAACACGGCAGGTATATCAGTAGAAAACGTCCCGCAAGCTTGAGGGACGTATCGGCAAAGAGTCGCAAGCCCTGGGGGAGTAGCCGGGGTTGCGACTTTTTTTCTATGGGGAAGGTGACGGAACCAACAACAGTTGAACTGTCGCGACCGGCGGAAATCAACACCCTTGTAGGACCGCCTATGTCGTCTATCGTTAAACACCACATTCCGAGGCGTTTTTCGGTATGCGTTGTACAACTGCGCCAGTCAACCGTGTGTGGTGAATGGCAAGGGCACGAAGTGATTGAATACCTGGCAGGAGGAAGATCATGATTCGCAAACATTATTTGACTGTCCTGGCCTCACTGGCCATCGCAACTGGCGGCCTCTGGATGCCGACGCTGGCGCACGCGACTGATCAGGCTGACCAGCGACAAGAGTCGCGCGATGTCAAGCAGGAAGGGCGCGAGGGGTCTCGGGAAGCGAAGGAGGCATGCAAGGAGGGTGATGAAAAGAGTCGCAACGATTGCCGTCAGGACAAACGCGATACCAAACAGGACACGCGCGACACCGCTCGTGATGTCAAATACTGATCATTAACCCGTTACAGTCCATCAACTGGTCAATCTATCCGAGAGTCGGTCAAGGGGGCAGGAAGGCATCGTGGCGGAGCAGGCTTTCCCGTCCGATAGACGCCCTCACTTGACTGGCTGCTGGCTCCGGGTGGGTGAAACCACCTGCACGAACCCTGCTACGTTCAATCCGTATCCTTTCAGATGAACGCAGTGTGCTCAGCTAGACGGTGTTACAGCAACGATATCGGGTAGCTGATGAAGACGCGGTTTTCGTCAAATTCGTTGGTGCTGTAGTTTCTGCGAATACTCGCGTTACGCCATTTGACGGTGAGGTTTTTCAAGGTGCCGGACTGAACGACATAGGCCAACTCCGATTCCCGGCCCCATTCCTTGCCGTCGGTGATAGTGCCCGTGTGCACGTTGTCGCCACTGATGTAGCGGTTCATCATTGTCAACCCCGGGACACCCATTCCGGTGAAGTTGTAGTCATGGCGAACCTGCCACGAACGCTCCTGCGCGTTATCGTAGCTGGAGTTGTAGCTGTCGTTCGCCAAGGTGCCGCCACTGGAACCGTTAACCCGCATCCACGCGTTGTCGCCGGTGAGCTTTTGCAGGCCGACATAGAACGTGTTGCCCCCCAGTTTGGCGGAGAACAGGCCAAAGGCGGTCTTGTTGTCCAGATCGCCGGCCAGGCTGGCGCCGTTTTCCTTGCCCGTGAAAAAGCCCATGTTGGCGCCCAGTACCCAGTCACCTACAGGTTGGCTGTGGTTGAGGCTGAAATACTGCTGCTGATAGATGTCTTCAAGTTCGTCGTACCAGATTCCAACCGTGGTGCGCTTCTCATTGAAGTTGTATTCACCGCCGCCGAAGTTGAATCGGTCGGAGGTGAACGCCGCTTTGCCGTTCATGGACATGTCTCCCATGCTGGCGTCATTGCGCGGGCTGTTCTGCCGGATTTGACCGCCATACAACGACAACCCACCGATTTCCTGCGAGGTGATCTGCGCACCTTGAAAGGTCTGCGGCAACGAACGGCCGTCGTCCGAACGCAGAATCGGCAGGGTACTGACCCATTCGCCTACTTTTACGACCGTCTTGGAAACCTTGGCCTTGGCGGCAACTCCCAGCCGTCCGTAATTGTCAGCAGGCTCTCCATCACTATGGACAGGCAACAGTTGCGTGCCGGCAGTGCCTTTGCCCCCGTCAAGCTTCTGCGAATAGAGGCCCAGAACATCAACGCCGAAACCTACCGGCCCTTGGGTGTAACCGGAACGGGTATCGAGGATAAAGTTTTGCGTCCATTCCTCAGCTTTGTTCTGTGGATTGGCAGCATTCGGGTAGGCGGGATTGACGAAGTTGCGATTGATGTAGGCGTTGCGCAGATTGAGCGTGGAGGTCGCGCCCTCGATGAAACCGCTATTTTCATCGGCATGAACAACAGTCGCCGAGCCAGCACTGATTGCCAGGGCCAGGCCAATCAAGGAGTAATGTGCGGGCACGTTACGGCGAAAAACAGTGGGATGCATGTTGGTTTTCTCGCATTCAATTATTTTTTTTTTGGCGGTGTTTGCAGCCGACGCCTGAATTTCAGACGCAGGCGGCTCTGGCAAACATCTGCCGAGAGACCGCCGTTCAAGCGTTTAGCGAAGAGGGGTGTCAGCTGTTGGAAGCCTGACGACGCAGCAGGTCATCAATGGCCCGGATCGCGAGGGGATAACCGTCGGCCCCCATGCCGCAAATCACCGCATTGACTGCGCCAGACATGATCGAATGGCGATGCAGCTCATCACGTGCATGGATGTTCGACAGATGCAGCTCAATCAGCGGTGTGCTGAGCAGCTTCAGGGCGTCGAGTACCGGAATCGAGTGAAACGAAAAACCGGCCGGGTTGATGATCAAGGATGCGCCTTGCTCAAAAGCCTCTTGAATCCAGTCGACCATCACGCCTT
>Ga0163161_10000990_pt1 | contig 21692 bp, 13 predicted proteins | sample S45metaG_FD_129847 | JGI IMG/M metagenome (GOLD analysis project Ga0163161, IMG submission 129847) | Switchgrass rhizosphere microbial communities from Kellogg Biological Station, Michigan, USA - S4-5 metaG | ecosystem: Host-associated > Plants > Roots > Rhizosphere > Soil | place: USA... | reverse complement strand
TGGTGCCCATGCTGATCAACGCCGACAGCGCCCAGATCCAGCGCGGCACATCGGGGAACCAGACCCCCATGTACACCGCCACCGCCGTGATTTCCGCGACGCAAGTCACCAGCCACAAGAACCAATAGTTCCAGCCGGTCAGGAAGCCCGCCAAGGGGCCGAGGTAGTCTTGGGCGTAACGGCTGAACGAGCCAGCGACGGGGTTGTGCACGGCCATTTCGCCGAGGGCGCGCATGATCACCAGGATCGCCAGACCGCCGATGATGTACGACAGCATGATGGCTGGACCGGCCATTTCGATGGCCTTGGCCGAACCGAGAAACAAACCGACGCCGATACAGGCGCCGAGCGCCATCAAGCGAATATGCCGTTCGCCGAGTTCACGTTTAAGCGGGCCGCCTTGAGCGGTCTCGCTGTGGGGCAGGTGATTGCCGACTGGCATAGGGGTCGTCCTCGTCTTGTTATTGGATAAAGCCACCAAGTGTCGAAGCGCTGACCGATAAGCCATTGCTTGCCTGAAACCGGTCTGCATCGTGGGCAGAACCGTCCTGTAGGACAAAACCTTCAGGATCAGTGGGGCGTGCAGTATAAAAAGCTTTGCGCAGGTGTTTTCACTCTATAAACAGAAAAATGCAGCCACAACTCTCGGTAAAAGCGCACTTTACGGAGAGGCTTTAACTGGCTAAAGGTGATTTCACTCGCTATTTAAAACGGCGCCGAGTATTGCACAGCATTGGTGCATCGTCATGTGCTTCTCTGGACCTTTTTGAGCGCTCGGCAGCTCTAGATCAAGCCTCTTCAACCACTACGCCACCATCCCCGATAGCAGCTGCCGAAGGCTGCGTCCGGCTGCGAAGCAGTCGCAAAACAGTCAGCGCGGCTTGTCAGACAGATCGAGGTTGCAGGATTGGCGACTGCTTCGCAGCCGGACGCAGCCTTCGGCAGCTGCTACGGGACTTGCGTGGATCCAGAAAAAATACACGACATCCTTGTCCACAATTTTTTCACCATCGCCAACCACCGTCTAAGCTTGAGACAAGTCCGATAAATCTGCGTAAATGGATCAATCGACTATGGGCGCTTTGTGGCAAACCGATACGAGTAAAACTGTGGTCCCGACTGAACCTGTGGAAGAAGCGCCATCACCTGAAAAACCCCGTAGCAGCCGTGTCAAACATGGCTGGAAGGCGTTTTGGTTGTTGCTGCTCATCATCGCGATCGTCGTGGGACTCGCTGCTGCCAAAGAAATGCGCACGTCGAAGTTTCAGGCACGGGAAGTCAGCAAATTCGCCGCGTCCCTGAGCTACTCCCTGGAACCGGGCCCCAGCGATGCCATTCATTACCCGGGCGCCGGGCCTTTCGATCTGCGTCTGGGCTACAGCTCACTGAATGAGTTCCTGCCCCGGTTGCTCAAGCGCGATTACGTGATTTCAGCCCAGACCCGCTTCTCCGATAAGCTGATGGACTACAGCGCCAAGGGCCTTTTCGTGCCCTATTCGGAGAAAATCCAGGCCGGCTTGTCGATCACTGATTGCCGCGCATTACCGCTGTACCAGTTCAAATATCCACAACAGCTTTATTCCAGCTTTGAATCGATTCCGCCGGTTGTGATCAACAGCCTGTTGTTCATCGAGAACCGCTTTCTGCTCGACCCCAAACAACCCTTGGCCAACCCCGCCGTGGACTGGCCGCGCTTTGGCATGGCTGCGTGGTCGCAGGTGGCCAAACTGATACACCTGCCGGGTCAGTCGGCGGGCGGTAGTACCCTGGCGACACAGCTTGAGAAGTATCGGCATTCCCCCGATGGCCTGACGGTGTCGGGCGCGGAAAAGATCCGGCAGATGATTTCCGCCACCGTGCGTGCCTATCAGGCAGGTCCGGAAACCCTCCAGGCCCGGCAGAATGTGGTTCGCGACTACCTCAACAGTGTGCCGCTGTCAGCCGTGCCGGGCCACGGTGAAGTGCACGGCATGGCCGAAGGGTTGCGCGTCTGGTACGGCGCCGACTTCGACAAGGCCAACGAGACGCTGGCCAGCACCGCCACGGACCCAAAGACCCTGGCCGCGAAAGGTTTGGCCCTGCGTGAAGTGCTCTCGTTGATGATTGCCCAGCGCCGCCCTTCTCATTACCTGACCAAGGGCCGTGACGAACTGGCCGATCTCACCGACAGCCACATTCGTCTGCTGGCACAAAACAATGTGATTGATGCACCGTTCGCAGCGGCGGCACTGGCCAGCAAGGTCACTTATCGCGACTGGCAGACCCAGCCGACCATTCAGCCGATCGAAACCAACAAAGGCATCAGCGTGGCACGCAGCCGCCTGGGCGGGTTGCTCAATCGTCCGCTGTACGACCTTGATCGCCTCGATCTGTCCGCCACCAGCACCCTGCAAGGCGACCTGCAAACCAAGGCCACCGAATATCTCAAGCATCTGGCCGATCCAGAGTTTGCCACGCAGATAGGCTTGATGGGCGAACGCCTGCTCACCCCCACCAGCACCACCCAGGTGCGCTACAGCTTCACCCTGTTTGAACTGACACCGGATGGCGCGCGCGTGCGGATTCAGACCGACAGCACTGACCAGCCGTTCGACATCAACGAAGGCAGCAAGCTGGAATTGGGCTCCACTGCAAAAATGCGCGTGCTCACCACCTACCTGCAAATCATTGCCGAGCTGCACGATAAATATGCCGGGATGACAGTCCCTGAACTGAAAAAACTCGACGTCCCTGACCAGGACCGCCTGAGCCGCTGGGCCGTCGATTACCTGATCGAGAACAATGACCGCAACCTGCCGGCCATGCTTGGCGCCGCACTGGATCGCAAATACTCGGCCAACCCCGGCGAAGCGTTTTTCACCGGGGGCGGGTTACACGTGTTCCATAACTTTCGCAAGGAAGACAACGGCCGCATACCGACCTTGCGCGATGCCCTGCGCGAATCCATCAACCTGCCGTTCATTCGGCTGATGCGCGACCTGGTGCGTTACGCCACGTATTCCGGCCCCAACAGCAGCGCCGAACTGCTCAAGGACGACCGCGACCCTCGGCGTCAGGAGTATCTGGCCAATTTTGCCGACCGCGAAGGTACCTCGTTCCTGCTGAAGTTCTGGAAGAAGTACAAAAACAAGGATACCCAGGAAAGGCTCGACACCTTCCTCGACAGCACGCGCCCTACCCCGGTTCGCTTGGCGGCGATTCACCGTTATCTGCTGCCGCAAGCCAGTCAGGAAAGTTTTAACGCTTTTGTGCGCTCGCACCTCAAAGGTCCCAAGCCCACCGGAAAACCTACCGAAAAACTCACCGACGAACGCCTTCAACGGCTGTATGAAAACTACAGCCCAGGTGCCTACGACCTGCCGGATCAGGGCTTCATCGCCAAGGTCCACCCGCTGGACCTGTGGCTGATGGGCTATCTGTTGAACAACCCTGACGCCAAGTGGAGCCAGATCGTCAAGGCCAGCCATTTCGAACGCCAGGAAGTCTATAGCTGGCTATTCAAAAGCCGTCACAAAGGCGCCCGTGACAGCCGTATTCGCACCATGCTCGAGATCGAAGCGTTCCTCGATATTCACCAACGCTGGCAACAAGTCGGCTACCCGTTTGATCACCTGGTGCCGTCGCTGGCCACCGCCCTCGGCAGTTCTGGCGACCGTCCGGCGGCGCTGGGCGAGTTGATCGGCACCATTCTCAACGATGGCGTGCGCATGCCGACACTGCGCATCGACACGCTGCATTTCGCGGCGGACACACCGTACGAAACCAAGTTGATCAATGATCCGGAAGTGGGCAAGCGGGTGATGCCATCCGAAGTCGCCACGGCCATGCGCGAAGCCTTGTCGCAAGTGGTAGATGCCGGTACGGCGAGACGTGTTTCAGGCAGTTTCGCCCTCCCCGATGGCAAGCCGCTGGCCATGGGCGGCAAGACCGGCACCGGCGATAACCGCATTTCAGCCATTGGTTCCGGCGGGCGGGTCATCAGCTCCAAATCCCTCAATCGCACGGCGACCTTCGTGTTCTTCATCGGCGATCACCATTTCGGCACCCTCACCGCCTTCGTGCCGGGGCGCTCCGCCGAATCGTTCACGTTCACTTCCGCGCTGCCGGTGCAAGTGCTCAAGGGCATGGCGCCGATTCTGACGCCGTTCCTGCAACCCACCGGCAACACTGGGTGCCTGCCGATTGAAGTAGTGCGGCGTTAACAGAACCGGCTGTGCGCGCAGGTGGTACATAGTTATTTTCGACATTGAAAATTTCAATGTTTTTTCAAGGACGAACTCTGACTTAACAGCAGTTATTCAAACTTTAACTTTGAGCAATGAAAGGTAGGCTGGAAGCTCCTATTAACGCTCAAGGTTTATTAGAACGATGTCTGACTTACAAGGACGTATAACCGCAGATCAAGAGCCGGACATACTTGGCAACAGTGGTCGTCACTACGCGTTTATCAAGAGCCGCATCCCTCTCGTGTTCAAAAGCTCATCACTCAAAAGAGTCCGGGAACTAAGCTCCGTACAAATAAGCCCCGCGAGCTGGATCACAACCGCCTCACAGTACGATCACAGCCAGTTACAAGATGCCAATCTGGAACTGTGGACCGAACACAACAGCATCGACCAGTTGCTCGATAAGTTGCAGAATGTTTATGAGTTTGCCGAACCCTTATTGAGTGCCGCACTCAAGCAACACTATGGCGTCGAGGACGACGTCAAAACAACATTCCTGCATCTTTACTTACCCAAGCAACAGCCGTGGTACGCCATAGATATTTCAAAAGGTGTTGTCACCCGAACTGTTTCTCTACTGGACGCCGCACTGCACAACTTCGCACGCTCAGAAACCTGCGAAGCCGATTCGGATTTCATCAGCCAACCCGATGAGCGTGGGTTGTTCGACATCAAGCCGCTCAAACACAAGATGTCCATCGCTCAGTTCCAGACCCTGTGTCGCGAACTGGATATCGGCGCCCGTTACACCCGGTACCTCGAGAGTGTGTTGTTGTCCGGCGATGCCGTTGCCAAAACGGTCTTGAAGAAAAAAATCGTCAATAGCCAGAAGGCCGCATTCAAAGCGGCAGCGCAGTTGGCGGTGATGGCCGGAGACATCGGACCTCACACCCGAGATGTGGTCTTGGCGATGCTCGATGGTCAGCGAAACTTAAAAATCAAAGGCAAAACCCAGCGGCTTCACCAAATTTCAGTGCTGGACACGGCGTTGACCGGCATTGTCCTGATCGCCCCGGATCTGGACCGGACATGGCAGACCGAGCAAGTGATCGCTTATGTCCCGCAAGACCCCGAACATCCGCTGAAGGCATACCCGTCGCTCCCCGACTTCCTGAATGAACTGACGCGCCAACTGCGGGAAAACAAACTGATCAGATCCAGCCGTATGACCTACCGCCAATACTTCAGTCAATTCGTCCCTCATCAACAACGCGGGCTGTTTTTCGCCGAACTCCAGCAGAACCTGACTGAGGTGCGCTGGCACAAAAAGGAGCCACTGGATCAGCGGCCACCATGGCGCGAAGAGCCGGTGGCTCACCCTCGGCTGCATTTTCGTACCGAACTGATCAACGACAATCTGTGGACACATCTCTATCAGCAAAAACTGAACAAGATTCTCAACGACGCCCGACACATCGCCGTGTCCACCGCCGATGCCGACAGCAACGCCCGCTGGGCCTGGTGGGACAACTTCAAGAAAATTGTCTCGGACATTTTCAACGTCGCGCTGATTGTCATCACGCCGTTCGTACCCTTCCTGGGTGAGTTGATGATGGTCTATACCGCCTACCAGATCACCAGTGACGTGGTCGAATCCATCGTCGACATGGCCGAAGGGTTATGGATCGAAGCCGCCGGGCACATCGTCGCGGTAGTGACGAACATCATTCAACTGGCGGCTTTTGCGGCTGGCGCAGAGCTTGGCAAGTTCGCGCGCCTGAGGCTGTCGCCACTGATTGAAGGCATGAAACCGGTGAGGCTGCCCAACGGTGAGCCTCGGTTGTGGCATCCCGATCTAACACCCTACGAACAGCCCGACCTCTCGTTGCCGGACGGCTCCCGACCGGATGAGCGCGGCTTGCATGCGCACAAGGGGCAAAGCGTGTTGCCACTGGACGGCAAGCACTACGCCGTGCAATACCAGGCGACGCGGGGTCGCTACCGCATCAAGCATCCTCAACGTGCCAACGCCTATTTACCCGAATTGAACACCAATGGCCTGGGTGCCTGGACCCATGAAGGCGAAAATCCGCAGGACTGGGAAGGTGCGACATTGATGCGCCGTCTCGGTCATGACGTGGACGGTTTCAGCGATGCAGCGCTTGAGCGGGCTCGTATCGCCAGCGGTACCGACGACGATGCGCTGCGCCGGATGTACATCGAGAGCGCGCCACCTCCGCCATTACTTGCAGACAGCCTGCTGCGATTGAAGATTGACCGGCAGATCGACGCAATGATCAGGCAAATCCGTGCCGGGCAGCCCCTCGAACCGAACACTTACTGGTTCGAGTCTCTGGTGGCTTATCTGGACGGCTGGCCCGCAGAGAAGTCGCTGAAGGTCTACGAAAACACCGACCTGACCGGGCGTTTTCGCCAGTACGGCAACGGCCAGGCCACCGACGAACAGACCCTCGCCACCAGTCTGTCCGATGTCATGAGCGGCCAGTTACCGCAAAGCGTCGTCGAGTTTTTGAACGAAGCCGAACTTCAAGCCCTACTCGGTCCGCAGGTCGCCAAGGGAGATCGCGTGCAAGCCCTGCGCAATCGACTGGCCAATGAAGCCGGCAAGTACAGGACGGAGATTTTCAACCAGCTTTACCAGGCCGGGCAAACCTCGGAAAACCCGCGTATCCGTGTGCTTCGTCAAACGGTACCGCAGCTGCCGGTCCGCACGGCCGAAACGCTGCTGGGCCAGGCCCGTGGCGGTGAACTGGAGCGCCTGACAAAAGAACAGCTCTTGCCGCTGCGCTTGAAAACCCTGGCCCGCGAAGCCGCCTTCGAAGCACGGCTCAGCCACGCCTACGAGGGCTTCCATGATGACGCACAGTGGGGGCCGGATACCGAAAGGCTGGTTCTGAATACGCTCCGCCTGCACAGCGACACATTCGCCGAACTGCGCATTGAAGTGCGCGAGGGCAGTTTCGACGGTCCCCTGCGATGCAGTGTCGGCGCCGAGGATGCAACGACCGTGCGACTGCTGATCCGCGAGGAATCTGGCCAATACGAAGTGCGTGACGGCGCCAATAACAAACTGCATGAAGCCGACGATTTTCTTGAATCGGTCCTCCACGCCGTGCCCGCGAACAAGCGTCTGGCACTGGGTTACCAGCCCGGGCAAGGCCTTTTCTTCAAGCAATGGATCATGGCGAAGACCGAACTCCCCAGCGTACGCCGAAGCCTGCTCGCTGAGCCGCCGAACTTGCCCGTCCTGCCCCCGGAAACAGTCACCCTGCTTCGCGGCCCGCTGTTATCCAGGCCCGCCGTGACGCTGGAAGACCGGGTCCGGAATCTGTATTCCCACCTTGATGAACGCGAAGTGGCCACCTTCGCTCGTTCCTTGAATGCCCAGAAGGAACCGCTCAAGGTCATGAGGGCGCTAGAGAATAAGCTCAAGAAGCTGCGACAGCCCCTGGAACACTGGGAACCCGCGGCCTTTGACGGCACGGCAGACAGTGAGGCTGACCGCGAATGGATGAGCTTCAGGTACAACGGCGGGAGTTTCATTGCTGGGCGCCTGCTGCAGTGTTTTGAACGAAGATCGATGGTCTTCGGTGAACGCAGCGCCAGTCTCGAAGGTGGATACGCACTGGATCTGTCGTCGGAATTCTCGGTCACCAACCTCGATCTGTGGTGGGACAAACTGCCGGATATTCAGGAATTCCTGGATCAGGTCACCACGCTGAATCTGGATCGCGCAAACTTTAATCCCAGGGCAGGCTGCCTGCTGGAGGACTTCCCTCAGTTGCAGCAGCTCAGTGCCAGACACTGCCGGCTGGCCCACTTTCCGGCCGGCATCGAGAAGATGCACTTTCTGCGAACCCTGCGCCTGTCGGAAAACTACATCACCCTGACACCTGACGCCGCCGAGCACCTGAGAAACCTGACCCGCCTGGAAACCCTCAGGCTTGATGACAAACCGGAGCTGGGCCTGCTGCCCAATGTCGAGCGCATGCCCAAACTGATGATCCTCAGTTTGAGTAACACCGGAGTGACACGCTGGCCTGATGGCCTGTTCAAGAAGCGCCGCCCCCGAGGCTTTTTCCTCGACCTGATGGAGAACCCGCTCACGGAACTGCCGGCGGTCGTTCCAGGCTCCGATGATGCACGCATCGTGGCTCGCACGCGCGTGTACGCCGAGCAGCTCTCCGATACCAATCGTCTGGCTTATGAGGAATATCGAAAATCGGTGGGACTGAACCCCGTGCAGCTCTACTACCGTGCCGCCGACAATGCGATCGATGACTGGCCGATGTCGGATGATACCAATTGGTGGAGTCAATTCGTCGCGGGTTTGGGTACATTCCGCAAAGAGGCCTGGCACGACTTGATGGGCGAGCCGGGCTCCAGAGACTTCTTCGCATTGATTGAAAAACTCAAGCGCTCGGCCGACTACCGCGCGGGTGGAGCGCTGCGCGAACAACTCAGCGGGCGCGTCTGGCGCATGATCGAGGCCATGGATCTGGACACCGAGCTGCGCACCGAGCTGCGCACCGAGCTGTTCGAGATGACCTCCGCCCCCACCACCTGCGCCGATGCCGGTGCCCAGTTGTTCAACAATATGGGAATCAAGGTGCTCACTACCGAAGCCTATGCCCTTTCGACATCGGCCGCGATCCTGGAAAGCAGGCTGGTGACTCTGGCCAAGGGGGCCGCGCGCCTGGCGCGGGTGGATGACATCGCCAATGCCGATGTCCGCAGTCGAGCGGGCAATCCGGATGAAGTCGAGGTGTACCTGGCCTACGAAACCGGCCTGGCCCACCGCCTCGGCCTGCCATGGCAATCCAGCACGATGCTCTATGAGCCGGTGGCTGGCGTGAGCGCAGAGGCCCTCGATACGGCGTTTGACACCGTGATGTCAATGGAGGCCGGCGATGGGCTGGTCAATGAAATGCTCGAACAACCCTTCTGGGAAAAGTACCTGCGTGACACTTATCCCGACGCCTACAGCCGCAATGATCGAATTTACCAGGGCAAACCCGATCTGCTGGATCAGTTGCGCGATGCGCAACGCGCCTGGGCACGCTCCGCCCGATGGCCTGAAATGCGCCGCGCGCCGTTGCGCCGACAGTTGCAGGATCTCGCCGATCAACTTCCCGTCCCCCACCGCGTGGTGTTCACCGGCGCCGAGATGAGTGATGGCGTGTACGAGCAACTGCTCAACGACATCGGCTATGACGAAAAGGCGTTAAGCAGGCGCTTGACCCGTGAAGCGCTGAACCAGGCAGGTCAGTAAAAATACAGACTCGTGCCGATGCCAGTCTCGTCGCACAGGCATTGCGGGACTGGCATTACCCGACCTCCGAATCCCAGATGACCGTGACAGTGCCCGAGTAGCTTCGGGCAACGCCCGGTTTGAGCATGTCTTCAACCTGGTCCCGGGCCACTTCGAAATGCAGCGTCCCGGGCTTTCGATCCAGGTAAAAGCCAGGCTGGAACCACTCAGTGCCACTGCCATCGAGCTGCAACGGGCGTCGATTGACCGGCTGATTCGCCGCATCAGCCAACCCATTGGGCAAGGTAACACTGACGTTGAGCGGCACTGAATGCCCGGCAGTCGGTTCCCGCACCGCGCAGGTATTGCCACTGAGGTACTGGCACTCAAGGTTCATCTTGAAACGACTCGAAGCCGAAATGTTGAACGTCTGATCACGGAACAACCGTGTCGGTTTGCGTCCTTGCGTCAACCAGGCCTGCCAGCCACCTTGCGGCACCAGTTCCACACGGTTGCCTCTGGGCGGGATATCGACTTTCAACGTGTGCTCGACATCGAGGGTGAAGTTGAGGGTAATCAAGTCATCGTCAGGCAGCATGACATCCCCCATATCGAAGTCCTGGTACGGCCCGACGGTATAATTCAGCACGCCCCTGTAGGTTCCCGCCGACATCGCCAGCGGATTGGGTGTGATCAGTTCGTAGGAAAACCCGGTGTTCTCGTAAGCAAAAGCGTGAGACTCGGAAATGTCCTCTTGCGCCTGTTTGGCGCACACACCTGCGTCGGCCGGCACTCTCCAGAAAAACGCGTAGTACCAGGCATGGCCATAACCCACGCCACCGTATTGACAAGGAGGCGGCGCGTACACCCAACCGCTTTGCCAGACACCTTCCGGGAGAGGGTCTTTAATGGTGTACGCCGCGCCGATGCCATTCACCCGCATCCTTACCGTCTCAACCTCGCCAGTATTGTCATGGACGACCGTGACGTCCCGCCACGACGATGGCACCCGGAACATCGGGCCCTGACGTTCGTCATGCAGCGCCAGGATGGGGGCCACGGAATTGAAGCGAATGGGCAATGCGATACTGAAGATACCCGGTCCGCAATATTCAGGATGATCTCTGCAATAACCGCCCAGAGGCGTCGTATTGTCGAAACTGTTCTGCATGGGGCTTGCCGGATCGGGGCGGAACACCGCCGACATTTCGACCGTGACCCCTTGTGCCGACAGTGCAAATGCGGCGCTCAACAGGCCGGTCAATACACGGCCAATCAATTTTCCAGATGAATGCATACGTAGAGAGCTCATTGTCCTTCCTAAAAAATCCTTTTAAAGCGCGGCCCGTTTGACGAAGCGCTAGACATCCGAATCCCAGATCACGGTCACGTTGCCTGAATATCGACGAGCCATGCCGGGGCGCATCATCTCGGCCACCTCCGAGGCAGGCACTTCGAAGTGCAGTGTTCCCGGTTTGCGATCCACATAAATGCCTGGCTGGAACAGCTCCGTACCACTGCCATCAAGCCGCAGAGGCCGACGACTGACCGATTGTCCACTGGCATCGCTCAAGCCATGGGGCAGGCTGACGCTGACGTTCAGGGGGACGCTGTGACCGCTCACGGGGTCTTGCACTGAACAGTTCTGACTGTCCTGGGTGTATTGGCATTCGAGTTGCATTTTGAAACGTGAACTAGCGGAAAGATTGAACGTCTGGTCGCGGAACAAACGCGTCGGTTTACGCCCTTGCGTCAGCCAGGACTGCCAGCCGCCCTGAGGCACCAATTCCACTCGATTGCCGCCTGGGGGGATATCGACCTTGAGGGTGTGCTGAACGTCCAGCGCAAAACTCAAGGACAGCGTTGAACTGCTGGGCAGCATGATGTCGCCCATGTCGAAGTCGCCGTGGGGACCGAGGGTGTAAGTCAGAGTCCCCAGGTATTTGCCCGAAGACATACCCAACGGGTTGGGGGTGACCAGTTCATAAGCAAAGTCGAGATAGCTATAGCGCAGCCATGGAACATTGAACTGTGCCTGTTTTGCACACTCCACCTCAATGGGGGTTTTCCAGAAAAAAGCATACGTCCGGCGGGAAAGGAACCCCATTCCACTGCTTATGCAGGGAGACGGTGCAGTGACCCAGCTACGGCCCCACAGCAAATTATGGGCAGCTCGAGCATCGTCAGCCCCCCCTACCAGGCCGATCACATCGTCGGTCTCATAGTTGGAGCCCACACCCGCAATTCGCACCTTTACAGTCTCCGGTTCTCCGGTTACTTCATGGATGACCGTCAACTCTCGCCATTGCGCCGGCACCCTGATCATTCCCCCCTTGCGTGGGTCACCATGATGGGCCGAGATCGGTCCGCTGGAGTCGAATTGAATCGGCACCCGCAGACTGAACGTTTCAGAGTCCTTGCATATTTGCGGGTAATACTCGCAATAACCACTGAGTGGCGTGTCGTTGGTGAATTTATTGCGTTGCGGATTAGCCGAGTCCGGCTTGAACGAGGCCTCAATCGACACCTGCTCAGCCCAGACTGGTGGAAACCCCATCAAGCACAACACCATCGCACCGGCACACCGTCGCAACCTCTGAAAACGCTTCATCGCTTCAGCCTCATAAAATCGGTATCAAGCACCGGGCAGCACCGCGTTGAAGATCATGTTGACGCTGCCAAAGTAATTGCCGGGCTTGTAAACTCCATCGGCGGGTGGCATCGGTACGATCTCCAGCAACACACGTATGCCGAGGGCTGCATCAGCCATGGAAACCACTTCACTGTTTTCCACTTCGCTCAATTGCTTGCCGTTGAACATCACCCGCAGATCAATGTCATGGGCCTCGGTGCCGTTGGACAGGTACGGTCGCCCTTCAAGTCGCGCCTCAATCGAGCCGGCCTCGTTCTTGACGTCGAAATACTTGCGCAAGCCGCCCAAGGTCGACGCGGTCAGGTTCCAGGGCAGTTGCTGCTCGCGATGGATCCAGGTCGTGTCAGAGGGAATCACGTAGAACGACAGGGTCGGGATCGTGACGAACACTTCGAACTCATGCACTTCCCTGGCCGCAAAGGCCGAATGACTCGCACACCAGACTGCCACCGCCCACAACCCGAAAATCAGTTTCCTGGTCATGGCATCAACCCTTCACGTCGAGTTTTTTGCTGCTTGCACCTTCCACCATCGTGAAGTTGTATTGGCGTCCGGCCTGCTTTTCGAAGGTAAACGTACGGCCGGCGAGAATGTGGTGTTTGGTGGTCGGCTGGCACTCGTGCTCGTTTTTAACCGAGCAGTCCTTGAACTCATCGATCACCACGACCGTGTTGCCGTTGTTGCGGATCCGATACGTGCCCGCACCATTTTCGATCGCGCTGTCAAAGCGTGATTGCTTGGGCCGTACGAAGAAAACCGCGCCGTAACCCGCCAGTACATTGACCCCGGCGGAGAGGGTTTTCTTGTAGTCCTCACGCTCTTCGCTGGAGACAGCGAACTCGTCTTCCTTCTCGGGCACCACCGGTACAAAACGCACGCGGAAATAACGCTCCTTGTCGCGCTCCCCCATGAACAGCAATCGCGTGCCCTGCATGCCATTGGCCGGAACGATCAATCGAGCCGGGCTGGCCATCAAGCCGTCACGGGCGCTGCCATTCGTCTGGGTCTTGAGCGGCACTTCTTCTGATTTGCCGTCGGCATCAAAGAGAATTTCGAGAATGTTGACCTTCACGAATGCAGTGCTGTCGCCGCCATTGAAGACTCGCTTCAGAAAGGTACTTTTGTCGCCGTCCAGATAGTCGTACACCGTGCCGATATTGATGCTCGGTGTTGCCTGTGTTGTCTGGGTGAACAAACAAAATCCAAATAATGCCAACAGACGTTTCATCGTCCCTTACCTCGTTGATTAGTCACGTTCTGCCGGGCCATCAACCCGCCGTTCCAGCCATAAAAGTTGCATCCGCCAAGGTGTCCGGCGTGCAGCGCAAATCACCAATCATCAGCACGTTGTTTTCCGTGCGCCCACGACTGGTGTCGAGGCGGAACTGGCACAACAACTGATCACCGTGACGCACTTCCAGGGTCGGCGAGCCGGCGTTCATTTCCATGGAGAAGAAGCCATCCACTTCACTCACCCCGCGACTGGCGTGATTGATGATGTGGTGACCCTTGAGCGGGTTGCCCTGGGGGTCGATCAGGCGACCGAGCACGGTGAGGGTTCGCATCACCTTGATCTGGCGATAGCCCACGCCGCCCTTGTTCAGGTGATAGCTGGACCGGGCCGGCTGGATGGTCGCGGCGGGGACATGGTTACCTTCGAAATCGAAACTGACGGAGCTGCTTTTGTAGGCGGTGATCGGCACAAAATTGCGCCCCGGCTTGAGTACTGCACTGCCGCCGCTCAAGTCATCGGCACGCAGGGCGATGTCTTCGATATCCGATTCCACATCGATGATCATGCCCGCGCCGTTGCGGTGGTATTGGCTGGTCATGACCACTTTTTGGCCGCCCACCGCCACGGTGCTGTCCAGGTTCAGGCCACCGGTGAAGTCGTTGTTGAAAGAGGAGCGCTGGACAAACCCGTCGCCGTTGACCAGGTCCGATTGCATCGTCCCCATGGTGTTCAACCCCACACCGTAGGTGTCGGTGAGGACCGTGGCCGAGACACTTTGCAGCAGATGATCCTGCAGGTCCTTGCGGTATGAGATCGAAGCATTGTTATCCCGGCCGCCCTCACGCGCGGTCCGCGAGCCGATACTGCCGGAGATCTGTTCACCGGGACCGCCCAAGGCAATGTTGACGCTCAGATCGACACCCCGGTTGCGGTCGTCATCCGAACTGATGCTGCCCGGCCGATCGAACAGTGACAATCGCCAGTTGGCGTCGCTGCCAAACAGCTGGGTACGCTGGGTCCATCCCAGATCCACACCGGTGCCATTGGTGTTGCCTTCACTGTGGGATACCCGCGCATTGACCGAGCTTTTGCTGGTCAGTCGATGGTTGATCGACAACGAAGAGTTGGTGGTTTGCCCGATAAACACATTGGGCTGCCGCACCCGCGTGCCATCGGGAAGGGTGTCATACAGTTTTGTGGTGTCGAGCCAACTGCGGTTATAGCTGGCGACAAGGCTGCCGCTGCCATAAGAGTAGAGCCCCTGCACGTCGAGACCGGTGCCGTAATCTTCGGTCTGGTAGACGTTGGCATACAGGCTGGCGTTATTGACGATGGCCCAGTCGACCGACGTGCCGAGTTGCAGGCTATCGCGAACCTGCCGACCGGTCAGGCCGAGGATCACTCGCGGGTGCAACAGGTAATTGAGCGCGGCACCGGCGGTCATGTCGCCATCGTCGGGTTGATCCCAGTTGCTGAGCAATCCGGATTCACGCCCGGCGAACAGGTTATAGCGCCAGCGTTCGTCGTGGTTGCGCCAGTTGCTGGGTTTGTAGATCAGTTCCTGGGTGCTGGACGTGATCTGGCCGTCTTCGATCAGGCGTACTTCCACTTCGTATATCCCGCCCGGCAGCGGACGAGTATCGAGGGTCTGCAAACCGGCGGGCACCGCTTGGGTATTGATCATCAAACCGTCGCGATATATCTCCACCGACCCTTGCCGATTGGCGGTGACATAAATCGGATAGACCGCCGCTTTCGGGTTGTTGACCGCCAGGCTGTCAGAGCTGCCATACATCACGCCCAAAGCCGTGTCAGGGCTAGTGCCAAAGGTGCGCGGCTGGCGGGACAGGCCCTCGGATGAGGGGGTGAAATAACCCAGGCGCAGGAAATCGCCTTGCAGTTCGCGCTGGGTATAAAGCTCATTCACGGCGTGGTAGGTTGTGTTATCTATGCCGCCCAGTCGCGACAGCTGAATGTTGACCGCTTGGGTCCAGTTACCCAGGCTGCTGCTGGCTTCCAGACCGTAGCGCCCGCCGAGGTCCTGACCCTGGCCGCCATTGAGGTTCAACTGGTTGCGCACGATCAACCCGGTGCTGCCACCCTCAGGCAGGTCGTAATAGCGTTGCACCTGATCGTCACGCTCAGCGTTTTGCGTGAGAATCGAGACCAATGAGTTTTCAAGGCTGTAATGCACGGCCAGCAATTGCTCAGGGCATTTGGCCTCGCAGCTGCCGAGAGCCACACCTTGTTTAAGATAGCTCGACCAAATGTCGCGCTCACTGGGTTTGAACTGGCTGTCGCTGACATCCGTGAAGTCAACGAGGGTAATGCGATCATCGCGCGTTAACACGACCATCGCCTCACCGAGAAACTGTTGATCAAGTTCCACGCGCACCGCCAGCGGCACATCAAAGAAGTGCTCTTCAAACTCGGCTGGCAAACCTTTGGCCTGCGCCAGCAGACTTCGAGGCGTATACGCGTTATCTGCTGGCGCAGCCAAAGCGGTTGCGCAAAACAGCAGGGCAAGCGCCGTCGCGATGGGAGTCATCGGGAACATGAACGAAATACTCTGAATATAAGTACGTTAAAACCCGATCGACAGGCAGAAGTTGCCTGTCGACCGGCAAGTGCTATCAAATAAGAATGACTCTTACTTCATAACCGTATTACTGGGTAATACGCGGGATAGCGTCGAATATCACCACCGGGGTGGCGGTGTACAGACCATTCTGGCTGTCGGATGGCTTGGCGGCAGCGATCACCAGGTCAGCCTGCATGCCACCGTTGGACTCGGTGTCACCGACCACTTCCTGCGAAACGCCTGTCAGGGCTTTGCCGTTGAACGTGTAGGTCAGCGGGATGGTGTTGGCACCATTGGACAACGGCTGTGGTCCACCTTCAACGTAAGCGCCGACTGACCCGTTGGTGTGTTGCACATCGTAAGTTGCACGAATCGGAGTCAATGTACCCGCGCCTAGAACATAGGCCATTCTTTCATCTTTACCAAAGTCCGGATTACGTGGTTGAGCGTGGAAAACCTTGCTTGGGATGCTGGCGCTGATGTTGATGGTGGTGCGCGCTTCTTCTGCGGCGAACGCCACCGAAGTGCTCAGTGCCAGGAGGGTCATCGGGACTGCGATTGCAAACTTATTGAACATTGTTGAGTACCTGTCTTTTCAATGGATTGGGCCGAAGAATTCTGAACAAGCCAATACGATTCATCTCGTTCTGGCTCAAATTTCGACGCCAGAGAATGATCGGCCAATCGCCCAAGAAAGTAAGTACGTAAGTTCCGAAGAACATGTAGTAACAATGGCTTTCGAACAACAGGAAAAAAGACAGAAAAACCCAAATTACGCTGTATAGCCCTCAGATAAATACTACACACAGTTCTAGCTGAAAAGACACACAGACGATAAGCCATCAACTTTCCGTAAGATCAATACTACTAACACACTCAAAGACCCATGATAAGTAGAAGAACTTAGAGAATTAGTTTTATTACTCTAAAAAGTGACTTTCTTATCCGTCCAATCCTCGCGTGCTGCTTCCCTTCAGGCCCTCCTCGCCCCTCGACCGTTCGTCCAGCACCCTTGCTTTCGACATAAGATATATCTTAAGTTGTATCTAAACACGACGAGAGATGACGAAAAATGAGAGACCATCATTCCCATCGAGAACACGGCGACAGCCGCGACGGCTTCGAGAAACGCCCAGGTCCCGGCCGTGAACGCGGTGGACGCGGGCCCAGGGTGTTCGCCCCCGGCGACCTCAAACTGCTGTTGTTGGCGCTGATCGCCGAACAACCCTGCCACGGCTATGACCTGATCCGCCAGATCGAAAGCATGTTCGACGGCGCCTACAGCCCCAGCCCCGGTGTGATTTACCCGACCCTGACCTTTCTTGAAGAAAGCGAAATGATCAGCGGCGACGCCGAGGGCGGGAAAAAACGCTACAGCGTCACCGACGCCGGACGTCTGTCGCTGACCGAGCAAGCGATTGCACTGGATGGCGTGCGGATGCGCATCGACGTCAGCAAGCGCTCGCTGCGCGGCCATGACCGCCCGGCCGAGATCCACGAGGCGGTGCATAACCTGCGTCACGCCTTGCAGATGCACCACGGACGCTGGAGCCCGGAAGAAATCCTGCGGGTACGCGACCTGCTCAACAACACCGCCAAAGCCATCGTCGACGGCCCTGCCGTTCAACCCGCTCAGGAGCAAGCCGAATGACTGAAGTGATCGTGCAATCCATTCATCGAGTCATGCATGAGATCAAACGCCGTCGTCTGGAAGTGCTGCGCGTAGTTGACCTCACGCCGCGCATGCGCCGGATTACCTTGGGCGGGCCGCAACTGGCCGGCTTCGTCAGCCTCGGCACCGACGACCACGTCAAACTGCTGTTCCCGCAAAACGCGGCGGAGCAAGCGGCGCTGGAAACGCTGGTATTGGGTGCCGGCAAAGACAACGGGCCGATGCCGGCGATGCGCGATTACACACCGCGTCGCTACGACCTCGACACCCTGGAACTGGACATCGATTTCGTGTTGCACGGCGACGGCCCTGCCTCGACCTGGGCCGAGCAAGCCAGGCCCGGCCAGTTCCTGCACATCGGCGGGCCACGCGGCTCGATGATCGTGCCGGACATGTTCGACAGCTACTTGCTGATCGGCGACGAAACCGCCCTGCCCGCCATCGCCCGTCGCCTTGAAGGTCTGGCAGCTAATCGCCGTGCGCTGGTCATTGTGGAAGTGGAGAACGGTGCCGAACAGCAACGCCTGGAAAGCGCCGCACAGGTCGATGTGATCTGGGTACTGCGCGAAGGGGGCAAGGACAATCTGCTGACCACCGTCAAACAACTGCAAGTGCCGAGCGGCAATCTGTATGCGTGGGTGGCGACCGAGAGCAAGGTGTCGCGGCAGATCCGTCGGGTATTGCTCGATGAGCATGGCTTGAATGAGCAATTCGTCAAAGCGGTCGGTTACTGGCGGCTGGATGACAGCGACGATGAATAACTGAAGCCTGACAACCTTCCTGTGGTGAGGGGCTTGCCATAGCTCAGGTTCACTTTCGGGCTTGCCACCTGTCGAGCCCGATCACCAGCAGCCCAACCGCCACAAACCCCGCCAACAATCCCCCCGCATTCACAAACACCTGTGGATAACCCAGCTTGTCGACATCAATGAACGGATAGGGATAAACCGCCAGCACATGCCCGCGCCACAACACATACGCGAAGTACAGCAGCGGATAAATGACCCACAGGCCAATGTGCCGCAGCCGTAACGTGCCTTTGGGCACACACACCCACCAATACGCCAGGAACAGCAGCGGCGTGATGTCGTGCATCAATTCGTCAGCCAGAAATTGCCAGCCTTGGGGATGCCATAAATGTCGCAACAACACGCTGTACGCCAGCCCCACGACGGCGATGCTCACGGCAATCGCGCTGCTGACCCACGGCTGTAAAAACCAGCGTCGCGCCGCTGACTCGCGGGATGTCCACTCACAGGTCAGTACCGTCGTCACCAGCGTGTTGCTCAGCACCGTGAAGTAACTGAAAAAGCTCACCACCCCGCCTATGAGACTGGCTTGCAGAGTCCAGCGTGAATAGAGAATCAGGTACAGCTGAATGGCCAGTCCCGACCAGCCCAGCAGCGCCGCAACGGCAACAAAACGACGCCTCGCAGCCGAGCCCGGCATGCTCAGACCGGTCGCTTGGTGCGCATCAATTTGACGTACAAGCGCTCGACCTTCTCCCGGGCCCACGGGGTTTTGCGCAGGAACGTCAGGCTCGACTTGATGCTCGGGTCGCTCTTGAAGCAGCGGATATCGATGCGCTCGGCCAGCCCCGACCATTCGTAATGCTCAACCAGGGCGTTGAGGATCTGTTCCAGCGTCACGCCGTGCAGCGGGTTGTTGTTCTGTTCGGTCATGCAGGGCCTTCGAGCGATGTAAGGAGTGGGAAGCCGCGCACCTTAGCCGAGGGTGTGATCGGGTGGAAGCGCTGTGTGCGCTATCTCTTACTGTAGGTGACCTTGCCAAGACTGCCGCCCGGCACTGTTACCGAATCTGAAATGAACCATGTCAGTAAAAGCCCTTTCTCTATTTGTAACAGAACATTATCCTTGCGCCCGCCAAGCTGAAACGCTTCTTCAAACTGCCTCACGCCTGTTGCAATCCGTTTATTTCCTAGAAAAAGACCCTGAATTTCTTCTCTATGCCTTATTTTCAAACTTCGCGAGACAGCGCTGTCTGCATGACTGTTGCCAGTCGAAAAACCCTGAACCTGATCGGAGGGTTCACCGCGCTGGGCTTCGCCACCTGCATCCAGGCGGCTCCCGCCTTCGATAGCGAGTCACCGTGGATGCTCGGCGACTGGAATGGCTCTCGCACCGAACTTGCGGAAAAAGGCTACGACTTCAACATCGATTACACCGGCGAAACGGGCAGCAATCTTCACGGCGGCTACGACCATGATCGCACCGCGCGCTACAGCGACCAGTTCGCCTTCGGCACGCACCTGGACTTGCAGAAAATCCTCGGTTGGGACGACGCCGAATTTCAGCTGACCCTCACCGAGCGTAACGGCAACAACATTAGCAACGACCGGATCAACGATCCGCGTGTGGGCGGCTTTACCTCGGCTCAGGAAGTCTGGGGGCGTGGGCAGACCTGGCGCTTGACGCAAATGTGGTATCAGCAGAAATTCTTCGATCAGCAACTCGACATCAAGGTCGGTCGCTTCGGTGAAGGCGAAGACTTCAACAGCTTCCCCTGCGACTTCCAGAACCTGGCGTTTTGCGGCTCGCAAGTCGGTAACTGGGTCGGCGGCATCTGGTACAACTGGCCGGTCAGCCAGTGGGCGATGCGCGTTAAATATCACCTGACACCGGAGTTGTTTGCGCAGGTCGGCGCCTATGAGCAAAACCCGTCGAACCTGGATCGCGGCAACGGTTTCAAACTCAGCGGCAGCGGCACCCAAGGCGCGATCTTGCCGGTGGAACTGGTGTGGTCGCCGAAGGTTCATGACCTGCCCGGCGAATACCGCGTCGGCTATTATTACAGCAACGCCAATGCCACCGATGTCTACAAGGACAGCAATGGCCAGCCCGCCGCACTCAGTGGCGAGGCGTATCGCAGTGCATCGAGCAAGCACGGCGAGTGGCTGGTTATTCAGCAGCAAGTGACCAGCATCGCCAGCGATCACTCCCGTGGTTTGAACGTGTTTGCCAACGCCACGATGCACGACAAAAAGACCAACGCCATCGACAACTACGTCCAGGCCGGCGTCGTCTACAAAGGCTGGTTCGATGCGCGCGGCAAAGACGACATCGGCTTCGCCCTGGCCCGGGTCCACGTCAACCCGGCCTATCGCAAAAACGCCGAAGCGACCAATCAAGCGCACGCCGTTTTCGACTACGACGACCCGTCGTTCCTGCCGCCGCAAGACACCGAATACAGCGCCGAATTTTATTACGGCGTGCACGTCACGAACTGGCTGACCGTGCGCCCGAATCTGCAATACATCCGCCACCCCGGTGGCGTGGACCAGGTCGATGACGCACTGATTGGCGGGATCAAAATCCAGTCGTCGTTCTAACCGACACCACAAAACCTGTAGGAGCTGGCTTGCCAGCGAAAGCGGTGTGCCAGTCGCCATCTATGCCAACTGATACGCCCTCTTCGCTGGCAAGCCAGCTCCTACAAGGGACCGCATCAACCGAACAGTTTTTATATGAACCATACCCGCACAGGATCGTCATCTACAGTGAACTTGCGCGGGACTACTTGAAACGTCACGGAGAACCACACTATGAGCACTGATGGTGCTTTGAGTCGAAGCCGACTGTTGCCGAGCCTGCTCGGCATCCTGCTTCTGCTAATGGGCCTGGCCATGTTGGCAGGCGGGATCAAGCTGAGCATGCTCGGCGGCTCGCTGTATTACCTGCTGGCCGGTATCGGCCTGACGCTGACCGGCGTGCTGCTGATCCTCGCCCGCCGCGCGGCGCTGGGCCTGTACGCACTGGTGCTGTTCGCCAGCACCGTTTGGGCCTTGTGGGAAGTCGGCCTCGATTGGTGGCAACTGGTGCCGCGTCTGGCGATGTTGTTTGCGCTGGGCCTCGTCATGCTGCTGCCGTGGTTCCGTCGTCCGCTGCTGCGCGAAGGCGCTGCCCCGATCGGCACCGGCGCCTTGAGCGTCGCCGTGGTAGTGGCAGGCGTGGCCGCGTTGGCCAGCCAGTTCACCCACCCCGGTGAAATCAAAGGCCAACTGGACCGCGACAGCGTGCCGGGCATGACCAACACCGCCCCGGCCATGCCCGACGGTGACTGGAACTCCTACGGCCGCAGCGCCCACGGTGATCGT
>Ga0163161_10000989_pt1 | contig 21716 bp, 16 predicted proteins | sample S45metaG_FD_129847 | JGI IMG/M metagenome (GOLD analysis project Ga0163161, IMG submission 129847) | Switchgrass rhizosphere microbial communities from Kellogg Biological Station, Michigan, USA - S4-5 metaG | ecosystem: Host-associated > Plants > Roots > Rhizosphere > Soil | place: USA... | reverse complement strand
TCCTTTGCGCTGTCGAACATGGTGCCGCAAGACCCCACCAACAACCGGAAGATCTGGAGCAAGGTCGAGTCTGACGTCAGGAAGTTTGCCAAGCGCGCCGAGGGCAATGTTTATGTGTTTACCGGCCCGCTGTTTGACCCGGGCCACACCACCATTGGCGACAACAAGGTCTGGGTGCCGACGCGCCTGTTCAAGCTGGTCTACGACGCATCGTCCCAGCGTGCCTGGGCGTACGTGTTGCCCAATGCAGAAACCCGTATTGAGAGACCAATGGACTATGACGCTTTCGTGAAAACCACGGGGCTCAAGTTGCTGGGCAATCTACCGGTCACAGGTTCCGTAGGCCGCTCTTGATGGCTTCCACTTAATGGACTTCACCCCAAAGGTTGCATGCAACCGATGGGGTGATTCGTGCTTGGCCGCTTTTAGCGTTTGATCAGGGAAATCTTCGAGCCTTCGATGCTGACCCCGGCCATTAACCCTTGCTGATCGAAGATGAATGCATACGCATCGTCTTTCAGCGTCGAGCTGGACAGGTTCTTGGCAATCCCTTCATTCACGACAACCACGGTTGGCCCTACGCCAACTTCCCAACCCTTGGTTTCAGCGATGTATTTCAGCGCTTTATCATTCATCAGAAATACTGCATAGCCATAGGACTGAGCGCCCGCCTGTAGCCCCCATGACCCACTGACGGAGTTGTAATAGTCCACGACGGTCTTACCCTTCATTAATACGCCTTCGCCATAGCTGCCGCCGAATACCAGGCCCGCCTTGATGATTTTGGGGAAGACCAGCACGGCTTTGGCTTGTTGCGAGATGGATTTGGCTGTTGGATTGACCTTGTAGAGCATTTCCAATGCTTGCAGAGAGTCTTTATTCAGATCCTCTGCGGTTTCTGCACTGGCACTGTTCAGCAGGCTCGTCGAGGCCAATGTAGCTAACGCGAGGAAGGTCGATAGAAAGAAGCGCATTGATTGAGTCATTTCCGTACTCCGAGAGGGGAGCATTGGATGAGAGCAGCGGTCAGTGCCTGCGTCAGACAGGAACCGAACCGACTGAAGTTATCCGGCGCACCCTGATATGTGTGGTTCGCAAGCGTCGCGCTGGAATGCAGGAAACCCAAGGCGCGATGCCATCACTTGTTGTGACCACTGTGAATCGGCCGGGTTCGCTATCAGTGCCTGCTTTCTACCGCTATCAATTTTTGCACTCCGCCAATACCACTTGGCAGGTGTTCGGCGTGCCACCGGAGCGGCCGGCATAGCGTATGCAATTATTCATGGATTTTTGGCGGGCAATACTCAGGGAGGAGCCCCATGCCAGGCCACCTTCACCGGCAGTGGGTAGCGCCTTTGCATAGCAATTGGAGCCCGAGCTTGCAGTCGAATTGCGATGCCTGGACGTTTTGCCGGAACATCCCGCTGTCAGCGCGAGACTGATGGCGAGCAGGAAGGGGAGGACCCATGACCAGCATTGGCGCGCTGTTTTTTCGGTCATCCCGTTTCCCCTGTATCAAGAGATTAGGCGTGTATGTGGTCCTGAACGATGGCGTTCGCCGGTGTCACCGTTTACTGCACAAAAGGAACATGTCATTACCATCATCGAACAGGTAACGCGTTTCGGACAATGATCGCATCCAGTAACTCAGGCTGCTGTCTGGCCGGAAAATAAACAGGCCCAGTGTGTTCGTCAGTTCAGGAATCGTGCTGTCCGTTTCGCCTTTGGCGCTGCGCTCAACATTAACGTGCAAGCGGTGTCCTTGTTGTTGCACCCGAAAGGCGCTGTTGCGGCGCAGGGTTCCTATTTCCGCCCCGGAGTCGGCATCGATCAATTCGGCCACCATGCGCATATGGCTGAGCCCGGTGGGACTCAAGTCCAGCCTGAAACGCGTCGTTAGCCATGCAGGGCGCAAAGGGGAGGGCACTTGATGCGCGCTCTCTCCGGTGCACCAAAGATCCAGGTCCATCTTGTGCTCGCCTGACAGGCGCCCCAGTGTCACACCCAGCAGGCCAACGAGTACGAAGGCCAGGCACCAACCTGCATTTGCGGCGCGTTTAGTCATGTTGTTGTACGCCAATGCAGCGACTACTTGCCGTTTCCAGCTCGCCATCGCAAAGAATCTGATCTGCCCCACGACGCGACGGTAACAGGTACAGGTGGATGTTTTGCGCCGAAATGCCCAGATGCTCCGCCAGTTTCCGGCTGTGCTGAACCATCTGCTTCAGGTGTATCGCCTCCGGGGGTTGTGCCTCCTGACTGGACAGATGCACATGCACATCGTCCATTGTTACCGGCGCGTCGAACGCTGGCGGTACCGCCTCAGGAGAGGGGGCCAGCCAGATTTTTCCCAATAGAAATGCCAATACACCCCAAAGGGGCAGTGCGAGCCACAGCCCCCAACGCCTAGGTAACGTTATCGGGTGTACGGGTCGCGCCCCCGAATCGGGATCGGCTGACGCCGGCATTGCCATGATTGTTGGCGGTTCAACGGGTTCGTCCTCTACATCGGCCAGGGTCGATTCAGGACGCGCAGCAAGTGCGGGCGCCTCGCTGTCAGTATCAACCGCGAACGGAGCCAGCGTCGCATTCGCAGTGGCTGGCAACTCCTCGACCCTCACGCCATCGGCGAGCTTGTAGCCTATGCGTGGCAAAGTCTGGATGAATTCGCGATCGGGTTGCAGTTTCTCCAACGCCAGACGCAATTGCCGGACAACCTGGGCCAGGCTGTTGTCAGTCACTTCCAGGCCGTATTGGCCCCACGCACCGGCCATCAGTTCGCGCTTGCGCACCACCGATCCACCCGACCTGAGCAGCATGGCCAGGCATCGGCTGGCGATTGCCCCGATGCGCAAAGGCTCCTCATTGGCGGCTTCAATGCGAAACAACAGGAAATTGTTCTCATCGAATACCAGATGTTCATCAATCAGCAGTTGACCCATGGCGACCTTCTATGAAGGGCAGAAAGGCAAGTCGAAGATGTGTCGTCGACCTCTAGAGTTAAGCGGTCATTCCTTGCTTTGGTCAACATCGTTATCGAACAGGTGCCAAAAATGACTGCCACTTTGCTTGCCATGGCTGAAATTTTGATCGCAAAACTGCACGGGGGGATTTATTGGCGAGCCGCGCAAAATATTGTTTCGGCGCAGATCATCGAAATAATCGAGTCCAGGTTGACGGTAGGATTCAGGCGCGCGCAGCCACTGCGGAATCGGGCAGGGTCTCACTCACCAAGCGGTTGCGGCCTTGCTGCTTGGCTTGATAAAGCAGCAGGTCTGCACGGATCAGCAAGGTCTGAAGGCTGTCGCCGGGGCCATGCCAGGCGCTGACACCGATGCTGCAGGTGACACCAACACGGTTGCCGGCATAGTCCAGCGTTGAGTTGCGCAGTGCTTGCATCAGACGATTGGCTATCTGTTGTGCGCCTGTCAGATCGGTGTTCGGCAGCACGATGAGGAACTCCTCACCGCCAAGGCGGGCGACCAGATCCCCTTGCCGGACTGTTTGGGTCAGCAACTGCGCGAAGAACTTCAGCACCTGATCTCCACCGTCATGACCGTAGGTATCATTGACTCGCTTGAAGTGGTCGATATCGAGCATCAATATGCACAACGAGCCGGGCTTGCGCGTGGAGCGCGACAATTCCACTTCAGCCAGTGTCATTCCCGCCCGGCGGTTGTACAGGCCGGTGAGAAAGTCGTGGGTCGCCGCCTGATGTTGCACCACGCTGGCATCGATCAGATGGGTCAACAGCCAATTGATCATTAGCAGACAGACCAGTATGCCGACCGCCAACAACAACCAGAATCCGTTCAATTTCAGGAACTGCGGAAAAAAATCCGGCGCCAGTGGATCACTGTAGACGCGCATTTGCAGACCTTGATGCAGGTTCGCGTAGTGATGAAAAAAGCGATCTTCACCTTGCGCCAGTTGAGGCTGCGAGGTTGACCAGGTGGCGCCTGTGGCAGGCACAAACTCTGCCTTGCCGGCGGTGAAGCGTATGTCGAAATACAAGGCAGGCTCTTGACCATGTGACACGGCGACGTGCACGACAAGCCTGTCGGTAATTGCTGGCCCCAATACCAAGGGTGGCAGCAGCGGCTGCGGTTGTAACCGGGTTTGCGTTTCCTGGATCACTGCATAACGCCTGTCGCAGGTATAGCCCAGAAACTGTCGGCTGGTCATGCGGACACCGCCCTCTTTGAGGCTCATGCGTGGCGCCTGCGGTTTGGGCAAAGGAGCCAGTTGGTGTACCGGCACCCGTAGTGTGTACTGTGATAGCCCTTCGAGATCCGCCGACAGGGTCTCCGTGGCCCGTTGCTGGCCGGCGATGTACTCGTCCGGCAGGCATTCTTGCGGTGGCGGATTTGCCATCAGCAATGATTGTTGCAATTTATGGGTTTGCAGATTGCTCAACAGGCTGGCATAACCCCAGGCACTCCGTTGAGACAGCAGTGCTTGCTGACCCTCCAGCAGCGTGACACGTTGGGTCTGATAGCGATCGACAACGGCTATGACTGTAAGCATTGACAAAACGGCCACTATCATCCAGCAAGTACGCTTGATAGCCCACGCGTGCAATACGACCCAACTCATGATTCTTACTCCGATGTGATCGCCAGCACTGTTTGTCTTGCATCTGCCATGACTCGTAACCGTTAACCCGTCATAGCTTCAAGGAGCTCCTCGGCAGGGGTATCGGCATAGCACTCGGCGATACTTTCAAACTCTTTTTCCAGCGCGACGAATGCTGCCGCCACATCCGGATCAAAATGCCGGCCGGCGCCGTCCCGGATGATTGTCGCCGCCGTCTCGTGGCTCATCTCCGACTTGTATACCCGTCGGCTGATGACCGCATCATAGACATCGGCGACCGCCATCAGGCGCGCGCTGACTGGAATGGCCTCACCGGCCAGGCCATTGGGGTAACCGCTGCCATCCCATTTTTCGTGATGGCACAGGGCAATTTCTTTGGCGATGCGCAGGAAAGGCACTTGCGCACCCAACATTTCCTCGGCATGCACCAGAGCCTGATAACCCAGCCGGGCGTGGGTCTTCATGATTTCAAACTCTGCAGGCTCGAAACGGCCCGGCTTGAGCAGGATGTGATCTGCAATTCCGACCTTGCCGATATCGTGCAGCGGTGCCGACTTGAACATCAGATCAATGCTTTTATCGTCAAGGTGAGCTCTGAATCGCGGGTGATCGCGTAATTTTTCCGCCAGCAGCCGGACGTAATGCTGCGTGCGCCGCAGATGGTTGCCAGTCTCGTTGTCGCGGGTCTCGGCCAGCGATGCAAGCGCCATGATGGTCACGTCATGGGTAGCTTGCAGTTCACGGGTTCGCGCCAGGACTTCTTGATCGAGATAGGCGTTTTGCGAGCGCAACAGGTCTGCTGTCGCCTTGAGGCGCAACTGGGTCTGCACCCGCGCCAGCAGAATTGCCGGGTTGATCGGCTTGAACAGGTAGTCGGTCGCTCCTAGCTCGAACCCCAGGCACTCGTCTTCGTCTTGATTGCGGGCGCTAAGAAACAGGACCGGTACTTCACTTGTAATTGGGTCACCCTTGAGACGACGGCAGACCTCATAGCCATCCATGTCGGGCATCATCACGTCCAGCAGGATCAGATCCGGTATCGCCCGATTGACGATCTGCAATGCATGGGCACCGCTGGTTGCAATTCGGACGTGATAGCGCTCACTCAGCAGCTCACTGATCAGTTGCAGGTTGGCCGGCATATCGTCGACCACCAGCACGCTGGGTCTAGGGGATGAGTTGTTCAACTGGACTTCCTCGTGACGGGGTCACAGATGGAGCGGTAATGCGGCCGAGGGGGCGAGCGCTTTTGCCGATGGCGTACGAAGGGGAAAGGTGCGACCTGTCGTTTCTGCCAAGCGAGTGCAGTAACGCATGCCAACCCCGGATCTGCTCTGAAATGGGCTGAAGCGTATGCGCCGCGCGCTGAAAAACGCTGAAAACTTCTGAACAACGCACTTTTCAAGGAATGAAGGGCGTGTGGTCCTTGTGTTTCTATCCGCTCATTGCGTCTGTTCCACAAGCCTGCCGGGCCTCACTCAGATAGACTTGCGCCCCCTGGAAATCGAAACGTTTCACCGCGCTTTCCAGTGGCTGGAAGTGGTTTGCGAACGCGCCACGGAGTAAGCCCGCATGCGAGGAAAAGTAGGGCACTGCCTGCGCATCAAAGTCACCCAGCAGCGCATCGAGATGCTGGCAAATCCGTTGCAACTCGGCCCCGTCGACCACCGTCGGCACAGTCTCGGCTGCACAGGGCAGCTTTTCCCGCAATTGTTCCAGCAGGGCCTCCAATTGTTCAGACAGCGCTTCCAGTGCGATCTGCAACTCATCCTCGGATCGTTTTGCGCGCAGGGCCTGTTCCAATACATTTGCCGCCTGGGCCACGGCGTCGGCGCCGATGGTCGCTGATACGCCTTTGCAGCTATGGGCCAACAATTCGGCTTTATCCAGTTCGCCCGCCGCCATTGCTGCGCTTAACTGTTTCAGCACGGGGCGCTGGCTGTCCAGGTAGTGGTGCAACATGTCCGCATACAGGCTGTGCCTGCCCAGTACCCGGCGTAGGCCGGCAACCATGTCCACACCGTCGAGTTTCAAACCTGCATCGACGCAACTCACCCTCGCCACTGACTCTGGCGCCACGGTGCGCGTTTGCCGGGCCGGCGTCTCATTCAGCCAGCGTCGCAAAACGACATAAAGCGTCTGCGGTTCGAAGGGCTTGCTGACAAAATCATTCATGCCGGCTGCCAGGCAAGCGTCATGATCACGCCTGCTGGCGTTGGCGGTCATCGCGATAACGGGCAGGGTGCTCAGTCCGGGCTGCCCACGCAGTAGGCGGGTGGCCTCCAGACCATCGAGCACCGGCATCTGCATGTCCATGAACACCAGGTCATAGCGCTCAGCCGACAACCGATTCAGCGCCTGCCGGCCATCAGCCGCGATATCGACCCAACAACCCACCGCCTGCAGTAATTCGGCCGCGACCTGCTGGTTCAGCTCATTGTCTTCTACCAGTAAAACACGGGTCCCTTCGGCCACCCTCCAGTCGCACGGAGTTTCCCCGGCGCACAAACCATCAATGACATTGCTCTGGGCTAACCGCAGGCGGACCTCAAACCAGAAGTTGCTGCCTTCACCCAGTGCGCTCTGCACACCGACCTGACCACCCATCAACTCGGATAGCTGTTTGGCGATTGCCAGCCCCAGGCCCGTACCACCAAAGCGTCGTGTGGTGGAGGTATCAGCCTGCTGGAAACTCTGGAACATGTGCTTTAACTGCTCGGACGAGAGCCCTATGCCGGTATCGGTCACGCTTAAGTAAAGCAAAGCGTCATCCACACCGGCCTGACGCAGACTCACCTCAACCCGGATCTGCCCGCGCTCGGTGAATTTCACCGCATTACTCAGGTAGTTGAGCAGTACTTGCCGCAGTCGAAGCGGATCGCCACACAAACGTTCGGGCACATCCGCAGCGACATTGAGCCGCAGACTCAAGCCTTTATCGGCAATACGCGGACGGACCTGGTCGAGTACTTCCTCCAGCAATTGGGCCAGGCTGAAGTCGCGGACTTCCAGTTGAAGTTTGCCGGCCTCGATTTTGGAAAAGTCCAGAACATCATCAATGACGCCCAGCAGATGCCGACTGGAGCTTTGTACCTTGTTCAGGTAATCGCGCTGACGCTCGCTGAGGTCCGTGCGCAAGGCCAGGTAAGTCATGCCGATGATGGCGTTCATCGGCGTGCGAATCTCGTGGCTCATGTTGGCCAGGAATTCGGCCTTGATGCGTGCACTGTCTTCGGCCAGTTGCCGCGCCTGCTCCATCTCTTGTGCCGCCACGCGCTGGGCGGAAATGTCTTCGATGATCCAGATCGAACCTTGCGACGACAGGTTGCCGGGCGCGACTGCGCGAGCACTCACGCTCGCCCAGAAGCTGCTGGCGTCCCTGCGGCAAAGCTGCATTTGCTGCTGATAGATTTCACCCCGGTCCAGCGTCTCGCGAACATTGGCTTCGAACGGGATTATTGCCTCTGTAGACATGACCTGTTCCATCCAGATCAGCGGAGAGCGCTGCAATTGTTCGCCTGCGGCATAACCGAGCAACTCGTCCAGCCGCGAATTGGCCTGCACGATCAAACTGCCTCGCACCAGTGCAATGCCATAGGGCGCCGAGGTAACGATGGCCTGCTGCTGTTCGTGCGCTTCGCGCAGGCTGCGTTCCTCAGCTTTGCGCTGGCTGAGATCGCGAATCGCTACGCACACGCATTGCCCCCGATCCTCGCGCGCCGGAAGCAGGCACAGGCGCATCTCGGCGGGAAACTCGCCACCATCAGCACGACGGGCAATCACCTCGACCGTATTGAGCAGATTTTTTATCCGCACCTGCGCGAGCAGACGATCAACGGCTTCGAGCTGGCTGTCAGGCACCAGCGCCCGGTAACTCTGGCCAAGCAAGGTGCCGGGGGCATAACCAAAGATCGCTTCGCTCATCTGGTTAGCCAGGATCACACCGTGCTCGTCGAACACCAGCAGCGCTTTAGGCGCGAACTCGACGATGCCGCGATACCAGCTTTCGGTGGCTTCCAGGGACTGCTGGCGCTGTTGCAGGATCAACGCCTGGATCTTCAGTTGCTTGGCCTGCAGGCAAGCCTGGTGTAATAGCTGCTGATTGTGCAGGCGCTGCTGCAGCAAATTCAGCAGTGTGCCGAGTTTATTGGGCAAGCTGTCGAGCAGCTTGAGCTGGGCGAGATCCGGGCGATGGGCGAAATCGAGCTCAAGACTGGCGAGCTGCTGCCCCTCTTGCAGCAGTGGCAAGCTGTAATGCACCTGGCCAGTACGCCCGACGACGGGCTTTGTATCGAATAGTAAAACCGTCTTGCAATCCAGGGATTTGCCCAGCGTCTGCTGCAACCTTTCGGTAAAAGCCTCTCGACTGGCACACAACTGCAACGTCTGCACCAACTCTCCGAGTTGCCCCTTGACCCAGTGCTTTCGGCGCAGCTCTTCATTGACATCGACATAGGCATCGAGCGCTTCGGCCAGGGCCACGACTTCGGTAAGCCCCTGGCGGTGCCCTGACTTTCCGACGGCTTCGCCGGCATTCATGCGGCGTATGCGTTCGGAAAGACTCAGCAGTGGTTTCACCAACTGACGACGCAGAACGACCAAAAATACCAACAGGCCCGCGCCCAACGTAATCAATTGCAGCAGGGCACTGATGTGGGCGGCCAGCTTCGCATTGTTCCGGGCCGCCTCGAAGTCGCTATTAAAACGTTGGGTCGTCGAGAGTTTCAGCTGATTAAGTGCGTCTGCAAGGCTCCACTCGGAATTGATGTAAGTGGTACCAGCAAGCAATGTCGGGCCCCCTTTGTGAAAGCTCTCCTTCATTGCCTGACGCTCCATGCGCGTCTGCCGGTGATCCATTTCCTCGACCGTGGTCAGCAATTGGTCTTCCGCGTCAGTCAGTCCGATCGCTCGAAAATCGGTCGCGATTTCGTGGAAAGCCCGGTTGTTCTGCCACTTTTCGTTGTATTGGGTGAGATACAGCTCGTCGCCGGTGCTGACATAAAGGCGAGCCAATTGCGTCAGTTCACGGTTGAGGGTAGCCATCAGGGCAATGTCGGTGATGGTCTGGTGGCGTCGATCAGTGGCTTGCTCGGCCTGATTGCCGATGTACTCGTCCAATGCGACGGAAATCAGGCAAGCAATCAACGCTATGCCAAATCCGGCCGAAATGAGTTTGCTCAGACGTTCCAGGCTCATGGGCTCTCCTGCGACAACAGTCCCGATCACGCGCCGGAAGCTTAATGTGCAAAGTTAACCGCCATGCCCTTATCAGTGCTGTGAAAACAGCTGATTCAATCGAATCACTGTGATGAAAAGCGCTGAAAAACTATGAAGCGCCTATGGGACAGAGAAACCGAACAGCTACCCGAACGACCGGGAGGGTGTGTGATTGCAGACGTCCAAGGGTGGCTTTTGGTGAGCTGGAGGCACTTTGACTAACCTCTTTGATACGCATTTTGCGAGCGCGAGCTCTTGATTCAGTGGAGGTGCAGCATGGACCGATTCACCGGCGGCTGCCTGTGCGGCAATGTCAGGTTTGTGGCATCGGGGCGCCCATACCGGGTTGGCCTTTGTCATTGTCTGGACTGCCGCAAGCATCATGGGGCGCTTTTTCACGCCTCCGCGATATTCCCTCAGGAGGCAGTAATGATCGAGGGCGAAACACGCGATTACGCGGGGCGGTTTTTCTGTCCTCGCTGCGGTTCCTCGGTGTTCGCCCGCACCGCCGACGAAGTCGAAGTGAATCTGGGCTCGCTGGATGCTCCAGACCAACTCAAGCCAACCTATGAAAGCTGGATTGTGCGCCGCGAGTCCTGGTTGCCGCCGTTTGCGCTGACAAGAAGATACGAGCGCGATCGTGACGCCACGGGGCGCTTTGAGGAGTAATCGTCGAATTCAGAGGTTGTGGCTACTTCACCGCGACCCCGTGCTTGATATCTCCACAATAGATATCAACGTTGCCATCCGACGGTGCCGTGCGCACGAGGATGGAGTACTCACCGGTAAGCAGAACCGACATCGGGACAGGCGCGGATCTTGATATCGTCCAGCCGCGTATGGGCTGGCGTTCGGTGTTGTCCTGTTCGTTCATTGAGTAGGCGACCGGTCCGGGTTTTTGACAGCTGCCTTTATAAATGAACGTGTAGAGACGCAAGGGCAGGGTGACACCCATTGGAGCACCACTGATAAAGAAATCTAATCCGGTTTTATTGTCATAGCTCGACAACGTTACATTGCCGATCTGACCGGCATTCTGCTGCGTGGCAACCAAAGGAACGGTCACACTAGGGGTTGATGATGTGGCGCAGCCGAAGAGGGTTGCGCTGACCAGTAGTGCTGCAAGTGAGTGTCTGAGCTGCATGGCCAAACTCCTGTGTCGAAGAACTGCACGGGTGATTAGCCGGTATAGCTCATTAATTGCTGCTCTGATGTTGTCCAAGCCAAATTACGTGTACTTGTTGCAGCGCAGCGCTAAATTTCAAAGAGATGTCCTGCCACGATGAAGGAAAGACACATGTTCAGATCTCGCTCATTGATTGCAGCCGTTACATGCCTTGCGCTGATTGGCGGCTCAACCGCAGCATTAGCCGATCCTGGTAATGGAAAGGGCCAGGGAAACGGTAAGGGCAACCCGCATAACAGCGAGGTTCATGGCAACCAGGGAGGCAAAGGCAAGCATGCCAATGGCAGCGATTGGGATAACGGCCCAAGCATCAATCATGCAAGTGTTTTAGGGATTATTGGGGGGTATCAGGACTACTGGAGTCCCGGACCTGCCTTGCCACCCGGCATTCAAAAGAACCTCGCGCGGGGTAAGCCACTTCCACCCGGCATTGCCAAAAAACTGGACGGTCGATTAGTTGGCAAGTTGCCACATTACGATGGATATGAATGGCAACAAGCGGGCACCGATTTGATATTGGTTGCGTTGGCAACCGGGCTTATTTACGAAGTTCTAAGCGGTGCTTTTGATTGATGCCTGGTGGCGAATGCGATGGGTTCGCAGATACATTCCGCCTTTCGCGGGACTTGAACTGTCTGGGGTCAAATGCGTCTTAAGCATGCGATATCACAACCCTACGGAAGCTATCATGCTTTTAAAAAACAAGAGTCTCGTTGCTGTAATGTCCTGCGCCCTGATGCTTGCAGCGGCCCCATTACTGCCTGCTGACCTGTCTGTCATGAACGCCGCCTTTGCGAAGGATGGTGGCGGCGGCGGCGGTAACGGAGGCGGTGGCGGTAACGGTAACGGAGGTGGTGGTCACGGCGGTGGCGGCGTTGGCGGTGGTCATGGTGGCGGTACAGGCGGTGGTCACGCGGGTCACAGCGGTTCCGATCACTCCGGCGGCGCTCACAGTAACGGTCGCGGCAATGGACTCAGCAGTGATCATGCCGGCAGGTCCGTCAGGGATCATGGCGAAAGCGGAAACCACTACGGCAATGATCGCAATAGTGACCGCGGTCATGGGCAAACGACTTCAGGCATCGCCCACTCCAGAGATACTCACGGCGTAAGCAAAGCCAGTGCCATTGCGGCCTCGACACCTGGAGATCACAACTCGAAAGGTTTGAGCAAAACCGGTAGGTCGGTATCGAACAGTCGCACTGATCATCCATAACGGCTGATCGGGCAGTACGGCAGACTCATTGCAACGTCTGCCGCACGCTTGAGCTCCCTTCGAATTCTTCGGTGCGCAGTTTTGTCCAGAGTGGCAGGCGGGAATCCTCGCCTACCCTAGCGCTCGCCCACTGCGTCGGCGGTGATTCAGCACGTCCCCCAAATAAGCCTGTTGCCCATGTCCGCTGAACCGTGCCGACTGGATCAAACTCACGTCTGCCACTGATTCAGGTTCAATGAGCGCTAGTTGCGGCACGCAATGACGCCACAAGGCGTTGTTCATAAGCGTTCAGCGTTTTTCAACGTTTTTCAGTGTCTAGCGGGGCGAGGCTCAGCCCGTTTCAGAGCAGATATCGGTATGGCATGCGTTACTGCAGTTAATTGGCAGAAGCGACGGACCGTACTTCCCCGTCATGCTTTTCGCCAGTAGTGCTTACCCCGGCTGCACTGTAATGCGCCTGTGAGCTTGCTGCGAGGAGTTCCCGTTGAGCCGCCTTACCCGCAAACCCACCGTGTTGGTGGTCGACGATATGCCAGCTGATCTGCAACTGATCAGTGCCTTGCTGCGTGAGCACACTCACGTACGCGTTGCCACCAGCGGTGCGCAGGCGTTGGAAATTGTCGATCGGGCCTTACCTGATCTGATCCTGCTGGATGTGGTGATGCCCGAAATGGATGGCTACGAGGTCTGTCGTCGTCTCAAGGACAATCCGAAGACGCGTGATGTGCCGATCTTGTTCCTGAGTGCCAGGGATCAGGATGACGATGAGTGCCTGGGGCTCTCGCTCGGCGCAACCGATTTCCTGAGCAAACCAATCAATCCACTCATATTCCTGGCGCGGGTGCAGACACAACTGCGTCTGAAGGCATCTTCGGATCTACTGCGCTCGCAGAATACCTTTCTCGATCAGGAGGTCGTGGCGCGAACCCGTGAGCTGCAAGCTACCCATGACGTGACCATCATGGCTCTTGCATCGCTGGCAGAGACTCGCGACAACGAGACCGGCAACCACCTGCGGCGCACGCAGCATTATGTCCGGTTACTTGCCGAGAAATTGCGCGATCACCCGCGATTCAGCCTCCATCTGGATGATCAAAGCATTGAACTGATATTCAAGTCGGCACCACTGCACGATATCGGCAAGGTCGGTATTGCTGACCATATCCTGCTCAAGCCGGGGCGTTTTGAGCCTGCCGAGTTTGAAATCATGAAGACCCACGCCCGGCTGGGTTATCAGGCCCTGGTGCATGCCGAGGACATGCTGGGCGCGCAAGTGCCTTTCCTGCGCATCGCCAAGGAAATTGCCCTGTGCCATCACGAAAAATGGGATGGCAGCGGTTACCCCAATGGTTTGGTCGGTGACGCCATTCCAGTGAGCGCGCGCCTGATGGCGGTCGCCGATGTCTACGACGCGATCATCAGCCGACGCGTGTACAAATCGCCGATGAGCCACGAAACGGCGGTAGCAATCATTTGCGACGGTGCCGGGCATCATTTTGATCCCAACGTGGTAGCGGCCTTCAAGCTTCTGGAGGACGAATTTGAGCAGATCACTCAGCGCTTTGCCGATGCCGATGAGAATTTTTCACTGAAAGAAACGGGTTCCAGTGGGGCCAAGTTCGATGCAAATCAACCTGCCCGGCCATTGAGTGTATTCAAACTTCTTAAGTAAATGACCGATGTACTCGCACCCCGGTGCGGATTGTCCTGGATGGTTATATGAGTGTTGCTGTTGCTCGTTTGCAATCTTTCATTGGTTCCTTGTTCTCCGGTTTGGCCGCCAAACGCGGCCTGCTGATTCTCGTGTTTCTGGTCCAGGGCGTCTGCGCGGCTGGCTACCTGTACCTGGAGCACAACTGGATTGAAGCGGGTGTGGTGCAGAGCCTGAAAAACGTCTCGTCGATGCATCGGCGCAGCTTTGGCCTGCTCGAAACAACGTTGAACTACCAGCTCGCGTCGATCGGTGAGACCGTGCAGGCCATGGGTGATAGCCGGAGTGACCAGCAACTGCATGCACTGTTGGCAAAGGAAGTGAAGAACGCTTGGCTGGATGCCGTTGTCGTTCTGGATGCGGATGGCAAGATCGTCGCGATTGACGCTGACGTACCGTTAGAGTCAGTCCTGTTGCCGGGCGTGTTGGCAGCGCGCACCTTCAAGGATTTGCCAGACTATCAGGCTGCACTTGCCGACGGGGCCGAGTCTGCCACCTTTTTTGCTCCTCGCCCGCAAGCCCCTGAGCTGGGTGAAGGGGGGATTGCGATATTCCGGTTGATCAGGTCTACGGACGGACAGTTGCTGGGTTCTGTGGTCGGCTTTACCAGCCTGCACAGCTTGTCGGCTTTGCTTAATGCCGATGCAGCATGGGGGCTCGATCTTGGCAAAGACGGTGTCCTGGGCTTTGTTGAACAACACTCGCACGAATGGCTGTATCGCTATGCACATGGAGTGAATACAGTTGCCGAGGGATATAGGACCTTTAGCCCCTCATTGCTTGAGGACACCCGGTACGGGCCGGATGTGAAATTTTACCGGTCCCCCGTGGACGGTCTGGAGCGAGTTGCCGTATTAGCCCCTCAGCGCGACGGTCAATGGCTGCAAGTGGTTGCTGCGAGCAAAAATGATTACCTGTTCAACTGGCGACTTCAGGCGGCCTTCTCCGTCATTGCGTTTGCCGGACTGTGTGTCCTGCAGTGGCTGCTGGTGGGGTTTTTCCGCCAGAAATACCAGCAGCGCAAGCTACTGGATCTGGTCCTCGACACCGTGGACGCCTACGTGTATTTCAAGTCCAGCGAGCGACGCTTCCTCTACGTCAACGCGAAGACTGCCGCCCTGTTCGGCTTGCCTGCCGAACAGATCGTCGGCCGCCTGGACCGCGAACTCATGCCGCCGGATTTCGCCGATGCTTACTGGGTCATGGATCAGAAAGTATTCGCCTCGGGTGAGAAGCAAAGTGGTCAGGAGGTTCTCAGAATCTCAGAGGGAGAAACCCGTTACTACGCGTCGATCAAGGTGCCGGTGCATCTGCAAGGCCAACCGCCGGCCCTGATCGGTTTTTCGACTGACGTGACCGAGTTGCATGAACTAACTGTCGCCCGAGAAGCCGCCGAAAAGAAACTGGCTGCACACAACCACTACCTGTGGCTCAACAACCAGGTGCTGGAGCAACTGGGCCAGAATGCCTCGTTGCCTGAGGTGTTGAACACCATGCTACGCATCATCGATGACTATCGCCCCGGTACGCTGGGCACCGTGTTTCTGCTGGCTGACAATGGCAAGGCGCTGGTCGGCTGTGCCGCACCCAATTTGCCTGAGGCATGGTTGAGTGCCACGGCGTTGATATCGATTGAGGATATGAGTGGGTCTGCTGCGACGGCTGTTCATCGTGGAGAAACGGTCATTGTTGAGGATATCGCCAGCCATCCCTACTGGGCAGCTCCTGATTTTGCCGCTATTCGTAACACGGCGCTCGGTATCGGTCTGCGTGCGGCTTGGTCGCAGCCGATCAAAAGCAGTGAGGGCAAGATTCTCGGTGTCTTCAACCTGTACCAGCGTGAACCCGCCGCACCGGATGCCGATGATCTCGCCCTACTGGTGGATTACGCCAAACTCGCGCAGATGGTCATCGAGCGTGCGCGCCTGGCCGAGGCCCTGCAGGAAAGCCAGGCCCTGTATCGCCTGATTGCGGAAAACAGCAACGATGCGATCTGGGTGATGCAATATCCGGACTTGACCTATAGCTTCATGAGTCCCTCGATTGAACGGCTGTACGGCTGGACGCCGGAAGAATTCTCCGGTCAGCCACCAGGCGAACTGATGTCTGCGCAGGAGTTACGCAGGTGGAGCGATACGGTGGAGGAACATGTCCGACGTGTTCGCGAAGGCGACCTGACGGCCTGTTTCATCGGACACGAGCTGGAAGTCCGGAATAAGGATGGCCATCGCGTCCAAGTCGAGTCGGTAGCCAATATCATGCTGGACAGCTTATCCAGACCAACCCACATTGTTGGCAGTTCCCGGGACATCACCCGGCGCAAGGCCGCTGAGGACAGCATCCGGAAAATGGCGTTTTTCGACCAACTGACCGGTTTGCCCAACCGCCGAATGATGGAAGACCGGCTGGATCAGATGCTCGCACTGGCGAAACGTGAACAGCGCAAAATGTCGCTGCTCTTTGTGGATCTGGACAGGTTCAAAGCAGTCAATGACCAGCACGGGCATGGCGCTGGAGACTGGTTGTTGAAGCAGGTCGCATCACGTATGAATTCTGTACTGCGCACCTCCGATACCGCCTCACGCGTCGGCGGCGATGAATTTGTCATCCTGCTGCCCGATGCCCGGACAACAGAAGATGCCGTCCAGGTTGCGGAAAAGATTCGTTGCGCCCTGGAACAGCCCTTTGTGATGGATAACGGCGTAGAACTGGATATTTCGTCGAGTATCGGCGTGGTGATGTATCCCGACCAGGCGGACAATGTGCACGACATACTGCACTTCGGCGACGAAGCCATGTACCGCGCCAAAAAGGGCGGCAGAAACGCGGTGAAGGTGTTTGACGCGCTCGCACAGCCAGGCGGACAACATATGGTGCACCTGCAGTGGCGTGATGAGTACGCCAGCGGCAACGACGATATTGATGACGAGCACCAGGAACTGTTCCGGCTGGCCAATGACCTGTTCCGCCTGTATACAGGGCCCGCTCACCAGCATTGCGATGCCGGGCAGATGCAGGCATTGGATCGGTTGCTTGAGCACGTACGCTACCATTTTGCTCATGAGGAACAGATTCTGGCGGCATGCGACCACGATGCACTGGCTGTGCACAAAGTCCAGCATGCGACGATCCTGGAGCAGGCTCAACGGCTGCAGGGGCAGGCCGAGAGCGGGGAAGTTACCTTGGGCGAGCTGGTTCAATTCGTCGTTGTCGAGATCATTGGCGAGCATTTTTCGACAGAAATACGCAAGCCATGCCCTCTTGACTTCCAAGTGTGAAAACGAGGCGCGATGGGGCCAGCGATAGGTTTTAAGGCTTTTGCGGGTCGCTTCTGCTGCCCTTTCGCACCAGGCCACGGACCAAAAGCGCGCTGTCCGGACCCATCGCGCACGGATTTTCATCCGTCGGCAATTTGTCATACTCGGTATTTCTTCTATGCAGATAGTTGTCAGCCCAATGCGTTTTAAATGAGGCTGCACCTGTGTTTCAACGTCTGCTGTGTTCACTGTCCGTTTTGAGTCTGTCTATCGCCGCTGCCCAAGCTGCCGGGAACACCCCCCTCGACACCCCGCGTTTACGGAGCATCGACAATTTCCGCGATGTCGCCGGCACCACCACCGCGTATTCCACGGCCAATGACGGCACGATGCGTAGCGGCGTGTTCTACCGCTCCAATGCGCTGACCCCGTCGGCGGCGGATCTGGGCACCTTGAATAGCCTCGGCATCAAGGCCGTGTACGACTTGCGCAACCCGAGCGAAATCGCCGGTACACCTGACACCTTGCCCGACGGTGCGCGCTATTTGAATATCGACATTCTTGGCCCGTCCGGTTCACTCCCCACGGGCTCACTCGATAGTGCCGCCGACGCCATCGCCATGATGGAGGGCATCAACCGGTCATTCGTCAGTGATGCTGGGGTGCGCGGTCAGTTCACCACGCTGTTCAATGAACTGGCGGGCGTTGATGGCGCCTCGTTGTTCCATTGCACGGCCGGCAAGGATCGGACGGGCTGGACCGCCGCCGTGTTGCTGAGTATTGCCGGGGTTGACAGCGCCACCATCATGAACGACTACCTGGCCACCAACGAATACACCGCCGCACGCGTGGCGGCGACGCTGGCGCACATGCCGCCGGAAATGGCAGCGATCTATGCGCCGCTCCTCGGTGTAGAAGCCAGTTACCTGCAAGCCAGTCTGGATCAAGTCACTGCGGAATTCGGCAGCATGGACAATTACCTCAAGCAAGGCCTTGGTTTGTCCCAGGAGACCATCTACGTGCTGCGCGGCAAGATGGTTTTTTATAACAGCCTGCCAGGCCAGGCCGGTCTCGTCGGCAACGCCGCCGCGGGTGCCGGGTTGCTGCAACAGCTGCAGAACAGCAACCTGTCAGGCACCTACAGCGACTACAACTATTACCTGCAATCGGCGATTGATGCCGGCACCCTTGGCGGTGTCGAGTCCACCGTTGGTGGCCAGGTGCACGCCGATGCTGCCAGCTACTTGCTGCGCCAGGGTGCAATGATCGACCAGGCCGCTGCGCCTTTCACCAGCGGCACGGACCTCAAGATCGGCCAATATCGCTTGTGGAGCACTGCACTGGCGGGCTATTTGGGCACCGATGGTTCGTCCGAGACCGCCAGCAGCAACGAGCATAGCCAAGGCTTGATGATCGGCCTGACGCAGCGCTTCACCGAACAACTCAGCGCCCACGCGGGTTTTGGATACAGCCGCGGTAACGTCGGCGGAGCGGGCGGTGAGGTGGACACTGACTGGACCTTTTTCACCGCCGGTGCCCGCTACGCACCGGACGGCCTGGAGCGTGGCCTGTTTGTCGACGCCGACGCCAACGCCGGCTGGCTTGACTACGAAAGCAAGCGCGACCTCGGTGGCGGATTGGGGACGGCCAAAGGCGACAGCCATGGCTACCTCTCCGGCGCAACCCTGGCGCTGGGCTATCGTGTGCCGGTGAGCGGCATGATCCTCGAACCGAGTCTCGGCCTGCGTGTCAGTCACCTGGACGTGTCCGGCTTCCAGGAGAAGGGCAGCGAGCTGGCCCTCGACGTCGACGATACCGAGGAAACCCGCCGCAGTGCAGTGGCCAATCTGAATGTGTCTTTTGCCCCGGTCGGCATGGGCAGTTGGCAACTGGTGCCGGGTGTCCAGGTGGGTTATGAGCATGTGCTGGGCGATAATGAAATCGATAACGAAGGACAGTTGCTCGGCCTGGATATCGAACAACGCGCAGCCTTTGACAGCCGGGAGCTGTACTTCGGCGGGGTCAATCTCATGGCCAATCTTGGTCCGCTGAGCCTGGGTGCCGAAGTCGGTGCCAGCGGCGGAGGGGACAGCCACGGCTTCAGCGGTGGCCTCAAGGCCAGCTATTCGTTCTGACATTGCTGCATGGGTTCTGGCCGCCGCTATTCGGCGGCCTGGGCTTTATGCAGGACGATCCGGTTAGCGTCGGGCTCGCGTGCGCCCTGATTTCAAATCAGCGGGGCTGACACCATAGGCGTTCTGGAAGTACTGGCAAAACCTGCCGACATTGCTGAATCCAAACCGTAGGGCCACCTCGGTCACCGACGTCGGAACATCCTGCGCCAGCGCATCGTAGGCGCGCTCCAGCCGCACTTGCCGTTGATAGGCAACAATCGAAACGCCCACGAAGCGCCGAAAACCTTCCTGCAACGCGCGCTGGCTGACATTGCTCAGTCGGGCCAGATCCGTGCCACTGACCAGGTGCTCGGGATGCTCCTGAATGTACTCGACGGCCCGCTTCACATGCCGTGGCGCTATCAGCGGTGCAGGGCGCTGAAGGGCTTGCGTGAAGTTGTGCGGCCAGGCCTCCAGTACCGCGTCGATCAGCATTTCCCGAAGACGTGAAGGCATCAGCGTCCCCGAGTTGATCAGCAGGTCGAACTCAGTTCCTGTCGCCAGATCGATCAAGGCCTTGATGCCCTGGAAGGCCGGGATATTCAGGTCTACCACCGGCTCGAAGTGCAGCTTTTCCAGGATGGGCTTGTCCAGCAGCGTCGACAGTCTTTCGGTGAGTAGGGCGCGTCTGATCGAAATCCCGTGCTGGGCGTGATTGTCGAGAAAGTGCATCGAGCGGATATCGGCTTTGTCGATTGCCAGGCCAACGTGGATAACGCCCACCGAATCGGTGGTGTGATTGAAGACGATCTTGCCGGCAGTAGGAATGACGAAGGTGATTTCGTCATGGGGATCGGGAAACATCACTGTGAAGTCGCCGTGGTAATGCATCCTGCGGAAGCTGACGCCTTCATGTCTGCCGTAGACGCCACCAATGATGATATTGGCAGGTGGGGGCGACGTATCGGAGTAACGGTTGCCGAACATTGTCGAGAACAGCGCGCCAAAGTCATCGCAGCGCATGTCGTTGGATCTGAGGATGATTGGCTGGCGTGTCGGGGGTGAAAACACCTTGAGTGGCACCTTGGGTCGAAGGAACTTGGGTATAGGGGCGATCTGAGGTAGGCGGGGAGCCCGAAGACGTTAGCTGGCGTAGGTGACAGGTTTGTGACGGTGTGGGGTGTGGAGGGCGGCAGTGCTCAAGCTCCCGTGCTGGATGGATCATAAGCACGTCATCGATGACTTCCCCGCGATACAAACGTAATCTTGCCAATTCGCGTACCCAGACAAGAAAAAAAACAAGGAGTCATTGATGCAACCAATCCGTCTCGGCCTGGTGGGCTACGGCAAGATTGCCCAGGATCAACACGTTCCAGCGATCAACGCCAACCCCGCGTTCCAGTTGGTGTCTGTCGCAACGCAAGGGCAGCCCTGCGCCGGGGTAGAGAATTTTCAGTCCCTGAGCGAGTTGCTCGAAAACGGCCCGCATGTCGATGCGATTGCATTTTGCACACCGCCGCAAGGGCGATTCGCTTTGGTGCAAGAAGCGCTGGCCGCTGGCAAACACGTGCTGGTAGAAAAGCCGCCGTGCGCCACGTTGGGTGAAGCGATGGCGTTGGTGAATCAGGCAGAGGAGCAAGGTGTCAGTGGCTTGTTCGCCTGGCATTCACGCTACGCGCCCGGCATCGAAGCGGCCCGTGACTGGCTGGCCACCCGTACCCTGCAAAGCGTACAGATCGACTGGAAGGAAGATGTGCGCAAGTGGCACCCCGGCCAGGCATGGATCTGGCAGCCAGGAGGCCTGGGGGTTTTCGATCCCGGCATCAATGCCTTGTCGATTGCAACCCATCTGCTGGCGTTGCCGCTGTTTGTCGAGTCTGCTGAACTGCGCGTCCCCGGCAACTGCCAGTCGCCTATTGCCGCTTCCATCAAAATGTCTGACGCGCGCCACCTCGATGTCCGCGCGGAGTTCGATTTCGACCACGGTCATGAGGAACTCTGGAGCATCGAGATTCGCTGCACCGAAGGCATCCTGCGACTGGACAACGGTGGAGCGCTGTTGAGTATTGACGGCGTGCGCCAAGCCGTATCGGAGGAGGGTGAGTACGCGGCGGTGTATCGACATTTTCAACAGCTGATTGACGACAAAGCCAGTGACCTGGACCTCCAGCCGCTGCGACTGGTTGCCGATAGTTTTTTTGTCGGCAGTCGGGCGTCGGTTGAGCCGTTCTACGATTAGCCGCCGCTGAAAGATTTAACCAATCTGTTGCATTGACCGGTTGAATCCGCAACCCAAAGCCGACTGTGATGATCGGCGGCTTTGGGATTGAAACGGTCATGTAAGCGTTTTTTTGCGTTTGCTGACGACATAACCAGCCGTTCGAAAGTCGACGCTAGCCTCCGCTGCCGCTGCCGCTGC
>Ga0163161_10000988_pt1 | contig 21720 bp, 22 predicted proteins | sample S45metaG_FD_129847 | JGI IMG/M metagenome (GOLD analysis project Ga0163161, IMG submission 129847) | Switchgrass rhizosphere microbial communities from Kellogg Biological Station, Michigan, USA - S4-5 metaG | ecosystem: Host-associated > Plants > Roots > Rhizosphere > Soil | place: USA... | reverse complement strand
GAGCAGGATGCCGACGAAAATGATCCATTGCTGACCCCTCTGTCGATGGTCCCTTCCGGACGCTTGGTCGTTAGGCAAAACCTCGCCGTCAAGCCCCCGAGAACCGTTGAGCATTTTAGGAACGTTGCTGCGGCCATTCTCATCGCCCTGCGGCGAAGTTCGCTTTGGCACCGCCGCTATTTCCTTGGTATGCGACGCGATTCCAGTGCTTCTGGACAAAGAGCCGTTGGCTGCTTCTACTTTTGCGACAAAACGATATCCCCGCTTCGCAACAGTCTCAATAAATTTTTTGTCTTCTTTTTCCCCTAAAGTGCGGCGTAGCGTATGAACTATTCGGGCGATGTTCGATTCCTCGACAAAGGCGTCATCCCAAACCAGCCGCAGGAGTTCGTCCTTCTCGACAAGCCTGCCGCTCCGCTGAACAAGCACCGCGAGGACGTCAAAAGCTTTCGGGGTCAGCGGTACTGACAAACCATTAAGGAGGAGCTGGCGCTCCGCGACATCCAGTCGATAGTCTCTAAACTCAAAAGACTCTTTAGTTAGCTCGCGCATAGCCCTCTTGCGAAGAATTTTAGGAAAAAACGAGGATGTTTTTCCAAAGATTTACCTCTAGCACCCAAGCTAGTCTTCCTTCGGTTCCGGAACCTGTCGCTGCCGACTCAGTTTTGATCTGCGCAGATCAATTATAACCCGGGCCGGCGGCGGCACAACATTCTTGGAACCCGAATTAAAGTTATGAAATATCGCAATACCATAAACTACGTTTTATTCCTGATTTCGGTTCTGATTTTAACTATAACTTCAGATGGTCAGAGTGCCTCGGAAGAAAACAGCTCCCGCTTTTTGAATAATCTGGGGGTCGACCATTTCGTGCATGGAAACGATGAGGAAGCAATTAATTCGCTAAAGAGAGCAACCGAAGCCGATCCTAAATTCGAAAGAGCCTACTACAATCTCGCGTCCGTATATGCCCACATCGGCCGCACTGATCAGGCGATCGGTTCGCTTCAAATAGCCGTTCAACTCGATCCTAACCACTTCGAGGCTCGTGCGAAATTATGCGATCTATTTATCGTTGCAGTTCAGAATGAAAAAGCGATCGGCTGTTTCAAAGTATTGCTGATCCTGGCCCCCGGGGATGCTCGATCCTATTCGAACTACGGCGTAGCACTAATGCATACGAAGAAAGAAAAAGAGGCTGTTTCCGCGTTCGAAACCAGCAACAGTCTTAAACCTAATGACCCTGAAACCCTAAACAACCTCGGGGTTACCCTTCTCGACTTGAATGAGTATCGAAAAGCCGTCGATGTCTTTCACCGGGTACTGCAAATTGCGCCGTCGTTTGAAGCTTCTCGTTACAATTTGGCCCTTACGGAACTTGCGAATGGGAACAAAGCCGCAGCCCTTGAGCAGTATTCCTTTCTAAAGGTCACTAATAGCGACCTTGCCAACCAACTGTTTAACAAGATCTTCAAGGCCCGACTGCTCACGGTAAACAAGTGAATTCAGTGGATTGCGGGAGTCGATACGTATTTCGACCTATCTCTCCGACGTTTTTCGCCCTCCCGTCTGGGGCTCTTAGAAACGGCACACTACTTGCTCACACCCTTACAGGTATTATTTAAGGACACAAAAAGTTTTTATGGCCGCGATCTCTAAAACTCCTCGCATTGTCACTGTGATCAACGTTTTTTTTATTGACCCGGGATGTCAGCGATGGCTGGTCGATGCTCTCCTAGATGAGTCCGAAAAGATCATGCATAAGTTTCCGGGCTTTATCTCATTGAGCGTTCATCGAAGCACCGACGGACGGCGAGTCGTAAGTTACTCCCAATGGAGGGCCCGCGAGGATTTCGAGAGAATGACGCAAAGCTTTGAGGCACGGGCATTTATGGAATCACTCTCCGGAATCGCGGATAGCGATGTACACGTATACGAGGTGGTGGGAACATTTGAGGCAAATCTGCAGCCCGGAGCGGACCATGCTAATTGGATATACGCGGACCAACATGAACGGCGAAACTGATCCCCGAGATTTCGAACAATTCATGCTGCGTCCGAAGCGGGCCGCCCGCCGCATATGTTTCCGGTGACTTCCGGCCGCTTAGCGAAATTGCGGCGTGCGAACTCCCCGCCACCTTCCCTGTTCCCGGTGGCGAGTATGTAGTTGGGACAGACAGAGTAGCAAATCAGTACGCCTCCGACACCGCAGCGTTCAAGGCAGCGGCGGAAGCATGTTCCAGGTCGTCGATGCCGCGGCCGATGAGCGTATTGCCTATTGGGTAGGTTTTCAACGCCACTGCTTATATGTACGGCGAGGACGATCCGGTTCCTTTCGACCTCCGGATCACCGAAATATTTCGTCGGGAAAATGGTGAGTGGAACCTTGTCAACAGTCATGCCGCCAGCCTTTTCCGCGAAAAGTGAGCTCGGCATACAAAGTGGACATCAATCGATACTACTCCACAGCTGTGCATGGTTACGAGGTGCCGGCCCCGATCACGCGGACTTTTTGTGACAGCTCGTGCACTGGTTGGTCGTGGGCGCCTTTACGTCCTTCCGCAACTTAACGACCTCGGTGTGACAGGCCGTGCAAGCACGGTGAAAGGCCTGCATGTTGTTTACAACGAGCAGGGTGGTGCTTGTTTCGAGTTTAACCTCCGGTATCTTTGGCAGGAGTTTGGGTGTTTCACCCGTTCGGGCATGACAACTCCGGCATGCGGCAACCCCAGCGGCCGCTGGGTCCTTGGCGAAAAGGTCTGCGGTCAGCGTTGTCGTTCTGTCCGCAGGCCACGCGGTTTTAAGGGGAGGATGTTTCGCCAACTCGCTTGCCGGCTGGGCTGTGTGATGACACTCAACACAGGCGATCGGAGAAGTTCCGTCGATGTTTCGATTACTCGAATTGTGTTCCTTATGTTTAAAGGTCACCGTACCCAGCTTTGCGTCTTTGCCGAGCACGATCACATCGGGTATGGTCTGTTTCTCCTGCGCCCGTCCCTGTCGAAGGATCGAATCCCCAAAGTAGTGCTCCAGAGCCAACCCCAGAATGGCTACCAAGAAGACCATCAGTACCGATCTTTTCATCTCTTACCTCCGGAAAAACCGCATCTGTGGGCAAAAAAGTCCTGACGGAGAATTGTAGGGATTCAGTATACACCAGAATATCGCACGTCCGACGATACAAATCTCTGAGTCGCCCCCTAATGACAATGACTAAAGGCGGCGGCGATCAATACTTCAGCTGGATGCTATTCATTCCGCGGAGGATGATTTTCTGGCGCCGAGCCAAGCGTTTGGGATTCTTCTTCGGATTGAAGACGTTCAGCGGACTTGGGATCATCGCGGCGAGATATGCGGCCTCCGAGACATTAAGATCGGAGGCTGATTTTTTGAAATACGTGCGGGCGGCTGCTTCGGCCCCGTAAACGCCGTCGCCCCACTCGATCACATTCAGATAGATCTCGAGAATGCGCTTCTTGGATAGTTCGCGCTCGAGGAAATAGGTATAGACGGCCTCGCGGCCTTTGCGGAGGAAACTTCGTTCCTCGGACAAATAAAGATTCTTAGCGAGCTGCTGCGTTACGGTGGAGGCACCGCGCTTAAAGCTGGGCATCGGCGGGATCCAGTCATCCTGATCATTACCGCACTCCTTCACGCTAGTGTTCGCAGCCTTAGCGGTGGCTTCGCATTCTTCCTTGTCCTCTTTCTTGCCCTCTTCTACGCCGTCGTCCCACGCCTTCTGAATGGCATCCCAATCAAATCCGTGATGCTGGAAGAACCTTGCGTCTTCGCCGGCAAGAACTGCTCTTTGAAGATTGGGCGAGATCTGCTCCATCGGAACCCAAATCATGAATTTTTTGGGCTCCGCATTGTCGGTCTTAGCCTCGGAAATACGGTATTCGATCAGCGAAGTGGTCGTGGGGTTTTCACTCCGTAACTTGGAGATGCTCGGAAACGTGATCACCTCGTACGCGAACCAGAGCAGGAGCGAGCCAACAAGAACCAGGAATAGAACTTTTGTCCAATACCACATGTGATAAATTACGAAAATTATCGGGTACTGTTCACGATTTGTAAAACCGTGTAACAAGTTGTTCTTGAATCTTTTAGGTCGAAACAGCTATTCTGAAACAGCAGTACCTGAGTGGATCATTTCTTCATAAAGACTATGGCCCAATACGATAACGTAGTTGCCGTGATCCTTGGCGGAGGTGCGGGCTCGCGGCTGTTTCCTCTTACGCAGGAGCGTTCAAAGCCCGCCGTTCCGCTCGGCGGAAAATACAGGCTGATCGACATACCGATCTCGAACTGCATTAATTCCAACATCACCCAGATCTTCGTTCTGACCCAGTTCCAATCCGCTTCGCTCAACCGGCACATTTCCCGAACCTACCGTTTCTCGAGCTTTTCCACCGGCTTCGTCGAGGTGCTCGCGGCCGAGCAGACAAAGGAAAACCCGGACTGGTTTCAGGGGACGGCTGACGCGGTCCGGCAGATACTGCCGCACCTGCGGGACTGGAAAGTGAACACGCTGATGATCCTGTCCGGCGATCATTTGTACCGAATGGATTACAGGAATTTCCTCGCCCGCCATTTCGAGACAAAGGCCGATATTACGGTCTCCGTCGTTCCCTGCAAACCGAGCGAGGCGGAGGAGTTTGGGCTACTGAAAACCGATCCTCAGGGAAAGATCGTCGAGTTTAAGGAAAAGCCGAAGGGAGATGCCCTGGAATCAATGCGGGTCGACACAACTCAGTTCGGACTGAGCGCCTCCGAAGCGGAAACGCGGCCATTCCTCGCGTCGATGGGAATTTATGTTTTCAATTATCCCACTCTCCTTGAGCTACTCAAGGCCGACGATACGTGGGTTGACTTCGGTAAGGAGATCATTCCGGCAGCGATAAATAGTCATAATGTTCAAGCCAATCTATTTGACGACTATTGGGAAGACATTGGAACGATCCGGGCTTTCTACAATGCGAATCTCGATCTGGCTGCGCCCCTGCCCAAGTTCAATTTCTTCGACACGTCGGCTCCGATATACACCCGCAGCCGCTATTTGCCCCCCTCGAAAATGCATGATTGCGATGTCGGCAATTCGATGATCAGCGAAGGATGCATTCTAAACGGAGTCTATGCCCGCAACTCCATCATCGGCCTTCGCAGCCGTATCGACGCGGGCACAAGGATCGAGAATTCGATCGTGATGGGGTCGGATTACTACGAGTCCCTGGAAGAGATACGAACGAATCTCGATGCCGTGACACCCCACATCGGCATCGGGCCAAACTGCCAGATCCGCGGAGCCATCATCGACAAGAACGTGAGAGTCGGACGTAATGTACAGCTGCTTAACACCGCAGGCGTAGAACATTTAGACGACCCGAAGGGATCCTTTTACATTCGTGATGGAATAATTATTGTGCCTAAAAACGCTGTGATCGCAGATGGGACGTGCGTTTAGGAATACTTCCGCTTTTTTGGTTTGGCGACGATGTAACTGTCCTTTGAACGCACCGCTACGTCAGGCTTATCCACCTTTACTTTCAGTCTCCGCTGTTTCCCTTCTTGAACGTCAGCCGGATAGAACCCCAGGCTGTAATACTCACGGAGCTCGCTCGCGATCTTGGTGAACGAGCTAGTGACATTTCCGATCGTGTTTGCTTCGTAGATAGTTCCGCCTGTACGCGTCGCTAATTGTTCCAGGTACTCCTTCGCTCGCCTGTAGTCTTCCGCGGACGTGCCCGCGCTACTCGGCGAACCAAGTACAGGAGGCCCGCCGGAACCGGGCAATGGGAATGAGATCGCTTTGGGGCTCGTGCCGCCACCCGGAATCGAACCTCCCGAATTTGGCGGATTTAGAACAACACCTTTATTCTTCATCGCCTGGACATCCTCAAATGTGTCGTAACGAATCGGATAGATAAGTGCATCAACCTCGAGAGCGTCATGTAGGTTCTCGAGGTCATTCGAACGCGTGCTGGTCGTATCAACGCCGTCCGTAAAAAGGATAACAGCCTTCCGTCCTTTAACGCGTTTCAAGCGTTCGTTTATCACGAGATCGACAGCTTCGTAAAGGCTGGTGCCGGTTTGGATCTTTGTACTTCGAATAGCCCGATATATACGCTGGCGTTCATTCGTCACTTCGCAAAGCATGTGAACGTCCTGATCAAACGAAACAACCATCACCTTGTCCTGGGGCCGAAGCTGGTCAATGAACGCGATGGCCGCTGATTGTATCTCGGAGATCTTAAAATTCGTCGAGTAGCTCATATCCAGGACAAGAGCCACCGTGAAAGGCTGTTCCTCGTTATTGAAATACGAGATGTCCTGCTTTGTACCATCTTCGAACAGGCTAAAGTTTTCTTTTGTTAAACCCGCGACAAATCTCCCTCGCCGGTCAAGCACACGTACCGGTACCGTTACGAGCTTTGTGTCCACCTCGACAACTCCACCCTCGCTTTCGGCCGGTGAGTTTTCATCCGAAGAGACCTGCGCGGCAGGCTTTGATGGCAAGGGCGTGGGCGTCGGCTGAGTGGTTCGCTGGTTGCTTTTTTCCTTTGACGATGGTGCGATGCGGCCCGACTGGCCGAGAGCAAGGCCAACGCACGCTAAAACCATCGTTACAGAAATGATAAGAAGCTTTTTCATGCGTTTTTGTCAGACCGGCAAACCATAAGATGCCGTGTCTGACAATTATAGATGCCGAACCGCCCGAAAATGACGACGCTTCTTATTTTAGAATAGGTCTTCTTTGCGAGGCTACTTTCCGGCTACCGCTCGATTGGTCTGTCCGACAATGTAGCTATTCTTGGCCCGGACAACGACGTTAGGCTTCATCACACGGATACGGATCTGTTTTCGATCGCCGATCTGGCCAACGTTTTCCGGGTAATAGCCGATCGAGTATTGACGCCGGAGTTCTTCGGCAATGCCCGAAAACGCTGCATCGAGGTTCTGCAGCGTACCCGCCTCAAATTCCCGGCCGCCGCTTTGTTCGGCAAGAGCCTCAAGATACCGTTTGCCCGTGGCATAGTCGCTGCGACCGCCTGAATTGCCGCCTCGCCCTCGGCCCCAACCACCGCCTCCACGACGCGTGCCTCCTCCTTGTGGAAACTGGCCTCCCAGGATTATCCCGATCATGCCGCCCATATTACCCTGCGGGAACGTGATCCCGCCCAAGCCAGCATTCCCCATATCACCGGAGGTATCGTAGCGGATGGTGTAAAACAGCCCATCGGATTCTTCTACATCCTGGATCGTGCTGTCGTATGAAGCTCGACGAGAGGTAGTGTCAACTCCGTCAGTAAAAAGAACGACCGCCTTGCGCCCCTGAATCTGCCTGAGCTGTTGGTTAAGAGCATTATCTACGGCTTCGTAAAGACTGGTGCCATCGCCGATCTCTGTTTCCTGGATCGCACTTCGCAGCTGTGCCCGGTTGCTTGTTGGCGGGCAAAGTACGTGAACCCGCTCGTCGAATGCGATGACCTCAACTTTGTCAGTAGGTCGAAGCTGGTTGACAAAGGTGATCGCTGCATTCTGGATATCCTCGATCTGCCACTGCGTCGAAGGACTGACGTCAAGCAGCATAACAACAGTGAAAGGGCTTTCAACCGAAGCAAAATACTCAACCTTTTGCTGAACATCGTTCTCGAAGATCTGGAAATCCTTTTGCTGCAGGCCAGAAATAAAACGCCCATCCCTATCAAGAACCGAAACCGGCATTGTTACCAGATTGGTTTCGATCTTGACGACTTCGTCCTCTTTGGCATCTGCGGCCGGCGTTGGCGTCGCGCTAGGCGATGACGACGAACCGTTCCTGCCGCCGAGAACAGGCGGCCCGCCGGTTCTGTTACTTGGAGCTGGGTTGTTTTGAATAATTGGGGGCGCAGGCGTTGTCGCAACGCGTGGACGGCTGGACTGTCCGAGTATGGATGTCCCAAGTAGCCCCAAGACGACTATTGCAGCGAATCCTTTCATAATGCGTAGACTCCGAGCGCAACGAATACTTTGGGGAAAGTTGTAGTTTGATTATACCCCCGTCGGCCGGGTTGCTACTATTTTTTTTCGAGGAACTCGACGCCGAGGTCGTGGAAGTGGCGACGGGCAGCGTTTCCGTTCGCGAAAGGCAAGGCGTGATGGTGCGTTCTGTTGGTAAGGAGGACAAATATGCGTTCTTTTACCGGATCGATCCACAGGCTTGTGCCCGTAAATCCAAGATGGCCAAAGCTTTCCGGTTGCATCCATTTTCCGGAGGTTGACTCGGGCGTGGATGCCAGCTGAAATGCGAATGAGCGGTCCTCTTTCATTCCCTTTGTAAAATTCGTGCGAAAAAGCGCACAGGTATTGGGTTTTAACAGGGTTGTGTAATTCGGCAGGAATTGAAGTGCGACCTTAAAAACCTCCTCAGCCGTCGAAAACAGTCCAGCATGCCCTGCAGCACCACCCAGGAACCAAGCGTTTCCGTCGTGCACTTCCCCCCAGATCTGGTAATCGCGCCATTTGTACGCCATGACATCAATCCCTTCTTCACTGGCTGTCTTGTAGGCCTGCGGATCAAGAAATGAGTCAAAGTACCCGAGATCCTGACACGTTTTGCGCTCGTAGGAATTGCCAAATTCACTTGCGGCGATCTTCAGCCTCCTGTTAGTGGGCGGGTTGAAAAAGGTCGAGTAAAGATCTAACGGGTCGATTATTTCCCGAGCGGCTAGGTCAGAAAGGGATGACCTTCGCACCGCTTCAATAACCATCTCCAAAATCAGAAAATTGGGATCGCTGTAAATAACTTCATCGCCTGGGGATCCCGCAGTCGGCTCTCCGGACATCACCCGGAGCACAGTATCTCGCGGCTGCTCCTGCCGCTTGCGGTTTTCCAGCAAATAAAACGGGACCCACGCCTTCATCCCAGACGTGTGCGTTAGTAGGTGTCGAATTTTGATCTTACCTTTTGACTGGTCATTGAATTCTGGAAGAACAGAAGAAACTGTCCCTTCAAAATCAAGCTCGCGGTTTTCGATCAACTTTGCCGCGAGCAGTCCGGTAACGAGAACTTTTGTGAGGCTCGCCAGATCATAGATCGTGTCGATCTTTGCCGCGAGCTTCTCCGGCTCGACGACCGCATATCCGACGGCATCCCGCAAAACGATCTCGCCTTTTTCGGCAATGAGATAAACGGCGGACGGAAAATCGCCGGCTTCGATGCGTTCCCGCAAAAATTGAGAAATGGTGTTTTCCATCGTCGGGGGAAGAACCTCTTACATCAGAATTATAACGTTTTATGTACAAATTTGCCCTATCTATAACGCACACTTTTGGGGCCGCAAGCGTTTTGTTACCAGCGCCTTAAGTTTTCCGTTGGTGGCGTTGACACCGACGCCCGATAGCAATAGACTTCCAGAACAAATTCTCAATTGGAGGTTTCTATTTTTTTATGAGCAAAGTCGAATCGGCTGATCTTATCCTTAAACTTTATGACCTCAGGCGTGAGCCAAAAATGCGCGAAGCACGTAACTGGATATTTCAATTCAATCCAACGAGTGTTGAAGATTATTGGAACACGATGATGGATCCCCAGGTTGGCGGATACCTGCGAATGGTGTCTTCTTACTGGGACATGGCAGCGTCCTTTGTAAATCACGGAGCGATCGATGCCGAAATGTTCAATGACACCGCTGGTGAACACATCATGATTTTCGCCAAGATCGAACCGTTTCTTGCGGAATTGAGGGAGAAATTCGAGAGTCCGAAGGCTTTCGCCCATCTGGAAAAGGTGATCTACGATCAACCGGACGGAAGGGAGAGAGTCGCAAAAACTCAGGTATGGATAAAGAAGATCAATGAGGAGATCGCGGCAAGACAAGCTGGAGCAAAAGCTGAAGAGGCGGCCGCATAGATTCTTCACATTAAAAGAATAAGGGAGCGAATATCTCGCTCCCTTTTATTATTCTCACTAAACATTCAGGCGATTCCTATGGGCCTCAATTCTCTCCAAAACGCCAACCGCCAATGCTAATGCTCTTCGCCCGTCCTCGCCGCTCACGGCAGGTGGCGTGTCATTTTCGACCGCGTCGAGAAATGAAGTGATCTCCGCCCGCAGCGGTTCAACGTCTTCGATCTGCAGGCGATTTATCGAAATACCGAGCAGTGGATGCGAAGCCGCGGGGTTAAGGGAGGTGAGCGACGAGAATTTGGTCGCGTAATCGAGAACAACATACGCATTGGTTTGATAGAAACGAGTTTTGCGGATCTTCTCCGTGCCAATACGGGAGGCCGTGATATTGGCAACAGCTCCATTTTCAAATTCGATGCGCGCATTCGCCGCATCAACTTTATCGGAGATGACAGGGATCCCAACTGCCTGGATCGCCGAGACTTTCACATCTTCGCCCACAAGCCACTGCACGGCGTCGAGATCATGGATCATTACGTCGAGAACAACATCCACATCGAGCGACCGATTTGGAAAAGGTGAAACGCGATGGATCTCGAAATAGAGCGGTTTTGTTACATGTGGCCGAAGAGCAACCATCGCGGGATTAAATCGTTCAAGCTGGCCAACCATCAGCTTAGCTCCTGAGCGCTCGGCGGCGGCGATCATCTTGTCGGCTTCTTCAAGCGTTAAGGCGATCGGCTTTTCGACAAGAGCATGTTTCCCTTTTTCAAGAAAGGCACAGGCGATCTCGCAGTGTGTCTCTGTTGGCGTCGCGATCGAAACCACATCCACCTGCTCCAGGAGCTCGTTCCAATCGCTGAAAACCTTACAGTTATTATCGTTCCCGATCTGCGCAAGCGTTTCAACGTTCACATCACATGCACCGATGAATTCGATCCGCCCTTCGCGTGCAAGTTCGGCGTAATTGCGTGCGTGATGCCGGCCCAGACTGCCAACGCCGATCGCCGCGACCCTTAATTTGCGGTTTTCTGCCATAATTTGAAAACAAGCCGTTTTTCAGCAATACTTTACATTTTTATTGAAGATGGCGGAAATTACAAAGGACACTTACAGCTCGCGTAGCTCTATCGGGCGTGCTGTCTTTCTTCCCTTCATCGCGCTCGTAATTTTCACCTACTTCTTTGGTCTCACGATCCCGCTTCTCGGACCGGATGAACCGCGATATGCGCAGGTCGCCCGCGAAATGTTTGAACGCGGCGACTGGGTCACGCCGACCCTCGGCGGATTTCCATGGTTTGAAAAACCTGCCCTTCTTTACTGGGTGGAAATCATTTCTTACAAATTATTCGGCGTATCGGAGTTCTCTGCAAGATTCGGCTCCGCTGTCTTTGGCCTCGCCACAATACTCTTTCTTTGGATACTCGGCAGCAAATGGACAACCAAAAGCGCGGAAGATAACGAACCCAATAATGATCTCCCAAAGTGGCTTGTTTTGGTTTCAGCTTCAACACTTGGGCTGCTCGTATTTGCGCGGGGAGCAAGCTTTGACATGATCCTCACATTTCCGATCACTGCGGCACTTGTCAGTTTTTTTGTGGCGAGCATAGCTCGGACGAGATCATTTCGAGCGTATTACCTTCCTCTTGGATCCTTTTATTTTTTTGTTGGTATTTCCTTGATAGCGAAAGGCTTGGTCGGGATCGTTTTTCCGTTTGCCATTGTCGCTTTTTATTTCGTCCTTTTGTGGAGATTCCCGTCGAAAGAGTTAATTTTCAGTTTTTTCTGGGGAGCCGTTATTTGGATCGGAATCGCCGCCGTTTGGTACGTTCCGGTATATCTGCAAAACGGATATCGCTTTATCGACGAATTCATAATCCAACACCATTTTCAACGATACACGTCTAACAGATACCAGCATCCACAGCCGTTCTATTTTTTTTTATGGGTTCTGCCGCTGATGACGCTTCCGTGGCTTCCGTTTTTCTTCGCCGCAATTTGGAGTCTTGTTCGAACTCTCGTGTCGAGACGAAAAAGCATCCAGACGCAGACAAATAAGCCGCTTCCTCGCACCTTTTCACTTTCCCACCTTCAGCTATTCGCAATTGCCTGGCTCTTAGTTCCTCTCATTTTCTTCTCATTCTCCGGTTCAAAGCTTCCCGGTTATATTCTTCCGGCGGTTCCGGCCGCTGTCATTCTCACGGCAGAGTTCATCTCGCGATTTACTTCCAGCAGGCCGATATGGCGAGAGCTTTTAATAGCTGGAGCCTTTACAACTGTTATCGCCGTTTCACTACTCATCCAATTTGTTGCTCCAACGATTGCAGACGCGGACTCGGTGCGATCGCTGATAGCTGCCACAGGGCCAAGCACTGACAAGATCTTTTGCCTGCACACGCTTTCACACAATGCCGAATTTTATGGTGCCGGACGGCTTATCAGAAATAGTGACGGCACGCAGCGGCGATTTAATAGCGTTCAGGAGATCGTCGATGAAATGAAGAGGGCCGGCCTGTCCGAATCGCTGGTCCTGATGCCGATCGCTTACATCAAAGAAATGCCTGTCTATAATATGATCGAGGCAACGCCAATTAAAGACAACGGCGAACTTGCGATCGTTAGATTCACATTGAAGTAGAAGTTAGTCTTCCGCGGCCCGCCGAAGTCGATCCATCAAAGCGTCGCCAATGCCCGAAACTTCAACAGATTGGCAGTAGATCGTTTTGATCCCACGTGCGTCGCATTCTCGAAAAAAAGAAAAGACCGATCTTGCATATTCCTCAATGGAGCTGAAGATTCGGGACAAGTCGAAATTGCCTTTAGGCTCTTCGAGGCCGATAAACGCTCTCGACTCCTCATGATCGAATGTCATTCCTTTGTCGACCAATCTGACTTTGGCCCGCGGCGAATAGTGTTTATGCCGCAATCCCGGACTTCTAACCGACTCGCTCGCTGCGGCGTCCAACGAAACTGTTTCGGGAACAACAATTTGCAGGTCATCGAGCGAAACACTGCCTTTTCGCAGCAAAACAGGTATCGCACCGGTGCAATCCACAACCGTCGACTCAAGCCCTATCTCGGTCGGTTCACCTTGCAGGATACAATCGATGCGCCCGTTTAAGTCCTCAAAAACCGCCTGCCAGGTGGTCGGACTCGGGCGTCCCGAAAGGTTCGCCGACGGAGCGACCAGCGGCACGCCGCACACGGCGATAAACTCGCGTGCCAGTTCAAAGCGCGGCATTCGAATCCCAATGGTTTCAAGACCCGCCGTTGCGATCAGCGGAACGCGCGGTGATTTCGCAACAACAACCGTCAGCGGACCTGGGAAAAAGGCATGTATGAATTTGCGCGCGACCGGAGTAACATCCGAACTCAAGTCCTCGACCTGATCAACCGACGCAACATGCGCAATTAGCGGATTGTCCGGCGGCCGCTGCTTAGCCTCAAAGATCTTGGCGACAGCAGATTCGTCGAAAACGTTGGCTCCAAGCCCGTAGACAGTCTCGGTTGGAAACGCAACCACGCCACTGCGCCTTATGAACTTAGCGGCCTCGATGATCGATCGACTCAGTCTCGTTTCCATCCAATAAAAATAGCAGGATGGTTGGATTTCGCAACACCGTCTCGTTTCCGCTAGGGCAAAAATGCGCGAGACTCGCGTCTATTAGTCGAGGCCGGGCCCGACCTCACCGCTAGTCGCGGCCTCATTTTAGGAGATATTCATGTTGGTTTTCGCAGCGTTATTATTATTTTTCTTTTTGGGATTTTTCTTTCGGCCGGCACCTCAGAATTGTTAAGAGCGTAAACTTTTGATGTTGGATACCGCTTACTTCATTTCAGCAAGCGGTTTTTTTTGCGCCGGCTATTACCCCGGCAAAAAACAGGAAAAACTCTCGTCGTTTTATTAAAGCGGCAAACGCCGACTTTTATTTTTGAAGGAGAACTTATTACTATGGCTCAGCCGCAATTGTTAGTAGTCATCGCGATAATCGCTATCTTGATAGGGCTTTTGGTACCGGCAGTTCAAACTGTCCGGTAAAAGCGTTCATTAGTTTTTGGCGAATAGCCCGGTTTCCGGGCTTTTTTGTTATCGTGCGCCTCTCAGGCTAAAATTTAGTCTAATGACGGTCGCCGAAAAACTGAAACGCCTTCCGACATCAGCGGGTATTTATGTCCACAAAAATGCGGCCGGCAAGATCATCTACGTCGGCAAGGCAAAGAACCTGCGAAATCGGGTTCGTCAATATTTCCAGTCCAGCCGTCATCAGGATTACAAGACGCGTCAACTGGTGAAGCTGATCGCCGATTTTGAGTTCATCGTCGTCGACAGCGAGGTCGAAGCTCTCATCCTCGAGTCGAATCTGATAAAGAAACATCGACCCCGGTTCAATATTCTCTTAAAAGACGATAAATCATACCCGCACATCAAGCTTACGAATGAGCCGTTTCCGAAAGTGGTCGTCACCCGAAAGATCGTCCGTGACGGCTCGCATTATTACGGTCCGTTTTTGCCAGCCGTGCTTGCGCGCCGAACGGTAAATCTGGTCAACCGGGCCTTCCAGCTTCGCACCTGCGAGATCGAGATCGACGGCAAATTGCCGCGGCCTTGTCTCGAATATCATCTGAAACGGTGCCTCGGGCCGTGTGTGAAAGGTTTGTGCACGCAGGAGGAATATCAGGAAGCGGCCGCTGACGTAAAGATCCTGCTCGAAGGCCGCAATAAAGAGCTTGCCGGAACCCTCGAAGAGAGAATGTGGAAATTCTCTGAAGAGGGCAAATATGAGATCGCCGCGAAATATCGTGATCTCAGAAATACCGTGACGGCTCTTAGTGAACAACAGAAGATGGCGACGACCGCCGAACGCGATGTCGACATTTTCGGCTACTATCGCGAACGCCAGCGGCTGGCGCTCCAACTGTTCACCATGCGCGAAGGACGAATAGTTGGCCGGCGCGAATTCTTTTGGGAGGATCTGCCCGAGGACGATTCCTTTGACGCGTCGAATTTTCTGGGAAATGTTTTGACGCAGTATTACACGACCGACTACGTGCCGCTCGAGATCCACGTGCCCCAGGATTTTGAAGATCGCGAGATTCTCGAACAGGCCCTTTCTCAGCGACGGGGCCGCCGAGTAAAGATCCTCGATCCAAAACGCGGCAAGAATCGGCACCTCGTCGAACTAGTTGAGACAAATGCGAAGATTGCGTTCGAACAGCGATTTCGTGTTCTCAAACCGGATTCGAAACAAGTTCTCGGCGAGCTGCAAGAAATACTAGAGCTTTCATATTTTCCCGAGCGGATCGAATCGTTCGACATCTCCAACATTTCAGGTTCGGAGAACGTAGCGGGTATTGTTGTTTTCGAGAATGCCAAACCTGCGCGTGGCCAGTATCGCCGCTTCATTATAAAGAGTGTCGAGGGAGCGAACGATTTCGCCTCAATGAACGAAGCAGTTTTTCGTCGTTATAAGCGAATGCTCGACGAAGGAAAACCTCTTCCGCAGCTGGTTTTTATCGATGGTGGAAAGGGACAACTCGCTGCCGCCAGCACTGCAATGCGTGCGCTCGATCTCGAACAGATAATGCTCGTTGGTCTCGTCAAACCTCCTAAAAAACACAGCGAGATCTCACACCTCCTTATATATGGCCGCGAAGACGAACCGATACCATTCGACCGCAATTCCCTTGCCTTTCGCCTTATCTTGCAGATACGTGAAGAAACTCACAAGACAGCGGTGGAGTTTCACCGCAAACGCCGTGAGAAGCGGGACTTCTCATCGGAACTCTCTGAGATCCCCGGCATTGGAGAAAAACGCAAGCTGCGGCTGCTCAAGAAATTCGGTTCAATCGAACGGATCGCAAAGGCCGGTGTAGAAGATCTGGCGACGATCGTCGGGCCAAAAGCCGCGGCCGAGATCGCAGGACATTTTGATCGCCAACGCGAATTAGCAGCCAAGCAACCTCAGGGGTAACTGCTCAATTGACTTTCCGCCCGATCTCATCTATTTTCCCCATATCCTGACATTTCGATCTTATCAAGGGCTCTAGGGTAGTTTTTTCTAGTTTAGGAGGATTCCTTATGTTGATCCGACTTTTGGCGGCGACTGTTGCGGGCGGGCTCGTTTTCTATGTCGTTGGATTTGTGCTCTTCGCTCTCATACTCGATCCGTTTTTAAGGAACTATATAACTCAATACCCCGGCCTTATGAAAGAGCCGATGCCGGACCTCTTATTTCTTCCGCTGTGGAATTTAGCGATGGCCTTTCTGTTTGCGATCGTTTTTGAAAAATGGGCCGGAGTCAGGACGTTCGTCGGCGGTCTCAAGGCCGGGGCGATCTTGATGTTCCTCGTCGCCCTTATTTTGGATTTCAACTATCTTGCGTTCATGAATCTCTGGAAGGGACCTATCGGCGTAACGATCGAGATCCTTGCTGCCACGGCACTGGGAACACTGGCTGCAGGCGTCGTCGGAGCGGTCCTCGGACTGATGAGCAAGGGTTCGTCGACGACTCCCGCGGCTGCGGATTGATCGGGTTTGCCGGAGTTCGTCGAAGGGCGCAAGGCTTGTCTACACCTTCTTGCGCCCCAATCAATTCCGGTGTTCTTCCCCTGGGTATCTGACGTATAATCTACCTTCGAGTGGATGCCTATCCAAAACAATACCTGTATCGTCGGATCGTTCGGGCCAAGCTTTATATTGACGCCAATCTATCCCGCCCAATCGATCTCAACGCGATCGCCGATGAAGCCGCGTTTTCCAAATTCCATTTCACCCGTCTATTCAAGAAGATCTATGGCCGGACACCGCATCAATATCTGACGTGCGTTCGGATCGAGAAAGCAAAGGAATCGCTGCGAGCAGGCGATACGGTTGCTAAAGCGTGCTTCATCGTTGGATTTGACAGCGTGAGCTCGTTCACTGGGTTATTTAAGCGACGAGTTGGGAAGACTCCCGCCGCATATCAATCATATGAGGTCGAACGAAAGGCCGAGATCGATACTGCTCCTCTTAAGCATGTTCCGAACTGTTTTGCGGAAAAACGTGGATGGAAAGAAATAGCAATTTTCGAGAAGTGAAGAGTATTGACTCGGTTTCTGTGATTAAAGAATAATCGTTTCACTATGATCACAAAACTTAATCACGTCAGTATTTTCGTTCTCGACCAGGATGCCGCCTACGATTTCTATGTAAAAACGCTCGGCTTCAAAGTTCACACGGATGCCTCGATGGGGCCAGGCAAGCGATGGCTTACCGTAACACCGCCTGAGCAGCCCGATCTTGAGATCACATTGATGGCAATCGACGAAGGCATGATGTTCGACAAGGAATCGGCCGCGCAAATGCGTTCGCTCGTGAGCAAAGGCACGTTTGGTTTCGGCGTCTTCGAATGCAAAGACCTCAACGCCACTTTTGAAGAACTTTCCTCAAAGGGCGTTGAGTTTACCAAACCGCCTACCGAAGAGTTTTACGGATTCGAAGCACTCTTCAAGGATGACTCGGGCAACTGGTTTTCACTTGGCCAGAAAAAATAGCCGCAACTCACTGCGGGGCGTGCGGGTTCTGCGCCGGATTATAGACGATACGCAATTTAAAATTGCCGTACCAGCTTACCTTTGCCTGATTATTCTCCGGTGGATTGCTCGAATCGACCAGGTCCGTAGGACCCGCGATCACAAAACCGTGATTGGGATGGCTCTTATCGACCCAACTTCTAACCTGACTGGACACTCCCACGTCGATCGATTGTCCGCCTGGAAGACTCGCCTCGTTGTCAAACGGGAGCTTGCCGGTTGACGTTGAGGTCGCCGTGCCAAACACCGTGGCAAAGGACTTTGGCGGTGAGGACCCGGTGGTTTCACCGTTGCTTCGTTCGATCGAGTTTTGGGTATCGAACAACAGATCTGCACTCGCGACCGAATCGAATTGACTGACATCAAATGCGACATTACCGCGAAAGACGGTGTCTCTCAGATCGTTACAGGGAAAGGGATCGGCCCCCGGCTTAAAGAAGTTGTCAAAACCAACCATGACCTGTCCCGGGCCGGCTGAGAAGGATGACGGCGGCGGATTTCCTTGAGAAAAGCACCAGCCTTCCGATCCGCTGGTACCGGACGATCCGGTGAAGGTCGCCGTTGGTTTAAGATCCATGGTCTTCAGGGCAACCGGTGAACATTTATCGCAGCCGCTCATAAAGAGCGCAAAAAGGATCAAGCCGATCAATATAGCGTTTGTTTTTTTAATGATCGTTTTCATCAATTGCCTCCTTCCGCTTTGTTGAGCGCATTGTCAAGTGCAACCATCGCAGTGAAACGGTCCTGATATTTACCATCGCGTACATCCTTTGTTGCGACCTGGATCGCGGCCTTGATTCGATCAGCGTCGCTTCTGTTCGGCGAGAGGCCGAGAGCCAATCTCCATTCTCCTTCCTCCTTTCGAACCAGCAGAGTGCTTTCAACGGTTTTGCTTTTGTCGCCGTCACCTTTTATCGATGTCTTAACCTGGACCTCGACTGAACCGTCGGCATACTCTTTTTGAGAAACCACCTCGGTCGACAACAGGCGGCCAATAGTAGCCTTAAGATCATCTTCCTTCACCGGCAGGAACGCTTGGCCCTCGCCGAAGTGCTCGTTCAGAGCCTTCCGAAATTCTTCACGGCTTTGATCCAAAGGCTCTCGGTCGGCGTATGATTTTTCAACCGCCTTTCGAGACTCTGCTGTCAAACCCGAAAGGACCCCTTCGACATCGCCTTTACTAGCCGATTGTTGCAGTTTAGCGATTAGCTGTTCTGGAGTTTCCGAGCCGAATTTTGCCAAGCTGATAGAAGCTGCATATAAAAGAACAACCGCTATCATTACGATTGCCGCAGTACGCGTGATTGTTTTGCCTTTCATTTTTCCTCCAAACTAGGTTCCAATTAAAGTGAGGTGACCGAAGAAATTACATTTGAGGGAAGGGATGTCGGTCACGTTGGGTCAAGAGGTCGTTTGCCCCACGGGCAATAAATTAAAAGATCCCTACGGATGCGGGACGATCAAATCAAAAATATTTGCGTAACAGAATTGGCCGCCGGTCCGGACTAGACCGACGGCCAAAACAATTCCGGATGCGTGGGCTTATTGTTTCTTAACGTAACTCTTATGTACCACCGCCTTCGTTTTTTCATCTCGGGCTTCGTACACTACGTTGTCATTGTCCTCGCGGGTAATCAGGCTTGCTCCTGATCCGACCGACTGTTCTTTCGCACGCGCTTTGTCGGCGTCATCTAGAAAACCCTTAACGTCGCCGGCTTTCACGGGGTCGGCGAGCCTGACACCGTTCGCTTGAGCGACTGCCTCGGTGGCTGCCGCCTTCAGCATCTTCGACCAAAGCTTCTTAAACAAGGCATTTGAAACATAGACATCAGCGCTATTTATCTGACCGTTGATCGCAAACGCATAGCCCACGACATCCGTTTGTCCAGCCGTAACTCCTTCGAGACGCTTGATGTACTCGTCAATATTGGCGACAACACGCCTGTCTTCAAGAGCAAGTTGAAGACTAGATTCCGATTTGGCGGAATTGACCTTGCCGCCGACATTTTTACTCAGACTGGCCTGGGCCTTACTGACTTCATTCCAAACTTCCGATTGCGAACGGGCACCGTTGGCGGCCATTTTCAATTCCTTTGTAACGATCCGGTCATTCGAGCTCGTGAATTTTCCCGAGTCCTCATCTCCTCGCTTTGTCCAGCGTCCTGATTCGACACAAAACGCCTGTATCGACACGCGGCCCGATCGAGCCGGAATGATTATGCTTACCGCAAGAACACGGTCCTGTTTGCCACCTTTGACGATATCGCCCGATTGAATGAAAACGTCAAACTCTTTCGATAGATTTTCGACCTGAAGTTCATTGACATCCGAGGTTTCATAGACGACAAACAGCTTTCGGTCCAATGCCTCCTGCAGCGTAAGGATGTTGCCGTTCTTATTTTCATCCTTTCCGTGGATCAAAAAAATAGAGAGATTCTTATAGGTGTAAGGAGCAGAGACTTTATAACCATTGGCCTGGCCAAACGCCGCGGCCGCAATTCCGAGAACAAGGCACAATCCGACGACTGCGCTGAAAAAATTCTTCAACTGCATATATTTCTCCCAAAAGTTAAGTTTTCTACCTCCGCGGGAAGAGCCTGGCTATCTTGGGAACGTCGTCCGCGTACGCTTCTTGCACGAGTACCGAAAGATTTAACCGGCAAATATCTTATTTAGCCGGGAAGCCTATTTTGTCGTATGGGGAAATTGCCGAAACCGATGTTGCTTTTGCGCCGATTTGCTCGCAAAATAGGCTCGATTTTTCAGAAAATCTGCGGAGAATAACCTAATGAAAGCAATTTTGATGATCGGAGCTATGTTTTTTGCGTTTTCGTTCTGCGGCCTGCAGGAAAAACTCAAACAAATGCAGAGCGGTTCAAACGGAAATTCGAGCTCGTCGAATTCGGCTAAAACGTCCGGAAGCACCGAAAAAGCGAAACCGACCTCGGCACAGCAAGCCATAATTGACGGCGGCACGGAAACAAAGTGGGACGAGCAGGGCCTTTCCTGGAAGCTGCCTTCCGGCTGGAAGAAAATGGACGTCAAGAAAGAGATGTTTGACTACGAATCGCCTGACAATGCATTCATGCACGCCAATGTCTCTTTGCTCTCCGACGATTTTCCGATGGACGCAAGCCTCAAGGCAACTTACGACCAGGCTTTACAGCAGCTGAAGCAGGGAAAATATCAAGACGCGAAGATGGTTGAGATCGACGGCATACCCGGGGTGGAATTTACGGAAGCACCGCCTGAGGATAAGGACGGAGTCCGGCGTCACCAGTGGATCGGCTATCGCTCATATCTCGGGCAAAAGCAGCAGCTCAATGTAATGACGTCGACCAGCGGCACAAAGTTCGATAAGCACCGCGATGACTTTACCGCGATACTTTATTCATTGAAGTCGACACAATAGGTTTCGAGAAAGGCCCGCAAATGCGGGCCAATGATCTTAGGCGACGGCTGTTTTCTGAAACGCTTTCGAAACGGCCTCCGTGTCAAAAAATTCACGGAAGTTGGTTATTTTCCCATCGTGCACAGTAAACAGGTGCACCCAGTCACTTTCGTACGTCCTGCCGGTCGCTCTTACAGTTGCTTTTACCCGGCCGAGCACAACAACGCGATTGCCTTGCTCAATAAACTCAGTCGGTTCAAAATAACTAAATTCTTCGGCCTCGGTCAGACCTTTGAAGAATTCGGCAACTTCCTCAAGACCCAAGCGGTTTCCGGTAAACGGAGCATTTTCAATGTGCGGTACCGACCAATCAATATCGTCGGTAAATAACGCCAGAAGTCCCTCAATGTCTCCGCTGCCAAACTTTTCATAACCGGCCTGAACGATCTCAAGATTTGTTTCGGGCATATGTAACACCTCACATGCGGCTGTCCAAAGTGGTCGCCGCTGCTGATAACCGTGGGAAAGGGCTGATTAATATTCCGATGACCTTAAGTGTAGCACCGATAACAACCCGCGGGCGCGAAAAGACGGGCGATTTATCGCCGATTTAATGTCGATCTCCCAAAGGCTAAAGGTTTACGCAAGCGTCGGAGCGTCGGCGTGCGGAACAAAACACGTACGGCAGCGCGCCTCATATTTATCGCTTGCTCCTACTTCAACTCGAGCTTCAGATTCGACCGTGCGCTGCGAGTAGTTTGCCGTTGCTCCGCATTTAACACAGATGGCATGGGTCTTTGTAATGAATTCCGCGACCGACAATAGCTGCGGCATCGGCTCGAACGGCTTGCCGGTGTAATCCTGATCT
>Ga0163161_10000987_pt1 | contig 21729 bp, 18 predicted proteins | sample S45metaG_FD_129847 | JGI IMG/M metagenome (GOLD analysis project Ga0163161, IMG submission 129847) | Switchgrass rhizosphere microbial communities from Kellogg Biological Station, Michigan, USA - S4-5 metaG | ecosystem: Host-associated > Plants > Roots > Rhizosphere > Soil | place: USA... | reverse complement strand
ATCGTGGGCACCGAACGCCACGAATCGCGCCGTATCGACAACCAGCTGCGTGGCCGTTCCGGCCGCCAGGGCGATCCGGGTTCGTCACGCTTCTACCTGTCGCTGGAAGACAACCTGATGCGCATCTTCGCCTCGGACTGGGTCCATAGGAAGATGCGCATGATGGGCACGAAGGAAGACGACGTCATCGAAGACCGCCTGGCCAGCCGCCAGATCGAAAAGGCGCAGCGCAAGGTGGAAGCGCACAACTTCGACATCCGCAAGAACCTGCTCGACTTCGACGACGTCAACAACGACCAGCGCAAGGTGATCTACGCCCAGCGCGACGAGCTGCTGGACGCCGAGTCGGTGAAGGACAACGTGGACGGCATCCGTGGCGACGTGATCTACGACATCGTGGCCCGTTTCGTGCCGCCGAACTCGATCGACGAGCAGTGGGACCTGCCGGGCCTGGAAGCCACCCTGGCCGCCGACCTGGGCGTGCAGATGGACGTGGTGGGGCTGGTCAAGCAGCACGAAGAACTGGATGCCGAGGCCATCGCCGAGAAGGTCCAGGCGCGCATTGACGCGCACTTCGCCGAGAAGGAGACCGGCGTGGGCGAAGACACCATGCGCGCACTTGAAAAGCACGTGATGCTGACCGTGCTCGACCAGAGCTGGAAGGAGCACCTGGCGCGCATGGATTACCTGCGCCAGGGCATCTACCTGCGCGGTTACGCGCAGAAGCAGCCCAAGCAGGAATACAAGAAGGAAGCCTTCGAGCTGTTCTCGGAAATGCTCGAGAACGTCAAGCGCGAAGTGGTGACCCTGCTGGCGCGCGTGCGCATCCGCAGCGAAGAAGAAGTGGAAGCGCTGGAGCAGGCCGAACGCCAGCAGGCGCAGGCGCGTCTGATGCAGTCGCAGTTCCAGCACCAGGGCGCGGGCGGTTACGGTGCGGACGAAGAGGCCGCGCAGGTAGAGGCGGCGCAGAACGGCGTAGCGCACGCTAGCGGTCATGAGCCGAAGGTCGGTCGAAATGATCCGTGCCCGTGCGGGAGCGGCAAGAAGTATAAGCATTGCCACGGTCAGCTGAGCTGATCAGCTGCGGCGTGCCGCCAGAAAGCATATTGGCAGCACATGGTGCAATGGTCCTTTCCCAGCGGAAATCCCTATTGTTGCCATTGCATTACGCAGGCGCGGGCATGAAGCATGTCGATGATGGCCGCGCCGTTTTTTGTAGGTTCTTCAAGCGCGTAAGCAAGCTTGATGGGGTTAAGTGCATCTGGATCACGTTGAGGGTCTGGACGCAGTTCAGGGGTATTCAAAAACAACGCGGATATGGCCTCTGCCTGCCAATTGAGCATCGAGACAACGGCGCCGCGTTTTGCACTGGTGTCCTGCTCGATATGGGGGCAGTTCTGGAGGGATGTTGCGAGCGTGAGAAAGCCGTACATCCCCGGTAGCTGATAGCTTGCTGACACCTACTTCAGTGCCCCTGCGGGATGACCCAATGTAGTGTAGTACTCATTCAACTCGTCAGGGTTGGAGAGTCTGTGCTGCGCTGTTTCGAGATCGGCGCAGGGGTCATCAGCCAATGCCAGTGCCATGCGTTGGCACATTACTGCTTTCTGTCCGCCTGGTAGGGTAGGTGCTTGCTTGAGGTAGTGCGCGAAGGTGTTCGCCACTGCGGCCGCGCGTGAAGTGCCGGTGGCGCTACTGGGATTGCTTATTGGATACATGATGAATGTCCAAGGCAGGAGTCTTCCAAGCGTGTGATTTCCCCTCCAGTGGTGCTTTCAATAATCGCTCGCTGTGGAGCGCACCTTCGAGAGAGTCCGCTCAACTACGCGGAGGTTTCCCTCTCGCTTGCGTGGCCTGCACAGCAGAAGGCTGGCCAGGCGCGCCTGTCATTGCTCACCGATATTGGCTCTGTAATGACCCACTGATTTCCTGCTCAGGTGCTACTTTCCCCGAAGGAGACACCGATGAGCGAAGTGATGGAAGAAGAGATCAAGCGTTGGACGGCCCGTCGCAAGTCGGCACTGGTCCTTGAGATCATCCAGGGCAAGACCACCGTGGCTGCGGCCAGTCGCCAGTTCGACCTGACGCCGGCCGAGATCGAGAGCTGGGTCGAAAGTGGCAAGCGCGGCATGGAGAACGCGCTGCGTGCCAAGCCGGAAGACGTGCGCGAGCAGTACGAGCGCCAGCTCAACGACCTGCAGGAAGCCTACGGCGAGGCCATGCTGGAGATCGGCGCCCGAAAAAAGCTGGCGTCCCTGCTGGGAAAGGACGAGAGCTGATGCTCTCGGTCCAGCAGGGCCTGAAGGACGAAGGTGTATCGGTACCGATGACCAAGCTGTGCCAGTGGTTCGGCGTGGCGCGGCGGACGACGTACTACAAGCCGACCCGTTCGCCTGCAAAGGTCAAAGCGGAGCTTGCCGAGCCTATCAAGGAGATGATCGAGGTGGAGCCATCGTTCGGCTACCGCACGGTGGCTGCATTGCTGGGCATGAACAAGAACACCGTCCAGCGGATCTTCCAGCTCAAGGGCTGGCAGGTGCGCAAGCGCGCACTTGGGCAACGGCCCAGGATCGAGGTAAAGGTCTCTCGTGCCGAACGACCCGACCAGCGATGGGCCACGGACCTGTGCCGTGTATGGGGCGGCAAGGACGGCTGGCTGAGCCTGGCGCTGGTGATCGACTGCAGCACGCGGCAGCTGCTGGGCTGGCACCTGTCACGCACCGGCAAAGCGAGCACTGCGTCAGCCGCTCTGGAGCAGGCCCTGATTACCCGCTTTGGCACGCTGGGACGTGTGCCGGAGCCTTTCCTGCTGCGCTCGGATAACGGACTGGTCTTCACCAGCCGTGACTACACGCGTCTGGTGCGCAGTTACGGCCTGAAACAGGAATTCATCACGCCACACTGCCCACAGCAGAACAGGATGGTCGAGCGCGTCATCCGGACACTCAAGGAGCAGTGCGTGCATCGCCACCGCTTTGAGAGCCAAGTCCATGCCCTGCGGATGATTGGCGACTGGATTGGCTTCTACAACCAACAGCGCCCACATCAGGCGCTGAAGATGATGACCCCGGACGCAGCTTATGCCGCTACATTAACCGCATGACCTGAGCAGAAACCGGTGGGTCATTACATCACCGCGGGCTGGCGTGCAGAATGCAAGGGCGATGGACACAACAAGCAGCAGAGACCCCTGCATGGTGGATCTCCGGTGGTGATCTTCAGCGGGAGAGTTTGACCAGTGAACAAGGCAGGAACATGCAATAGATACGAGATTCCGACCGGTGCAGCGACGCTTGATCAGCGAAGGTCTGAACAGATCGCCCGCACTCCTCAACCGCCTACTGCGGTCGATTTCGATGAAAGTGGGGGTACGGAGCCGCCATTGGTTAATTTCAGGCCGATTCATCCCATCGCCGGCAGAAACTGCCGGCGTGTCATCCACAGATTGGACAGCGCAAAAAAGGGGGGGGCGGCTGACGCCCTGTAATCAGCGGATCATGGATCCGAATCAAACACCACCGTTACATCACCCTGCCATCGCGAACCAGGAGACTTGAGCATCTCGGTCACTGCGTCACCATCGGCTGAGAAGGTCAGTTTGGAAGGGCGGCTGGCCAGGTAGGAGTCCGGCGTAAAACGCGGCGCAGCGCCGCCAATTGCACCGCCGGCACGGTCAGTTGCCAGCGCATAATTCACTGCCGGAGTGCCAAGCAGCACATCGCGCATGCCGGGCATCGTGACCTCAACATCTATTGCCGCCAAGTCGCCCGTGGCTGCATTTTCAATGCCACACCGCTCCCCTACATAGTGATCGCAGCGCATTTTAATAGAAAAATCATTTGAGGTGGTCAACGCGAACGGCAGTTCCTGCTGCAACCTGCTGGGTGCGCGGCCGTAGTCAGTCCACTGCTGCCAACCTCCCACGGGCGCCAGGTTTACTTTTGGCGAAGCGGTGGGGAACGTAACCGCAAACTGGTGCTCAACGGTCAAGGTGAAGTGCACATCAATTATTGGATCGCTGGTAATGTTGACGTTGGCGCCGAAAGTAAAATCCTGACCCAAAATGTATCGAGCGGAGCCAGTATAGGTGCCCGAGGGTAAAGACAACGGCGAATCCGCTTCAATGCGGAAGATGAATTCAAATTCTGTAATGTCCAACAACTGCCTAACCCGCATGCCGGTGTTGTAGCAGGCCCCTTCGCTTGCTTGGTTGTCACGCACAAGCAGCATCATGAGCGATCGAAGACCGCCAGCTTCAGTTCCCGTGGTGATTACGCGGCAGACACCACTCGTTTCCGCGCCAATTGGCGATTCTGGCCGTGGCTCACTCGGTGCAATTCTAAGTCGCACGGTTCCACCTGCCATATATAGATTAACATTTGCCGCCCGACCCGTTTCAGAATTAACGACCGCAATGGATCTAACGCCAGGAAGTCCCAAGTAGAGTCGATTATCTATATTGTCATTTTCAATCAGCTTTGTGCCGCTGATCGGCACTTTGATGCCTACCACCCCTTCCCTCTCACATTTTGGCGTGTGGAATGAAACCGCGCAGTTGCCTTGATTGCGAGTTGTGTTTACAAACGACAACCGGGAGGGATCCCGAATGTCCGGCTTGTATTCAGCACTCACCTGAACGTCCAGCGCCCGCGCGATGGGAACCTGAAGCAGCCCCAGGCTTCCGATCATGATCAGGAATAGTGAATTCAGGGAACGCGTGCTTCTCATGATGAATTACCTTATAAATTAATAGTTGGGTTACATGCGCCCACCCGCACTGTGGTGATGCCGCGCGTCAGTACCTGGCCATCTGTACCGGGCACTGCAAGCCGCCCACCATCAATACATCACCCTCGCGCGGATATCGGCTTTCATCCAGGCTGAGCGTACACCCGCTCTGGTCCGGATGGCGCAGTTCCACCACCGGTTCACGCGCACTCAACTCCACCGTGAAGAAACCTTCATCCTGGCTGACGCTGCGGCCGGCGTGGTTGATCACGTGCACGCCACGGGCACCGTTGCCGTCGGCATCCAGCACCTGCCCCATCACCGTAAAGGTGCGCAGCACCTTCACTTCGGCATGCATCACCCCGCCCTTGTTCAGGTGGTAGCTGATCGTGGCCGGCTGAATGGTGGCCGCCGGTGCGCCGGTATTGAAATCAAACTGCACATGGCCGGCACGGTAAGCATTGACCGGCACGAAATTGCGGCCGGGCTTGAGCACCACGCCACCGCCACGGCTGTCATCGGCGCGCAGCTCCAGCCCCGGGAAATCCGACGCGACATCTACGATCATGCCCGTACTGGCACTGGCGGTCTGGCTGCGGCCGAGCATGGCCGCCTTGCCCCCGCCCACTGCCAGGGTGCTTTCCAGGTTCACGCTGCCACTGAGCAGCCCCCCCAGTGCAGAACGCTGCACCTGCACATCGCCCTGCAGCATCTGCTGGTCGAAGTAGGCCCCGGCGCCCAGGCCCAGGCCGGCACGGTCCACGCTGGCGGTGCCATGCACGCTCTGCAGCCAGGGATTGTCCACCTGCTGCTGAACACCGGCGCTGGCGTACAGATCGCGGCTGCCGCCCTGACCGGTGCGGCTACCCAGGCTACCGGTGTAGCGACGATCATCCTTCCCAAGGGCCAGGCTGAGGGTGAAGTCGATACCGCGCTGGCGCTTGAAGGCGGTGAAATTGCTGCCCGGGCGGTCGTAAACGGACACCCGCCAGCTGGCATCGTTACCAAACAGCGGCTGCCTGCGGTACCAGGAGGCATCCACTGCCGTACCTGCGTTGAAGCCGGTGTTGTGGGCCAGGCGCAGCGAGACGGTGTCGCGGTCACCCAAGCGATGATTCAGCGAGACACTGCTGCTGTCCTGCCAGCCGCCAAAGGTCTCCCAGCGCGGCGGCTGACTGCCACTGCCCACCAGACGCTCACGCTGTTCCACATAGGTGCGGGCATGGGCGGCGATGATTGAACCGCTGCCATAACGGAACATGCCCTGCGCATCCAGACCACGGCCGGCATCGGTGGAGTCGTACACATTGGTATACAGGTTGAAGCGGTCACTGGCCTGCCAATCCAGCGATACACCACTGCTGCGGCGCTCGCCCACCTGCTGCACGGTGGCGCCCACGATGGCGCGCGGGTGCAGCAGATAATTGACTACCGCGCCTGCGGCCAGCTTGCCGTTCTGGGGGTCTTCACCACTGTCCAGCAGGCCGCCCTGCTGGCCGGCAAACACGCTGTAGCGCCACCGGCGTGCAGGGTCGCGCCAGCTGTTGGGCTTGTGGATGGCAGCGCTTTCAGTGGACGTCACCTGGCCGTCTTCGACCACGCGCAATTCCACATCGTAAATGCCGCCCGGCAGGCGCCGGGTGTCGATTTCCTGCATGCCCGGACTCACCGCCTGGGTGGAAATCAGGTTGCCGTCACGGTAGATCTCCACCACGCCTTCGCGGCTGGCGGTGACATAGACCGGGTAGACCGCCACACTGCTACTGTCGGCCAGCAGCACGTCTGAGGAGCCGGCCATGATGCCGAAACTGGTGTAGTTCTGGGTGCCCGGCGCACGCGGCTGCCGGCTGACACCCTGGAAGCTGGGTAGAAAATAGCCAGCCCGCAGGAAATGGTCACGGTACTCACGCTGGGCGTAAAGTGCGCTGATGTAGTGCCCGCCCACATCGCTGGACACATTGGAGTGGTAGTACTGGTAGCTGCCGACCGTGGTCCACTGGCCCAGGCTGCCCTGCAGCTCGGCGCCATAGCGCACGGTACTGTCCTGCTGCTGGCCGCCGTTGTAGGTCAGGGTATTGCGCAGCATCAGGCCGGTGCTGCCCGTTTCAGGCTGCACCAGATAGCGACCATCGCCGCTTGCGCGGCTGCCTTCGGTGCTCAGCACTGTGAGCAAGGAATTTTCCAGGCTGTAGTGAAGCGCAGCCAGGCCCTCGCTGGCACTGGTCTGCACACCCAACGACACCGGCTCGGCCAGCACGCGTGCCCAGCGATCGCGATCAGTAGCGGACAGCGTGCTTTCGTAACTTTCATCAAACCCCAGTACTTGCAGGCGATTATCTTCGTGCAACAGCACCTGGGCATCGCCCAGATAGCGGCCATCCAATTCCACGCGCACGCTCAACGGCGCGCCAAACAAATGCTCGCGAAACTCCGCCGGCATCTGCCCGCGCTGCTGCTGCAGGCTCTGCACGCTGCCATCGGCAGCGGCGCATGCCGGCTGCGCGGCAACGGTGGCCAGTGCAAAGCCGATGGTCAAGGCCAGCAGCGTGGGACGCAGGGAAATGGGCATGGCAATCCGTCCAGTAAGGTTCAGGCATTAAAAAAGAGGGGGCAGATCGCCCCCCCTTCTCGGGTACCGCGAGGCTTCGTTACGGGGTGCTTTCAAACATCATGTAGGCCTGACCGGTGTAGGTGCCCTCCACGTAACCGCCGCTCGGCTTGGTGGTGGAGATCTCCACGGCCACGCGCTTGCTGGCGGCCGCTTCGACCGAGGTCAGGATTTCAACCTTGTCAGCAGCACCCACGGCCAGCGGCTTGCCGTTGACGACAACGGTGAGCGGCAGCGAGTTGGCGCCCGAGGTCAGAGCGGCGGCGGTGGTCAGGTAACCGTGAATGGCCGCATTGCTCTTCATGTCCATCTGCTGGCTGATCGGCTTCAGGTCCTGGTTGGCGATATCCCAGGAAAAATTCTGAGTGATCGAATCCCAGGCGTTGACCGGGGTGATCTGCAGGCCATTGGCAGCCGGGATGACCGCTTCGACAGAGACGGTGACCGGGAAATCGGCAGCAAAGCTGGCGGCCGGGGCCAGGATCAGCGCAGCGGCGGTGGACAGCAGGGTGTTCTTGATATTCATGGGTGCTTCCTTGGGGTGAGTAGTAAGTTGATTTGGGAAAGAATTGCCGGTTTGAAGACGCAACCTCCCCACAAGCCCCCGGCAGAGGCCCGGCGAAGTAATTCAGTTGAAGCGGCCGATCAGTTGCGGGTATCGACCGTGCGCGAGGCAGTACCTTCCCTCAGCTCGTATCGGCTGTAGTGGTCGGCATCCTGAGCCAGTGTGTGGCTCTTGCCCGGAAACACATGCACCTTGATACCGCCGCTGCACTCATCCGGCTTGGCCCGCAGGCACTGCTTCAGGTTATCCAGCACAATGGTGGCATTGCCGTGGTTGGTGATCTGCTGGCCTTCAATGCGGGTATCAAAATGCGCATTGCCGGGAGGGACAAACACCACCGTTCCGTATCCGGTAAATACATTCACCCCGGCCTGAACGCCTTCCTTGTATTGCGCGGCCTGCTGTTCATCAAGCGAAAACTCGCCTTCATCAGGCACCACTGGCACATAACGCACACGATAGTACTGCTCGCTGTCGCGCGCACCGCGATACACCAGGCGGGTGGCCTGCTGGCCATTGTTGGCCGGAATGATCATTCGCGCCGGGCTGGCGATCAGGCCATTGACGCCAGAGGCACTACGCGCGAGGGCCGCAGCGTCCACCGGTGTTTCAGTCACATTGCCCGCGGCGTCGTAATGCATCCGGGTAATTTCCACCCGCACATAGGCCGTAGCATCGCCACTGTTGCGAACGCGCTTGAGCAACTGGCTCTTGCCGGGCTCCATATAATCAAACAGCGCACCCACATTGATCTGCGGCGCTGCCGCATGAGCGGAAGCAGAAGCCAGAAGTGCAAGAGTCAGTAGCGAACGACGCATGGCGGTGTCCTCGGGGCGATTGATCTGATGGATGTAGTTTGCAGATTAGATCGTTCTTTTGATATGCAACTTGTTGCAACTTGGTCGTTATTGACTCTTTTGCGCAACCAGGACCGACAGGGGGGCAAGCCGAATACTGAAGCGGGGGCGAATTCTGACCGCCTCGCCACGCACGCGCCATACAACTTATTGCATAAGTTCTTCGTGATTTCTAAATCAACGGTTTTTTAACCATCTTCAGCAGCCTCGGCAAGAACGTGCTGACAGGCTGGCGGCTTAACTCAGCTGACCGTGACAGTGTTCGCACTTGCCGCCTTTCGCAGGGGCGCAGGTCGTTGCGGCCGCCCCGGGCACCCGCCTGCGCTGTCGGCCTGGCAGCTCCCAATGGCCGCCAGCAGACATTTGCCTCCGGGCGTCATCAGCATCGGGCTGCCCCCACCCGAATCGCAGCACCGTTTGGGATGGCCTGAGCAGATCGCGCAGTGCTGGATTCATGAGGCAAGCGCGTCCCGCGATCGCATGCTGCGGTCGATTTCGATGAAAGTGGGGTTGTGTAGGCGCCGTCGGCACCTCCAGGCGGATCGCGCGTTACGGTTCGTCGGGCAGGCACCCCAACGTCAACCTTCGGTGAACAAGCTTCCTGCAGGGCTCCCCCTGGGTTGATCCCGGGCCATCTTGCAGGCGTTGCGTCGAGGTACCGATTTTGGGCATCCTTTCAATATGTCCTCTATCCGTTCAATCCACGTCGTGGCGGGCGTCCTCTCGGACACCCGCGGCCGCATTCTGCTCAACCGCCGCACGGAAGACCGCGACATGGGGGGGCTATGGGAATTTCCCGGCGGCAAGCGCGAGCCCGGCGAAAGCTCCGAGCAGGCGCTGGTGCGCGAACTGCGCGAGGAGCTGGGAATCGAAGCTGAGGTGGGCGGGTGGATCATGGACGTGCCGCAGATCTATCCCGACAAGCGGCTGCGGCTGGAAGTGCGCCAGATCAGCAGCTGGAAGGGCCGCCCACGCGGGCGTGAGGGCCAGGCCATCGCCTGGGTAACCCCGGACAAGCTGTCGCGCTATTCGATGCCGCCGGCCGACCTGCCGGTGGTGGCCGCGTTGTGCCAGCCAGATCGGTATCTGATTACGCCTGCGCCGCAGGGCGAGCAGGACAGTGACTATCAGGCATGGTTGGAGCGCCTGGCCCAAGCCTTGGAAAGTGGGGTGCGGCGGGTTCAGTTGCGCACGCCCTCCAGCCCGGCGCGGGTGGCGCTGGCCGAGCGCGCCATCCAGCAGCACGGGCTGCGCACCCAGTGGCTGGTGAATCGGGATATCGAACTGGCCGGGCGGTTGGGCGTCGGCGTGCATCTGGGCAGTGAGCAGCTGCTGGTGCTGGGCCAGCGGCCGTTGCCGGCGGGTCAGTTGGTGGCGGCGTCCTGCCACGATCTGGCGCAGCTGCAGGCGGCGCAGCGGCTGGGCTGCGATTTTGCGGTGCTGGGGCCGCTGCAGCAGACGGCCAGCCACCCGGGGGCCGCACCATTGGGCTGGGCAGCCTTCGAGGCGCTACGCGAGCAGGTGTCGTTGCCGCTGTATGCACTGGGTGGGATGACCCCCAGCGACATCGAACAGGCGCGCCGCCACGGTGCGCAGGGCGTCGCGGCGATCCGGTCGCTGTGGCCGGGGGGCGCGCCACACCGAGGGTCTCAACGGGCCGACGCAGCAGCGCCTTGACCGTCCGTTCAAGTCCCTTGACACGCTGCGCCAGGACGTCAGAGCCGCTCACGCACGCTGGCGTCGTTCTCTCTGTGCTGGAGCCGGCTCAGCAGCGTCTGGCGAAGACAGTGGGTTTTATGCTTTTTTCTTGTCTTCCTTTATCAAGGTGGCGACCAGCTGATCAAAGGCAAGGGTCAACACCACGTGCGCTATATGGGAAGGTTCAAGCGTCATGGGGGAACCATCGATCTCATTCATTGCCCGGAGCACTGTGAGCTCGGAGTCGCGGGAGAGAAAATGCACGCTCTTGTTCACGTCGAGCAGGGACAGCAAGCCGCGCATGACCTGGGATTGCTGCAACGACTGCCCGGCATTTGCGCTGCCTCGCAGGGCGTCGAGTTCTTTCGTACGCATTGCCTGGAACCGCGTGCGAAGTTCGAAGGCGGATTCAAGCAGCTGAATGGTCTGGTGATCGCTGGGCAGGGCGTCCTCACGCTGGCTGGCGTCGCTTTCCAGATCGTCAAGTGCGTTGATGATCGCCTTGGTAGAGCCTGGTGAGAGATAGTTCTGTTCCAGAACACCTAAGAGTGCCGTCATGGCGTCTTGCCGCGTTAGCCCTTTGCCTGCCCTGATATCAGAAATTGCTTCGGTCTGGCCGCCCAGGCTTACTGGCGCGTTGATCAGCGCCAGTGCAGCGGTAAGCGTTTCATAGGCGTGCGTGCCGGCTTTCAGCGTTGAGGGGGCAGCTCCCAGCGAGGTTATGGCGGTATGGACCACGCGCGAGGTCGCCGCATCGGACGATCGCAGCCCGTTGTCTCCCGACAAAAGCAGCATCAGCGCATGCATTGCGACCGGCCGCTTCACGTCGCTGCCTGCCGCCACGTCAGCGCTCAGGGAGAGCAGGGCGTGCAGACTGTCGGTGTGCAGCCCGATCCGGGCGGCCACGCTATGGCCGTCGGTAGGCACCGAGGTAAGCTCCTCTACGGACTTGAAGTTAACGGTGTGCCGGGGCTTGTCTGGATTATCAAGGTATCGCTGCAATATGTCAGGACTGCCCGATGCAACCAGATCGATGGCAAGCGAGTTCCATGTATCTGCATTGGTCAACGGGTCATGCGTCATCAGCTTGCCGTTGAGGGAGGAGAAGTAGTCCGCAAGCGAATACTTCAAGCCACGCATTCCTTCGGCCAGGTCGGCATACTCACTTTGGTAAAGGTAATAGTGGTCATCTGTGCCGAGGGTGATATGGGAAACTTCATGAATGAGTGTTGCAGCCATCTGGATTATGTCTTGCTTCAAGAAGGCTTCTTTTAGATAGATTCGCGCCAACGGATCCTTGTCATATGTGCCTGCCAGGGACGTAGTGTCCTCTGGCAAAAAGACAAGGCGCGCCTGTTGAGCGGGCGTTTCGCTTTGCAGCAGCTTCAATTCTTCTGAGATGGCGCTGTAGCTCTTCGCCATTACTTCGAGCCTGTTTTCATCGCCACCTGCTACCATTGCGAACGCCTTGCTGGGCAGCTTGCCGGAGGACGCAGCTTCCTGCGCAGCAATGCTTGTCATGCGGACGGCCAGCGCCAGTGCGTTTCGAATGCGCGTGGCCTGGCCGGGGCGAAGCTGATCAATGGCCTTCAGGCCGACCTGCGCCCGATCGTTGGTAGCGGAAATTTTTTGATCGAGGCCGCTTTTCAGCCACAGCCTTGAGGGCCGATACTCCTCCTGGGTCCGCTGGGGTGTAGAACGAAGGTTATATACTGCGGTCGGGGCGGTGGTCTTGCATTTGACTTGCGCCGCCCCGAGATCGGTGGCAGAGGGGCTGTGGCAGGACAAAGCCTTTCGGCTGGCTGGCTGGCTGGCCTGTTCTTTTTTATCCATGCATCGGTTGTCAACGCGCCATAGCGACCGTAGTTTGGTGAAAAAGGACGGTTTGGTGTCAACGCGTTTTGAAGCACCCTGGGTCAGGGGCGTCGAGGTATGGGAAATCGTAGGGATGCAGGTTTTCACGTGTGTGAGTCGTCCAGGGTTCATTAGGACCCGTCGTGTGAGTCAGGTCAACGCAACCCGCCTGGCGAGTTGCCAGTAGAGGTTTCACTCAACTTCGGAAGGCGGAATGCAGCCGTTAGGCTCCGTAGTGTGCAGTCTGCTTTGCAGTCTTGCGATGCAATTTGTTGTAACCCGGCGCAACGTGGGAGCCGCGATGCCCGTCTTTCTTTAAATCTTCCCCGACAAGCTGCTGCGGCGGGAGGTAGCCCGGATCAGCACCCAGGGCTGCAGCGAAATTCCGCCTGAAGGCCTGGTAGTGTCGGCCCACGGCCTCTACAACGTGATCCAAAAACACCCGTACTGCCGCCGCAGCCCGAACACCGTGCGCGCCGGCGTCGCCGTGCTGCCCAGCGTCTGCTCCAGCCGCAGCCCCACCGGGCGCGGCCGGCGCGGCGTCACCTCCGCCAGCGGCTGCCCGTCGCTGCCCAGCACGGGCGCAGCGTCAGTCGCCACCAGCGGCTCCTCATCGCTGGCCGGATACACCGGCGCGATATCCACCAGCGGCCGCTGCACCACCGATTCCAGCCGCCCGATGATCTGGTTGGCAGTGGCGTTGGAGACGTTGTTCCACAGATAGATGGACGACAGCCGGTTCACGTCCTGCTGGCTGATCGCATCGCGGATCTGCCCGGTCAACTCGCTGAGCCGACGCGCGCACCCGGCGCGGTAGATGCCGGTGTTGCCCACGGTGGGCGTGCGTGCCGGCATCCGCTCGGTGGCGCCAAGCGCGTCGCAGCGGCGGTCGGTGAAGACGGTCTGGCCCTGCGCGTTGGTACACCGGTTCACGCGCTGCGCCTGCGCCGATGCCGGGGCAGGCAGGCACAGCGCGCACAGCAGGAGCGGCAGAAGCAGTTTCATCGCAGCAGAGTAGCCGCGCCGGCGTTATCTGCAAGCGATTTGCGCGGGTGTCAGCCCTTGAGCAGCTTCAACACCTGGGTGGTCGGCTTGGCCAGGTTGAGGGTGTAGAAATGCAGCCCCGGCGCGCCGCCGGCCACCAGCCGTTCGCATAGGCCGGCGACCACTTCGGCACCGAATGCGCGCACCGATTCGGCATCGTCGCCGTAGGCCTGCATCTTCTTGCCGATCCAGCGCGGGATCTCCGCGCCGCACTGTTCGGAGAAGCGGCGCAGCTGGCTGAAGTTGGAGATCGGCATGATGCCCGGCACGATCGGCACGGTCACCCCGAGCGCGCGCACTGCATCGACGAAATGGAAGTACGCATCGGCGTTGAAGAAGTACTGGGTGATCGCGGCATCGGCGCCGGCGTCGATCTTGGTCTTGAAGTGCTTCAGGTCCAGCAGCGCATCGTTGGCCTGCGGATGCGTCTCCGGGTAGGCACCCACTTCGATGCGGAACGCATCGCCGTGCTCGGCGCGGATGAAGCTGATCAGGTCCGACGCATAGCGCAGGTCGCCGGGGTGGCCCATGCCCGAGGGCAGGTCGCCGCGCAGGGCGACGATGCGGCGGCACCCGATGGCGCGGTACAGCTTGAGCAGTTCGCGGATTTCCTCGCGGCTGCCGCCCACGCAGGACAAGTGCGGTGCCGCCTCGAACCCGTGGTGCTGCTTGAGATGGCGCACGGTTTCGGAGGTGTAGCTGAGGGTCGAACCGCCGGCCCCGAACGTACACGACACATACTCCGGCGCGAACGCTTTCAGCTTGGCCGCCGTGCGATCAAGCTGGGCGCGCTGGTCATCGGTCTTGGGCGGGTAGAACTCGAAGCTGATGGCGGTCATGGGCGGCGGCGGCAGCGGGTGTGTCGCCATCATATCGCTTCATCGCGATGAATGTAAAAGAGTACTGTCCCGGCCTGCACGCGATGTCGATTACAGTGCCTGTCCAGAGAGGGAGGAGTAAAGATGGACATCCTGATCACCGGCGGCACGGGTTTCATCGGTCGCCCCCTGTGCGAGCAGCTGCTGGAACGGGGGCACCGGGTCAGCGTGCTGACCCGCTCCCCCGGCCGCACCCCGCCGCCGGGCGTGCAGTACGTGGGGCAGCTGGACGATGTGGGACCGGTGCAGGCGGTGGTGAACCTGGCCGGCGAACCGCTGACCGAGGGTCGTTGGACCGACGCCCGCAAGCAGGCCTTCCACGCCTCCCGGATCGGCACCACGCGCGCGCTGCTGGCGTGGATGCAGACATTGCCGACGCCGCCGCAGGTGCTGGTATCCGGTTCGGCGATTGGCTACTACGGGCCGGGCGATGCCACCCCGCTGGACGAGGCCGCCTCGCCCGGCCATGACTTCGCCGCGATGCTGTGCCGGCAATGGGAGGCCGAGGCGTTCAGGGCCGACGCGCTGGGCATCCGCACCTGCGTGGTGCGCACCGGCATCGTGCTCGATCGCGACGGCGGCGCGCTGGCGCGGATGCTGCCGCCGTTCCGGCTGGGGCTGGGCGGTCCGATGGGCGATGGCGACCAATGGATGAGCTGGATCCATCGTGAGGATCTGGTTGGGCTGATTCTGTGGCTGCTGAGCAATGACACCGCACGCGGCGCCTACAACGGCACGGCACCGGCGGCGGTGACCAATGCCGAATTCGCGCGCACGCTGGCCAAGGTGCTGGGCCGGCCTGCGCTGCTGACCACGCCCGCCTTCGCGCTGAAGCTGGCGTTCGGGGAAATGGCCGGGCTGCTGCTCACCGGGCAGAACGTGGTGCCGGCGCGCGCGCTGGAGGATGGTTACGTGTTCAAGCACCCGGGGTTGGAACAGGCGCTGGAGGCGATCCTGGGCTGATGGCGTGGACGGTCGCCGGACCGACGGTGTGCGCTCGGTTCAGCCGGCCACCGATGGGGCCACGCCGCGCAGGCCCGCGCAGACGCCGGTGTCGCTACGTTCGATCCGCAGGCGCAGCCCGTGGTGGTCACACAGCCGGCGCATGATCTCCAGCCCAAGCCCGCTGCCCGGGCTGTGTTCACCCTTGTCGAACGGGCGCGGCTGCGGCCATTGCTGCAACGTCGCACCATCGTCCGAACTGTTGAGCACCTGTAACTCGCCGTGTTCCATGTGAATGCGCACGCGGCCGCGCTGGGTATGGGCGAATGCATTGCCGACCAGGTTGGCCAGCACCATGCGCAGCGGCGCTTCCGGTGCCAGCAGGGTGGCATCATCGGCCAGCGCCAGTTCTACCGCCACCGCGCGCGTCTCCAGCAACGGCGCCTGCTCGACAATGATCCGCTCCAGCAGCGGCACCAGCTTCACCGGCGCGACGGGCTGCGTGTCGCTGTCCTCGCGCGCCAGGGCGAGCAGGGCGGCCACAGCCTGCTGCAGCTGCAACGCCGACAGCCGGATGTGCTGCACATGCTGGCGCCCGCGTTCCGACAACCCGGTCTCGCCCAGCAGCTGGCCCGCCGCGCTGGAAATCACCGCCAGCGGCGTGCGCAGTTCATGGCTGGCATCGCGGGTAAAGGCGTGTTCGCGGGCCACGAATGCGCACACGCGCTGCGACAGTCGATCCAACGCGCGCGCCAGCACGCCGATCTCGTCATCGGCGAACTCCGACGCCAGCGCGCTGCCGCCCTGCGGCTGCACCGGCAAGGTTTCCACCCGGTGCACCAGCCGATACAGCGGGCGCGTGCCACGGTGCGCCAGCCACACCCCCAGCACGATGGCCAGCAGCACCATCACCAAGGCGGTGCGGGCCAGCACCATCACCACCCGGTCGCGGATGGGGCGCACCACCAGTTGCCGGCTGACCTCGGCGACCAGCCAGGCCGGCGCGGCCGGTGCAGGCGGCTGCAACTGGCGCACGTGGTAATGCCGACCCTCGCGGCCACTGAACTCCGACCGCCAGGGCTCCTGCGCGAAGCCCGGCTTCAGGTCGGCCGGGAACCGCGCCGGATCGCGGTACAGCACGATGCCGGTATCGGCCGGTGCCTGCCAATCGCCGCGGGCCGCATGGCTGGCCAACTGCGCGGCAGCTTCGCGCGCCAGTTGCGCCTCGAACACGCTGTCTTCCACCGCGTACATGAAGACCACCGCGTACAGCCCGAACACCGACGCCACCAGCACGGTGAAGGCAGTGAACGCCAGTACCAGGTGTCGGCGCAGCCGCCGTACCGGCCGCCTCACGGCGTTGCCTCCAGGCGGAAGCCAACCCCGTGGACGGTGCGCAGCATCTCGCCCTGGAAGGGGCGGTCCAGGGCCTGCCGCAGCAGGTACAGGTGCGACCGCAGGGGATCCGACGGCGGTGCTTCATCGCCCCACAGGCGCTGGATCAGTTCACTGCGGGTCACGGTGCGCGGCCATGCATCGGCCAGTGCCAGCAGGATGCGTTGCGGCAGCGATTGCGGCTGCAGGTGCAGCGCCACGCCATCGCGCCATGCGGCCCCATCGCGACGATCGACGCTGAGCGGACCGATCCGCAGCAGGTGCGGCTGGCCGATATGGTGCCGCCGCGCCAGCGCCAGGCAACGGGCCAGCAGCTCGGCATCGTCGAAGGGTTTGACCAGGTAGTCGTCGGCGCCGCTGGCGAAGCCCTGCAGCTTGTCATCCAGGGCGTCGCGCGCGGTCAGCATCAGCACCGGCACGTGGCGGTCGCTGCCGGCCCGCAGCCGCTGGCACACGCCGATGCCGTCCAGCCCGGGCAGGCCCAGGTCGAGAAGCAGCACGTCCGGTGGCGCGGTCAGCGCCATGCGCAGGCCGGTGCGGCCATCGGCGGCGAAGTCGACCTGGTGGCCCTGCGCCTGCAGCATGTGCATGATCGCCGAGGCCAGCGGCAGGTTGTCTTCGATCAACAGCAGGCGCAGGCGCTCGGCATCCATGGTCAGGGCTGCATGCGGGCAAGAAGGGCCTTAGCTTGTTCCAGCGTGGGCTGCTTTTCCAGCACGGCCTGGAGCTGGCTGCGTGCCTGGTCGGTACGACCCAGCCGCCAATGCGCTTCGGCGATACCGACATCCAGCTGCGCCTCGTCCATGTACGGGCGGGCCAGCTGCATGATCGACAACGCATCGGCAATGGCGGCCGGGTCTTGCGCGGCCTGCAGCTGGTAGTAGCCGAGGATGCCGATCAGCTCGACATGCAGCGTGTCGCGCTGCTGCGCAAGCTCGGTGGCCACGCGTGGGTCGCCGCGCAGGTGCCGCTCCACCAGCGCCATGCTGCGCTCGTCGCGCCACGGTGTACGCGCCACCGGCACGCGACCGCTGGCACGCACGAAGGCATCGGCCAGCGCGGCCGTGGAGTAGGGGTTCTGGCCGGTCACCAGGCGTCCATCCACCACCACCTTGGGCATCATCAACGGAGCCTCCTGCCAGCGCGCGCCGCGTGCACGCAGTGCCGGTTCGAGCTGGAAGGCGAACGTGGCCGCCCAGCGCTTGCCGAACAGCGCTTCTTCCTCATCGGTGAACCCGGTCATCGCCCGCCCGTCCACCAGCCGGCTGCCGTCGCCGAGGCGCACCTCGGCCAGCGCGGCCGGACCGTGGCAGACCGCGCCGACCACTCCCCCGTTGTCCCAGATCCGACCGATCACCTGCTGCAGGGCGGTATCGCCGGGCAGGTCGAACATCGCGCCCTTGCCGCCGATCACCAGCACGCCGGCGTACGCCTGCGGCTGCAGCGCGGCGGTAGGCAGGGTGGCGCCGAGCTTCGCCACCGCCTGCGGATCGGCCAGCAGTGCGGCATTGAAGGCCTCGGCGGGGTTGTACTTGTCGGCCTGCACCGCGCCGCCGGCCGGGCTGGCCACGTCGATCTCGAAGCCGTTCTGGCGGAGGATCAACCAAGCCTGCGCGAACTCGTCCATCTCGAACCCGGGGCGGGTTTTGCCTTGGTCACGTCCTTCACCGCTGACCACCAGCAGTACGCGCGCAGGGGTGGGGTTGGGGGCCGTCGACGCGTTGCCAGCCAGGGGCAGTGTGGCCGCAAGTACCAGCAGCCAGCGTGGGAAATTCAGGGTCATGGTGCGCGCTCCTTCAAGGGGTGGGCGCAGTCTGGGCAGGCGATGTGAAACGGATTTCAAATGCCGGGGCGGTTACCCTGTGCACCTGTTTTCCCGCTGCGTGCCCCATGTCCATCGTCCTCACCGACTTCGCCCGTCCCCGCCTGTTCCCGCGCGTCCCACGCGGCAACACCATCCAGGACTGCACCGCCGAACAGTTCCAGGCGCACCTCAATGCGCACGCGCCGTTCAAGGTGCTCAACGGCTACGCGCCGTTCTGCAAGCTGTTCGTGTACGAGAACTGGACCAGCACGCGCTGCCTGACCGTGCCGATCACCGACGCCAACCGCCACCAGCTGCACAGCGCGTACGAAGCGCGCAACCGCAACGAACTGCCGGTGCTTGTGCGCTGGTTCGAAGGCGTGGAGTCGCCGCGCGCGAACTATCTGGTGGTGATCCTCTACAGCGCCGAACAGCTGGCCAAGGAAGGCACGCCGATCGACGCCGACTGGGGCATCGTCGGCTGCATCTACACCGCCGAGCCGGACGAAGTGCCGATGGCGCCGATCACCATGATGCGCAACGCGTTGGGCGTGGACGAGGGCGGATCGGGCGTGCCGCTGGACCGGGAGGCGTACCAGCGCGCGGTGGCGTTCTGGGAGAGCAACGCCAACTGGCGGCCGTGATCGCATGATCGGGTAGAGCCACGCCATGCGTGGCTGCGCCGTGTTCGGCCTTGCGGCAGCCACGCATGGCGTGGCTCTACCCCGTAGACAGGATCAGCCTTGCGGCAGCGCACTCCACTCCCACCACGGCGCGTGATACTCGCGGTCGGTACAGCGCCATCCGCGCCCGCAGACGGTGCAGGTGGCGTCCTGCGTACCGCCCCAGCCACCTTCGGCGACGCCGGTGGCGATGGGCACCACATGGCCGCTGGCGATCTCGCGCCCGGGCTCGTAATGCATCCAGTGCGGATACAGCTGGCACAGGCAGCCGTCGTGGTCACGCCAGTGGCGCAGCTTGCGCAGCACGAAGTCCAGTGCGTAGTGCTCGCGGATCCACTGCGGGTCGGTGTTGTAGCGTGCGCGGGCCGCCTCCACGTACGGCAACTGCAACGCCAGGTCATCCAGCAAAGCCGCGTCGCGGGTGAGGGCGATGGTGGCCGCTGCGGTGCGCAGCAGGCCGTAGTCGCCACTGCCCAGCGCCCGCAGCAGGGCGGTGCCGGGGCGGCCTTCCTGCAGCGGCGGCAGGGGCGTGCCGAACAGGCGCTCGAACAGGCTGCCGATCATCGCGACCTCCCTATCGGCGCGTATGTGCCGCCGGTGAGGTGCAGCAGGTCGGCTGGCGACAGGGCCACTTCCAGCCCGCGCCGCCCGGCACTCACGTGCACCGCCGGCAGCGCCTGTGCGCTGGCATCCAGAAAGGTGCGGTGCCGCTTCTTCTGTCCCAGCGGACTGATGCCGCCGACCAGGTAGCCGGTGGCGCGCTGCGCCTGCTCCACGTCGGCCATCTCGCACTTCTTGCAGCCCGCGGCCTCGGCCAGCGCCTTCAGGTCGAGCGTCCCGCTGACCGGCACGATCGCCACCAGCAGGTCGTGCTTCTCGGTGCTGGCCAGCAGGGTCTTGAACACCTGCGCCGGGTCCAGCCCGAGCAGCTGCACGGCTTCGCCACCGTAGGAAGCGGCATCGGGATCGTGGGGGTAGGACAGCACGCTGTGGGCGATGCCGTGCTTCTTGAGCAGGTTGATGGCCGGGGTCATGGACGCATCGTAGCGTGGTGCGTGGGGTGGCGGCTTGACCGAGGCGACTGCGGGCCTGCCTTGACCTGGTGCGCGCGGCCAATCAGCATCTGGGCGCTTGATGAAACAGTCGCAAGGATGCGCCGTGCCCCACCGCAAACCGTTCCCGCCCTTCGTCCGCGTCGCCCTGCCCGAGGTGCTGCGTGCGCAGCTCTGGCAGTCGCTGCGCAGTCGCGTGCCGCACCTGCTGGGCCACCTGTTGGTGGTGTCGATGATGCTGGGGTTCGCGGCGCTCACCTCGTGGATGGCATGGACGGAGCCAAGGCGATGGTCGGGCCTCACCTGGCTGTGCGGGGGATTGGCGCTGGTCGCCATCCTGGTCGCGTTCGTGATGGCACGCTACATGGGCAGGAAGGTCGCGCCCCTGGTGGTCGCGCTCTGGCGCGGCGAGGCCTGGGGCATGGCGTGCCCGGGGGCCGCGCTTGGCCCCGTCTGGAATCCCAGGGAAGGCTGCAGCATCGCACTGGAGGGTGTCGCCTTGGCGTCACCGCTGGTGATGGTGTTGCCGGGCCGGTTCCGCCGCTTGGACGACACCTTCGTGACTGCGCTGGTGATGTACCCGCGCGCGACGCCGCTGCAGGTGTACGTGGAACGCGGTACGCCGGATGTTCTGCTGGGCATTCAGCACCTCGATGAGCCCGCGCCTTCGATTCAGCGCACCCCGTTGCAACACTGGCCGCTGCCGGTGGTGGCGTTCACCACCGGGCAGATTGTCGGCGCGGTCGTTTCGGGCAGTCTGGCGTTCACGGCCATCGTCGCGCTGACCGTGGTGTTGCGCGGCTCGGATGCCGGCGCGTTGTTCTTCGCCGTGCTCGGTGCTGTGGGCGCGGCCTGGGCTGTCTTCCGGGTATGGCGCCCGGTCGCCATGGCATGCATGCACTGCGGTGCACGTCCTGAACTGCACATCGTGGAAGGGCGCGCGCAGGGCATGATCGAAATCGTGCAGCTGTGGACCCAATCGCGTGCGCACGTGCATGTGCGCCACGAGCGCTGGCTACTGCTTGGTAATCACTGGCACCTGCTCGATACTGCACTTACCCCGGCGCCGGCGCCGGATGCACTGCCCCCGTTTCCGCCGACGCTGGACAGGGTGCGCCTTGAGTATGCGCAGTGGGGTCGTGAGCGCCAGCTGGCGCGGGCCATCGACGACCAGGGGCGCTGGATCGGCGGCGCGCTGCGACCGCCACAGGGCTGAGCGGAAACAAAAACGGGCGCCTTTCGGCGCCCGTTTCATTTCAACGCAACAGGATCGGCAGGCCGATCAGTAGCGGTAATGATCCGGCTTGAACGGACCTTCCACCGGCACGCCGATGTAGTCGGCCTGTTCCTGGGTGAGGGTGGTCAGCTTCACGCCGATCTTCTCCAGGTGCAGGCGGGCCACTTCTTCGTCCAGGTGCTTGGGCAGCAGGTACACCTTCTTCTCGTAGCTGTCCTTGTTGGCCCACAGGTCGATCTGGGCCAGGGTCTGGTTGGCGAACGAGTTGGACATCACGAAGCTCGGGTGACCGGTCGCGTTGCCGAGGTTCACAAGCCGGCCTTCCGAGAGAAGGATGATCTTATTGCCGTTCGGAAACTCGATGTGGTGCACTTGCGGCTTGAT
>Ga0163161_10000986_pt1 | contig 21775 bp, 22 predicted proteins | sample S45metaG_FD_129847 | JGI IMG/M metagenome (GOLD analysis project Ga0163161, IMG submission 129847) | Switchgrass rhizosphere microbial communities from Kellogg Biological Station, Michigan, USA - S4-5 metaG | ecosystem: Host-associated > Plants > Roots > Rhizosphere > Soil | place: USA... | reverse complement strand
TCCTCTGGCGGGTTCGGCGGCCGGATTCGTGGACGATGCCAGCGCCAACCTGAACCTGCGTAACTTCTACATCAACCGCAACTTCACCAACCCGACCAACCCGCAGAGCAAGGCCGAAGAGTGGACGCAGAGCTTCATCCTCGACACCAAGTCCGGGTTCACCCAGGGTCCGGTCGGTTTTGGCGTCGATGCGCTGGGCCTGTTGTCGATCAAACTCGATGGCGGTAAAGGCACGCGCGGCACCGGGCTGCTGCCGGTTGGCAGCGACGGCGACCCAGTCGATGACTTTGGTCGTCTGGCGGTGGCCGGCAAGATGAAAGTAAGCAAAACCGAAGTGAAGGTCGGCGAGTGGATGCCGGTGCTGCCGATCCTGCGTTCAGACGATGGCCGCTCGCTGCCACAAACCTTCCAGGGCGGGCAGCTGACGTCTACCGAAATCAGCGGCCTGACGATCTACGGCGGCCAGTTCCGCCAGAACAGTCCGCGTAACGATGCGAGCATGGACGACATGTTCATGAACGGCAAATCCGCAGCCTTCACTTCGGACCGTTTCAACTTCGGCGGCGGTGAATATACGTTCAACGACAAACGCACCCAGGTCGGGGCCTGGTACGCAGAACTCAGCGACCTCTACCAGCAACAGTATTACAACCTGAACCACAGCCAGCCGATTGGCGACTGGGTCCTCGGCGCCAACCTTGGCTATTTCATCGGCAAAGAAAACGGCAGCGCCCTGCTCGGCGACCTCGACAACAAAACCGGGTTCGCCATGCTCTCGGCCAAATACGGCGGTAGCACCTTCTACGTCGGCCTGCAAAAACTCACCGGTGACGATCTCTGGATGCGCGTCAACGGCACCAGCAGCGGCACCCTGGCCAACGACAGCTACAACTCCAGCTACGACAACGCCCAGGAAAAATCCTGGCAGGTGCGCCACGACTACAACTTCGTCGCACTCGGCGTGCCGGGGCTGACGCTGATGAACCGCTACATCAGCGGTGACAACATCCACACCGGCACCGTCACCGATGGCAAGGAGTGGGGCCGCGAGTCGGAACTGGCCTACACCGTACAAAGCGGCCCGTTGAAGAGCTTCAACGTCAAATGGCGCAACTCGACCATCCGTCGCGACTACAGCACCAATGAGTTTGATGAAAACCGTTTGATCATCAGCTATCCGCTTAGCTTGCTCTAACGACAGGCTGAACGGTCCTCGTTTGATGGGCTGCCGCCATCGCGAGCAAGCTCGCTCCCACATTTTGATCTTCATGAGTCACAGATGTTGTGTCCGCCGAAGACCCCTGTGGGAGTGAGCCTGCTCGCGATGGCGATTCTGGAATTTTTGTAGCAACTGGCGCAGCCGGACGCAGGCTGCGCCAGCTGCTACAGGGCTGCTTCTTCGCGAATCACCCGTCGAATCATGTCCATCAAGGCCAGAGCCACTGGTGAATGCAAGCAGCCGTTGCGATAAGTCAGGCCGATGGCGCGGGTGGTCTGTTTCAGCCGCAGCGGCAGGATGCACAGCTCGCCGGAAGCAATTTCCTGTTCGAGCTGGTGGGCGGACACCGCCGCGAGCATGTCCGAGCGCAGCAACAGCCCGCGAATGATCGCCATGTCAGCACTTTCCACCACGGGCCGTGGGGCCGCGATGCCGAACCCGGTGAAGCAGTCATCAAGCATTTTTCGGGCGGGGGAGCCGGCGCGCGGCAGTACCCATTGCGTGGAGCCGAGCGCCTGATGCAGATCGGCTTGCGTAGCGAGCGGGTGATCGCGGCGCGCCAACACCACCATGTCTTCGTTGAACAGCGACTCGCCGCTCAGGTCGCTGGCATAGGCTGCCGAGCGCAAGGCGCCAAAAATGAAGTCGACATCGCCGGCACGCAGTTCCGTCGCCAGCAAATCAAACGGGCTCTCATTGGTGATCACCTGAATACCGGGGTGTTCGGCCATCAAGCGCACGATCGCTTCGGGCAAGATACGTGTGCGGCCCAAGGGCAGGGCGCCGACCTGGACCACGCCCTGCAATGCACCACAAATGGCGGTGATGTCGGTTTCGATATGACGCAATTCGTTCAGTGCCCGGCGGATCGGAAACAGGATTTCATGACTGGCCCGGGTCGGCTGCAACCCGCGGGGTGTGCGCTCGAACAGGGTTTGACCGCAGCCGCTTTCCAGCACCTTAAGCGTCGAACTCACGGCCGGCTGGCTCAGGCCCAACAGGCTGGCCACGGTCTGCATATGGTGCGTTTCACAGAGTTTGACGAACACTTGCAGGCGTCGGGCCTGGAACAGATACAACGGCTCGACGGCCTGTTTGTCGCCAGCCCCCAACATCTTCGGCACGCTGTCCAGTTCAGCCAGCACACGCCGGGCGCGGGGTAACAAGCGCTCGCCAAAATCGGTCAGTCGCATGCCGTTGGCGTGCCGTTCGAACAAGGGCACATCAAGCCGCGCCTCCAATTCGGAAATCGAGCGGGTAACCACCGACTGGGCACGAAACAGCGCCACTGAAGCCTTGGATACACTGCCGTGATCGGCCACCCGGACAAAGGCGCGCACGTGCATCAGGCTGGGAAGTTCAGGGGTTTCCATGGGGTGCATGCTCGGCTGGTCCGCGTTCAGCCGGACTATGCCTCTGCCCTGAAGAGGAGGCAATAAAAAAAACGCATACCTCCAACACTCGAACGCATTACTCCGACGATGGGCCCCGGTGCGATGCTCTTTCGAAACGCAGGAGGAGCACCCGCAATGATCGAGTCATCCAAAAACGCGCTGGTCGTCAGCGCACACTCTGCCGATTTCGTCTGGCGTGCGGGCGGTGCCATCGCACTGCACGCGCAGCAGGGCTACAACGTACACATCGTTTGCCTGTCGTTCGGCGAACGCGGCGAGTCCGCCAAGCTCTGGCGCAAGGGCGAAATGACCGAATCGAAGGTCAAGGCCGCGCGCCGCGAGGAAGCGCAGGCGGCCGCCGATATTCTCGGTGCCAGCGTCGAGTTTTTCGACATCGGTGACTACCCGATGCGCGCTGACAAGGAAACCCTGTTCCGCCTGGCTGATGTGTTTCGCCGGGTCCAGCCGGAATTCGTCCTCAGTCATTCGCTGAAAGATCCCTACAACTACGACCACCCGCTGGCCATGAACCTGACGCAAGAGGCGCGCATCATCGCCCAGGCCGAAGGCTACAACCCGGGCGAAAAAATCGTCGGCGCGCCGCCGGTGTACAGCTTCGAGCCGCACCAGCCAGAACAGTGCGAATGGCGCCCGGACGTGCTGCTGGACATCACCGATGTCTGGGACAAAAAGTACGCGGCGATCCAGTGCATGGCCGGTCAGGAACACCTGTGGGAGTACTACACCCGTGTGGCCCTGCAACGTGGCGTGCAAGCCAAACGTAACGTCGGGATCACCTCGACCCGCAACATCGTGTATGGCGAGGGCTACCAGAGCATCTTCCCACGCGTGACGGAGAACCTGGCATGAGCGAACACATCGGCAAAACCGGCATTGTGGTGCGCAACATTCCCCGTGCCGAGGCATCGCTGGTGAATGAGCTGGGACGTTTCGGCGTCGCTACCATTCATGAATCACAGGGGCGCAAAGGCTTGCTGGCGTCGTCGATCACACCGATTCAACAGGGAACCGCCATCAGCGGTTCAGCGGTCACCGTGCTGGTCGCACCGGGCGATAACTGGATGTTCCATGTGGCGGTGGAGCAATGCCGGCCCGGCGACATCCTGGTGGTTGCGCCTGGTTCACCGTGCACCGATGGCTACTTCGGCGACTTGCTGGCGACCTCGCTGAAAGCTCACGGCGTGCGCGCGCTGGTGATCGACGCCGGGGTGCGCGACACCCATACGCTGCGCGAAATGGGCTTCCCGGTGTGGTCCCGCGCCATCAGTGCCCAAGGCACGATCAAAGAGACCTTGGGCTCGGTCAACCTGCCGCTGGTGTGCGGTGGTCAGTTGGTCAATCCGGGGGATGTGGTGGTGGCCGATGACGACGGTGTGGTCATCGTGCGTCGCGCCGAAGTGCCGCAGGTCGTTGAAGCCAGCCGCGCCCGCGCCGACCTGGAAGAACAGAAGGCCTTGCGCCTGGCCAAGGGCGAATTGGGCCTGGATATCTACAACATGCGTGGCCGGCTGGCCGAGAAGGGCTTGCGTTATATCGACAGTCTCGACGAACTCGGAGACTGAGCATGGGACAAACCCGTATTCCCTGCCTGCTGATGCGCGGCGGCACGTCCAAAGGCGCGTATTTTCTGGCGAGTGATTTGCCCGATCAGCCGGCGCTGCGCGACCAGGTACTGCTGGCCGTCATGGGCTCGCCGGACAAGCGTCAGATCGACGGCCTCGGCGGCGGCGATTCGCTGACCAGCAAAGTGGCGATCATCAAACCCTCCGCGCGCGCCGAGGCGGACGTTGATTACCTGTTCGCCCAAGTGCTGGTCGAAGAGGCTCGCGTCGATTACGGACAGAACTGCGGCAACATTCTTGCTGCGGTCGGGCCGTTTGCCATCGAGCGCGGGTTGGTGGCGGTGACCGGCGACGAAACTCCGGTGCGAATCTTCATGGAAAACACCGGGCAAATCGCCGTGGCGCATGTCCCCACGCCTGATGGAACCGTGCGCTATTCGGGCGATGCGCGGATTGATGGCGTGCCAGGGCAGGCCGCGCCGCTGATCGTCGAGTTCGAAGACGTCGCCGGCTCCAGTTGCGGCGCACTGCTGCCGACCGGCAATGCGCTGGACATGTTCGACGGTGTGTACGTCACGTGCATCGACAATGGCATGCCGGTGGTGCTGATCCGTGCCCAGGCGCTCGGTTGCAGCGGTTACGAAAGCCCCGAGCAACTGGACGCTGACGTCGAACTCAAGGCCCGTATCGAAGCCATTCGCCTGCAAGCCGGGCCGCGCATGAATCTGGGGGATGTACGGCAACGTAACGTGCCGAAAATGTGCCTGGTGGCACCGGCGCAGGCGGGCGGGGCGCTGAGCACCCGCAGTTTCATTCCGCATCGTTGCCACACCAGCATTGGTGTTTTTGGCGCGGTCAGTGTGGCCGCAGCTTGTTTGATCGAAGGCTCGGTCGCGACGGGATTGGCCAGTGTTGGCGAAGGGGATGTGCGGCGTTTGTCGATTGAGCATCCGACCGGGGAATTCACCGTGGAATTGCGTCTGAAGGACGGGCAATTGGCGGGGTGCGGGTTGATGCGCACCGCGCGGTTGTTGTTCGAGGGCGTGGTGTTCGTTCCGCAAACGATCTGGTCGAAGTGAAGGCTATTCGGCCTGCGCACACACCTCACGAACGCATTCGCGCAACCACCGATGCGCCGAGTCCGCGTCCATTCGTGGGTGCCAGAGCATGGAGATCGTGATCGGTGGCGTCGGGATTGGCAGGGTGAAGCTGTGCAAACCGGCGCGCAGGTTTTGAGTATGTCGCTCAGGCACGGTCGCGATCAGGTCCGAGGCGCGGGCCAGTGCCAGTGCGGCCGAAAAACCGCCAACGATGGTGACGATGTCTCGCTCCAGTCCCAATGATTTCAAGGCGTCATCCATCGGCCCGCTGTCCCGCCCGCGTCGCGAGACCCGGATGTGCCGGCCAGCGGCGTAACGGGCGGGAGTGATCTCGCCGTCGCTCAACCCATGTCCGGCGCGCACCACACCGATAAAGCGGTCCTGGAACAGCGCGCGGGTGCGCACTTCGGGGCTGGTGGTGTCGCCCACCACGCCGGTTTCCAGATCGACGGTTCCGTCACGCAGCAGCGCGCTGTCCTTGGTGAGTTTCTGCACGAACTTCAGGCGTACGCCGGGTGCTTCCTCGCTGAGGCGAGCAATGAGTGCCGGGCCGAAGTTTTCGACGAAGCCGTCGCTGGTGCGCAGGGTGAAGGTACGAACCAAGTGCTTGAGATCAAGGAGCTCGGCAGGGCGCAACACCGCTTCGGCGTGCTGCACCAGTTGGCTGACCTGCTCGCGCAGTTCAAGCGCTCGCGGCGTCGGCACCAGCCCCCGGCCGGCGCGCACCAGTAACGGGTCGCCGGTGGTTTCACGCAAACGCGCCAGCGCCCGGCTCATCGCCGATGGGCTCAGTCGCAAGCGCTGGGCGGCGCGGCCCACGCTGCCTTCGACGAGCAGGGCATCGAGGGTAATCAGCAGGTTCAGATCGGGTGTGGTCATGGCTGAACGTTAGCACGACAGTGCCGTGACATGGCGTTGTGTGCAGGTATCAAGTGCAAACGCTGCGTCTTCCGCCGTATCAGCCGCGCGCATACGCTGAAAGCCACTCTTTCAGAAGCGGCCACCCCCATGAAAACCCTCACGCCATCCACCCCGGTCCGTTGGGCGCTTGCCAGCCTTTCCCTGTCGATGTTGATGCCTTCCCTGGACACCAGCATCGCCAATGCCGGTTTGCCGACATTGGCGCAGGCCTTTGGCGCAGCGTTTGAAGATGTGCAGTGGATTGTCCTGGCTTACCTGCTGGCGATCACGACGTTGATCGTCAGCGTCGGACGACTCGGAGACCTGGTCGGTCGCAAACGCCTGTTGTTGAGCGGCATCGTCATTTTCACCCTGGCCTCGCTCGCCTGCGCGCTCGCGCCTTCGTTGGGCTGGCTGGTCGCCGCCCGCGCCGTGCAAGGCCTTGGCGCGGCGATCCTGTTGGCGCTGACCGTGGCGTTTGTCGGAGACACGGTGCCGAAGGCGCAGACCGGCAGCGCCATGGGCTTGCTCGGAACGATGTCGGCGATGGGCACCACGCTGGGTCCTTCGCTGGGCGGCGTGTTGATGTCCGGTTTTGGTTGGCAGGCGATTTTTCTGGTCAACGTGCCGTTGGGCGTTTTGAATTTTGTGCTCGCGTATCGCTGCCTCCCGGCGGATCGGCCAGTGGTCCGGCGGCGTGGTTTCGATTTTCCGGGGACGCTGCTCTTGGCGCTGACGCTCGGTACGTATGCGCTGGCCATGACTTTGGGCCATTGGGGGTTGCTGCTGGTCGCTGGTGTCGGCGCCGGAGTTTTCTTGTTTGTAGAGACAACGTCCAGATCGCCCTTGATCAGGTTGGCGCTGTTGCGTGAACGTGGACTGAGTGCAAGCCTGGCAATGAGCGCGTTGGTGTCGACGGTGATGATGTCGACGCTGGTGGTCGGGCCGTTTTATCTCTCGGGCATGCTAGGGTTGAACGCTGCGTTGGTCGGGCTGATCTTGTCGGTCGGCCCGCTGGTAGCGGCGCTGGCCGGTGTTCCGGCCGGTCGTCTGGTGGACCGTTTTGGCGCGCAGCGCATGACTGTGTTCGGGCTCTCCACCATGGCGCTGGGATCCGGGGTGTTGTCGATCATGCCGGCGGGTTTCGGCATTCCCGGCTATATCGCGCCTATCGCGGTGATCACTGCCAGTTATGCGTTGTTTCAGGCGGCCAACAACACCTTGATCATGACGGGCGTCAGTGCGGATCAGCGCGGTGTGATTGCCGGGTTGCTCAGCCTGTCGCGCAATCTGGGGTTGATCACCGGCGCCTCGGCGATGGGCGCAGTGTTTGCCGGCAATGGCATGCGGGTCACGTTTGCGGTTGCGGCAGGGCTGATCGTCTTGGCGTTGGTCATCGCGATACGTACCCCCTGTGGGAGCGAGCCTGCTCGCGATGACGGCGGCAAAGTCAACATTAATGTCAGCTGACACACCGCTATCGCGAGCAGGCGCTCCCACAGGGGGCTGCGGCGGTGATTTGGATCAGGCAACCTGCGATTGAAGCCTTTCCTATATGTCAGCCGCCGGATCAGCAGTGTTGGTATCAGCATCATCCTGACCCTCAATCGGTCGCAATTTGAACCGGCAAACATTCCCGCCCCGAACCATGCATTCCGTATGGTCGACCTCACCACCACCCAAGGCGCCAATCAAGGCCAGGTCCAGCTCGCACACCACCGGATGAGCGGCCGCGAGGCGGTGGAACACGCAATTGTGCGCGACGATTTCCTTGTCGTCCGAGGAGCGAAAGATCACCTCGGCTTCATATCCGGCCTGATTCATGTGCTGCACGATTTTACCTTCGTCCACCACCTGTTGTTCACGGTCCAGCGCCAGTTTGCGGCCCATGCTGCGCATCAGCGACGCGAGTGCCTCGGGGCCGATGATGTCGGCCACTTCGTCGATCAGGACGCTAGCCAGCAACTGATATTGGCGGGGGAACAACTCCTTCGCATGCTCGGTGAGCCGATACAGTTGCTCCGGACGCCGGCCAGTCGGGCGCGTGTCCCCGCGCAGGACCAGGCCGGCACCCTCCAGCGCCGCCAGGTGCTGGCGAATCGCGGTGCGGGTGACGGCCAATTGCTCAGCCAGCTCGTCAATGCTCATGCCGCTCGCATGGTGCAGCAGCGCATTGAGCAAGTCCTGCTGGGTGCGGCCCAGTCCTTCAAGCATGGCGTGTCCTCGCGCGTTTTCAGAATTTGTCCGGGAACTGTTTGACCAGTGCCGCCGTCAGCGCGTCGGCCAGCGCCAGTATATGAACGCGCATCATGTGCCAAGTGCTGGCTTCGCCGGCATAGTCATGGGCGGCGATTTGATCGATCTGACTGACATGGTGCCCGCCGTGGGCCGATAGCATGGTGACCAATGTGCTTTCAGGCAAGTTGGGGTTGGCTTTGGCCAGGAAAGCCGCGATGGCCTTGGCATTGCTGGTCAATTCGGCGACAGCGGCCTGCTTGCCTTTCTCATCCTTGGCGACGGTGGCGTCGCTGTAGTGTTTCACCGCCGCCCAGTGACCGGCCAGCAGCTTGAGCAGCTGATCGGCGGCGGGCTGGCCGTAAAGCGGGGCAATGGCGTTGGCGATTTTGGTGGCATTGTCGACGACCTGCTCAGCGGCGAGTTTGGCTTGTGCCTTGTCGCCCGCCTGGTTGGCAATCACGTAGTCTCTGATCCAGAAAATATGTTCGACCCACAGGTCGCGCAATGCAAGGCGGGTGGTGAGGGCCGCGCTATCGGCGGCGGGTGGTGTGGCGGGGGGAGGCTGGCTCCAGACGGGTTGAGCGCACAAAGCCAACAACAATAAAGCCAAGGTTTTGATATTCATCACGGCACCCTCTGTTCGTGGGATTGTTCGACAATATCAATTAAAGCATCAAAATATGTTTTTATTGGGTAAAAGCAAAGTTTGCGGATCAGCGGTCACGTCGAGCGTAACGGGCGGCTACGTTGCCACACCTTGACGAAATCGACTCTGAGGTTGAAGGCAGGTCCGCATCGTCGACCACGCCACTTTTATCAGAAGTGAAATCACCTCAACACAAAGTCCACCGGCGCCAGCACTGGAGGCAGCTGCGTTTCACCCATCGCGGTCAGGATCTCCCGCTCGATGGTGCGCACGATCGCATCGAGCGGCAGATCGTTTTCGTCGCGACCAAAGGGATCCTCCAGATCATCGCCAATCGCATCCAGGCCAAAAAAGGTGTAGCTCACAATCGCCGTGAAGATCGGTGTCATCCAGCCCAGGGGTTCGGCCATGGCGAAGGGCAGGAGGAAGCAGAAAAGGTAACTGGTGCGGTGCAGCAACAACGTGTAGGCAAACGGCAGCGGCGTGTGTTTGATCCGTTCGCAGGCGGCCTGCGCCTGGGTCAGGTGGGCCAGTTGATTGGCCATGATCGTGTAGCGCCATTCGTTGATCAGCCCCGACTCGCTGAGTGCCGAACACTGCTGGCCGACCTGCAACAAAATGCGCCCGCTGAAGTCGGGCTCGTGGTCATTGGGGATCGGGTCGAGCCAACGGCCACTTGCCGCCCGTTCGTTTTCCTGGCGCAGCTTGGCTTTGAGCGCATGGGCGAATCCACACAAGTCACTCAAGATGGCGTTTCGCCTGTCGGCATTCTTGATGATCGCGGTTTCGCGAATCATCGACCGAATCGCAACCGTCACGTCGCCCCAGGCTTTGCGCCCTTCGTACCAGCGGTCGTAGCAGGCGTTGTTGCGAAAACTCATGAAGATCGACAGCGACAACCCCAGCAGCGTAAACGGCGTTGCACTGACTTTGGAAAAGTAGCTGGGGTGCGTCGTTTCGACGAGCACGATGACCGACGCCAGCAGCATCACCATCAGGCTGCGCAAGGCAATCCGTTTGGCAATCGAGCCCTTGATCGCGCTGAGGATATTGATGAAGTTCGGTTTGGGTCTGACGATCATGGAGTTCTGCCTTCAGGTGTTTCGCGTCGCGCGCAGGCTAAGAGCAAGCAGGTGTGGAGTCCAATCACTCTGCGTTACCGCGCGATCGATGCTGTCTATGAAGGAGCTCGTGATCATAATCCGTCGCCCAGTAACTTGAGGTATTCGGGGTTGTCGGAAAGGGAGTTATGACCCGCGTCCGGTATCACCTTCAGCGTGGCCACGCCGGGGGCGAAATGGGTGTAGAGCTGCTGTGTGCTCGAACGCGGGATGACCTCGTCATGCCCGGCGGCGATCAACAACGTCGGTACTGTGATGTGCGGCGCGTATCGCCACGATTCGTACCGGTCCTTTAGTAGCCACGTCACTGGAAACAGCGGGAAGCGCTGTCTGGCGAGGCCTTCCAGGCTGTCGTAAGGCGTGATCAGGATCAACCGCGAGGCCGGGCGTTGACTGGCCAGGCGCACGGCAACGCCCGAGCCAAGGCTGCGACCGACCACTGCAATATTCGGATGGCGGTTATAGACCGTGTCAAACAAGGTCAGGGCATCGCGGGCAATCGACTCTTCGGACGGTGAGCCGGTACTGCCGCCGTACCCTCGGTAGTGCATCAAGTACAGCGCATGTTCGGGAAACGCCAGCGAAAACGCGGCCAGATTGCCCGACACGTCCTCGGCATTGCCGCCGAAGTAGATCAGCGCGTTCGGGCCGTCATGCGGCCTGACTGAAACCTGCACCTGCGCATCCTCAACCGTCAGCGTCAGCAGCGAAGCCGGTGTATCGACGGCACTGGGTTGCGGGAAGTAGATCAAGGCGCGCTGAAACACGAACAACGCGGCACACAGCGCCAGGTAAAACGCGGCAATGATGACGACGGAAAACGCCAGGGTTCTGAACATTCGACTAACTTTAGGGGGCGACATTGATGGCTCTGGAGTCGAGGACCGCTCACACGTAATCAGTGCCAGAGTTTAGTTCAACGGTAGCGGGGCACGCCGGTTGGGCCACACAGGCAAATACGATGAGCCACACTGACGGATACACGCGTCGACAACTACTCACGCTGGCTGCCGGTGCTTCGGCGGTTTTCACCTTCGATCGGGCGTTGGCAACCTCTGCGCCGTCGACGGAAACAGGAGGCAAGACCATGCTGACCCGCGCCATTCCTTCCAGCAACGAGCCATTGCCCATCGTCGGGTTGGGCACGTATCGCGGTTTTGATGTCGAGCCTTCCAGCCCCGCCTACAAACATTTGCCAGAGGTACTCAGCGCCTTGTTCAAGAAGGGTGGGACGGTCATCGACAGTTCGCCCATGTACGGCCGCGCCGAACAGACGACCGGTGAGTTGCTGTCGATCCATGAGCCGCGCTCGCCGGCCTTTCTCGCCACCAAGGTGTGGACCCGTGGCCGCGAGGAGGGCATCGCGCAGATGGAGCAGTCCTTTCGCTTGCTGCAAACCGATCGCATCGACCTCATGCAGATCCACAACCTGCTGGATTGGAAAATCCATTTGCCGACGTTGCGCCAATGGAAGGAACAAGGGCGCATTCGCTACATCGGCATCACCCATTACACGGCGTCGGCGTACGACGAAGTGGAAGCGCTACTCAAGGCCGAACCGTTGGATTTCTTACAGATCAACTATGCCCTGGACGATCGCGGTGTCGAGAAACGCATCTTGCCGCTGTGTCGCGAACGCGGTGTGGCGGTGATCTGCAACCGGCCCTTCGGTGGCGGTGGTTTGCTCGAACGATTGAAGGGCAAGCCACTGCCAGGATGGGCCGCGCAAGTAGGGGTCAACAGCTGGGCGCAACTGGCGTTGAAGTTCCTGTTGTCGCATTCGGCGGTCACCTGCGTGATCCCCGGCACCGGCAATCCGCGTTACATGGCGGACAATGCCGGTGCCGGTTTCGGGCCAATGCTCACAGGGGCGCAGCGCGAGCAGTTGATCGATATCGTGCGTTAGGCGCGCGGGTAAAAGCGTTGCGGGATGTCTTGCTCAAACGGGTAGAGCGAGAAGTAAGGCCTGGCTTCGTCGATCACCCGCTGTACCGACGGCCTGTTCATCAGTCGGTCGAAATAGGCGTTCAAGTTGCCATGCTCTTCAGGAATCCGTTCAAGCGTACTGGCATAGAAAAGCGCGGGGGCAGCGGCGCAATCGGCCATGCTGAACTCGTCGCTGGCCAGCCATGTGCCGTTCATCAGTTGACGGTCGAGCATGCCGTAGACGGTCTGGAGTGTGGAACGCTGCTGGGTCAGATCACCGTTCGCACCGAGGATGCGATCCAGGACAATCTGTTGCAGTGGGGTCTGAAGATAGTTGTCGCAGACCCGATCCCACAGACGGACCTCCAACGCAGTGTCCCATTTCCCCGGAATCAAGCGGTTTTGCCCGGCAAAATAGTGATCCACGTATTCAATGATGATCGTCGACTCCGCTATGTCGAACTGGCCGGTGTGATCGCGGAACACCGGGAATTTGCCGATCGGCCATAGCGCCTGCAACTCTGCTTTCTCAGCGGCATTGCCCAGGTCAATGATGCGTTTTTCGAAGTCGACCTCGTGTTCATAGAGCGCGATCAGCACTTTGTGGCAGTACGACGACAGTGGATGGTAATAAAGCGTCAGTGACATCTTCAGCTCCTCCCGGGACGTGTTCCCCATCAGCATAGTCGTCGTTCGCGACGGTCCGAATGGCGGTGCTAGACTTTTGAGGTTGAGCCCTCACCTGCGGCGTGAGGACGATAAAGCTGGAGGTATGTCATGGCTGCTCAATCGCTGGACAGGGAGCACATCAGCGTTGTCATTCGCAATTATGTAGAAGGGATGGTGTTCGCCGACGAAGTGCTGCTGCGGCACGCGTTTCATCCCGCTTGTCGCATCATTGGTCACTACCATGGCGAGCTGGAATGGTTATCGCTGGATGACTTTATCAGCGCGATCAAGGCCGAAGGGCCGGCGCCCAAAGAGGTCAAACCGTTCTGGGAAACGCTCAGCGTCGATATCACGGGAGATGCCGCCGCTGTCAAAGTGATGGACGACTACATTGGCATGCGGTTTACGGATTATTTGTCGTTACTGAAAATCAACGAGCGCTGGATGATCGTTAACAAGCTCTACTTCTTCCACGAGTAAAACCGCTGCCTGGGAGCCAACGACTCCCAGGCAGCGTTTTTCGCTTAGCGGCGGTCCAGCCACACGGTCTGCGCATTGCAGAACTCGCGGACCCCGAAGTGCGACAGCTCGCGGCCGAAACCGCTTTTCTTCACACCGCCGAAGGTCACGCGCGGGTCGGAAGCGCTGTAGCCGTTGATGAACACACCACCGGTTTCCAGTTCACCGGCCATCTGTTGGGCGAGCGCGACATTGCCTGTGTAAATGGTTGCAGCCAGGCCGAACTCACTGTCATTCGCCAGTTCCAGAGCATGCGCAGCGTCACGCGCCGTGATGATCGACGCGACTGGGCCAAACAATTCCTGTTTGAACGAGGTCATCTGATCGGTGACATCTGCAAACACGGTCGGCTCATAGAAGTTGCCTGGGCCTTCAGCCTTTTTGCCGCCCATCAACAAGGTCGCGCCTTCTTCCAGGGTGGCACGCACTTGTTGATCCAGTTCATCACGCAGATCAAAACGGGCCATCGGGCCGATGTAAGTGTTGGCGGCCAGTGGATCGCCGACCACCAGTTTGGCCGTGGCTTCGACGAATTTGCGCGTGAACTCCTCGACAATGCCTTGCTCGACGATCAAGCGCTTGGCCGCCGCGCAGACTTGCCCGGTGTTCTGGTAGCGGCCGATGACAGCGGCTTTGACCGCTTCATCGAGGTCGGCATCGTTGAGCACGATAAAGGGGTCGGAACCGCCCAGTTCCAGCACGCATTTCTTCAGCGCCGCACCAGCCTGAGCGCCGATGGCGATACCGGCGCGCACGCTGCCGGTGAGGGTCACTGCCGCGATACGAGGGTCGGCAATTGCGGTGGAAACGCCGTCGGGCGTGACGTTCAGCACTTCGAAAACACCTTGAGGGAAATCGGCGTTCTTGAAGGCTTCCAGCAGCAGATAAGCGCTGCCCATCACGTTGGGCGCATGTTTGAGCACGTAGGTGTTGCCGGCGATCAGCGCTGGAACAGCACCGCGCAGCACCTGCCAGATCGGGAAGTTCCAAGGCATCACCGCCAGAATCGGTCCGAGCGGACGGTATTCAATGCGCGCCTTGCCGCCTTCAACCAGCGTCGGTTCGGCGTTCAGCATGGCCGGGCCGTGTTCGGCGTACCACTCGCAGAGCTGCGCACACTTTTCGATTTCGCCGCGGGCCTGGGTGATTGGCTTTCCAATCTCCAGAGTGATCATGGTGGCCATTTTGTCCGCACTGTCGCGCAGTGCCCGAGCCAGGGCGATCAACAACTGCGAGCGTTGCTCGACGGCTGTTTTGCGCCAGACGCGAAACCCGCCAGCGGCCCGGGACAGGGCGGCTTGCAGTGCCGATTCGGACTCGAACGGGTAGTGGCCGATCTGCTCGCCGGTGGCCGGGTTGATCGAAATCGCATGGGTAAGGCTGGAAACGCTGGTCATGGCACCGTCCTGCTGGGTGGGAATGCGCTCAGGTTACGGTGGTGTTAATTTTCTGGAAACTGAATAATACTGAGCATAACGTTCACGTTTGGAGAATGACTTGGACCTGGTTCAGCTGGAAATTTTCAAGGCAGTTGCCGAGCACGGCAGCATCAGCGTTGCCGCGCAGCACATCCATCGGGTGCCCTCCAACCTGACAACGCGGATCAAGCAGCTGGAACTGGATCTGGGCGTGGACCTGTTTATCCGCGAGAAAAGCCGCCTGCGGTTGTCGCCGGCCGGCTGGAGTTTTCTCGACTATGCCCGGCGCATTCTCGATCTGGTCCAGGAAGCCCGCGCCACCGTGGCAGGGGAAGAGCCGCAAGGCGCGTTTCCCTTGGGTTCACTGGAAAGTACGGCGGCGGTGCGTATTCCAGAGCTGTTGGCCGCCTACAACCAGAAACACGCCAAGGTTGAACTGGACCTGACCACGGGCCCCTCGGGGACCATGATCGACGGCGTGTTGTCAGGCCGTCTGGCCGCAGCGTTTGTCGACGGGCCGGTGCTGCACCCTGCACTGGAAGGCGTGCCGGTGTTCGAGGAAGAGATGGTGCTGATCGCGCCGCTCAACCATTCGCCGATCCATCGCGCACAGGATGTGAACGGCGAAAACATCTACGCCTTCCGCTCCAATTGCTCGTACCGGCACCACTTCGAAAGCTGGTTCACCAAGGACGCCGCAGTGCCCGGCAAGATCTTCGAAATGGAGTCCTATCACGGCATGCTGGCCTGCGTCAGCGCCGGGGCCGGCCTGGCGTTGATGCCGCGCAGCATGCTGGAGAGCATGCCGGGGTGCACCACGGTGAGTATCTGGCCGTTGTCGGAATCGTTTCGGTATTTACGCACCTGGCTGGTGTGGCGACGAGGCACGGTGTCCCGGAGCCTGACCATGTTTGTGCGTTTGCTGGAAGAGCGCGGTGTGGTGCGGCCACAACCTGAGCCCACCCGATAACCCGGTAGGAGCTGACTTGCCGGCGAAAGCGGGGTCAGTCACATCGATGCTGGATGTGCCGCCGTCTTCGCTGGCAAGCCAGCTCCTACAGGGGACCGTGTTGGTCATGGGGTCGCCATCCCCTCAGCCTGGCCAGCAAACCACTGCATGATCAGCGCGCACGCCGGATGCGACGCGGCCGAGGGTTGCAGGTTCAGCGAGTAGCATCCTCGGGTCTTCAACGGATGACCAAACGGAACGACGAGCACACCACGCTCGATCGATTCCTCAGCCAGGGTCATGTCCGTCATCGCCACCCCCAGGCCGCGCGCGGCGGCATCCAGCGCCAACTCATCGAGGTTGAAGGGGATGTGCCGGTAGTCCTCCAGCGACTGGCCGCCATTGGCTGCCAGCCAGTCGATCCACGCTTACTTGTCTGCCGAACGATGCAGCAACGCAAATCCGCTCAGGTCCTCCACCGAGGCCAGTGGCCGGGTCGGACTGCCGAGGCCGGGGGCGCACACCGGAATCAGCGCTTCCTCGAACAGGGTCAGGCACGCGGGATCACTGGACGGCTCAGGCAGATAGAGGATGTACGCGTCACTGTCGCTGGCCGGCTCGACGATTTCGGTGGCCACGGTCTCGATGGACAGGGAAATGTCCGGGTGATGACGATAGAAGTCGCTCAGTTTCGGCAGCAACCAGCGAACCGCCAGCGACACATGCATGCGTATGCGAAAGGGGCGTTTTTGCGGGGACAATCGATCTTCAAGGGTTTTCAATTGCCCAAGGATAGTGCGCGCGCTGGTTAGAACCAGTTCACCCTCCGGCGTCAGGCGAAGGCTGCGACTGCTGCGCACAAACATTGGCACGCCGAAGTGGCTTTCCAATTGCTGGATTTGTCGGCTGACGGCGCTTTGGGTCAGGCACAGCGTGTGCGCCGCCTGCGTGAAGCTGCCGGCTTCAGCGACTTCCACCAAGGCTTGCAGGGCTTGGAGATTGGGTACGTGGCGAATTTTATCCATGCGTTTTAAGAATGGCTCAATGATTTTATAACGTTGGTTGTATCACTGAAGACCTAATAGATTCTAGCCCTGACGGCCTACATTCAATATCGCCCATGCGATTACCGCATGCGCAGGTCAGAACGACAATCCAGGCAGGTGATGCATGAAAAATGAATGTGGCTGGATCGCGCAAACCGAAAGTGTACCGGCGCGTGATCGTCTGAGCGGTTCGCAAAAAGCCGATTGGCTGGTGATTGGTGCCGGCATCACCGGCCTGAGTGCCGCCCATGCCCTCGCACAATTGCACCCGCAGGCGCGCATTGTGGTGGTCGACCGACAGCGCGCCGCGCAAGGCGCTTCGGCACGCAATTCCGGCTTTGTGGTGGCCCACGAACATCCGACTAACGACGAACTGATCGGCAACTCCGGGTTCGCCGAATTTGAAGTGGATACCACTATTTCACGCGCCGCCCGTGCAGAAGTCGGCGAGATGATTGCCCGTCACGGTATTGAGTGCGATTTCAGGGACTCCGGCTATTTCTTCGCCGTCAGCGATCCCGGCAAGTTGACCCACGTCGAGGCCAAGCTGCAAACGCTGCGGGCACTCGGGGCCTCTGCGCAATTTCTGGAAGGTGAACAACTGGCGCAAAAACTCGGCACCCGGCATTACCGCGCAGCGATCTGGTGCGGCAATGGCAACGCGCTCCTGCAACCGGCCAAATACGTGAAGGGCTTGCTCGATGCGCTGCCCCAGACGGTCATGGTTTATGAAAATACCGACATCACCGGCCTCGAATGTCTGGGTAAAGGAGGTCTGCGGGCCAACGGTGTCGAGGGCAGCATCGAGGCGAAGCAGGTGCTGGTCTGTCTCAATGCCTTTGTGCCGCGTGCGGGTATCCGGGACAGCGGCACGTTTGCCATGGAGCTCAGCGCCAGCCTCACGCGGCCATTGAGTGACGCCGAGTTTCGCGACATGGGCAACTTCGAACCTTGGGGCGTTTTGTCCACCCGCCCATTGGGCGCCACAGTGCGTCTGACTCCGGATCGACGCGTGATGATCCGCAACACGGCGGAATACCGCCCGCGGGATTTGTCCGCCGGTGAGTTGTTGATCCGCCGCCAGCACCATGTGCTCGGCTTGCAACGACGTTTCCCCTGGTTGGGCGAGCAAGACATCCAATACACCTGGACTGGACACCTGAGCGCCTCGCGTTCCGGGCAGCCGTATTTTTCACAGGTGCAAGAGGGCGTGTTTGCCGTGGCTGGCTGCAATGGTTCTGGCGTGGCGCGCGGCACTTTGTGGGGGCGGCTGCTCGCCGAACTGGCGTCGGGTGTTGACTCGCCGCTGCTCGCCTCGGTGATGCGCAGGGCACAACCCGGCTGGCTGCCACCCCGGCCACTGCTCGACATCGGTGCCATGCTGCGAATGCGCGTAGAGGCCATCCGGGCACAGTCAGAAATCTAGACATCCGCTTATCACAAAAGAACAAAAAGGTGATCGAACATGCGCGTTAACCCTCTGTCCCTGATGGTCCTGCTCACGACGTTTTCGGCAGTCACGTATGCCGAAGAACAGGTCAATATTTCCAACTGGAACGGCTACATCGCCGACGACACCTTGGTCAACTTCACCAAGGAAACCGGGATCAAGGCCACTTACGATATTCACGACAGCAACGAAGTGCTGGAGTCCAAGTTGATGACCGGTAACACCGGTTATGACGTGGTCAGCCCGTCGAACCATTTCCTGTCCCGACTGATCAAGGCCGGGGCGATTCAGAAACTCGACAAAAGCCAGCTGCCAAACTGGAAGAACCTTGACCCTGCATTGATGAAAAAACTCGAGGTCAACGATCCCGGCAACCAGTATGGCTACCCGTATATGTGGGGCACTGCGGGTATTGGCTACAACGTCGAAAAAATAAAAGCGATCTTCGGCAATACCGATGTCACCCGCTCGTGGAGCCTGTTTTTTGATGAAAACAACATCAAGAAACTCAGTCAGTGCGGCGTGGCGATTATCGACAATCCGACGCAAGTGCTGCCGATCACCCTTAATTACCTTGGTCTGCCACCGCACAGCCACGAACCGGCGGATTACAAGAAAGCCGAGCAGGCGTTACTGAAAATCAGGCCCTACGTGCAGTACTTTCATGCCTCCAAGTACATCAGCGACCTGGCGAACGGCAATGTCTGCGCGGTAATCGGGTTTAACGGCGATGTGGTACAGGCCGCCGCCAGTGCAAAGGAAGCGAATAACGGCATCAACATCGCCTATTCGATTCCGGACGAAGGCTCGACGCTGTGGTTCGACATGGTGGTCATGCCCAAGAGCGCACCCCACGAGAAGAACGGCTACACCTACATGAACTACCTGCTGACGCCGCAAGTGATTGCCAACATCAGCAACAGCATCCACTACGCCAACCCGAATAGTGCAGCGGATGCCTATGTAGTACCGGCGGTGAAAGAGGACGCTGCGATTTATCCGCCCAAAAATGTGCTGGATAAACTGTTCACCGTAGAGGAACTGCCGGCGGCCATCGCAAGGTTGAGTACCCGGTTGTGGACCAAGTTGAAGACCAATACCTGATTAGCGTTGGGTCCCGTTGCCGGGACCCAAGGCTTTACTTCAGAGCACGCGTTTCGGCAGTTTCCAGTTCGGCCGAATGAAGTGACAGGTGTAACCGTTAGGCACTTTTTCGAGGTAGTCCTGATGCTCCGGCTCCGCCTGCCAGAACGGGCCGGCGGGTACGATTTCGGTCACCACCTTGCCAGGCCACAGACCGGACGCATCGACGTCCGCCGCGGTGTCCTCGGCTACATCGCGCTGTTCTTCGCTGAGATAGAAGATCGCCGAACGGTAGCTGGCACCGATGTCGTTGCCCTGACGATTGGCGGTCGACGGGTCGTGAATCTGGAAGAAGAACTCCAGGATCTGGCGATAGCTGATCACCGCCGGATTGAAGACGATCTCGATGGCTTCCGCATGGGTGCCATGGTTGCGGTAGGTGGCATTGGGCACATCACCGCCTGAATAACCGACCCGTGTCGACAGGATGCCGGGGATTCGTCTGATCAAATCCTGCATGCCCCAGAAGCAGCCACCGGCCAGGATCGCGGTTTCGGTTTGCGTGGTCATAGCACTCACTCCTCAGTATTCATTGATTTGATCAGGTTGTTACGCAGCTTCACGATTGCTTTCTGCATCTGCGTGAACTCGTCCTCCGTCAGGCCCGTTGCGCCGGCGAGGCCCTTTTCCGGGCGGCCTTCGCGCAAGGCTTTGCCTTCTTTGGTCAGATTGATCCGCACCTGACGCTCGTCCTCAGGGTTGCGCTGGCGTTGCAGGTAGCCCATCGCTTCGAGCTTTTTCAGGATCGGCGTGAGCGTGTTCGACTCAAGAAACAGCTTTTCGCCCAGGCTGCCGACGGTCTGATCATCTTCCTCCCACAACGCCACGATGGTGATGTATTGCGTGTAGGTCAGGCCGAGTTTTTCGAGGATCGGCTTGTAAGCCTTGCCGAAGGCGAGGTTGGTTGAATAAACCGCAAAACACAGAAAGTCGGAGAGCTTGGGGCTCGCGGGTGCCGCTGGGTTGTCGGGTTTCATCGGTGGCCTCATTGGTCAAAGACTGCTGTCGCGCAGGACTGAAATATACCTCGTGTGCGATGGTGTCGTAAGAGCGATAAATTCAAAGTTGATCAGCGAACGGCAGGTGGCGGGCTCGGCGAACAACTCGAACCCGCCGCGCTGGGCATCACGCTGTAAGCACGTTCAAGTCCACGTCGATGTTGCCTCGCGTCGCTTTCGAGTACGGGCAGATTTGGTCAGCGGTGTCGGCCAAAGTCTTCGCGATGTCGTCCGCCAGGCCGGGTACGCGCAGGGTCAAGCGCGCCTGGAGGAAGTAATCCTGACCGGTCTGACCGACATCGACTTCGATGTCGACGGACAAATCCGCCGGCAGCACCACGTTCATGTCATTGGCCACCAGCCCGACGGCGGCGGTGTAGCAGGCCGACCAGGCACCGGCGAACAGTTGCTCGGCAGTCGGGTGCGGCTGGGTCGCGGTGAACACGTGCGCAGGCGTGGTGTTGCCGGGCGACGAGAGCGCGATATCGAGGCTGCCGTTATGGCCGCGTGAAGTGTGGCCGGTGCTGCTGGCGGTGGTGTGGGTTTTGCCGGTGGCCAGGACTTTTTCAATCTTGCTCATGATGATTCCCTAAAAGTTCGGTAATTTGTGTTTCGCATGCGCTTACATCGCATGCGATATATGTGGGGTTTTTAGAAGCCAATGACAGGCTGGTTTACCTGGTTCTTCACGCCGTGATGACGTTCAGGGCCACGTCGATGTTGCCGCGTGTCGCTTTCGAGTACGGGCAGATCTGGTCAGCGTTGTGTGCCAGTTCCGTCGCAACCTCGTGGGACAGGCCGGGTGCGCGTAGCGTCAATCGGGCCTGAAGGAAATACGCCTCGCCGGTCTGGCCCAGGTCGACTTCGATATCGACCGCCACATCTTTGGGCAGTTCGACGTTCATTTGCTTGGCGGCGAGGCCGACGGCGGCGATGTAGCAGGCCGACCAGGCACCGGCGAACAATTGCTCGGCTTTCGGGTGTGGCTGGGTGGCTTCGAACACGTGCACAGGAGCCGCGCTGCCAGGTGAAGAGAGCTGAATGTCGACGGTGCCGTTATGGCCGCGCGATGTGACGCCAGCGGCGCTCATTTTGGTGTGGGTCTTGCCGGAGGCCAGGACTTTTTCGATCTTGCTCATGGGATGAATCCTCAATGTTGCAGTAGGTTTTATTTGTGTGTCGTATGCGTTTGTATCGTATGCGATTGAAATATATTCCCGCAGACCCCTCTCGGTGTCAAGGGGGAGCAGGGTGCCTTCGCGACGAGTGGTCAGAAACGAAAAAGCCCGCTTTACGCGGGCTTCGGATTTCGAGTAGGTGGCCAGTGCTGGTATCTGGCTTACAAGGTTTATCAGGACTCTGACAGAACAGTGTTATGTACTTCTGCTTCACACGGCGTAAGGGCTGGATCTCAGCGCGGAGATCTTTCTAACCGTGTACCCTTCGGGACGTGCCC
>Ga0163161_10000984_pt1 | contig 21818 bp, 20 predicted proteins | sample S45metaG_FD_129847 | JGI IMG/M metagenome (GOLD analysis project Ga0163161, IMG submission 129847) | Switchgrass rhizosphere microbial communities from Kellogg Biological Station, Michigan, USA - S4-5 metaG | ecosystem: Host-associated > Plants > Roots > Rhizosphere > Soil | place: USA... | reverse complement strand
TTAGTTTGCCTGAGCAGCAGCTTCTTTTTTCAATTGATCGTTTGCAGTAATTACCACTTCAACCCTACGGTTTGCAGCTCTTCCTGCTTCAGTAGTATTATCTGCAATTGGCTCCGAGAAACCTTTACCCACAGTAGTTAAACGTGATGAAGGTACACCCTGTGCAACAGCATATGCTTTTACAGCAGCAGCTCTTTTTTCTGATAAGCTAAGGTTATAATTTTCTGTTCCCTTATTATCAGTATGGCCAATCACCCTGATTTCTGTGTTTGGATACTCGTTGATTGAATTAGCCAGGGATTTCACATTGTCTTTCGCCTGTGCTTTTAAATTTGCACTGTCAAAATCAAACAGGATACCGCTGTCAAATTTCACAATAATTCCTTCACCTTCACGAACAACCTCTGCATTTGGAATGGTATTCTGAATTTCTGCGGCTTGTTTATCCATACGTTTGCCGATAAATCCACCTGCGGTACCACCTACTGCTCCACCTATAATTGCTCCAACAGCAGTATTACCGGCTTTTTTGCCAATAATAGCACCCAGAACACCACCTGCAGCAGCCCCAATACCAGCTCCTTTTTGAGTTTTTGTTAAACTATCGCAGCCTTGAAATCCCATTGCAGCTATTGATAGAGCTATACTGAATGTAGCTATTTTAAATTTTGAAGTAGTCATATTCATAATTGATTTGTTAATGATACCTCTAAAACAAAGGTGATGCCAAGTTAAAGTTTTGTTGAATTTATCATATAAACACAAGAATATTACATTTCAGCTCCTGCAGAATTGTCATGCTTCATTTTGCGGCTGACTACAATTCTGTACATTATTGCGAAAAATAGGCTTCCAGTTCTTGCAGTGTATGCTCATTCGTGTAGATATCTTTGATCACCTTACCCTTTTCAAACAGAATAATCCTGTCGCAGACATCAGTTACATGGTTGAGGTCATGACTGGAGATGAGCGTAGTCAGCTGACCGGATTTGAGGGTTTTGATATGGGCCTTCAGCCTGATCTGTGTGGTAGGGTCAAGATTAGCGAAGGGCTCATCCAGTACCAGCAATTCCGGCCGCTGCATCAACGCTGCGGTGATACCAATCTTGTTTTGGTTCCCCTTGGAAAAATCCCTGATGTATTTTCCCCTTTCCAGGATCTCCCCGTTAAAAAACTCTTCATGTGTATGAAGATAATCCATCACCTCTCTTAATCCCATCTGATGCAGGCTGCCGATAAATACGAAATACTCTTCGGGTGTTAGGTAATCGACTAAAAAACCTTCATCCAGATAAGATGCTGTATAGGCCTTCCACTGAGCAGTATCAGCTACATTATGCCCCTTAGACAATATTTCACCTGAGTCGGGCCTGATGAGATCCAGCAGCATTCTGAACAATGTGGTTTTTCCGGCACCATTGTTACCTACCACACCAACAGTCTCACCCGTATTGATCGTGAGATGTCCTATATCTGTAACCGTACGGCCGGCATAGCTTTTTGTAAGCTTGTTTATTTCTATCATCATGATTTTTCTCTAAATCCTGCTGCAATTTTGTGTTTTCTCCTGTTAAATTCCCGCACCAGAAAACCAGTCCAGAAGCTGCGGCTAAGCAAGCCTGCAATTCCAAGTATACTGATCCCTGCCAGGCCAAAGTAGGGGTTAATCAGGCTGAGCGGTATATAAATGAGGTAGGGGGATAGCAGGACCGGCAGTGACAGGAGTATGGTAGTTGCACTTATGCCTTCCCAGTTAAACCGTGCCCCCTTGCTGATATCTATGTATTTGTAATTTCGTGTAGCGAAGTACAGTACAATGATGGTACTTATCCCAATATTATACAGCCAGGCAGCGAGGTGTATCATCAGTATCTTCCAGCTGAGGTAGACGTAAAATGTGGTTAATACCGTAAGCAGCGAGGATGATATCGTAAGCAGGATAAACTTTGCACGAAAAAAATCTCTGGCACTGACCTTATTGGCCAGCATCCCGTCAAACTCGGCACCCTGCCATCCAAACATAAACTGTCCGTAAATCAGAATGGTATTTCCTGTCATGAAAACTGCGGGAAATAGCATCTTGCCAAATTGATTGGTATCAATCAGATCACGTTTATAAAAGACAAATCCATAGATCAGCAGGATCAGGCCCTTGGTCACTGTTGCTTTGGGGCGCCTGTTTCGCAGGATCAGTTTGATCTCCAGCGCAGCAAGTGTCCCTGCCGCACCAAACCTGTCCAGAAAAGGGTAGTCTGTGCCCGACTTTTTTTCTTCACCTGCTGTCAGGTTTTCTATGTAAAGATTATTCTTCAGGTACTTGTCGTTCACCAAAAAAATAACCGCCGCAAATAACGGGAAGATGAGGCCGCTTGCCGGATGGATAGCGATAAAGCTGAATAAAGTATCCGAAAATGCGGCAATGGAAAATATCTTCAGGTACTCCAATCCGCCCAGCACTGTCAGCACAATGATGGCCGGTATAACGATCTTTATATTTTCTGCGGAAATTCTTTTGAAATACAGCGCGCCATAATTATTAAAGATTACCAGTGAAAAGATGGAGGTTAAATACATGATACAAGCCGCATTACCATACTCCGGTCCGATGTTCCGAAAGCAATAAGGAAAGAAGATGATCAGGGGAAAGATATTCAGAACGGAGAAGAGTGACCGCAACTGCAGGAAATTCACCAGCTTCCTTTTCGGAATATTCAGGTGCAGATAAGGTGTAATGGCAAGTGTAGGCAGTTCCTGTATCTGCAGGCGCGTGATAAAATCAATAGCGAAATAATACAGGATCATTCCGTTAAATACTTCAGACACATCCCGCCCGGGAAGAAACTTCTCTATGAGGTCTTCCATCACAAAACCCACCAGGAAACATACACCAATTAGATACAGTGCCAGAAAGCCCATGATCACCTGTGCGGCAATGGAGGCCCCTTTATTTCTGGATCGCCAGAAACCAATCCACTGATGGTGTAAAAAGGTGGAGAACATAACTAGTAATTATATTTGTCTTTCCAGTTTTGCCTCAGTTTTTCCCGCAGCTTATCTTCTGCCGGATTTTTCCCCGGATCATAGAGCCTGGTGCCGCTGATCAGGTCTGGCAGATATTCCTGGGCAGCGAAATTTCCTTCATAACCATGCGAATATTTATAGTCTTTGCCATAACCGATATTTTTCATCAGTTTGGTCGGGGCATTCCTGATGTGCAGCGGCACCGGGAGGTTTCCTGTCTGTTTCACCAGTTGCTGCGCCTGGTTGATGGCTTCATAAGATGCATTGCTTTTCGCAGAAGATGCAAGATAGGTCACCGCCTGGGCGAGAATAATCCTGGCCTCGGGATAACCAATTACATTCACAGCCTGAAAACAGTTATTTGCTAGTAAAAGCGCATTGGGATTGGCATTACCGATATCTTCGGATGCAAGGATCAGTAAGCGGCGGGCGATAAACAAGGGGTCTTCACCTCCTTCAATCATCCTGGCCAGCCAATACACCGCTGCGTTGGGATCGCTGCCCCTGATCGATTTGATAAAGGCAGAGATGATGTCGTAATGCTGTTCACCGGCTTTATCATACAAGGCAAGATTTTGCTGGGCATGTTCCAGTACATTTTCATTGCTGAGCACGATCGTCTTGCCGCCGATTCCGTTCACGGCGATCTCAAGGACATTCAATAATTTCCTGGCATCACCACCTGATAAGCGGATCAGCGCTTCATGCTCTTTTATGGTGATGTTCTTTTCCTTCAGGACTACATCCTGGCGTATGGCCGTTTGCAGGAGCCCGGAAAGTTCAGCTTCGTCGAGAGACTTAAGAATATATACCTGACAGCGGGAGAGCAATGCGGAGATGACTTCGAAGGAAGGATTTTCTGTAGTTGCTCCAATCAGCGTGACCAGTCCGCGTTCCACGGCACCCAGCAGGCTGTCCTGCTGCGATTTGCTGAAACGGTGGATCTCATCGATAAAGAGGATGGGCAAGCCCAGCAGGCTGTCTTTCAGCAGCGCGGCTTTATCAATTACTTCACGGATATCTTTTACACCGGAGTTAATGGCACTTAAATTAAAAAATGGTCTGTCTAAGGCCTGTGAAATGATAAAGGCCAAAGTAGTTTTACCAACTCCCGGAGGGCCCCAGAAGATCATGGATGGCAGCTGACCGCTTTGTATGGCCTTGCGCAAAACGGCGTCCGGCCCTACCAGGTGTTTCTGGCCAACGTACTCATCCAGATTGTGCGGACGCATACGTTCTGCTAATGGAGGTAGGTTTTGCATAACAGTAAAGATAAAAAAAACAGGAGCAATTTTTATTACTCCTGTTCAATGTTATTCAGACTTGGGCGCGCTGCCGGCAGTCTTGGGTTTCTTTTTCCAGAATTTGCGCTGGGGTTTTTTGCGTTCCGGTTTGCGTTCTCCGGTAGCCGGAGCTTCGCCTTCTGCAGGTGCTTCTCCCAGGTGTTCCGGCAAAGGCATCCTTGTGATCGTTTTGTCGATCAGCTTTTCTATGTTGGCAAACTTGCGTTTGTCTTTATCATTCACTAGAGTAATGGCTGTTCCCGTGGTCGCAGCCCTGGCGGTACGGCCGATCCTGTGGATATAATCTTCGGGATCATGTGGGACGTCAAAGTTGATCACCAGGGTGATACCTTCTACGTCTATACCCCTTGATAGTACATCCGTTCCGATCAGTACCGGTACTCGTTTGTTTTTAAACTCTGATAAGATTGCTTCACGTTCTTTCTGATCAAGGTCGGAGTGAAAAGCCTCTGCTTTAAAGCCCAGCCCGCGGAAAACTTTGCCAAGGTTTTTAACCTTATCCTTGGTAGAAGCAAAGATCAGGATACTTGGATATTCCACATTCTTCATCAGTTCTGTCAGCAATTTCACCTTTTGCGCATCATGCACAAGGTAGGCCTGCTGATTAATTCCCGCTGCGGGTTTTGAAATGGCGATGCTGATCTGTTCAGGCTCATGCAGCAGGCTGCTTGCCAGTTTTCTGATTTTTGGTGGCATCGTTGCCGAGAAAAGTACGGTCTGACGTTTTTCCGGAAGGAAGCTTACAATGCGCATAATGTCATCATAAAAGCCCATGTCCAGCATCCTGTCGGCCTCATCCAGTACCAGATGCTGTAACTGGTCCAGTTTCAGCAGTCCTGAAGAAAGGTGAGAGATCAGCCTGCCTGGTGTAGCAATAATAATATCCACACCTTCGCGCATACTGCGTTTTTGTTGTTCATATGCAATGCCATCACCACCACCATACACAGTTAATGAACTGATATTGGTAAAATATGACAGCGCTTCTACCTGCAGATCTATTTGCTGCGCAAGTTCGCGGGTAGGGGCAAGGATGAGCGTATTATTATGGCGGTTCTCTGTCTGGCTGATCATATTCATGACCGGCAGCAGATAGGCTCCTGTTTTACCGGTGCCTGTTTGAGCACACGCTATTAAGTCTTTTTTCGCAAGGATGAGTGGAATCGCTTCCTGTTGTATCGGAGTTGCATTTCTGAAACCCATCGCTAATAAACCCTCTAAAAGATCGGGGTTAAAATTAAAATCTTTAAAATCCAATATACTTGTATGTTATTCGTAATTGTTCCCTATAAAAGTAGCTTTTTTTTATGAGTAATTATTTTTTTTATCAAGCTTGTCAGGCTTTTACCAGCTACAATACAATTTAGGCTGCTATTGTGCTATTTTAGCTGATCTGCATAACCAAACACCTTTTGCAGCAAAGTAGAGGAGCGTGCCCCAATGTTATTTCTGATGGTCAGTTCTTCCTGTGCTACCTGGATAAACATTCCGTCGATAGCTTTTTGTGTGGTATAGGCAGACAGATCGGTATTTGCCTTTGTAACCATAGGTAACTTGTTATACTGAGTGGTGGCTGTTCCCCAATATTTTGTAGCACCTACCTTATCAAGACTGCTTGCAATTACAGGTTTAAATTTCGCCATCAGCTGCGCTGTGGTTGCCTTTTTAAAATATTCAGTAGCAGAATTCTGGTTGCCCAGCAGAATGTTGGTCGCATCTGTAACGGTCATTTGCTTGATAGCCGAAACAAATATAGGTTTGGCTTCTTTTGCTGCATCTTCTGCGGCGCGGTTAAGGCTGGTGATCACGTTATCTGCCAGCGAGCCCAGGCCAAGGCTGCGCAGTGTTTTTTCAACTTTCTGTGCCTCCGGCGGGAAAAGGATTTTTACGGCGACATTGCCCAGATACCCATCTTTTGCAGACAGGAGGTCGGCTCCTCTGGATATGCCCACTTCCAGCGCTTCTTTGATCCCTGTTCCTATTTCCAGTGCAGTAGGTTTAGCGGCAGTAGTTGTCGTAGTGGTGGTTGTGGTTGTAATTTTGCCGGGTTCTTTTTTTGTAGTGGTTACTTTTTTGATCAGGTCTCCTAATTTAGACTGGCCCTGAACGTTATAAGTCAGTATGATGAGGGCAGAAAAAGCAATGGCCAGAGTTTTTATTTGATTCATTCTTTAATAAATAATATATTCAATATTAAGCAAATCTCTGGCCATTTGTGTGAACTTTCATAATTTACGCCAAGGAGTCAGAAAATATTTTTATACTTGAAAAGAATTTTCCTACATCTATACTTTGAAATTTATAAAGCATACAGCCGGAATTAAGGACCAGGATGACGCGGTGCTTCTCGCCCAGTACAAAAGTACAGGAAGCCTGGAGGTACTTGGACTGCTGTATAACCGGTATATGCACCTGGTTTATGGGGTATGCCTGTCTTATTTGAAGGATGAGGAAGCCAGCAAAGATGCCGTGATGCAGATTTTTGAGGAGCTGGTGCTGAAACTGCGTTTGCATGAGGTGCAGAACTTTAAGAGCTGGCTGCATGTGCTTACAAGGAACCATTGTCTGATGGTGCTGCGGAAGCTGGCTAAACATGATACGGTATCTATCGAAGATGTATTTGTGGAAAATGCCGATTTTGTGCATCTTGATATCGAAGATACCAAAGAGAGGCAGCTTACGATCATGGAGAAGTGTATAGATACGCTTCCTGAAGAACAAAAAATCAGTGTAGACCTGTTTTATCTGCAGGAGAAATGTTATAAGGAAGTCGCCGAGATCACCGGATATGAAATGCTCAAAGTAAAGAGCTATATTCAGAACGGAAAGCGGAACCTAAAAATTTGTATAGAGAAAAACAGCGGTGAATAACGATTGGTTAGATATAGAATTACTGGAAGATTACCTGGATGGCAAGCTTGACAGCAAGACTATGCATAGGATTGAGAAGCAGGCGCTTGAAGATCCTTTTGTTGCGCAGGCCCTTGCCGGGCTCACTGAGTCGCCCAAACGTGCCTCTCAGAATGTATCGCTGCTGCAAAAACAGTTATATGAACGCATCGGGCAGCAACAGGTAGTAAAAAAAGAAAGTGTATATACCTGGCAACGCCTCAGTATTGCTGCCGCTGCTGCTGTAATGTTCATTTCTGTAAGCATCATTTTCTTTATGCGCGAACAGGGGCGCCGTACCGAACTTGCGAAAATAAAAAACCGTTCAAAAAATATAGAAGTTAACATCGCTCCTGCAGCAATTGATTCTGCTAAAAACGAGGGCTACGCTGCAAATACCCCTCCGGCTATTTCTGCCGCTGCGGGCACTGCGGTAAGTACCCTTCCTGCTGAACCCGGAAAACCTGTGGGTGTTGGCCAAATCAGTCCCAGAAGAATAATGGAAAACCAGCCTGTAAAAGCCAGTGAGGCACTATCTGCGGATATTCAAACCCTTAAAAAGGATACTGCTGCGGCAGAAATGCAGGAGACTGCCAGTAAAGTAAATGCAAGAATAGCCTCTGTACTGCCCGCTGCTGCCGCTCCGGTTGGAGGGTGGGCAAGCCTCAACAGCTATATCTCGGATCACAATAAGTTATCTAAAGACGGTACTGGTGGTAAATTTGTGGAGGTCAGTTTCCTGATTGATGCTGAAGGTAATCCATCGGATATCAAGGTAGAGAAAGCTGCTGCTAAAGAATTTGATGAGGAAGCTGTAAGGCTGATCAAAGAAGGGCCTAAGTGGGACCAGCCTAAGACAGCGGGTACAAGAATCAGTTATACGATTGCTTTTTAGGGCTGCGTTACTTTTTTAAAGCATAAAAAATGCCGGAAATAAATTCCCGGCATTCGTGGTACAATTTGTTTCCTAAAAAAGTTCTTAAAATGGCAAATCATCTTCTTCACCTGGCGCGTTGTTTAAATCTGCCGGTGGAGCGTATTGCGGTGTTGAAGGGGCGCCTGCAGCACTGTTTGTTAATGCATTAATTCTCCATACTACCAAACTGTTGAAATAAGAAGTTTTTCCTGCTTTGTCTGTCCATGGACGGCCGCGCAGGTTAAAAGAAACTTCTACATCATCGCCAGTTTTTAAGCTGTCAAATAAAGCAGTTTTGTCTTGCAAAGCTTCAAATCTTATATATTCAGGATAAGTTGGGTTTTCCGCGTACTCAATGATGAGATCACGTTTTTTAAAAGTCTCGCTTACCTGTTGTAATGCACCGATTTCGTGCACTTTTCCTTTTAATTCCATAACAATACTCTTTTATTCTACTTACTAGTCCAAATCTCTATATTTTTATTGATAACTTCGCACAATAAATTATGCAAGTTTTCCACAACAAAAGTAAGGTGATCATCACCTGTAACAAAAGGCTTTCACCATATCTGGTGGAGGAAGTTCAAGCGCTTGGCTATGAAATCGTAAGAGATTTCCAGACAGGGGTTGAGCTCAATATCACACTGACAGAATGTATTAAACTGAACCTCAACTTAAGATGTGCCAGCCAGATCTTATATTGCATCAGCAGTTTTAAAGCAAACAACCCCGAAGAACTTTACCGTGAGGTAGTGGATATTGCCTGGGAAGACCTGATCGATTTTGCTGGTTATTTCTCTGTTACTTCTAATGTTGACAATCCTACAATTACCACCCCGCTTTTCACTAACCTGAAAGTAAAGGATGCAATTGTAGACAGGATCAAGGATAAAAAGGGCATCCGCCCTAACTCAGGATCAGATGCGAACAAGACTGTCGTACATCTCTACTGGAAAGACGACGAAGCAGATATTTTCCTGGATACTTCAGGAGAAACCCTTGCCAAACACGGTTACCGTAAGATACCTGGAAAAGCACCTATGCTTGAGGCATTAGCAGCAAGCGTAGTAATGAGCACTACATGGGACCAGAAATCTCCCTTCATCAACCCGATGTGCGGTTCAGGAACTTTAGCCATTGAAGCCGCCCTGCTGGCTACAAACCGCCGCCCGGGATTGTTCAGAATGAACTATGGCTTTATGCATATTATAGGTTATGAAGAAGAAGTGTTCTTTGCAGAGCGCCGTATTCTGAAAGACCAGGTGATCAAAAATGTTGACCTTCAGATCATCGCTACAGATATATCTGAAGATGCTGTAGATGTGAGCCGCAAAAATGCCAAAACTGCAGGGGTAGATACGCTGATTACTTTTGATGTTTGTGACTTTGCAGATACCATTGTACCTATAGGCGGAAAAGGAGTAGTGGTTTTCAACCCTGAGTATGGTGAGCGTTTAGGTGTACATTCCCAACTGGAACTGACCTACAAACGTATTGGTGATTTCATGAAAAAAGAATGTAAAGGATACAGCGGCTATATTTTTACAGGTAACCCTGACCTTGCAAAAAAGATCGGACTGAAAGCATCCAGAAAAGTAGAGTTTTACAATGGTAAGCTCGACTGCCGTATGCTGGAATATGAATTGTACGATGGCTCGAAACGCGCAGACGATGACAGGCCACAGCCAAAGGCACAAAAACCTGAAACACAGCAACCAGAAGAACAACAGCCGGAAGATTAAAATCCGGCTTGCTCAGGCTGGGGAAATTGTTTTTTCCACATGGCAGAATAAGACGATTTACGCCTGAGCAATTCCATATGTGTGCCCTCTTCTATCAACTTCCCGTTGTTGAGCACGCAGATCTGATCTGCATTTACCACTGTACTCAAGCGGTGTGCGATGAGGATGATTGTTTTTCCTTTTGCACGGAGATAGGCAATCGTTTTAAAGATATATTCTTCGGCAGTAGAATCCAGTGATGAGGTAGCTTCATCCAGTATCAGGATCTCAGGATCTCTGTATAATGCCCTTGCTATCGCCAGTCGCTGACGTTGCCCGCCAGACAGATTGCCCGCATTTTCGCCCAGCCAGGTTTCAAATCCATTGGGCAGTTTCTCAATAAATTCCAGGATATTGATCTCTCCGCAAATGCGGATAATCTTTTTCATATCAGGCTCAAGGTCACCGATAGCAATATTATCAATTACATTGCCTGCAAAAAGATGTACATCCTGCGGTACTACCCCTACGATCCTGCGCAGGCTGCTGTTGGTAATGTATTTGATATCGTAATCACCAATCTGGATACTGCCACTCTGCAGGGAATAAATATGCTGCAGCAGTGACAGCAATGTCGTTTTTCCTGATCCGCTTTCCCCCACGATAGCAGTGATCTTGCCCCTTGGGATCTGTAAACTGAAATCTTCAAAAACAGTGACCCTTGTGCCATATCTGAAACCTACATTTTTAAATTGTATATCCCCAAGCATATCAACAGTTAAATCGGTCTTGTTTTCTGTAGATTCCCTTTCAAGGTCCATAATCTCAAAGAGGCGGTCGGCCGCGATACGTGCATCCTGTAAGACCTTGTTCATTCCGATAAGGCTAACCACCGGTCCCGTAAAGTAACCAATAATTGCATAGAATGAAAGCAGCTCTCCTGCGGTGATCACATTGGCTACCACAAAAGTTGCCCCCGTCCACAACAGTATTACTGAAAATAAGCTGGAAATAAAACTCCCGGCATTGCTCACCCATAAGGAGTTCAGGCCCGAGGTATAAATCGTGCGCAATAAATTGACAAATCTGATCTCTGTCTTCAGATTGGTGAAATCTTCGAGCCCAAAATGTTTAATTGTGCTAACTGCGGTGACCGATTCTACCAGCTGATTTTCAAGCTCTGCGGTTTTTTCCATCAGCCGGCGCTGTGTATGTTTATTCAGCCTGTTGGAAAAATAATAAATCAGGGCATACAGAGGTACCACGATCAGCATGATCAGCGCCAGTTTCCAGTAGTAGGTGAACATCAGCGCAAAAGAGAAAAAGATGATAAAAACATTGACTGCAAAGCCAACGAGCACATCATTGATAAATGCCCTGATCTTTACTGCATCATTCATCCTCGAAATGATCTCTCCAACTCTCATGGTATCAAAAAACTGCTGAGGAAGCTTCAGCAGGTGTTTATAATATCCAAGGATCAGTCGTGCATCAATCAGCTGCCCGGTTTTAATCGTCAGCAAAGTCTTCGCATGATTGATAAAGATCTGAAGCAGGATAATCCCGATCATGACCGTTCCCATCAGATTGAGCAGGTTCAGGTTGCCGTCCGGCAGCACATTATCTACGATCTTCTGCAGGAAAATGGAGGATGATAAGCCCAGAATCGTATAAAATACGGCACCTGCCAATACCTGCAGCAGCACAGACCGGTGTGGTTTTAACAGATAAAAGAAGCGTTGTTCGATGCTGATCTTTTCATTGCCGGCCGAGAAATCATCACCCGGCAACAGGAGCACCAGCACGCCCGTCCATTTTTTTCTGAATTCATCAGGACTAAGCTTTTTCCGCTCACCGTAAGCAGGGTCCATGATCTCGAGATAAGATGCGGTAATTCTGTAGATCACCAGATAATGTGCCATATTGTTCTGATTCACATGTGCAATCACAGGCAGGGGAATATTTGGCAGGTTTTCGTAAGTTCCCCTTACCCCTTTGGCAGTAAAGCCGATGCGGGTTGAGGCCTCAATGAGCCCCAGGATATTTGTGCCCTTCGTATCTGTAGAGGCCATCTGCCTGATCCTGGCAATGGGCAGATCGAGATGGTAAAAAGCAGCGATGGAAGCAATGCAGGCGGCACCACAGTCGGTTACATCATGCTGCTTTACGTTAGTCCTTTTCATATTTCTATTAAAGGGATACTGCCTGATACGGGGAGATTCTTTTGAGCTCATGCGTTAATTGGTCATTTGATTTGTCGTCACATTCGGGTTCAACCAGTCGTCGGCCTTGTCGTACAGTAACTGGAAAAGTGTTCTGCGCGTCACAAAAAATCTGGCCTGTAGCGTCATTCCTTTTCTGATCTTGCCTATATAGCCGTTCTTAAGAGTAAGCTGGTTCTGATCAAGGGAACACCTCACCTTAAAATAGGGTTGTTTCCCGCTGTCCATGAAAATATCATTGGAAATAGAGATCACCTGTCCCTTCACCATTCCCCATTGATTATAGTTATAGGCATCGACCTGAAATTTAGCCTGAGTGCCTTTTTTAAGCAGGCCGATATCCCTGGGCAGTACATAGGTTTCGGCAATGATCCCGGAGTCCGGAGATATTTCGCCCAGCAGCTCATTGGCAGCAACAAGGCTTCCGGGCTGTATTCCTTTTAACTGTTGTACTGAGCCCGTTACCGCTGCCCTTAGCTTATAAAATTCTTTTTCTTCTGCATACTGCCTGCTCTGTGAGTTGAGTTCGCGGTTCTGAATTTTGAGTGCGTTAAATTCTGCCTGCCATTTACTGCCCTGATCTTCTCCGATTAGGGCGAGTTCATTATTGATATTATCGACCTTAATTTTTGCTTCTTCATATTCCAGGGAAGATATAGCCCTGCGCTGATACAGATAGAGATAGCGGTCAAAATTTCTTTGTGCCACCTGATAGCGTGACCGTGCTTCATCTATTCGCTGCAGAAAGTAGCTGTATTGCTGTCCGTATAATCCGGATTGCAGATTTAGGCGCCCAGACCAGCTGCTTCTTTTACTGGCGGCGATCAGTGCCTGGAGGTCATTGAGCTGCGCCCTGATATCATGCTGTTGCAGGGCGGCCATATCATTTTTTCCATCCAGGGATTCCCGCTTCATCGTAAATAATATCTGGCCGGATTTGACATGGCTGTTTTCGTTAACAAATACAGAATCAATCCTGCCAGATACCAGGGATTTGATATCATTGCGTTCTGAAACAGGACGAAAGAGGCCCGTGCTTTTTACATTAACATCTACTTTTATAAAAAACATGCCTGCAAATGCAGCAAACAAGACCAGTAACATCGCCTGGTAGATCACCATAGTTCCTGAACGGTGGGTATGAAAATGAAATTCAGCGGTGTTCTCCACAACATCCTGCGGAAAAATGTATTGGTCCTGGTTCATACGGTTTTCTAAAATTTAATAGGGCTGACCTCTAAAATACGGGGCAACGAAAAGCAAAAGGGAGAAATCTGACGTTTCTCCCTTCGTTTACCTGATGTTTGGTTTAAACAGCCGCTGTTTAGAGACTCAGGTTCAGACCATTCAGCAGACCTCCTAAATTAAGACCATTTGTCAATCCGCCTGTAAGGCTGGTCAATGAGCCCGTAGCCAGTAATGCTGTCACGCCTGATTGTGAATTTACGCTCAGTGATAATACATTACCAATTGTTACAGGACCAATAAGGTTACCCTGGATCAGATTTGTACCGTCTAATAATCCGCCACCATTGATGGCAGTCATTTCATTTTGATTCAACTCCTGAAGATTCATACGTTATTTAAATTTTGGTTTTTGCCTACTATAGTTTCAGGTATTCGGCTACTCCCTGATCAGCCCAAAATGTTTGTGCTTTCTCAAATAATAGAACGAGAAGTTGAATTATCAGGATTTTTTTTACTGATCATATGGCACAACCCAGGGGAATACATTACCCCCTGTGGTTGTGGGTGTTACGTCAACTATAAGGGGCTAAAATACGTAGCCGAAAAAGGCATATCACCTGATAATCAGCCCCTACTTCGTGATAAAATACATAATTAGAAATCCGGCATCTTATTTATTTCGTTAATTACAAAATCCAATTTAAAAAATTAGATTTATGAAAGACCCAATTGATTTAAAACCAAAAGTTGTAGCAGGCAACATCAGAAAGATTAGAGAGTATAGAAATTATACACAGGATTACCTTGCAGCCAAACTGTCAATTTCACAGAATGCCTACAGCAAAATTGAACTGGGATATAGTAAGATTACATTAGACAGGTTATTTCAGATTGCTATCATCCTCGATATTGAAGTGATGCAGCTGATTACTGTAGACCACAGGGTAACTGTTAAACTTGATCCGCCTTCTAACGATACGCTGAAAATTAAAACCAGTTAGATTATCTTTGTTCCATGCAAATGGACTTTGATGATATAACCGAACAAACGATACGTTTCGTAAAGGAAAAACTTGCCCGGGCCGAAGCAGGCCATGACTGGTTCCACATTGAAAGGGTCTATAAAACTGCCCTGAACATCAATACGCAGGAGAATGGAGATGTACTCACCGTTGCACTTGCTGCGTTATTGCATGATATTGCAGACAGCAAATTCAATAATGGGGACGAAGAGATTGGACCACAGACGGCAGGAACATTTCTAACCGGATTAAATGTTTCAGCAGAAAAAGTTGTTCATGTACAGCAGATCATCAGGAACATGAGCTATAAATCCAGCCTTGGAGAAATCAGTTTTCATTCCCGCGAACTGGACATTGTTCAGGATGCTGACAGGCTTGATGCAATTGGTGCGATTGGAATAGCAAGGGCTTTTACCTATGGAGGTTTTAAGAACAGGACCATGTATGATCCTGATATCCCGACTGCGCCCAATCAAAGTAAAGAGGAGTACAAAAATTCAACCGCTCCTACAATCAATCATTTTTACGAAAAACTGCTGCTGCTTAAAGATCTGATGAAAACCAGCGGCGGGAAAAAGCTCGCAGAGGAAAGACATGATTTTATGTTGCTTTACCTTGATCATTTCTATGCAGAATGGGAAGGAAAGTAGTGATGGTAGATTTCAGGAGATTGTTTGGTGAGTTTTGCTTCTTATCAATAACCTGCAGTTAAGATGATCTTATCCTGATGTGGAGCATCGAAAAAGGAGTACGGTAAACTAAATTAAATAGCAATTAAATACTATATTTGTTAGCAAATATAGTATTATGTCTGAACGCATTAGAGAAAAACTCAATATCCTCGCTGACGCAGCAAAGTATGATGTTTCCTGTTCTTCCAGTGGAGGAAACAGGAAAAATGACAATAAGGGATTAGGAGATAGCCATGCTTCCGGTATATGTCATACGTATACCGAAGACGGAAGATGTGTGTCGCTTTTAAAGATCCTTCTCACCAATCATTGTATCTTCGATTGTGCTTACTGCGTATCCCGCAAGAGCAATGACATTGAGCGCGCTGCTTTCACCGTGGAGGAAGTAGTGGAGCTGACAATGAACTTTTACCGCAGAAATTATATTGAAGGCTTGTTTCTCAGTTCTGGTATTTTTAAAAATGCAGACTTTACCATGGAACGTCTGGTAAGGGTGGTAAAGAAGCTGAGACTGGAGGAACGTTTCAATGGATATATCCACCTTAAAACTATTCCCGGGGCAAGTGATGAGCTGATCAGGGAAGCAGGTATGTATGCAGACAGGATGAGTATCAACCTGGAAATGCCTACAGAAAGCGGTCTGAAGCTATTGGCACCAGATAAAAGCCATCAGGATGTGATCAAACCCTTAGGCTTTGTACAAAACCAGATTGTGCAATTTAAAGAAGAGCGGAAACTGATCAGGAGCGTACCTAAATTTGTGCCGGCAGGCCAAAGCACGCAAATGGTGATCGGCGCAACTCCAGAAACGGATAAGGATATCATGCACACCGCAGATGCTTTTTACAGAAATTTTTCTTTGAAACGGGTGTATTATTCCGGATATATCCCAATCAGTAATGACAGCAGAATGCCTGTTTTGGGTACTCAGCCCCCATTGATCCGTGAAAACCGATTATATCAGACCGACTGGCTCATGCGTTTTTATGGCTTTCATGTGAACGAGCTCCTGAATGATGCCAATCCTCACCTGGATATTGATATCGACCCGAAACTGAGCTGGGCACTGCGCAATCTCCAGCATTTCCCTGTTGACATCAATGTAGCCGCATATAAGTTGATCCTTCGGGTTCCCGGCATCGGCGTGGGCTCTGCGAAAAAGATTGTCCAGGCAAGGAAATTTGGCAAGCTCCGTATCGATCAGTTGCAAAAAATAGGCGTGGCCTATAACAGGGCCAAACATTTTATCAAATGTGCAGACAGCCCCTATGAACTGAAAGATTATCAGGGTACGCAGATCAAATCATTCATTCTTGCAGAAAGCCAGAGCAAGTACATTAAACATGACACCAGTCAGCTGATCTTGTTTTAATATGGAAACTTACGTATTTGATGGAAGCCTGGAGGGATTGCTCTGTGCCGTATTTGAGTGGTTTGAGCGAAAACCAGGGCCGATACGGTTAACAACGAAAGCAGCTTTTCAGCCAGATGCATTTTCTCCTTACCTGGATGTGTTTTCTGAAGAGAGGAAAGCAGACCGGGTTTGGAAAGGATTGCAGTCAAGGTTGCCAAAAGCATGGATTAGAAGATTCTATTGTACCTATTTGTCAGAAATGGATGAAGCCTATACTGCTTTATTCGAATTTACTTGTTATATATTTTCTTCTGCTGCGGGTGCGGAAAGCAATTATGGCAATCCTTACGTTCTTGATGTGAGCAAAACTGCGATAAAAGTAGAACGTGAAAAACACCGGATGGAAGCTTTTATTCGTTTTCAACATACAGCTGACGGTATTTTTTATTGCGGAATTGATCCCGATTTTAATGTCCTGCCTCTGATCATGACTCACTTCAAAAACCGGTATGCCGACCAGCAATGGATCATCTACGATATCAACAGAAAATACGGGCTATTTTATGATCTGGAAAAGGTGGAAGAAATAAAAATGGACTTTAATGAACAGCAAAAGACGCTGCAACCTTCAGCGGCCGCTTTATCAGATAAAGAGGCATTGTATGCCGTGCTCTGGAAAGATTATTTTAAAAGTGCAAATATTGTGGCAAGAAAAAACACTAAACTGCATGTACAGCATGTACCTAAAAGGTATTGGAAATACCTGACGGAAAAACAGCTGTAAATCAATTTCCACTCCTGATTCTGGTTAATGATAATCACCCCATTTATGTATTTGTATTGTAAAATTAACTCGTAAATTGCCTACATGAAGTTAAGTGTCCTCGTTCTGATTACTGCGCTGGCAGTTGCGCTGTCTATTGCATTGGTTAATTTTCATTTTCAGCAAAGCTGGTACTACTTGCTGGTATCTTTTGGGATATCCTTTGCCACCAGTTTTATCCTTTTTTACTATCTGCTGGAAAAATATATATATTCTAAAATTAAGCTGATCTATAAACTGATCCATAATCTCAAACTGGGTAAAGACCTGAAAGATGCACTCGGTGAATATGTAAGCTCTGATCCGATCAATGACGTGGAACAGGAAGTGAAAGAGTGGGCAGGTGCAAAAAAAAATGAGATCGACTTGTTGAAGAAGCAGGAACAGTTTAGAAGAGAGTTTTTATCCAATGTTTCACATGAATTTAAGACTCCTTTATTTGCCATTCAGGGCTACATCGAAACTTTACAGGACTGCCTGCTGGATGATCCGGAAATGGCAGTGAAATTTTTGCATAAAGCCGAAAAGAACGTGGAGCGCCTCAGTTACCTGATCAATGATCTTGATTCTATTTCCAAACTTGAATCGGGAGAAATCCCTATCGACTATCAGAAGTTTGATTTTGTACTGCTCGTCAAAGAAGTAATGGAAGGCCTGGAGGATAAAGCTAAAAAAAGAGAGATCTCGCTATCCTTCAAGGAAAAATATATGCATCCTGCATTTGTACGGGCAGACCGGGAGAAAATCAGGCAGGTGATGATCAATCTGATCTCCAATTCTATTAAATATGGTAAAGAGCATGGATCAACTGCGATCAAGGTCTTTGAACTGCATGACCAGTACCTGGTAGAAGTCACCGATGACGGTATCGGGATTGATGAAAAACACCTTTCAAGATTGTTTGAACGCTTTTACAGGATAGACTCGCACCGATCGCGCGAAGTTGGTGGCACAGGGCTTGGATTGGCCATCGTAAAGCATATCTTAGAAGCTCATCAACAGATTATTACAGTGAGAAGTACCCTGCAAATCGGGACCACTTTTGCATTCACACTGGAGAAGACCGGATAAAATTCTGAGAAATATGTGGCATTAGTTAACACTTAACATTAACTTAACATTGTCTTACTACTTTTGTACCATATTTTACAGTCAGCATGAATAACATTTTCAAGTTCTTTACACCAAAAGACAAAAAGTTTCAACCCCTTTTTGAACAAGCAGGAAATAATGTTTTAAAAATTTCTGAAGCCCTTTTCCTTGCATTAAGCACAAAGGATTTGGAAAAGAGAAAGGAATATATCAAAGAAATTGAGCGTTTAGAACACGTTGGAGATGATATCACACATTCTATCTTCTTGGAACTCAGCAAAAACTTCATCACACCGTTTGACAGGGAAGATATCCATGCCCTTGCAAGTGCAGTCGATGATATTGCGGATTATATCCATGCTTCTGCTACAAATATCGAATTGTATAACATCAAGAATATTGGTGATGCAATGATCAAACTGGCAGAATTGCTGGTTGAAATGTGTACAGATTTAGACAAAGCGATCAGGGAACTGAGAAGCTTTAAAAATATCCGTGTGATCGCGGATGCCTGTGTACGTATCAATAGCGGTGAGAACCAGGCAGACTATGTTTGTAACCTGGCGATCGCAAGATTATTTGAATTTGAAACCAATGCAATTGAACTGATTAAACAAAAAGAAGTTCTGCAAACACTAGAAATGGCAACAGACAAATGTGAAGATGCCGCTAATGTGTTGGAATCTATCCTGGTTAAGAACGCTTAAAAATCATAAAAATGGTAACTACCTTATTGGTTGTTGTAATAATTCTGGCTATTGGTTTTGACTATATCAATGGTTTTCATGATGCGGCCAACTCCATCGCTACGGTCGTATCTACTAAAGTCCTTACGCCTTTCCAGGCTGTACTCTGGGCGGCCCTGTTTAATTTTGCTGCATACTTTTATTTTACGGACCATAAAGTTGCCAATACGATCGCTAAAACTGTACTGGAAGAGTACATCACTTTAGAAGTGATCCTTGCTGGTTTGGTAGCTGCAATTTTATGGAACCTTTTTACCTGGTGGTATGGTATCCCGTCAAGTTCATCACATACACTTTTAGGAGGATTCGCCGGTGCCGGTATGGCTAAAGCAGCGTCTATGGGTGCCAGTGTAATGGCAGCTATTAATTTTACGCCAATCCTGAAAGTAATTGCCTTTATTGTACTTGCCCCGGTAATCGGTATGTTCATTTCGGTGATCATCTCTATCATACTGCTGCATCTTGCTAAAAATGCGAGGCCATCGGTTGCAGAATGGTGGTTCAAAAAATTACAGCTGGTATCATCTGCAGCATTAAGTTTTACACATGGTGGAAATGATGCCCAAAAAGTAATGGGAATTATCTATGTCGCGATGGTTGCAGCAAATGTACTGAAGACTGGTGATGCGATGCCTGAATGGATTCCGATCTCCTGCTACGCAGCGATTTCCCTTGGAACCATGAGCGGCGGATGGAAGATTGTTAAAACAATGGGTTCCAAGATCACTAAGGTAAATGCCTTTGAAGGAGTAGCAGCGGAAACTGCCGGTGCGGTAACTCTGGGCTTAACTGAGCACTTTGGTATTCCTGTATCTACCACGCATACGATCACAGGATCAATTGTGGGTGTAGGATTATTGAAAAGGGTTTCTGCAGTGAGATGGGGCGTAACAGTGAACCTGTTATGGGCATGGGTGTTAACTATACCTGTTTCTGCTACACTTGCAGCGGTTATTTTTAGCCTTATTCACTTGATTTTTTCTTAAGGAAGATATAAAGAATTGTACTTTGAATGCCGGTAATTTATTTCCGGCATTTTTTTATGGGTTAAATTTTCGATATCAAGCTGAACCTTACTCTGTTAAAAATTGTTAAAATAGCCCATATCACCATACTCTTCCTTATTTTTGACTGTAGAAATAATGAAGAAAAAAAGCCTTTGGCTGATTACCGGACTCATGACCATAGCCTTGCTTGGTGTATTTGTAATGCAATTGTATTACATAAGGGAGGCCTATCGGCTTAAATCACAGCTTTTTGAACAGGAAGTAAATCAGGCGCTCAGTGCCGTGGCTGATAAAGTTCAGCGGCTGAATGCGGTTAGCCATATCACCAAAACAGATTACGAATGGCGGATCAAAATGGAAAACCAGCGCCGGGACAGAACCCGCAGGCTGATTGATCTCGACCAGAAATTTAAAGAGGAAGAGCGGAAAAGGAAATACGATCAGCAGAAACAGATGATTGACGAACTCAATTATCAGGATGGTATGATCCGCAAAATGTACCTCAGCCCAACTATTATCTCGGAAGCTGATTTCTTCGCCCTCGCCAATCAGGCTACTACCCCGCTGAATGTTGATGTCAATGTGCGCTTTGATGAAGATCTGAATATGATCGGCAGCAATGTACGCAAGGTGTTCAGGCTGGGCGGTGGCAAGACCTTTAACCTGGAGCCTAAAAAACTGCCGGATAGTATCCGATACCTTGTATACAGCAGCAATGATGGTCGTCCTTTGCGAATCTCATTGCCAAGCCTCAATGGCGATATGCGCACCAAGTTTCAGATGCAGGACGAGATTGCCGCCAGGAGGCGCAGCAATGCCCTGAGCGAATTGCAGGCAGATACAGTGAAGCTGATCAACGATGGCGACTTCAACGTGCTTGAGGCTGCGGCAAAAGAAATGAGTCAGCTGGATGTCCCACTGAATGAGCGTGTTTCCAAAGCTACACTGGATACCCTGCTCCGTGCAGAACTGCTCAATAAAAATATTCAGCTGAACTATGATTTCTGGCTGAAAAGTGTAACACGTGATACTGTCCTGTTCAGTAAAGTCTCTTTTATAAAGGGAGAGATTTTACCGGCAAATACATTTAAGACTACCTTATTCAGTAACGATGTGATCCGCGACCCGGGAATGCTCTATATCAATTTCCCCGACAGGGAATCCCTGATCCTAAGCAACCTGAAGGTGACGATGGCTTCTTCCGGAGCTTTACTCCTCGTGCTGATCTCTATTTTTTCGTATACGCTTTATGCGATACTGAGACAGAAAAAGATCTCTGAGATGAAGACGGATTTTATCAATAACATGACCCACGAGTTTAAAACACCGGTTTCAACGATCATGATCGCCAGTGAGGCGCTGAGAGATCCCGAAATCCTCGATGATAAAGCACGTATCGGCCGTTTGGCAGGGATCATCTATGATGAAAACGTACGCCTGGGCAATCATATCGAGCGGGTGCTGAGCATCGCCAGGCTGGATAAAAAGGAGCTCAGGCTGGAAGAAGAAGAAGTGGATATGAACGCGCTGATTGCAGCAGTTACCGATAGCATGAGCCTGCAGCTGCAGAAAAAGGATGCAGAGGTTACGCTTAAGCTCGATGCTGCACAGCCTGTGGTGAAGGGCGACGAGCTGCACCTGTCAAACGTGATCTATAACCTGATCGATAACGCCAACAAATACAGTATTAATGCGCCAAAGATTACCATTAGTACAAGAAATTCCGGTAAAAATCTCGTAGTAGAGATAGAGGATGAAGGAATTGGAATGACAAAGGAACAAAGTAAACGTGCGTTTGATCAGTTTTACAGGGTGCCCACA
>Ga0163161_10000976_pt1 | contig 21866 bp, 25 predicted proteins | sample S45metaG_FD_129847 | JGI IMG/M metagenome (GOLD analysis project Ga0163161, IMG submission 129847) | Switchgrass rhizosphere microbial communities from Kellogg Biological Station, Michigan, USA - S4-5 metaG | ecosystem: Host-associated > Plants > Roots > Rhizosphere > Soil | place: USA... | reverse complement strand
GGCGCCGGATGTGCTCCAATTGCAGGGGGAGGAAGCGCTCGCCTACGACCCGAATCCCGACGACTCGCAACGGCAGCGGGTTGCGCGGGCGGTGGCGTCCTGCCCGGTGCAGGCGATCATCGCGGAGATGGACCCCCTGCGGACAGGACGACCAAATGAGCACGCACCACCCACTGGTCGCCGAGCTGGTAAAGACCTTCAAGGCGGAGGGCCGCATCGTGATCGTGGGTGCGTCGCTGGCCGGGCTGCGCGGCGCGGAGGCATTGCGCGACGAGGGCTTCACTGGCTCGCTGACCATCATTGGTGAGGAGGTGCACGAGCCCTATGACCGTCCGCCGCTGTCCAAGCAGGTGCTCAAGGGATGGGTGCCTGCGGGTAACACCAAGCTGCCGCGCCTGCGGGCGATCGACGCGGACTGGCGCCTGGGCGTGGCGGCCACCGGCCTGGATCGTGACAACCGGGAGGTGTTGCTCGCCAACGGTGACAAGGTGCCCTACGACCGGTTGCTGATCGCGACCGGCGTCCGTTCCCGCGCGTGGTTCAACCCCGACGAGGCCAAGCTGAAGGGCCTGTACACGCTGCGGACCTGCGATGACGCGGCGGAGTTGCAGGCGGCGTTGAAAGCCAAGCCGAAGCGGGTGCTGATCGTCGGCGCGGGCTTCATCGGCTCCGAGATGGCCTCGGTCTGTCGTGACCTCGGATTGGACGTGACGGTCGCAGAACGCTCCAGCGCACCACTGGTCGGGCCGCTCGGCGGGGTGATCGGCGATATCGCTGCCAAGATGCAGCGGGAGGCCGGAGTCGACCTGCGCACCGGTGTGGCGGTGGAAGCGCTGAAAGGCGACGCCGACGGGCACGTGCGGCAGGCTCAGTTGTCGGACGGGACCACGTTGGACGTCGACGTGGTGGTGGCGTCGCTGGGGTCGATTCGGAACATCGAATGGCTCGAAGGTGCCGAACTGGCCGCCGGGTTCTGGGGTGTGGCCTGCGACGCTGGGTGCCGCGCCTTCGACATTAACGGCGTGGTGACCGACAACATTTTCGTTGCCGGCGACATCGCGCGGGCTCCGCATGTGCTCTACGAGTACGAGTTCATGGCGATCGAGCACGTGGATGCCGCGGTACTGGGCGCTCAGACCGCGGCGCACAACATGGTCAACCTCGAGACCGGACGTCGTCCGCACCTGCCGCTGCCGCAGTTTTGGTCCGGCCAGTTCGGCGTCAACATCAAGGGCTGCGGCGTGTGCTCCTTCGGTGATGAGATCGTCTTCACCCAGGGCTCGGTCGAGGATCTTCGTTTCGCCGCCGCCTTCGGCAAGAAGGGCCGCATCGTCGGAGCCATCACCTTCAACCACGGCAAGTGGCTGGAGTACTACGGCAGACTCATCGAACGATCGGCGCCGTTCCCGCCCCCGCCACCGGGCTATGACGTACCGGCGAACGCCGAGCCGATGTCGGCCCGGTTCCCGGATCCGCGCGAGCCGACCGGGATTCCGGATGTTGTTCTCACTGGCCATGATCCGACGTCGCGTGGCGCCGAGTTCCGCCTCAAAGCCCGCTAACGCCTAGCGCAGAAACGAGTCACGATGACCACCGCAGAAACCGCATGGACCGAGGCGATGAAGTATGAGAACCGGCACGACCCGTATCGGTTTTTCGACGAACTTCGCAAGACACCAGTAGTGCAGGTGGCCGACAAGGTCTATGTCGTCACCGGATACCGCGAGCTACTGACGCTTGCCCACGATCCCCACGTCAGTTCAGACATCAGTCGCAGTCCGGTCTCGGCCAAACCCGCCGCTGGCGCACCCGACGTCGGCGCCGACCACATGCAGGCCTACGGCCGCGAGCCGAGTCTGATCGTTTCCGACCCGGCTAAGCACGACAAGCAGCGCAGGCAGGTAATGCGGCACTTCGCGCCGCCGCATTCCCCGGACGTCATCCCCAGTATGGAGGCCGACATCCAGACGCTGTGCAACGAACTACTGGATAAGGTGAAGGCCAAGGGCGGCAACACGTTCGATGTGGTTGACGATTACGCCTACCCGGTCCCGGTGGCGGTCATCTGCAAGATCCTGGGTGTGCCGCTGAACGACGAGCCCACCTTTCACGGTTGGATCTTCGACTTCATGGCGGGCGCAGATATGGGCCCGGACGCCGCGACCGAAGAGGGGCGGGCCCGCGCGCAGAAGGGCAAGGAAAGCACCGCCGCACTCACCGCATACATGGCCGAGCTGATCCAGGGCTTCCTCAAAGAACCGGGCGACAACGTGCTGTCCAAGTTGGTGAATGACACGGACGGACCGGACGGACCGATGACGCCGAAAGAGGCTGCAGCGAATGCGATGCTGCTGCTAATCGCCGGGCATGACTCGACCGTCAACACCATCGCGCACTGTGTGCTGACACTGCTGCGCAACCCCGAGTCGATCGATCTGCTGCGCCAGCGGCCCGACCTGATTCCCAAGGCGATCGAGGAGGTGCTGCGGCTGCAGTCGGCCGTCCAGTTCTTCCCGAGCCGTAGCGTAACCGCGGACATCGAGGTCGGCGGGACGGTCATCCCCGCAGGCTCAGCGGTACACCTGCTATACGGCGCCGCCAATCGCGACCCCAGGCGGTTCGCCGATCCGGAGAGGTTCGACATCCAGCGCCCGGACAACGAGCACGTGGGCTGGGGTCGCGGGGTGCATAGTTGCGTCGGCGGTCCACTGGCACGCCTGGAGGTGAACCTCGCTTTGGAGAACTTCCTGCGCCGCGTCGAGAACCCACGGCTGGTCGTCGACCCGCCGCCCTACCGGGTGAATCAGATCTTCCGCGGTCCGCTGCATCTCGAGGTCGAGTTCAACCGGATCACGGATTGAGGTAGCGCCATCAAGGCTTTCCGGTTCGTTGAGTGGCAGCAACCGGGTCAACTGCGTGACGTGCGTGTGCCCGAGCCAGGGCCCGGCGAGGTGCTGGTTAAGGTCGGCGGTGCGGGCGCGTGTCACTCCGATCTGCATCTGCTGGAAGCTCCTGCTGGGACGAAGGACATAACGCTGCCCTTCACCCTCGGGCACGAGAACGCCGGTTGGGTCGAACAGATGGGTCTCGGTGCAACGGGATTCGCGCTCGGCGATCCCGTCATCGTGTACGGCCCATGGGGTTGCGGCTTGTGCATGAACTGTCGCCAGGGAATGGAGAACTACTGCGAGACACCGGGAAAGCCGAGCCCGGGTGGGCTTGGTGGCACCGACGGCGGCATGGCCGAGTATCTCCTCGTCCCGTCGACGCGCTATCTGATCCCGCTGGGCAGCCTGGATCCGCGTGAGGCGGCCCCGCTCACGGACGCGGGGCTGACCAGCTACCACGCCGTGAAGCGCTCGCTGCACCTGTTGGGGCCGGGTTCGACCGCGGTGGTGATCGGTGCAGGAGGTCTGGGTCAGATGGCGATCCAGGTGCTCAAGGCGCTCAGTGGCGCGACAACCGTTGTGGCCGTGGATACGTCGGTGGACAAGCTGGAGATCGCCAAGACGTTCGGCGCTGACGAGACTCTGATCTCAGGCGACGATGCGGTCAAACGCATCAAGGACATCACCAAGGGCCAGGGCGCCGAACTCGTCCTCGACCTGGTCGCGGTCAACGCGACACTGGCCATGGCGGCGCAGGCAGCACGGGTTCTGGGACACCTCACCATCGTCGGCGTCGGCAACGCCACTCTGCCGGTCAGCTTCACCAGCCCACCGCACGAATGCTCGGTCGCGTCACCGTTTTGGGGCTCGATCCCCGAATTGATCGAGGTCATCGCGCTGGCCCGGAGCGGGAAGATCAAGATGCTCGTCGAACACTTCGCCCTCGAGGATGCAGCGCACGCCTACCACCTGTTGCACGACGGCAAGATCCCGGGACGCGCCGTCATCACGCCCAACAACTGACTCAGCCCACCTTGTATGTAGCGATGGCCTTCGCGACTGCGTCGCCGTCTGGGGTGACGACGTCGACATCGCAATTCACCAACGTCTTTCCGCGCCTCAGCACGCGGCCGATCGCGATCAGGTCGGTGGCGTGCGCAGGCGCCAGAAACTGCACGGACATCGACGTCGTCACGCCGCGCAGCGAGTCCGGTACCTCCGCGCCCGCCCAGGCGGCGGCCATCACCGCGACGTCGGCAAGTGCGGCGATCGCACCGCCGTGCACCATGTCGGCGATGGTGACGTTGGTCGGGTCCCAGGGCAGGCGCAGCCGCACCTCGTCGGGGTCGAGGACGTCGGCGACGATACCGAGCTTGGCGACGAACGGCGACGACGGGATGAACTGGGCCATGACATCGGCGCCCGTCTGGGGCTGGGTGGGAGTTGACATGGTTCCAGTATCTGTGGCGGATCAATTACCTCTGGGGTAAGTGAGCTGCGACCGGCTACGTGCCAATGGCTCCTGCCGAGCGTGGCGTTGTATGACTTGTGAGCGCGGGCATCCCGAACCAACCGCGATCGGCGGCAGCCGCCCTACCGAGTGAGGAGAGTCGATGATGCGTTGTCCAGGTAAGCGAACGGCGACGGTTCTGTCGGCAGCTGTCATGTTGGCGCTCATCGCGGGTTGCGGCTCGACATCCACGACATCGCCGACGGCAACGCCGCCGACAGCACCGCCGCGGAGCGCCGGCTTGGCTCAGATTCTGCAGCGTGGCACGGTCCGCGTCTGCAGTACCGGCGACTATCGACCATTCACTTTTCGTGACCCGCAGGGCAATTGGAGCGGACTCGACATCGAAATGGCCCACGATATGGCGGCCCGGCTGGGCGTCCAGTTGGACGTGGTGCCGACCACGTGGGCACATCTGGTCGACGATCTGGACAACAAATGTGATGTCGCCATGGGAGGAATCAGCATCACACTCGACCGAGCCAAGTACGCCAGGTACAGCGCTCCGTACCTGCGTGATGGAAAAGCGGCGATCGTCCGTTGCGTTGACGGTTCGAAGTTTCACACGCTCGGCGACATCGACCGCCCGGGTGTCCGTGTGGTGGTCAACCCAGGCGGTACCAACGCTGAATTCGACAAGGACCACTTGCACGCGGTGGAGGTGGTCAGCCATCCGGACAACAACACGATCTTCGAGCAACTGACCGACAATGCCGCTGACGTGATGATCACAGACACCAGTGAAATCCGATGGCAGGCAAACCAAAATCCGCAGCTCTGCGGTGAAAGCGTGGACCATCCGTTCACGTTCGAGCAGAAGGGCTATCTCGTCAGCCAAACGGCGACCGATCTGCAGCAGTGGATCGACCAGTGGCTGAACATCACACAGAACGACGGAACGTACGCGACGCTGAGCCGGAAGTATCTCGGTGCTGTAATTGGGCCGTGATCACTCCTGTCGTTCCGGGTGTCGCTACTTGTGGGAAACGTGGCTCATCAGCCTCGCGTGGACGAAGCGTTTCCGCCGCAGACTCGTTGACACCCGACACGACTGAGGTGTCAACCGAGAAGAGACAGGCCGTGTTTGCTCGAGTACTGACAACAATTAATCTCATCCCGCCTGCTGCGTGGCAGTCCGTATTCACCGATGCTGGGCGCATGCCGAGCGACGAGCGTAGCCGCAGCGCCGCAGACTGGCCGGGCTGAGCGAGCAATCTCGGATGACCGTCTACTACGCCGACATAGAGGGCTTTCGGAGTAGGGAGATCACTCACATTATGAACACCTCTGTCGGCACTGTGATGTCGCCACCGATGAAGGAGAATCTCATGCAAACAGCAGACCGCCGTCTGATGTGGCACGGCGTGTTCTTATTTCTGATCGGGCTGGTTACCGGCCTGCAGGAGCGTCGCTTCAAGAACATGCGTATGGCGCTCTCGGCTCACCTCGAAGGCGTCATGAACGGCACCTTCTTGATCGCGTTGGGTGCCATCTGGGGTCACGTCGAACTCCCGCCGCGCGTTGAGCAAGCGGCGCGATGGACGGCGCTTTTCGGTACCTACGGCAACTGGCTGTTCACCACTCTCGGTGCGGCGATGGGAACGGCCGCTGCGAATCCGATTCTGTCGCAAGGGCATCACGGAAAACCGTGGCAGGAGAAGGTTGCGGGCACTGGCTTCCGTAGCATCGCGTACTCGATCCTCATCGCCGTGGTGTTGATTCTCTGGGGCCTTTCCCGTCGCCAACCATTGTCGGACGCGTCTGCCCATACAACGGTCGCAAGACTCAGCCATGGCTAGTACGCAATAGCCGGAAGGAGGGCGACGATGCGGTTGGTGGTCGGTAGCCGGTCGCTCCGGTCATCGCTCGACTGGGCGATGGCGTATCGGGTGAACGCCGGCCTCGGCGACATCGCCGTCTATGGGCCCACCCTCGGCTCACCGCTGGACCCGTCCACGCCGCCACAGAAGGCGAATATGGCCAAGTACGGTTCAGGCGAATGGCACCGGGTTCTCATCGACGCCACCCGAAGCTGGGAGTTCGAGCCTCGGCCGGAGTGGGGTGGCCGCCATATCCGGCGATCAACAAGATCGCGCCGGCATTGGAAGCCCGAATCGCAGCCCGATGGCAGGAGTACGGGATCGGCATCCCATACCTCGACGACGAGCGGCGGGAGCTGCTGACGATGGAGCAGCTGAGCAAGCGGCTTCCGGACGTGTAGCCAGCCGGCACAACATGGACTCAGGGCGCGCGTTGACACCGCACGCCCCGCCCTGGTTTCATACCAGGTTATGCAGATAATTCTGGTCATTTGTACCAACTTAACGAGGTTGCTTTGACCGCGGCTCGGGAACTCAACCACGCAGGCCGGTACGAGCTGAGCCATCTGCGCTTGCTGGAGGCCGAGGCCATCCACATCATTCGGGAGGTGGCCGCGGAGTTCGAGCGACCGGTGCTGTTGTTCTCTGGCGGCAAGGACTCCATCGTCATGCTGCATCTGGCGCTCAAGGCGTTCCGGCCGGGCCGCCTGCCGTTCCCGGTGATGCATGTGGATACCGGGCACAATTTCGACGAGGTGCTGCAGACCCGCGACGAGCTCGTCGAGGAAGCTGGGGTTCGGCTGATCGTCGCGAAGGTGCAGGACGACATCGACGCCGGCCGGGTGGTCGAGACCATCCCGTCGCGCAACCCGCTGCAGACGGTGACGCTGCTACGCGCGATTCGAGAGAACAAGTTCGACGCCGCGTTCGGCGGTGCCCGCCGCGACGAGGAGAAGGCGCGGGCCAAGGAGCGGGTGTTCTCCTTCCGCGACGAGTTCGGCCAGTGGGATCCGAAGAACCAGCGTCCGGAACTGTGGAACATCTACAACGGACGCCACCGAAAGGGCGAGCACATCCGGGTGTTCCCGTTGTCCAACTGGACCGAGTTCGACATCTGGTCCTACATCGGCGCCGAGAAGATCAAGCTGCCGTCCATCTATTACGCCCACCCGCGCAAGGTGTTTCACCGCGACGGGATGCTGCTGGCGGTGCACAGGTACTTGCCGCCACGCAAGGGCGAAGAGGTCGTCGAGAAGACCGTGCGCTTCCGTACCGTCGGCGACGTCACCTGCACCGGCTGCGTGGAATCCCTGGCGGGCACGGTCTCTGAGGTGATCGCCGAGACCGCGGTGTCCCGGTTGACCGAGCGCGGCGCCACCCGCGCCGACGACCGGATCTCCGAGGCCGGCATGGAAGACCGCAAGCGGGAAGGCTATTTCTGATGACGACCCTTCTTCGCCTCGCCACCGCCGGATCCGTCGACGACGGCAAGTCCACACTCATCGGACGGCTGCTGTACGACTCCAAGGCCGTGATGGAAGACCAGCTGGCCTCGGTGGAGCGCACGTCCAAGGAACGCGGACACGATTACACCGACCTGGCCCTGGTCACCGACGGCCTGCGCGCCGAGCGGGAACAGGGCATCACGATCGACGTCGCGTACCGCTACTTCGCTACGGCCAAGCGGAAATTCATCATCGCCGACACTCCCGGCCACACTCAGTACACGCGCAACATGGTCACCGGGACGTCCACCGCTCAGCTGGCGATCGTGTTGGTCGACGCCAGGCACGGACTGCTCGAACAGTCGCGCAGGCACGCGTTCCTGGCGTCGCTGTTGGGCATCCGGCACATCGTGCTCGCCGTCAACAAGATGGACCTGATCGGCTGGGACCGTGAGCAGTTCGAGAAGATTCGCGACGACTTTCACGAATTCGCCGCCCGACTGGACATCCATGATGTGACGACCATTCCGCTGTCGGCACTGTTGGGCGACAACGTCGTCACCAAGTCGGACAACACCCGCTGGTACGACGGACCGTCGTTGCTGTCGCACCTCGAGGAGGTGTACATCGCGGGCGACCGCAACCTCGTCGACGTTCGGTTCCCCGTACAGTTCGTGATCCGGCCGCAGACACACGACCATCACGACCACCGCAGTTATGCGGGCACCGTGGCAAGTGGCGTGATGCGTCCGGGCGACGAGGTCGTCGTGCTTCCCGCCGGCAAGGCAACCCGCATCACCGAGATCGAAGGCCCGAGCGGGCCTGTCCAGGAAGCGTTTCCGCCGATGGCGGTATCGATCAGCCTCGCCGACGACATCGACATCTCCCGCGGTGACCTGATCGCGCGGCCGAACAACCAGCCACGGGTGGCCCAGGAGTTCGACGCGACAGTGTGCTGGATGGCCGATGGATCCTCACTCGAGCCGGGCCGCGACTACATCATCAAGCACACGACGCGCACCACGCGGGTCAGGGTCACCGCGCTCGATTACCGGCTCGACGTCAACACGCTGCACCGGGACAAGTCCGCGACCGCGCTGAAACTCAATGAACTGGGCCGCGTCTCGCTGCACGCGCAGGTGCCGCTGCTGCTCGACGAGTACAGCCGCAACGCGGCCACCGGTTCGTTCATCCTGATCGACCCGCACACAAACGGCACCGTGGCGGCAGGCATGATCCTGCCGTACGTCACCGCGCGCGCGTCGAGCCCCAACACGGTGCGCCACGAATCACTGTGCACCGCCGAGGACCGGCTGTCGAAGGGCCGCACCGTGTGGTTCACCGGGCTGTCCGGATCGGGGAAGTCGTCGGTGGCGATGCTCGTCGAGCAGAAACTGCTCGAAAAGGGCATACCCGCTTATGTTCTCGACGGGGACAACCTGCGGCACGGCCTCAATGCCGACCTTGGCTTCTCGATGGCTGATCGGGCCGAGAACCAGCGCAGGCTGGCTCACATCGCGGCCATTCTCGCCGACTCCGGCCAGGTCGTGCTCGTTCCCGCGATCAGCCCGCTGGAGGACCACCGCGCGTTGGCGCGCCGAGTGGCGACCGAGGCGGGCCTGGAATTCTTCGAGGTGTTCTGTGACACCCCGCTGGAAGACTGCGAGCGGCGTGACCCGAAAGGGTTGTACGCCAAGGCTCGGGCCGGCGAGATCACACACTTCACCGGGATCGACAGCCCTTACCAGCGGCCGAAGCACCCCGATCTCCGGCTCATCCCCGACCGCTCCACCGATGAACTCGCCGATCTGGTGATAGATCTGCTGGAAAGCAAGGAATGACCGACCACAGTGACCATCAAGTCGCCGCGCGGTTGGCGACCGAGGCTGGCCTGCTGCTGCTCAACGTGCGGATCGAACTGGCCGACGCCGGTGAGGCGGCGCGGAAGGCCGCGGGGGACAAGCGGTCTCACGACTTCCTGATGGAAGCGCTCGCCGCTGAGCGGCCCGACGACGCGGTGCTTTCCGAGGAGGGCGCCGATGACCCCGTGCGGCTGTCCGCCGAGCGCGTGTGGATCGTCGACCCGCTCGACGGCACCCGCGAATTCTCGGAACTGGGCCGTGTCGACTGGGCCGTGCACGTCGCGTTGTGGCAGTCGGGTGTGGGGGCACTCCCCTCGCAAGCGGTGGGCCCACCCGCGCGAAGCGCAGGGGGACTGGTGGCCGGTGCGGTCGCCCTTCCGGCGCAAGGTATTACGCTGGCGACGCCCGCCGTGGCCCCGCCACCCGCCACCGCGGGCAGCCCGCGGATCGTGGTGTCGCGCACCAGGCCGCCTGCCATCGCACTCGCCGTGCGGGACGCGCTGGACGGCACGCTGGTCGAAATGGGTTCGGCGGGCGCGAAGGTCGCGTCCGTCGTGCAGGGCGTCTCCGACGTCTACGTGCATGCGGGCGGCCAGTACGAATGGGACTCCGCGGCGCCGGTCGCCGTGGCGCGTGCCGCCGGACTGCACACGTCGCGCATCGACGGCTCGCCACTGGATTACAACCAGCCCGACCCGCTGCTGCCCGATCTAGTGGTGTGCCGTCCGGAGTTCGCGGAAGCCGTGCTGGCAGTCACCGCGGGCTAGGCCGGGTGGTGCGTATTCCACGTCGGGAAGGATCGCCGTAACCACGCGGGGCCTGTCAGCCTGATATCGCCGGAGCGCAGTGCGTCGCGCCAGCTGCGCGCGCCGCGGTGCCAATCCACGAATGCCGGCGAACTCGCCTCGACTACGAGATCGGGCTCCCCTCCGGGATCGCTGTAGCAGAGCTCGGCGTCACCGCCGTCGATCAGCAGCCAGTAACGCCGATTGCTCGGCCGCTGGTCGGGGAAGATCAACGCGACGACCACGCGGCCCAGCGGCAGCACGGATCGATCCATTTGGACCTGGCACCACGCCCACAGCGCGAAGCCGGGATCGGAGTGTTCCGTCGTGACTTCCAGCCAGCGCTCGCCCCACGTCGCGAGACCGCCGATGATTCCGGCGAGGTCGGCACCCGCCTCGGTGAGCCGGTATGTGTGACCGCGGCCCTCGGCTTTTACACCCGATTTGATGACACCTGCGTGTTCGAGCTCGTCCAGTCGCTTGAGCAACATCGAGCGCGACATCGTCGGCACGCCCCTGGCAATCGCCGAGAACGTGTCGGCACCGAACATGAGGTTGCGCACGATCAGCGGATTCCATCGCTCGGCCAGAATCTCCGAGGCCCGCGCGATCGGACAGTATTGCCGATACGTGCCCATGCCTCGATCCTGGCACTCTGGGACCCCGACCGTGGAGTTCTTAATCAGAACTTCCGCGGCACGCGATGGGCGCGCACGATCATGCTATGGCGACAGAACCATCAACCGATGCCGCCGCGGGGCAGGTCTCGACGGCCGCCGCGGAGGTATACGAACAGTTCTTCGTGCCTGCGCTCTTCAGGCAGTTCGCCGAGCCGATGCTCGACGTGGTGGCCGCGGGCGACGGCGACCGCTTGCTCGACGTCGGAGCGGGCACCGGTGTGGTCGGGCGCGCGGCGCTGAAACGGGTCGGTGGGCGTGGGTCGGTCGTCGCCGTCGACCCGAACGAGGGCATGCTCACCGTCGCTGAGCGCCTGGCGCCAGCCATGGACACTCGCCGCGGTGTGGCCGAGCAGCTGCCCGTCGACCGAGCCGAAATGAATTGCGTTACATGTCAATTCGCGCTGATGTTCCTCTCCGATCGTCGGCGTGCGGTCGAGGAGATGCGACGAGTGCTTCGCCCTGGCGGCCGGGTGGCGGTGGCCACGTGGGCGTCCGTCGGGGACTCGCCGGGCTATGCGGCGATGGTGGAGCTGCTCGAAGAGGAGATCGGCGACGGGGCCGCCGACGCGCTGCGCGCGCCGTTCTGCCTCGGCACCCCGGAGCTGATCGGCGACGTGCTGCGACAGTCGTTCGAAGACGTGACGGTGGTCCGCCGCGAGGGTCAGGCTCGATTCACTTCCCTCGACGACTGGCTGTACACCGAGATCCGGGGGTGGACGCTCGCCGAACACATCGACGACGACCAGTACGCGCGGCTGCGGCGGGCGGCAGCGACGCGGCTTGCGCGCTTCGTCACCGGCGACGGGGCTGTGAGATTCGCGGTGCCTGCACTGATAGCAGCCGCATCCGTGTGAGCACAGTACGCTCGGGCGCGTGAGCAACCCGACCCTGCGCGTCCTCGCCGATCTGCCCCAGCAGCCGGCCAGCCTGTCCGAATCGACGCTGATCCTGATCGATTGCCAGAACACCTACACCCGCGGAGTGATGGAACTCGAGGGCGTGCAAGAGGCGCTCGATGAGGCCGCCGCCCTGCTGGACCGGGCGCGTTCGGCGGGTATCCCGATAATCCACATCCAGCACGACGACGGACCCGGCTCGCTGTACGACGTCGAGGGGGACAGTGGCGCGATCGTGGCGCGGGTGGCCCCGCAGAACGGTGAGCCGGTGGTGGTGAAGAACTACCCGAACTCGTTCGTGCAGACCGACCTCGACGACGTGTTGAAGACCTCAAACGCGTCGAACCTCGTGCTCGCCGGTTTCATGACACACATGTGCGTGAACTCCACTGCCCGCGGCGCGTTCAATCTCGGCTATGCGCCGACCGTCGTCGCCGCGGCGACGGCGACCCGTGCACTGCCCGGGTTGGGTGATGCCACCGTTTCCGCGGAGGCCATGCAGGCTGCCAGCCTCGCCGCGATGGCCGACCTGTTCGCTGTCGTGGTTCCGGGTGCCAGTGGCATTCCAGACTGACATTCCCGACTAATCTGGCCAACATGCGGATGTCGGCCAAGGCGGAGTATGCCGTCAGGGCGATGGTGCAGCTCGCCACCGTCGAAGAGGGTGTTCTGGTCAAGACGGACGACCTGGCCAAGGCCCAGGGCATTCCGCCGCAGTTTCTCGTCGACATCCTGTCGGTTCTGCGCACTGATCGGCTGGTACGCAGCCATCGCGGCCGCGACGGCGGCTACGAGCTGGCCCGTCCCGCCGCCGACATCAGCGTCGCCGACGTGCTGCGCTGCATCGACGGCCCGCTGGCGAGCGTGCGCGACATCGGGCTAGGCGACCTGCCCTACTCGGGACCGACCGCGGCGATGACCGACGTGTGGCGCGCGCTGCGGGCAAGCATGCGGTCGGTGCTCGAGGAAACCAGCCTAGCCGCGGTCGCCTCCGGTGCGCTGCCCAAACACGTCGCGAAGATGGCCGACGACTACCTCGGCCAGGAAGAGCAGCGCGGCCACACGACGGCCGAGCCGTCAGAAGATCAGGTCGGCTAGCGGCGCCTACGCGGTCGACGGGTCGCGATGCCGTCGAGCAGCATGCGCAGCCCGCGGTCGAAGTCTTCTTCGACTGTCGTCTGCATCGCTACCTTCGAAAGCGCCTCGATGTTCGGATATGTCGCGCGCGCCACCGACCCGATCCGGGCCGCCGCGTCGGCGGCATCGCTCCCGCGGGTGAGCGGGCCTGCAAGCTCGGCTTGCGCGGCGCCGACAACGAAGCCGAGCACGGCGTGGAATGCTGCGAGCCGATCGCGGTCCGCCAAGCCGGCCCTCTCTAGCGCGGCGATGAGCGCATCAGCCGCGGCGAAACCCGTCGCCGACAACGTACGGCGAGTCAGCACAAGGGAAATCGCGGCGGGGTGCGCGCGGACGCCCCGCCACATCGCATCGGCGATCGCGTACGCATCCTGCTGCCACTCGTCGGTCGGATCGGGCAGTCGCACCTGGGCGACCACCGCGGCGACCACCAGTTCTTCGAGGCCTTCCTTATCGGCCACATAGTTGTAGACCGTCATCGGCCCCGTGCCGAGCGCCGCCGCCAGCGACCGCATGCTCAGCGCGCTCACTCCTTCCGCGTCGACGATGGCCAGCGCCGCCGCGGCGATCTCGTCGGTAGTGAACCGTGCCCGCATATACAGACCCTTTGACAAGTACAGCGTACGTAACGCAGTGTAGCGAACACGTACATCGTACTTATGAAGGAGGCGCACCATGCCTGCGACCATTCCCACCGAGCGGGTTGATTTCTCGTGTCGCGGCATCCGATGCGCGGCGTGGCTGACGCTGCCGTCCGGCCCAGGGCCACATCCGGCCGTTGTGCTGGTGCACGGGCTCGGCGCGACGCACGAGATGATGCTGACGCAATACGAACAGCACTTCGCCGGTGCCGGGATCGCGACGCTGGCGTTCGACTACCGCAACGCCGGCGCCTCCGACGGTCAACCACGCCAACACATCTCGATGCGCAAGCAGCGGCGCGACGTCGTGGCGGCACTGGAGCATCTCAGGTCGCGGCCGGAGATCGACGGCGGGCGAATCGGCTTGTGGGGCACGAGTCTTGGTGGCATGAACGTGGCCCGGGTCGCAGCCGCGCGGGACGATCTCGCGGTCGCGGTGGTGCAGTGCCCAATCGTGCACGGGCCGGGCGCGGCTCGCCGGTTGGGAGTGTTGGCGGCGCTGCGCCTGACGCCCGCGATCGCAGACGACTTGCTTCGCGTGACGTTGCGCCGCGGCCGACGCTACATTCCGATCGTCGGCGCGCCGGGAGGGTTCGCGATGGTCACTGCCGCAGGCGCCGAATGCGGTTGGCAATCCACGGTTCCCCCGGACGGGCAGTTCGACAACCGGATCGCCGCCGCAGACGTTGTCGCGATGGTGACGACGTCGGCCATGCGGCACGCCCGCCACATCGATGCGCCGTTGCTGGTGTGCGTATGCGACCGCGAGAACCTGATGGACCCCGCGTACGCAGCGCTGGTCGCCCGCCGCGCGCCCCGCGGCGTCGCGCGCCACTACGACTCCGACCACTTCGCGATCTACCACCCGCCGCTGGTGGCACGAGTGCTAGCGGACCAAACCGCCTTTCTTCAGGAGTATCTCGGTGTCCGCGCGTAATCGGCTGCGGGCCAACGATGCACGCTTTCATTCACTGGCCGTCGGGTTCACCGCCGAGGAGTGGTCACAGCCAAGTCTGTGCGACGACTGGTCCAATCACGACGTGCTGGCGCACCTCGTCGTCGGGTACAGCGCGGGAGCCGCCGCGGTGGCAGCGGAAATACTGCGCCACGGTGGATCATTCGATCGCGCGAACGCTGGCCTGGCCCAATCGCTGGCCGCGACCAGGGATCCCTGGCAACTGCTCGACGAATTCGAGACGCTGACTCGGCGCCCGCGCGGGTTGGGCCGCTGCTTCCCGCCGCGGCTGCTGCTGGGTGACCACATCACCCACGAGCTGGACATGCTCTTCGCGCTCGATCGTGAGCCGGCGATCGCCGCCGAAGCACTCGTCGCGGTGCTGAACACCCAAGTGAGCGTGCCGAATCCGTTCGTACCCGCCTACCGCAGCAGTCGCGGATTGCGCTTGTCGGCTACCGACGTGGGGTGGACACACGGTGTGCGGGGTCCCATCGTCCGGGGCCGCGCCGCCGAACTGGTGTCCGTGCTCGGCAATCGGCCCGCGATGCTGGCCCGTCTCGGCGGCGACGGCGTCGACGTGCTGGCATCGCGCGTCAGTGGCCGGCTGACCCGTAGGTCCGGGAGGGGGTAGTCGCTAGGATTCGACGCATCCCCAGGGAGGTCGACGATGACTGATGCATTTGTTCTCGGCGGTGTTCGCACCCCGTTCGCCCGATATGGCAGTTCGCTGTCACACATCCGGGCCGACGACCTGCTCGGCATGACGATGAAGGGCGCTTGTGAGCGCGTCGGGGTCGGCCTCGATCAGATCGAAGACATCGTGGCCGGATGTGTGAACCCGGCCCATGAGGGCATGGGCGATGTCGCCAGGTGGGCGGCGCTGGCGGCCGGCTTTCCCGACAGCGTCGCAGGCGCCACGATCAACCGGTTCTGCGGCTCGTCGGTGAGCGCGACCATCAATGTGGCGCATGCGATCAAGGCAGGCGATCTGGGTGTCGGGATCGCCTGCGGGGTGGAATCGATGTCCCGTTCGGGCTGGGCGTACATGAAGGGTGACGCGCCGTTCGCCCCACGGGGACCAGTGTTGCTGCTGGACACCATGTGGGCCGGGGCAGGCGGCCCGCCCAATCCGACGCTGTTGGCGCGTAACGCCTACATCGGCATGATCGAGACCGCGCAGAACGTGGCCGACCGCTACAAGCTGACCCGCGAGGAGATCGACGCGTTCGCGCTACGGTCCCAGCAGCACGCCAAGGCGGCCAGAGACTCGGGGCGGTTGGCCAAAGAGATTATGCCCGTGCAGATTCCGGCCACGAAGAAGACGCCGGCCCGCACGTTCGAGCACGACGAGTTCATCCGGGATGACACCACCGCCGAGCAGTTGGCAGCGTTGCCGGCGCAACCGGGCACCACACAGATGACGGCGGCGAACTCCACCCCGCTCACCGACGGCGCGAGTGCGATCGTGCTCGCATCGGGGGAGAGGGCTGCCGAACTGGGGGTCGAGCCGTTGGCACGCGTTGTGTCGTCGGCCGTATACGGGATCGATCCGCTGATCATGGGCATGGCCCCGGCATGGGCGTTGCCGCTGGCGATCAAGCGGGCCGGCCTGATGCCCGAGCAGATCGACGTGTGGGAGGTGCACGAAGCGTTCAGCGCGCAGGCGCTCGGCGTGCTTCGCGAGCTGCCGAATCAACTCGGTGGATTCAAGATTCCCGACGAGAAGCTCACGCCGAACGGCGGTGCCGTGTCCATCGGCCATCCGTTCGGGGCCACCGGCACGCGGTACGTGTTGACTTTGGCGACCGAGCTGCGCGAACGTAACGCCCGGTACGGCGCGATCGGTGTGTGCATCGGCTCCGGCCAGGGTGTTGCCGTCGTCCTGGAGAACCCCCAGGCGGCCTGAGTCATATGTCAGGCGGCGCCTGATCCGTAGGGACGGGTCAGGATTTCCAGGTAGTGCCCGCCGGGATCCTGGAAATACACGCCGCGTCCGCCGTCGTTGTGGTTGATTTCGCCGGGCCGGCTGCCCCGCGGATCGGCCCAATGCTGCATGCCCCGATCACGGATGCGGCCGTAGATCGCGTCGAACTCGTCCTCAGACACCAGGAACGCGTAGTGCTGCGGGCGGATGTCCTCGCCCTCGCTCACCTGGGCGTAGTCGAGGCTGACACCGTGGTTGAGTTCGACCGCCAGGAACGGACCGAATTCCTTGGCGCTTGGCAGGCCGAACAACTCGGTGAAGAAGTTGGCGGATTCCTCGCGGTTCTTCGCGGCGACGATGGTGTGGTTGAACGTGATTGCCATATCAACCCAGGATAGAACTTATGTCGGACGTCGAGGTGCTCAACGGTTCGAGGGTCACGCTACGTGCGCCCACGCTCGATGACGCCGAGCTGATATTCGAGCGCATTGCGTCCGACCCGGAAGTGCCTCGCTACATGTCGTGGCTGCCGCACCCCGATGTGGGCGGGACCCAGCGGGTGATCGCGGAGGTCTTCAACGTGGGCGGTGAGACGACCTGGCTCATCGAACTGCGGGGCGGTGGCGGCCCGATCGGGCTGTGCGGGTGGCGTCGGCCCCAGCCACACATCGTCGACTTCGGGTATTGCCTCGGCCGCCGCTGGTGGCGGCAAGGCATCATGACCGAGGTCGTGCGGTTGCTGCTCGACAAGGCACAGCGCGACCCGACCGTGTACCGCGTGACGGCGCATTGTCACGTCGACAACACGGCGTCGGCGCGGCTGCTGGAACGCAGCGGGCTCACCTTCGAAGGCCGGCTGGCGCGCTACGCCGTGCTGCCCAACGTCAGCGCCGAGCCGCAGGACTGTCTGCTGTTCGGCAAGGCGATCAGGTGACGACGCCGCGGACCGCCCATGCCCGCGCACACAGCTTCAAATCATCGAGCCGTGCCCGCAGCCTGGATTCCAATGCGTGCCGAGCGGATTCGGCCAACGACGACACGTAGACACCCGCGGGGCCCTGGCCGCCGAGGAACGGCTGCCAAAAGTCGTCGAACGACTCGAACGCCATGTCGATGGTCAGCGGTTGCTCGTCGACATCGTGCAGCCCGTGCGTCCGCCACTGATCTGTGAGCGCCCCGCGCGTACACAGTGGCATGTGCCGTTCATCGCGCGGCGCCGCGGCCGGATCGAGCGCGACGGCCGCGTCCCAGAACGTCCGCAGCATCTGCATTCCCTCGCCGTAATCCCATACGGTCGCGGCGACGACACCGCCGGGACGGGTGACCCGGATCATCTGCTGCAGTGCGGCGGCCGGATCCGGTACGAAGTTGAGCACGAGCATCGCCAGCGTCCGATCGAAGGAGTCGTCGGCGAACGGCAGCGCCATCGCGTCGCCGACTTCGAAGTGGCCGTCGAGGCGCTCCTGCGCGTAGCGCACGTAGGCTGCCGCCGGTTCGATGCCCGTGACCTGTACAGATTCGATGGCCGCGGCCGCCGCCGAGAGCGCACCCGTGCCCGACCCCACGTCGAGCACACGGTCGTCCCCTGTGACGCCTGCGAACGTCACGAACAGCGGCGCCAGTCGACGGCTCCAGCGGCCCATGAACCGCTCGTAGCCATCGCTTTCGGAGAACATCCTGCGGTCAGGCTAGCCCCGCAGCCGTGATACCAAGGACTGATGGCGTTCGACTTTCGCGATCTTTCCGTTCCGATCCTTGTCGCCCCGATGGCCGGTGGTCCGTCGACGCCTGAACTCGCGGCCGCGGGGTCGACTGCAGGCGGGCTCGGCTTCGTCGCCGCGGGTTATCTGACTGCCGCCGTGTTCGCCGAGCGGCTGGCCGCAGCGCGCGGCCTCACCTCCGGCCCGATCGGCGCGAATCTGTTTGCGCCGCAGCCGAGTGCGGGCACCCCGGCCGACATCGAGCGCTACGCCAAAGCACTCGAGCCGGAGGCGAAACGCTACGGCGCCCAGCTCGGTGAGCCGCGGTTCGACGACGACCATTGGGCGGCCAAGATCGAGGTGCTGCTCGACCTGCGGCCGGACGTCGCATCGTTCACCTTCGGGGTGCCGAGCGCCGAGGAGTGCCGGCGGCTGCGTGAGGCGGGCATCGCGGTTGTCGGCACCGTGACAACGCTGCCCGAGGCGCAGACGGCGGTTGCCCGCGGTGTGGACGCTGTGGCGGTACAGGGGCCGTCGGCGGGCGGGCATCGCGGCACCTTCGACCCGTCCGCGCAGCCAGCCACCCAATCCCTCGACGAGCTGCTGGCTGAGGTCAAGGCTGCCGTCGATGTGCCGGTCGCGGCGGCCGGCGGGTTGATGACCGCGCACGACGTCGGCCGCGTCTTGGCGGCGGGAGCGGCCGCCGCCCAGCTCGGAACGGCGTTCCTGCTGTCGGACGAAGCGGGCAGTAGCCCTGTGCACCGAGCCGCGCTTCAGGATCCGCAGTTCACCGAAACCGTTGTGACGCGGGCATTTTCCGGCCGATACGCGCGCGGGCTGCGCAACCGGTTCGTCGACGAGCATGAGGCCGAAGCAACGTTCGGGTATCCGGAGATCCACTGGATGACCAGCCCGCTGCGCGCGGCGTCGGTGCGGGCAGGCGATCCGCAGGCCGTGAACATATGGGCGGGTACCGGCTTCCAGCACGTCAAGACCGGCACGGTGGCCGACATCATGGCAGAGCTCACCTAGCGAATTCAGCCGCCAGTCAGTTTTGGGCTGCGATCATGACAGCCAGGATGCGTCTACTGGTGGTCGAAGACGAGCAGCGCCTTGCCGCCGGGCTGCGGAAGGGGCTCGAGGCCGAAGGCTTCGCCGTCGATGTTGTGTACAACGGCACCGATGGCATCTGGATGGCGCGCGAAAACCCGTTCGACGCGATCATCCTCGACGTCATGCTGCCAGGGGCGAACGGTTATCAGGTGTGCCGCACGCTGCGCAGCGAAGGCAATTGGACGCCCATCCTGATGTTGACCGCCAAGGACGGCGTGTGGGACGAGGTCGAGGGCCTCGACACCGGTGCCGACGACTACCTGGCAAAGCCGTTTTCGTACGCGGTGCTGGTCGCGAGGCTGCGGGCGCTGCGCCGCCGCGGTGCGCGACCCCGGCCGACCGTGCTGGAGGCCGGCGATATCCGGCTGGATCCGGCGGCGCGGCGTGTGTGGCTTCGCGACGAGTCGATCGACCTGACCCGGCGAGAGTTCGCGATCCTGGAGTACTTCGTGCACCATCCCGACGAGGTGCTGGCGAAACGCGACATTCTCGACCACGTCTGGGATTTCGACTTCGACGGTGACCCGAACATCGTCGAGGTGTACGTGCGCAGACTGCGAATCAAACTGCCCCGTCCCGGCGACGGTACGTTGATCGAAACCGTTCGGGGCGCCGGGTACCGGCTGGTCGTCGCCCGTGATTAAACGCCTCGCCACGATCCGGGCGGGCACCACCGCCGTCGCGATCGTAATCGTCGCCATTGCACTTGTTGCTGGCGCCATGGCGCTTCTCACTGTGCTGCGCGGCACGCTGGTAGATGAGGTCAAGGATGCTGCGGGTGCACAGGCGCTCGAGGTGGCGCGCCAACTCGATTCCGGCCGGCCGCCGATCTTGGAGGTTGCCCCCAGCGACGAGCAGTTGATTCAGGTGCTCAGCCCGGATGGCTCCGTCGTCGCGTCAAGCCGCAATGTCGCCGGTGAAGCCGCAGTCGCGCGATTGCGCCCGGGCGAGTCCGAGCAGGTACTCACTCCGCTCGACAGCGAGGAGTTCATGGCGGTCGCGGAGGGCGCGCAAACCTCCGACGGGCCACGCACGGTGTTGGTGGCGAGGGCGTTGATCGGTGTCTTCGAGACCACCGCGGTGGTCACCAAGGTGATGTTGATCGGATTGCCGTTGCTGTTGGTTGTGGTGGCGGTCACGACCTGGGTGATGGTCGGCCGAGCCCTCGCCCCGGTCGACGCGATACGTCGCGAGGTGGACGAGATCTCGGCTGCACAGCTGTATCGCCGTGTGCCGCAGCCGGATGCCGACGATGAGATCGGCCGATTGGCCGCGACCATGAACCGCATGCTGGTGCGGCTCGAAGGCGCACGAAACAGCCAGCGCCGCTTCGTATCCGACGCGTCGCACGAGTTGCGCTCGCCCATCACCACCATCCGCCAGCACGCCGAGGTCGCGCTCGCGCACCCCGACCGGTTGACGGCTCAAGAGCTCGCCGATGTGGTGCTGGCCGAACAAACCCGGATGCAGAGCCTGGTCGAGGACCTGTTGCTGCTGGCGCGAGCCGACGAGCGCATGCCGCCGTCGCGTGCGCCCATCGACCTCGACGACCTGGCGTTCGAGGAAGGGCATCGGCTCCGCGCGACGACCTCCAAGCGGGTGGACACGTCGGGGGTGGGCGCGGCGCGGGTGCAAGGCGATGCCGACGCGCTGCACAGGGTGCTCCGCAACCTCGGCGAGAACGCCGCCCGGTACGCGTCGAGCCGGGTCGACATCGCTCTCGCCGATCTCGGCGACGACGTGGTGCTGACCGTCGACGACGACGGGCCGGGCATCCCCGAATCCGAACGGGAACGGGTGCTGCAGCGCTTCGTTCGCCTCGACGAAGCCCGCTCGCGCGACGACGGCGGCAGCGGCCTCGGCCTGTCGATCGTCGACGAGGTGGTCAGGGCTCACGGTGGCTCGATGTCGATCACGCAGTCCCCCCTCGGTGGCACCCGCATCGAGGTGACGCTGCCTGCCGATGAGGGCTGACCGCGTTCAGGTTGCTGTCAGGTGGTTCGCGGCAGCCTGTCGACCATGAACGTCAAGAGCATTGGAATCGTGACGGCCGTCGGCGCGGCGGCGGTCGCCATCGGGATCGGAATCGCGACGGCACAACCCGACGACGGCGAGGGCACGCCGATCACCGGAGAGGCGCTGACGAAGGCCAGCCAGGCCGCGTTGGCGTTCACCGGCGGCGGCACAGTCACAGGTACAGAGATCGGCGACGAGGAGAGCCTCTACGAGGTCGAGGTGACGCTGGCCGACGGCAGTCAGGTCGATGTCCAGCTCGACGACGCCTTCGCGGTGGTCGGTAGCAAGACCGACGGGCCCGGCGCCGACACCGAACCCGACGCTCCCGGCAATTAGCCATGTATGCCACCGGTCGCCGGCTCGTCACGTTAGCGATCTGCACGCCGATCGTCTCCGCACTCAGCGTCGCGTGCAGCGGCGGTCCGGCACCGGTGGCCGCGGACTGCATCAAGGTCGTCTCTGAATCCGGCGAGCGCACCGACGAGTGCCTG
>Ga0163161_10000975_pt1 | contig 21890 bp, 21 predicted proteins | sample S45metaG_FD_129847 | JGI IMG/M metagenome (GOLD analysis project Ga0163161, IMG submission 129847) | Switchgrass rhizosphere microbial communities from Kellogg Biological Station, Michigan, USA - S4-5 metaG | ecosystem: Host-associated > Plants > Roots > Rhizosphere > Soil | place: USA... | reverse complement strand
TGCAAATGGTGAAGAGCTCAAAATTTCCATCTTATAAAAAGTTTGGTTTCACCAAAAAGGAATACGATGCTGCTCAACCTCTGGTAGATGGCGGGGAAACCAAAGCATTAAAAAGACTTCAATATTACACCTTTACATCCGAACTTTTAACAGCCTATCGATGGACGAGAAACCATTCGCAAGGTTTGGATTACAGTTCGAAATTCTCACCTTACCTTGCTTTAGGCTGCATATCTCCAAGGGAAATTTTTGAGAAAGTTAAAGAATATGAAGACAGCGTAAAAAAAAATCAAAGTACTTGGTGGCTGGTTTTTGAGCTGGTTTGGCGAGACTTTTTCACTTTCAAAGGAATGAAATTCGGTGATAAGATTTTTAAGACACAAGGTTATAAAAATAAAAAAATTCCCTTTAAGAATAATAAGAGAAATTTTAAACGTTGGTGTGACGGGAAAACAGGGATTCCCTTTGTCGATGCTCACATGCGCCAGTTAAATGAAACAGGATACATGAGCAATCGTGGTCGTGTCAACTGTGCAAGCTACTTCGTTCACGATCTGAATATTGACTGGACTTGGGGAGCAGCATATTTTGAAAGTAAACTGATTGACTACGATGTGACTTCAAACTGGATGAATTGGCACATGCAGACTTTTGAGATCTATTACACCAATCCCATTCATCAGTCTAATAAATATAAAGGGCAGGACTTTATACGCGAATGGATTCCGGAATTAAAAAATACAAATGATATTGAAGTATTGATTCCGTGGGAATTTGATATTCCGGATTATCCTAAACCAATCGAAGTTTTCTCAAAATGGGAGAGAGCTATTAACCTCATTAAGAAACTGAAGGTTTAAGAATATTATTTAAATGATTTGCTATTTTTGAGGGAAATTTGAGCAAATTTGCATCATCATCTTCATTAAATTTTCTGAAGAAATTTTTTATTGATTTGTTCTTTTACAAACTCTTCATCATCTTTATTCAAAAATCCTAGAGGTGCATAGTCGGTATATTTCTTTTTAAAATCTTCAACAATTTTATAATACACATTATCCTTTTGAATGTATGGAGAATGATAACGTTTGATTTTTTCGAATTCTCTTTCGAGATCATTTAAAAATATTTTAAAATAACTTCGATCATTAATTTCCCTTTTCCACATCAAAAGCCAATTGATCTGACTTGCAATTGTGTTCGTATTTTCAGGATATCTAAGTTCCTGTTTTAGAAAGAAACGAGGATTTCCGTTCGAAAACTTACAAATGAGATCATAATCTTTACCCATTCTCTCGTTAAAATCTGAAAGATTTAGCTCAGCTATTTTTAAATTTTCTTCATTTTCATCTATTGTTTTCTGAGACACATCTTTTTCAATTGATATTATATTCAAGGCTAAATATTTTAAATGTTGACAAATATACTGAAGAAATCGCCATACACATTTTAAAGTTTAAGAGTCAGATAAACATCTTATAGCGGCGCATCCGCTGCGTGATCACCAGGTGAAAGAATCGTCACATATAGTTTCGTCTGGTAACAGCTAATTAGAAGTTTTACGAATTATTGGCAAGACAATTGAAGAACAAAAGACTGATCGTTATCCTCAAAAAGGATGATATAACAATAAATATATTGTCTGACTACTGTTAAATCGTGATATTAAAGAAATAAATGACTGATAAGAAATTAAAAATCCGCCAGCAGGCATTTGCACTGACTCTCTGTACCGTTGTATTCATGATCGTGTACAATGTAGCCACATGGTACGCTTCTTCTTCAGACCATTATTCATCATTCACTTTCGATATCGAAACATCTGTTCCCTTTGTGCCTTTGTCGATCATTCCGTACATGGCAAGCGGTTTTTTTTTCTGTCTTGTGTTTTTTTCATGCAAAAATAAATATCAATTGAAAATCCTGACATGGAGAATGTTATTTGTGATTATGATAGCAGGAATAATTTTCATCTCAACTCCTTTACGATTTTCATTTACAAAACCCGAAGTATCCAATGGTATTCTAAATTTACCTTTTTTATTCTTAAAGAAATTTGACTCACCATTCAACCAATCCCCGTCGCTGCATATTGTATTTGCCTTTATATTCTGGTCAGTTTTCAGAGAACTTAGAAAGTGGAGGATTGTCTTGATGATCAGTCTTATTTTGGTGGGAATTTCAACATTGACTACTTACCAGCATCATCTGATTGATATTTTAACAGGTGCCATTCTTGCGCACATCAGTTTTTTAATCATTCCTTATCGTGAAGATAATCTGAATTACAGACATCTTAAAACGGCAAATTATTATTTTTTATCGGGATGGATTCTTGTTTTTGCTGGTTTAATGATAGATCAGTTTATTGGTAAAGAAGGAATGTTACTTTTTTTACCTGCAGTAGCAACATTTATAATTGGTTATTTTTATCAAAATAACATCAAAATTTTATCTCCATTCGTTTTTACGGTACAACAGAATATTCGTCAATTCAAGAAAAATTAATAAAAAATATGTGAATTCGAATGTATTTTAGAACCATAAATCATCATTCACTTTCAAAGAGTTAAAAAAAACCGACAAAGAAGTGAAAAAAACTTCAAATGTCGGTTTTGTAATCAGTTGTTTTTGTTGTTATTATATTAAATAAGATCACATTATCGAATTTTTAAATGAGATCGCTGCAATAAGGTCTTGTTAGCTTAATTGCATTAATTTTTATCAATCAAAACGATATTATTTAAATCTTAAATTTAAAGAAATAATGTCCGACTGCATTCCAATCGACTTTGTATAATGACCATATCGAATTTCGATCATATTAAAACGCTCAATTCCAAACAAACCGCTCTTCGGACTGAAGCGGATTCCTGCTCCGTAAAAGTGGCTGTCAAATTTCGACAGGTCGTAATTGCTGGTGTAAAAATCATCAAAAGCTGTGTGCTGTTGATAAGGTGCAAAATATTTTGCCGAGGTCTGAGAATAATACCTGTAAAAAGGACTCACAGAAACAAAAGGTGAAATTTTCACGGGAGTTTCCAGACTGAATGTATTTGATTTTAAACCCCAATCGTCCGTATAATAGCGATAATACGCCTTTACGATGAATTTATCTCCCAGAAAATAATTGGCTCTTACTCCTAAAGGAATTTTAAAACGCTTATCCGGCAGCGCTTCCTGATGAACAGAATTATCCGTAAAATAAACTCTGTGAAAAGGCAAACTCAAATATCCCGTCTGCTGAATCCCATCTGCTAGAAATTCTATTTGAAAATTCTGATTGATGATTTGAGAATAGGATAGAGAAAGTGCAAACGTATTTCTGCCACTTGTACCTTCATTGCTTCCCGTCCGCAATTCTATCGGAGCAATCAGTTTTACCTGATCCAGATAAGCCTGAAGTTTTGCAGTAAATTCTCCCATCTTGCTGGGTGTTTTTTTGCAAAGCCAATGTTTGCACCGTAAGATTGGTAATCATATTCAGAAGAAAATGATACGCCTGCCATTAAAGTCGTTCCTTTTTCTTCATTCTCCCTGCTCCAGCTTAATGCAGGATAAATTCTGTTATCTGACCGAGATGCTGAAGAATTGGCTTTCAGGTCTATCATATCGGAAGAAGCAGAAGTGTAATGATCGATCCCGACACTGAAATCGAATTTGTTTTTTCTTAAATTTTTATCGTATTTCACCATCGTCACATCAATGGTATTAGAAATGTCTGTCAGCTTTTCAGAACCGATCCCTCCTGTAACTGCTGAATTATTTCCGTCTTGTTTATAGTAACTGGATACAAGATTGATCTCATCCAGACTTAGTTTTTTTGAAGGCTCGCTGTTGTTATTTTCCTGCGCTTTTGCATTGAAAATTCCGAAAAGAGCAATCATACTTACGATCAGTTTTTTCATTTTAATTACAATTAAGTTTTATGATTACTCTTCTTTTAATTACAGCCACAACCGCCACCAACCTTTCCGGCATTAGCGCCTGATGAACCTTCTCTATAAGACTGAAAGCTCAATTCGGTTTTTTCTATTGTTCTGTTTCCCAGAACCATTTCTGAGTCGTTTAATTTGTTTTTTTCGTATTCTTTTACGGTGGTACAGGATTGTACAGAAGCAATTGCTACTAAAAAGCAAATTGCTGTTGTTATTTTTATGAAATTTTTCATTTGAATTAAGTTTTTTTTAAAAAGAGCAAATGAAATCTTAGATTTCATTTTAAATTAATGTTTTGAGATGAATATATTTTGTTCTGATCATCGATAATGATGCATTCCAGATGATTGATCTGATTCACCATATTGAGGGCAGAATCAATTCCCATAATACTTACCGGAGTTGCCATTGCATCGGCAATTTCAGCGTTCGGACAAAAAATGGTAACACTTTTTACGCCCATAACCGGCATTCCGGTTTTTGGGTTGATTGTGTGAGAATATTTTTTACCGTTGATGACAACAAACTTTTCATAATTTCCTGAAGTTGCGATGGCCATATCTGTAATATTCATATATGAAAACGGCTGTTTTGCATTTTCCGGATCGGCAATTCCGATAGTCCAGGGTTTTCCGTCAGCCTGATTTCCCCAAGTTGTAAGGTCACCGGAAGCGTTTACAATTCCCGATATGACACCCCTTTTCTGGAGAAGTCTTTTTGCCATTTCCGCAGCGTACCCTTTACCGATTCCTCCGAACCCGATTCTCATTCCTTTTTCTTTCAGAAATACAGTCTGGTTTTCGTGATTCAGCAGGATATTCTTATAATTGACTAATTTTAAATGCTCTTTGATCAATTCAGGATCAGGAAGCTGTTTCATTTCCCGGTCGAAATTCCAGAAACTTTTATCAATTCCGCCATATGAAATGTCAAAAAATCCGTCTGTGATACTGCTGATTCTAAGACTTCTTTCGATCAGATCAAAAACCTCCCGATCAATTTGCACAGGCTGTATTCCTGCGTTATTGTTGATAAGATTAGTCTGGCTTTCTCCACTGTAGGTGGTGAGCAATTTTTCTATTCTGCTGATCTCCCCGATGGCAGCGTCAATATGATGTTGAGCTGTTTTTTCGCCATCAGAAACAACGGTAATTTCAAAAGCATTCCCCATTAATTTCTGAGGTCTTTTGAATTCTTTTAGCATAATCCCTTACTGTTTTTGAATTTGTTTGATTTCTCTGATTTCTTTGCTGAAAGCCACTGCATTTTCAGAGGGAAGACCTTCCCAGCTTTTCAGTATTTTTCCTTCAGAATTCAATAGAAGCGTATAAGGAAACAGCCCTTTTGAATTATACTGATCTGCGAGTGAGGCATTTTCTTTTTTCAGTTGGGGAGAAAGCTGATTCTTCTTGTTTCTGGGAAAATCTGCATTGATGTAGACAATCACATTTTCGGTTTCCAGTTTTTTGAAATCTTCTGTTTCGATAATATTCTTATGAAGCTTAATGCACGGAATACACCAATCCGAACCGGAAAAATTGAGCAGGATAAGTTCTTTATTTTCTGTTGCATGTTTTTTAGCGTTCTCAAAGCGGTTTTGAGCATGAACGCCAACAGCAAATACAGCCATCAACAGGGCTGAAAATATTGTTTTCATTATTTTAAAAATTAATGATGATAAAAAGGTTGAGGATATTGACTTACTTAGAAATCAATTAATTACTGTGTTATTGGTGAAATAGAAATTTCGGTGGTTCCCAAACCGGACCTATAAAACCCTTATAACGGATATCTTCATCTTTTGAGGGAATTTTATTGTAGGCAAGTGCACAGGTATTATAAATTGCCGGCTCAAAACGCAGCGTCTGACTCATTGTAAAAACCAATGAAAGAGGCGCAGAATGAATAATGAACGGCAATTTTTGATCTTTGCCATAATCTCTGTCTTTCACCGGATGATTGTAATGGGCTTTTATAAATGCCGTAACAGACATATCTGGATTCAACGCCTTGTGCTCACAAAAATGTTCTATCAAATCCGGAATTTTCAACAGCTGATACAATTCGGTTGTAGAAACCAAATATAAAGACAGCAATAATATCGAAATCACCTTTTTCACTAATCAAAATTATGAAATGTTTCGGTTAGAATGATTTTAAATTAGAGCTTATTCATAAGTCTGATTTTTTGTTTTAATTTCTTTCATCAGATCCTCAAGATAATCAGTTTGTATATCCTGTATTTCCAACAGTTTTTTATTTTGATTTACCAAAAGATGGTCTATTTTTTCACTTAATAATTTTATCTCCAATTCTGCTTTCAGATTAATTTTGTAGTCATGCTCTGCTCTTAATCTGTCTTTCTGTTCCTGCCTGTTTTGGCTCATCATAATAATGGGAGCCTGAATAGCCGCTAAACAGGAAAGAATAAGATTGAGCAAAATAAATGGAAAGGGATCAAATGATTCGGGCAAAAACCAGATATTAATTATCATCCAGATTACTATAAATAAGAAAAATATGATGATAAAACGCCAGCTACCACCAAATAAAGCAAATTTGTCTGCAACTTTTTCTCCAAAGGATAATTCTGATTCTATTTCGTCCTGTACATTTTCAGAGAGAATAGAATTATTTTTAATGGCATCAATTACATCTTGATCTATAATTTCCAATTCACCTTTTTCCTGTGATATTAACGAAGATAAATAAACACGTCTATATTTATTCAGCTCAATTAAAGAGATATAATCATCTCTGGAAAATCCCGGGAAATCTCTGCCTATCAAATTGAAAATCCCATTTCGGATGTCCTGGCCTTGTATTTCTTCACCCTGCCTTATTTCTTTTTTGCTGATATAACTGGTTTTCATATCTCATCCTTGCTATAATTTTTTACATACTTAAATTAATCTGCAAATAATGCATTTCTCTACAAACTGTAAATCAGAAACCTTTGATGTCATTACTACCAGTTTCTGCTTCTGTTGCAGTTGTTTTAGTTTTGTCCTCAAAACATTTTTTGCAACATGTTCCGTGTGCATCTTTTTTACAGTTATTAATGATTTCTTTTAAAGGGTAAACATTGTTTTCGGCGTCTAACTCTATTTCTTTAGAATTTGCTACTGGCTCCCCGTTACTGATCTGAACATCTTTCTCTAATTCTGGGTCGGTCTTCATAATATGATAATTTATTGATCAAAATTCCATAAACTTTAGAGCAAACGCCATGATATACATCACGCTAAAGCATGATCATGGTCAGGCAGGGAAATTCAATTTGTATATAAATAATTGCTTATTTTTAGATAACTTATTTATTTGATATGTCTTACAACCTACCAGAAAGTCTTAAAGGTCTGAACGAAGAAGAAATGAAAGCTTCCAGACAACGTTATGGATATAATCGGTTGGAAGCCGTCCGTAAAAACACCTGGCTTGATTTGCTTATTGGGATTTTAAAAGAACCGATGCTAATCTTACTGATCATTATTTCAATCATTTACGTGATTGTAGGAGACTACAGTGAGGCTGCTTTTATGTTTGTGGCAATTGTGGCGGTCACCGCTATTTCTTTTTACCAAGACAATCGAAGTAAAAAAGCTTTAGAAGAACTTGAAATGCTCAATGAACCTTTAAGTACGGTCATCAGAAACTCGAAGGCAATAGAAATTCCAACCCATGAAATTGTTGTAGGTGATTTATGCATTAGTGAGGAAGGAAAAAGTATAAATGCTGATGGAGTGATTGTACACAGTAATGATTTCTCCGTGAACGAATCGTCTCTTACCGGTGAAAGTTTTTCAGTTTTTAAAGACAGCAAATCTGAGGATAATCATGTTTATAGCGGTACGGTCACAGTTTCAGGTCTCGCTGTTTTTAAAGTTGAAAAAATAGGCTCAGAAACCCGTGTCGGAAAAATTGGACAATCAATATTGAATATAACAGAAGAAATTTCGCCATTGCAGATCCAGATCCGGAAGTTTGTAAAATGGATGGCAGTCATCGGTATCGTTATTTTTTTGATGGTTTGCATCTTCAGTTATATTAAAACAGGAGATCTTGTAACGAGCCTTCTTAGTGGATTAACATTGGCAATGTCTGTACTTCCCGAAGAGATTCCTGTGGCATTTACAACTTTTATGGCTTTGGGTGCATGGAAGCTTATGCGTCAGGGAATTATTATTAAGCGCAGCAGTATTGTGGAAACCCTGGGAAGCACTACGGTCATCTGTACCGATAAAACAGGTACCATTACTGAGAACTCCATGAAACTTCAACATTTATATAATTACCTTTCCGATAAGATTTATGAAGAAGAGGAATTTAAAAATGATGATTTAAGTGAACTGATTCATTATGCAATGTGGAGCAGTGAGCCAGTCCCTTTTGACCCGATGGAAATTACTCTACATAAAACATATGAGCAGACTCAACAGAATGATTTACGAAAAGAGTATCAAATGTTTCATGAATATCCGCTCGAAGGCAAACCTCCAATGATGACGCACCTTTTTGAAAACACCAATAAAGACAGAATTATTGCGGCAAAAGGTGCTCCCGACGCTATTCTTAATGTTGCTAAGCTTTCAGAGACTGAAAAAAATAAGATAAGAGCTATTGTGAAAACATCTGGACAGCAAGGTTATCGTGTATTGGGAGTTGCTAAGTCTCATTTTGAAGGAAACAGTTTTCCAAAAAGACAGCAGGATTTTGATTTTGAATTTTTAGGTCTGACTGTATTTTATGATCCTCCCAAAAAAGGAATAAAAGAGGTCTTTCAAAGTATTTATGATGCAGGAATTAAGGTGAAAGTTATTACAGGCGATAATGCAGATACAACGAATGCGATTGCACTTCAGGCAGGAATTAAAAATAATGCTCCAGCAATCAATGGTAGTGATATTATTGGACTTTCTGAAAAAGAATTGATGCAGATTTCAGAGGATACCGTTTTGTTTACCAGAATGTTTCCCGATGCGAAGCTTGAAGTAGTCAATGCCCTGAAAAAGAAAGGTGAAGTGGTTGCAATGCTTGGAGATGGTGTAAATGACGGTCCAGCGTTGAAAGCGGCCCATATTGGTGTTGCAATGGGAAATAAAGGAACCGAGATTGCCAAATCCGCTGCTGCGCTGGTGATTACAAATGATGATTTAGAAAAGCTTATTGTCGGGATTGCTGCAGGAAGAAGAATTTATACCAATATTAAAAAGGCGATCCAATATATTATCTCTATTCATATTCCAATAATACTGACGGTTTCTTTGCCCTTGTTTTTGGGATGGGTATTTCCGCACATATTTACCCCCGTTCATGTTATTTTCCTTGAATTGGTAATGGGACCAACCTGTTCTATTGTTTATGAAAATGAACCTATGGAAAAAAACACAATGAAACAGCCTCCAAGAGCGATGGGAGATACTTTTTTAAGTTTAAATGAACTTGGAATCAGTATTGTTCAGGGCGTGGTAATTACTTTAGGAGTTTTGTTTGCCTATCAGTTTACCGTTCAAAATGGAGGTGGTGAAGACAAGACAAGAGCAATGGTATTCAGTACTTTGATCTTTGCCAACATATTACTGAGTTTTGTCAACCGATCATTCTTCTACAGTGTGGTAGAAAGTTTCAAAAACCGCAATCCTTTACTGATCGGCATTTCTGTTTTAATACTGATGATGCTTTCAGTTATTTTATATGTAAAGCCGATTTCTCTATTCTTTAAAGTTACAGCGCTCAATATAAACGAATTGGGGATGACCTTAGTCATCGCAGCAGTTTCTGTTTTATGGTTTGAGATTTATAAATATGTAAAAAGAATAGGAAAAGTAGAAGGATCTTGACGATTATTATTTTTTAAGAATACTATTTTTTGAAATTTATAGGAATAAATTTACAACTACAAACAGACAATAATATTAAGATAATGATAGGACATCAACATCCCGGAGAATAAAGCTATATCGCCACAATGGCAATACTATTCTTTCACGATGTTATGTTTATAATATTCCAGTGCGCTGTCTTACTGAACTATATAAAAAAAATGTAGCTGATTGATAAAAACAGGCGGTCTGTAATGTTTAGAAATGAGGAGCAGAACCATTATTTACAAGTCATACTCATAATCCACTGTTAACTCATTTTTCACATCCTGTATACCGGGAGTTTTCCAGACAATACGACCAGCTTCTTCCCTTTGATGCCAAGTGTGTACGTTTCCGGTTAATGTGACTGTTGCTCCGGATACTGATACTTTGATTTCGCTGCTATCGATTGAGCTTCTGTCAAGCGCCTTTTCAATATCACTTTTTTCAACAGTGCCCCGGAATTCGGGATTAATTATAATATTGTTGTAAATTCCTTTGACATCAGGAAGATACTTAACGGCATTTTCTGTAATTTCCCTCAAGTACTCCCAAGTTACTTCACCATCCAGATCTATCCAGCCGTCTTCTACTTTTACTCTTATTTTTTCCTGAGGAATAAATGAATTTGCATCAAATGCAGCTATAATTTCACCAGCAATTTCAACATCAGTTTTTATTCGTGGATCTGGCAATTTCACTTCAATATCTTCTACCAGAATTTTTACTCCAGACACATTTTTTGTGGCATGCTCTGCCTGTAATTTCTTTGCATAGCTGTCTACAGTTCCTGTAAGGGTTACGATGCCGTTTTTTACAATAACTCCGATTTCTGCCGAATCTAGCAAGGGTTCCCATTTAATGGCGTCCTGAACATCTTTTTGTAATTCTGCATTTGTTTTCATTTTGTAATAAATTTATATTTCAAAGGTCAGGAAACCTTATTGAAGATAAGATGATCAACATCACGATGAAGTGTGATGCTGATCAGATTAAATATTTGGCATTGTATGGTTTATTGTTGAAATTTGAATAAGAGAATTAATTATTTTTGAGCTATCCGTTGTTACTGAAATTTGTATGTGTCCAACGGATTTGTGGGTTATCAGACCTATCGGAATTCTATAGTATTTTAAAAAATTAAGTAATGAAAAAATCTGTATTAACAATCACACTGAACCCGTCGGTAGACAAGAGCAGCAGTGTTTCAAATATAATTCCAGAAAAAAAATTACGCTGTAATTCTCCTAAGTATGAAGCTGGAGGTGGCGGAATTAATGTGTCTCGAGCCCTGAAAAGATTAGGAGTGAATTCAGATGCCTTTTTTACCTCAGGAGGCAGAACCGGCAAGTTACTGGAAGGTTTGCTTCAAGGCGAGCAGGTGAATATAAGAACATTCAATGTTACAGCAGAAACCAGGGAAAATTTCACTGTCCTGGATACTTCTAATAACAAGCAATACAGGTTTGGATTCCCTGGAGAATTGTTGACAAAAGAAGAGCAAAACGAAATTCTGCATAGTGTTGAGGTGGTGAATCCGTTTCATGATTTTGTAGTAATTAGCGGCAGTTTACCGGCAGAAACTGATTCAAATTTTATAAAAAAGCTTATTAAGATGTGTAAGTCAAAAGGGAGTAAGGTAATTATTGATACATCAGGGGAAGCTCTGAAAACAGCGGTAGAAGAGGGGGTGTTTTTATTAAAACCGAATATTGGGGAACTTGCCTTTTTAGTGGGAAAAGATAAGCTGGAAGAAACTGATGTAGATCAGGCTGCCCATCTGATCATTTCGCAGGGTAAAGCCGAGATTGTGGTTGTTTCATTGGGTTCTCAGGGAGCTGTTTTATTTTCAGCAATCGAAAAAATTATGATTGAGGCACCTCATGTAGAAGTGAAAAGCACTGTTGGTGCCGGAGACAGCATGGTTGCAGGAATGGTTTCTGTTTTGGTAAAAGGAGGAGGTTATAAAGAAGTCCTTTCTATGGGAATTGCGTGTGGATCTGCCACTACAATGACCGAAGGAACAGGACTTTTTACAACGGAAAATGTAAAACATTTATTTGATGAAATTCGGAAATAACTCTGAGTCAAGAATGATATATTAAAGTGGGTCCCAATTTTTGTCTGCTCATATATTCTGGTAGATACTGACCGAGAGAGCGTATTCTTTCATAAATTTTTTTAATGACAGCGTTGTTGTAGTTTATTCATGATTATGCTTCATATTAGTTCATTCCATAGGTCACCAAACTATATGAGAAATAGTATGATACGCATTACTATGAAAATGATGCTTGTCAGATCATCAATTCAGCCATTTCGATGGCTACAACCCTATTAATTTCCTAAAATATGTATTTGGGAGCTTTGATAAAAGATAGATCAAAGCTTAGCTGTATCATTATTTTTAGTGATGCCCGTCATTATTTGACAATAAGGTAATTTGGAAATTTGTGGTATAAATTTCAGATTATGAAAGCTCTTTTAAACCTCGCAATTATTCTTTGCTTTGCGATCATCACACAAGCTCAGGATTTGAAAATGACTAATGAAATTGCTTTTTCACTTAAAGACAATGTTACGCTCTCCAAGCTGCATTACCCCAAATCGGTTATGAGGTTTTATGCCAGAAATAATTCTGAATTTGCATGGATCACTGCACAAAGATCAGATCAGTCTGAAGTCGCAATGTTACTCATGGAATATTCCTACAGATTCGGACTGTCTTTATCTGATTATCACTGGGATGCTATTTCTCTTCAGCAGTTACGAAAATTGCGAGATACTCCTGTAGAAATAAATCAAAAAGAGAAAGCTGTGTTCGATATTCTGATGACCGATGCTCTTATCACTTTCATCAATAATCTGCATTTGGGAAAATACAACCCTTTGTATGATTCATCCTATATCGATTCCAATGAAATTAATGGATTTCGGTCGGAGGATATTCTAATGAATGCAACGAAGCAGAAAGACTTTCTTAAGACAATCCTTGATGTTCAGCCTAAAATAAAAGCTTATGTGGACTTCCAGAACTATCTGAATACTCTTTATGCGGAAAATGACTGTATAGCACCCCAAACGGAAATACAGAAAATCATCATTAATATGGAACGTCTCAGATGGAGTAATAACCAAAGTATCCCGTATATTTTAATCAATATTCCTTCTTACGCATTAGAATTTCATCAAAAAGAAATTGTATCTGATTTTAAGTAATTATAGGAAAACCGACCACCAAAACTCCGGTTCTGGAAAGCAAAATTAATTATTTTACAACAGCACCGGACTGGAAAGTTCCCCAAAGTATTTTCATAAAAGAAATGCTGCCAAAAATTTTAAAAAACAATCGTTATTTAACAGATCATCATTATTCAGTTTACGATAAACATGGTAATGAAGTCGAAATTAGTTCATCAAAATTAAAAGAGATCCGTCAAAGTCCTTATCAATATAGTGTCAGACAATCATCTGGTTGTGATAATGCTTTAGGAGCAGTGGTTTTCAGATTTGAAAACTCTTACGGAATATATCTACATGATACATCTCAGAAACAATTGTTTAATAAAGAGAAGAGAGCTTTAAGTCATGGCTGTATTCGTGTTGAGAACGCTGAAGAACTCGCATCTCTGATATTAAAAAACGATGGTTCTGCAAACAAGATTCCTGTTTTGGAAAATGCAATGGAAGAGTATAAAAGAAAAGATTTTGTTCTGAAACAACCTGTTCCCATCATTATAACCTATCTGACCTGTCTTATAATAGATGGAAAGCCGGTATTATATGAAGATGTTTATCATTTAGATGACTCACTAGAAAATAAATTTAACCAAAATAAATAATCAGATTATGAGAACAATATTAGTCCCTACAGATTACTCAAAGCCAGCCCGTAATGCTGCTTTTTATGCTCTGCATTTGGCCAACGCCCTGAAATCAAATATTGATTTGTGTCATGCTTTTGGGTTGCCGATTGAAAGTCCAATGCTTGGGCAGACTGCGTGGTCTGTTTATGAATATCCTGCTTTACAGGAAGAAAATACAAAAGAACTTAAAAAGTTGGCAAAGGCGCTGGAAGACAGGGGAAAAGTTATTTGGGGAGATGAAGCTTTTCCTTATCATCCTTCAATATATTATAGATGTGAGGGAGGTAATGCAGTTTCTGTGATCAACAATATGGCAGCCGATAAAAACCCGCTCCTTATCGTAATGGGCATGCAGGGAGCAGGGCTGCTTACCCGTTTTATTTTCGGAAGCAACAGCATACAGATGATCGAAAACACAAAGTATCCGCTTCTCTTAATTCCGTCAGGCTGTAAATTTAAAGGTCTGAAAAAAATCGCTTTCGCTACAGATCTGAATAAAAAAGATATAAAAACAGCTCAATTATTAATTCAATTTGCCAAATACTTTGATGCTGAACTTTTGATTAGCCATATTATTCAGAGCAATACTGATGTCATCCAGGATGTTGATTATGAGCATAAAAAAGAAATGTTTCTTAAGAATCTGAGTGGTAAAATTTGCTACAACTGCATATACAGTGAAAATATAGATTACGGTTTGGAAATATTAAAAAATAAAGACATCGATATGCTGGTGATGGGACATCATGATAAAAGCTTTTTTAAAAGACTATTTCTTGGAAGTCATGCTGCAAGACAGGCATCTGAATTAGAGATTCCATTATTAACCATTCCTGAAAATGGCGATATTCATTTTTAATAGCTGATATTAATTATTAGAAAATGGTTGTCTAAACTACAGATCATGTTGAATATGCGAACATTTTTTGTAGTTCATGTATATTTTATGCTAAAATTGATAACTTTATATATCGTATAAAATGATAACCATGGAAAGTGCCAAACTGTTGCAAGCCATCATTGAAACGGCTATTGATGGTATTATAACCATTGATGACAGAGGGAGAATAGAAAGCCTTAATCCGTCTGCACTGAAAATATTCGGCTACAGAGAAGAAGAATTAGTCGGAAAAAATATTTCAGTATTAATGCCGGAACCAGACAGAAGCAGGCATGATGGTTATTTAATCACCTATCACACTACCCGCCAAAAAAAAATCATTGGAAAAGGAAGAGAAGTAAAAGGTTTACGGAAAGATGGCACACAGTTTCCTTTCCGGCTTGCTGTAAGTGAGGTTCAGTATAAGGAACGCATTATTTACACTGGATTTATCCATGACTTATCCAAAGAAAAGGAAGCGGAAGAGTTTCTTAAAAATTACACCATAGAGCTTGAAAAATTAGTCGAAAACCGTACAAAATCACTCAAAAAAATGCTTCATGAATTGGAGGTGGCAAAAGAAGAAGCGAATGCATCTCTGGAAAAAGAAAAGGAACTTAACCGCATGAAAAGCCGTTTCGTATCAATGGCATCCCATGAATTTCGTACTCCTTTAAGCTCTATGCAGTTGTCTGTCATATTGATAGAAAAATACCTTCAGGTTTCAGACAGTGAACAGATCGTAAAACATCTTCATAAAATAAAAAACGCTATTGGGGGACTAAACAGTATTCTCAATGATTTTCTTTCTTTGGAAAAACTGGAAGCGGGAATTGTACAGCCTAATTATTGCCTGTTTGATGTCATCAAGTTTTCCGAAGAATTGACGGAAGAAATGCAGCTTATCACCAAAGAAGACCAAATCATAATTTACCAGCACACAGGATCAGAAAGTGAAATAAATCTCGATCAAAGCTTATTAAAGAATTGTCTGATGAACCTGATGAGTAATGCTATAAAATATTCCGGAGAGCATACACTGATTGAATTTTCCACGGAAATAAAAGAAAATCAATATCTGTTTTCAGTAAAGGATAACGGAATAGGAATACCTGAAGAAGATCATTCGGCTCTTTTTCAGCCCTTTTTCCGGGCTCATAATACAGGTAATATTCCAGGAACGGGTCTAGGTCTCAATACCGTTCAGCGGTATGTCAATCTTATGGATGGAAGAATAGATTTTGAAAGTACATTCGGTAAAGGAACTGAGTTTATTTTAACATTTCCTAAAAATTTATAATTATTCCAATTGAGTTGAGATGAAAAAGACACAGATACTGATCATAGAGGATAATGAGGACATTCGTGAAAATACTTCTGAGATTCTTGAGCTTGCCAGCTATGAAGTACATCAGGCTGCCAACGGTAAACAAGGCGTAGATCTGGCCATAAAACATATTCCGGATATCATATTGTGTGATATAATGATGCCGGAGCTTGACGGTTATGGTGTACTGCACCTTTTGAGTAGAAGAGAGGATACTGCGCTCATTCCTTTTATTTTCATCACGGCAAAAGCGGATAGAATAGAAATAAGAAAAGGTATAGAAATGGGGGCAGATGATTATCTTACAAAGCCTTATGATGATATAGAACTGCTGAGTGCCATTGAAAGCCGTCTGAAAAAAAGGGAACGCCAGAGAAGTATTTACAGTTCTAATCTTACTCAGATTACCAATTTATTTCAGACATCACACGGACTTGATGAGTTGCAAAAAGCATTTAATGAAAGGAAAATTAAGTCTTTTAAAAAAAAGCAGGTGATATATTATGAAGGAGATGCAGCAAGTACGGTATATTTAATGATATCCGGTTCTGTAAAAACAACAAAAATGACAGAAGATGGAAAGGAATTGATGACGGGAGTATATGGTGCTGAAGATTATTTTGGAATTACTTCATTGTTCGCAGGAAAAGAATATAAGGAAACTGCTGAAGTTCTGGAAGATGCTACCCTGTGCTCAGTTCCGAGAGAAGTTATTGATCAATTGTTTTCCAAATATCCTGATGTAGCAGAAAAATTTATTAAAATTCTTGCCGGAAATGTTATTAGTCATGAGGAGCAGTTATTGCAGCTGGCCTATTTTTCAGTAAGAAAAAGAATGGCAGAGGTACTGCTTAAACTGCATGGTAAATATAGGGTGACCGAAAATTTTGAGATTTCCAGAGAAAACCTTGCTTCAATGGCAGGAATGGCTATTGAAACAGTAAGCAGAATTCTCAGTGATTTTAAAGAAGAAAATTTAATAGATAGAAATGCGAGAAGGATAACGATACTTGATGTTACCCGTCTTCAAAAATTAAAAAACTAATATCTGTCACGTTTTATAATGATTGTATACATTGAATAGTTCTATTGGGTTCAATACATTTGATTTTTCAAAAGACATTATGAAAGTGATAGTTTATTATATAAATCAGGAAGAAAAACAGTTTCTTGCGTTGGCTAATCGTAAAATACACAAGATTACCATCATAACGGATCCATTGAATGAAAGTACAGTTCATTTTGCAGAGGCAAAAGATGCTGTTATTATTATGAGTCAGGCAAATCAACTTTCACATCGTTTTATCCTGAAGCTTATTTCATTGGGAATACAATACCTCATTTTAAGATCTGCGGAAGAGTTTTTCATTAATTTATCCATTATTAAAAATTCTGGAATACGATACCATATTATTAAATGTTCTGAGTCCAGAATGGCTGCTTCTCTTATCATTAAAACCTTGGATGGCTGGGCAAAAAGTGACCACGATCATATGAAAGCCTAATTAAAATCATGGTCTGAATTCTAATCTCGTAATACCTTTGGAGTATCAAACTAAAATAATATTTATTATGAAAACTTTAGAAAAAACCAATCAATCTCCACTGGTTAGTGTGATAGAAGATTTCTGGAAAACTGATGGATTTTTAGATGAATCCATGAAAATGGAACCAACCATTAATATCATTGACAGAAATGGAGTTTATAAGCTTAAAGTATCAGCTCCGGGATTTAAGAGAAAGGATTTTAAAGTAGCTGTGGAAAATGGATCACTGATTATCAGTGCTGAAAAGAGTGTAGAGAAAAAAGAAGAAAAGGAAAATTTTGTAAGAAAAGAGTTTTCCGCTACCTCCTTTTCCCGCAGTTTCCATTTACCGGAAAACATCACTTTGGGTCATATAAAAGCCAATTATAAAAACGGGTTGTTAAATATTACCATCAGTAAAACTAATCTGGATAAGAGAGAAGTAAAAGAGATTAAAATACGTTGATTTTTCATCATTAACTCATAAAATCTGTTATTCATTTGAAAATGTATTCCCATATCTTTTGATCAGGATCATTTTCAAATGAGCAACAGGTTTATAAAAATAAAGAGATGGATACTATGATTATAAAATCCCTTGGAGGAGCGGGAACCGTCACTGGATCCAAACATTTACTAAAAACTTCCGAGCTTACCTTATTAATCGATTGCGGACTGTTTCAAGGGCTTAAAGCACTGCGTGAACAAAACCGGGAATCTTTAAGTATCGATTTAGCAGAACTCGATGTTGTCATTCTAACCCATGCCCATCTGGATCATTGCGGATATATCCCCCTTCTTGTAAAAAACGGGTTTAAAGGTAAAATTTATATGACAGAACCCACGAGGGAACTTACAAAATTAATCTTGCTTGACAGTGCAAAATTACAGGAAGAGGATGCGGAAAAAGCAAACTATCATCATTATACCAGACATAATCCAGCAAAACCCCTTTATACGATAAATGATGCTGAAAAATCTTTTAAACAATTTTTTACTGTTGAGGAAAATACCGACATACAATTAAGTAATCACATGCAGTGCAGATTTAAGTCCTGCGGTCATATCCTTGGAGCTTGTTCAGTAGAAATTGTATGCTTTGATAAAACGATTATTTTTTCAGGAGATATAGGGCGTAGCCACAGTGCTATTCTTCCACCACCTGATTTTTTCACTAAAGCTGATTTTTTGGTGATGGAATCAACGTACGGAGACAGGCTTCATGACAATACCAATGTGTATGACAGTTTGGCACATTGGATCAATCATACTGTTAAAAACCATGGCAATATAATTATTCCAAGTTTTGCTGTGGGCAGAGCACAGGAGCTTATTTATATTCTTTATCGACTCAAGGAACAAAACAGAATACCTCATAACCTTCCCATAATAATGGATAGCCCGATGGCAGCTTCTGCCACTGATATTATGGTTGAATTTGCTGAAGATACTACTGTAGATCAGGATAAATGGCTGGAAATCATTGAGCATGTCAATATTAATAGAGAATATGCAAATACTGCAGAAATCGTTCAGGATAAGCAAAGTAAAATAATTATTGCAGGAAGCGGTATGCTGACAGGAGGACGTGTCCTTGAATATTTGAAGCATGATGTCGGAAACAGCAGGAATGCAGTATTGATTGTCGGATTTCAGGCAGAAGGTACTCGCGGAAGAGCATTGCTAAATGAATCTCACGAGCTGAAAATTCACGGAAAATATTATCCGGTGAAAGCAAAAATAGTAGAATTAACAGGGTTATCCGCCCATGCTGATCAATCTGAACTGATAGAGTGGATAAGAAAATTTAAGAATCCTCCTCGACAAATCATGCTGGTACATGGTGAACCTTCCGCATTGGAGGCATTACGCGTTAAAATTCAGACAGATTTGAAAATTGAGACTAAAATTTTGATCAAAGATATAGAAGTGGTCTGTTGAGATACAGATGATATCGTTTGATTAATTTTAAAAAACCGCAGGTAGTAGAGAAGACTAGAGAGGAGTACTTTCTTCGATGTTTCTTCATATGAACAGTTTGTAATCAGAAACTTACTAAAATGTCTAACATGTCTCCATAGAATCGAAGAGAGAAAGGCTTTGTTCAGATACTGAACCCAAAAAAAATTTAAAAATCCGGTTGTTTTCAGCTTAAAATAATTTGAATTTTACAAATTTTTAATTTTCATCGTGTGATGCATCGACAGGTTTTGATTGCGGAGATCCTTTTTCCCTCAACCAGATTGACAGCAAAACAATGGATGCAACGGCAAGAAACTCACTTTGCCAATTCTGAAAAGATTCAAACCAGAACTGAGAATTTAGAAAATATTCATTCCATTTCAAAGTTTGCAGATGTTTCTCGATCTGCTCTTCATTATAATTATTAAAACTTCCTATAAAGTGAAATATAAAGCTCAGTAAAAATAGGATTAAAAACGAGATAGAAAGTGAATGTTTGTAAATAGAAAGGATAATTCCTCCTTTTCTAACCGGCCAAGGCGCATTTTTATGGGCGATGGGTTCTTGATCCACATCTTCTTCTTCAATGAGCGATTTTGATTCTGCAGAACCTTTTTGTCTTAATGATATAGTCAAAAGTACATACATGCCCATCTGCAGAAATTCACTTTCCCAATTTTCGAAAGTTGCCTGCATAAAATGCGGACTGCAAAAATATTGATATAGTGATAATGGTGGCATTTTAACCTCAGCCAATTCACTGTTTTTAACATTCCATCCAGTAAGAAATTGAAAACAGAGAAATACAACAAATAAGCTTAATACGACAATACTTAACCCATTTCTGTAGAAAAAATTATTTTTTTTTCTTGATTTTAAACTTTTCATAATGTGTATACCAGCATAATTGTTACGAAATTAAAATTGAAGAGCCGTGTTTCATAATCTGTGAAATATTGCGGATCTTATTTTTATAGTAATAAAGATAATCATTAATTTGAATGATCCTGCAGGTAGAAACTTATTTATACTTATTTCTAAGATTTTCTTAAAATTTTTAAATGTCTGCTTTGAAAAAAATACAAAGCATTTAAGATAATCATGAAAATTTCTTTCACACTAAATATTAAGATAGCAGTTTTGTGAAAGTTTACTTTGAAATTTCCAGATACCGGGTATGAAATTAGCTTTAAAGATGTAAAAACCGGACATAAGAACTTGCATGCTTATTCAATGTCTCGTATAAGTGATATATAAATAGTTTAAAGATATTTGGTGATAGTGATGAAAAATGCAGAAGGTTTTTGTGAACATGTATTACCACTATTTGCACCTGCACTTATCACTGCCATCTTTATCTCATCGGAAAAAGAATTCGTAAATTGCCATTTGATCTTAATAAGATTTAATGGCATTATATTTAAATTGTAATATTTCATCAGCTTAAACCCAATCACGTATGAAAGAAATAAAGGACATCATAAAAAATTATAGTCAGGCTGTAAAACAAGGAAAGAAAACGGCTTTGGCGACGGTGGTTAAAGTGGAAGGATCATCCTACAGACAACCGGGAGCAAGAATGCTGGTCACTGAAGACGGAATTTTAACTGGAGCCATCAGTGGAGGATGTCTGGAAGGTGATGCATTGAGAAAAGCTTTACTTGCCATCAACCAAAAACAAAACAAGCTTATTACTTACGATACAAGTGATGATAATGTTCTGGATTTTAGTGTACAGTTAGGTTGCAATGGGATTGTTCATATTTTATTTGAATATATTGATGCAGATAATTCAAATAATCCGTTGGAAATTTTAAAGAAAGTGGACGAAAATCGAAATGATTCAGTGATTGCGACTGTGTTTTCTTTGGAAAGAAATGCTAAGCAAATAGGTACTGTAAACGTTTATCAGGAAAATATTTTTTTTGTGGATGACAAGTATTCGCTTGAAAAAGAGATCATGAATGTTTTACTAAACAAATCTACACAGATTCAAAATATTCACATTGAAAACTCTGAACAAACCGCATTGCTACAATATATTGCTCCTCCTGTTTCACTTATTATCGCTGGTGCAGGAAACGATGCGCAGCCTGTAGTAAAAATGGCTGATTTGCTGGGTTGGGAAGTGACTGTAGGAGAAGGAAGAGTTACCCATGCAACAAAAAAGCGGTTTCCTGAAGCAAAAAATATTATAGTTGGAAAAGCTCAAGATCTTATTCAAAATGTAAATATTGACGACAGAACTTATTTTATTTTGATGACTCACAATTACCAATATGATCTGGAAGTTTTAAAGCTGGTTCTAAAAACGAGTTGTCCTTATATCGGAATTTTAGGACCAAAAACTAAACTTCAACGAATGTTTGACGATTTGAATGAAGAAGGAATTATTCTTACCGAAGAAGATTATCAACGAATATATGGTCCGATTGGTCTGGATATTGGTGCAGAAACGTCGGAAGAAATTGCTTTGTCTGTAATTTCTGAGATTAAAGCGGTGATAGAGCAGAGAAAAGGATCTTCT
>Ga0163161_10000974_pt1 | contig 21894 bp, 22 predicted proteins | sample S45metaG_FD_129847 | JGI IMG/M metagenome (GOLD analysis project Ga0163161, IMG submission 129847) | Switchgrass rhizosphere microbial communities from Kellogg Biological Station, Michigan, USA - S4-5 metaG | ecosystem: Host-associated > Plants > Roots > Rhizosphere > Soil | place: USA... | reverse complement strand
GTCGGCGGTGATGAATTTGCTGGTGAACTGGGCGTCCTGTTCGCGCTGTACCAGCGGAATGGCATTGCCGGTTTTCAGGCGTGCCTGCACGAAGGTGAAGCCGCCCAGCCAGGCCATATCGATTCGGTCGGTGGCCAGCGCCTCGACCACGGCCGGATAGTCGCTCACGGGAACGAACTCGACCTTCATGCCCAATTGCTGTTCCAGGTAGGCACCCAGCGGCTTGAACTTGCGCAGCAGTTCGGTCGGGGCTTCATCAGGAATGGCGCTGACTTTCAGGGTGTCGGCGGCCTGCGCCAACAGGCTGCAAAAAGACAGCGTCACGCCGACAGCCAATGCCAGGGTACGGTTGAGCATGAAAATTCTCCGGTGCATTAAGGCAAAATGTCGATACGCCGAGCGCAAGCTGGTTGCCGCATGGCGCATTGTGAGGGTAGACGAAATGGAGCGAAATTGACCGCTTTTGGCCTGGCATCATCATGTTTCATGACCGCCCGTAACCCGGCACGAGGGTTCGCTCACGCTTAGCTATTCTTTAAGACACTACAAGTGTTGCACGTTGAACAGAGGATTGAGTGATGAGGATGTTACTGATGGTCGAGTGCCCTAACGAACCCTTCAACTCCCTTGTCAAAACCGGGAAGGTGGGCGAGGTCATTGAACGCATCCTGACCAGCATCAAACCGGAGGCGGCGTACTTTACCGAGCAAGATGGCAAGCGTGGTGGGATTTTTGTGGTCGACGTACAAGACCCCTCCGACATCCCCGCTTTTGCGGAACCCTTTTTTCTCAACTTCAACGCCACCTGCAAATTCCGTATTGTGATGAGCGCTCAGGATCTGCAAAAGTCTGGTCTGGAGACGCTCGGGCAAACGTGGGCGTGCTGAGAGGCCATTTGGGGTCGCTGCTGGCGACCCCGATGAGTCCCGCCATTACAGGGTTTCAACACTGGCCTGTTTTCAGACAAACCAAGACACACAAACCCCTTTTTCTCTCCGGGTCGCAGAAGCCCAAACGAACCTCTGCTCCCGTACGATCGGCTATCGCCTTGACGATTGATAACCCCAACCCGGAGCCTGCTTCATTGGTCCCAAGGCTGCGATAAAACGGATCGAACACCCGCGTGTGTTCCTCTGAAGGGATTCCTGGGCCTGAGTCTTTGATCTGCAGGATTGCAGTCTCTTGCACCCGCTCAACCGCAAGGTCAATCCGTCCGCCAGGCGGTGTATAACGGATCGCGTTATCCACCAGATTCCTGATCAGGATTAACAGGTCCATCTCGTTGATGAGGACATGCACGTCCTCGATACTCTCAACACCAATATCGATGTGTTTGCGTTCTGCCAGCGGTAATAAATCCTCCAATACACGTCGATAGATGTCATGGACTGAAACAGCTGTCTGTGGTCGATTGGAGCTCGATTGTGCGGCAGCCAGGGTCAGCAGTTGATCGATCAGATTTCTACCGCGCTCTATCCCCTGCGACAACGGCAACAGACGTTCACGGGCCAGCGCCGGCATCTCAGTGGCGGCCAGTCGCTCAGCTTGCAGGGAAAGGGCCGTCATGGGTGAACGCAGTTCGTGGGCAGCGTCAGCGACGAAACGACGCTGGTTTTCCATGGACTGCGCAACACGCGCGAGCAAGCGATTGATCGCCACGACGAAAGGCCGAATCTCGGTCGGCAAATGGTGCTCGTCGATAGGGTGCAGTGCCTGTTCATCGCGTCGATCGATGTCAGCCGAAAGGGCGGCAATCGGACGGAACAGTTTGCGCACCAGGTCGCTCACCACCAGCAATAGCACCGGAAACAGAATGAGAAACGACAGCAAACTTCGCCAGGCGCTCTCGCGGGCTTCTTTGTCACGGACGCCGGTTTCTTGGGCGACGACGATGCGTTCACCGCGGGCTGTGGTTCTGACCAGCACACGAAAGTCTTCGCCGGTGACCTTCAAGGTTGAGAGGCCATCGGCAAGCGTGGTGGGGAAGGGCAGTGGTATCAGGGCGTCATCGTTGCCGATTGCTTTACTGCCATCGGCCAGGTATTGCACGATGACCCTGGATTCTTCATTGTCGCCATCGACTTCCCGGGAGGCGGGATAGCGTAGGGACATCTGCTGTCGATCAAACAGGACGGCCACCTGACGCAAGGTATCGTCCTGCATTTCGTGGGCCTCGTCGAGCGCTGAGACAAACGCAAAAATCCCGGCCAGCACCGCAACGATCAGGATGGCCAGCGATAGCGTCACGGACAGGCGTAGTTGTACCGAGTCCCTCAAACGCTTTTTGAAACCATCCATCCCATACCCCTGACGTTCTTGATGATATGGCCACCCAGCTTGCGTCGCAGGGAGTGAATCAAAAATTCCACCGCGTTGCTTTCCACTTCATTGCCCCAACCATAGATGCGGTCTTCGAGTTCACTGCGCGAGAGAATTGCGCCTGGCCGAATCATCAATGCCTGCAGCAGGGCGAACTCACGACTGGACAATTGGATGTCGCGATTTTCCAGGGTGGTGGCTTGTTTGGAGATCAAGTCCAGCGACACCACGCCATTGTCCAGCACGGACAGGGCAGTGCCCCCTTTACGACGAAGCACGGCTCGGATACGGGCCAGCAGCTCCGCCATATCGAACGGTTTGAGCAGGTAATCGTCAGCGCCGCCGTCAAGGCCGCGCAGGCGATCACCCAGGTCGTCCCGTGCGGTGATGATCAGCAGTGGCACCGGGTTGTCGCGCCCGCGAATGCTGTCGAGGACATCCAGTCCATCCATCCCGGGCAACCCAAGATCCAGGAGCACCAGGTCATAGTGTTGGGTGTCCAGCGTTGCAAGAGCGGTGAAACCGTTTTTCACCCAGTCAGTGGCATAACTCGCATCGTTCAGGGCGCCCTGGGTCGCATCGCCAATCATCGGGTCGTCTTCAACCAGCAATATCCGCATTTGCCGCTCCAGAAAAAGGCGCGACCGTCATGACTGTCGCGCCAGTATTGAAGCATCTGTACAAATGTTTGTCCGCTGCGGGTTCACCTTCGGGATCAGGATGTGCCCTTCATCGAATCGAAGGCCTTCAACAGCTCATCCATCATAGCCTTGCAGTCGTTCTGTTGCGGGTTACTGGCGCGCAAGGCATCGAGCGCGCGGTCGATCGCCTTGTCCACGACGTGCCAGTCGCTGGCGGCGCGAGGTTTGATCCCGGCTTCGGCCGAGTCCCAGGCAGTTTCCAGATCCTTGATGCGGGCTTTCGCACCGGGCAGATCATTTTTGTCGACGAGCACGGCAACGTCGGCGGCTATGTTGCGGAACTCGGACAGATCTCCCAGTTTTGAACCCGAATGGGATTGAGTGCTTGCCGAGCTTGAGGTCGTACCTGTATTGGGTTTGTCGGCAGGTTTCGAGCACCCGGCGGCGACGCTGAGCAAAAAAATCGACGAGACGATGGCAACGTGGCGAATGATGTTTTGAATGTGGCGCATGACGATTCCTTCAATGACTTTTGGGCGTTTACTGAGTAACTGTTTTGCGATTGCCGACGGTGATTTGCGCGACCGCAACGAGAATGACAATGACGCACAGGAAGATGGCACTGGTCCAGGTGGCACCCATTCCGAGACCTCCGTAAGTTTTGGCTTGGGTCAGCAAGTCGCCGAGGGAAGCGCCGAACGGGCGCGTCAGGATGTAGGCGATCCAGAACGTCAGCACCATATTGCCTCCCATGCGCCAGGCCATCAGGGTGGCAGCGATCAGCGCTCCGAAGATCACGGCGCCGAGGGTGAAACCCAGACCCAAGGCTTCGGTAGCCAGGTCACCGGCGGCGGTACCGAGGGCAAAGGTGCAAAGCACCGTGGCCCAATAAAACAACTCTCGCCGCGGCGTGATAATTTCCCGGATCGATACGTTGTGTTCGGTCCGGTACCAGACCAGGAAGTTAATCGCCAACAAGGCGGAAAATACTGCCGTGCTGGTGTACAGACTGACGTCCAGTACGTCGGTCAAAATGTCGGTAATTTGTGTCCCGACGATGCTCACCAACACGACGGTCAACCAGTAAATCCAGGGCGTGTAGGCTTTGGTGCGCAATTGGTAGAACATCGCGATTGCCAGTAAAACCGCCATGCCGATACTGGTCGGGCCTGCGCCGAAGCCGGCATCGACGGCAAGAAAGTCAGCACCCGTTTCACCCACGGTCGTGGACAAGATCTTGATCACCCAGAATGACAGCGTCACTTCGGGTACTTTGTTGAGCCAGCCGGCTAGTGCGGGTTTCATAGGCGGGTAGCCTCTCCTGAGCAGCGCGGAATGTGCGCGAGGAGGAAGGTACGCAGCGAAACTTAGCTGAGCCTGAGGGGAGGTCAATTGGCTGGGTCGAGGGATAAGCAGGATGAGTTGGAGGCGTTACTAACGAAAGGAGTTTCGTCAACGCGGCAGAAGGCTCGCATGGGCGATTTGCGGGGGCTATAGATGCGTATTATTCCGGGCACAGAGCTTGTACCCAATCCCATGTACGGTATGCAGCAGTGGTTCATCAAAGGCTTTGTCCAACGCCCGTCTCAACATGTGGATATTACTGCGAAGGCTGTCACTGCTAGTAGGATGACGCCCCCAAATGAGATCTTCCAGTTCAGTCCGTTTGACAACATGCGGGCTCCTTCGCATAAGGGTTTCCAAGAGTTTCATGCAGGTAGGATTCACCTTGATGGGGATCCCGGCGCGAGAAATTTCCATGGTGTCTAAATCAAACTTCAGATCGGCTACAACCAAAGTCCGATTCATTTTGCCAGCGCGGCGCGATACGACGGCTTCGATCCTGGCAAGAATCTCGGACATGGCAAAGGGCTTGGTGACGTAGTCGTCAGCACCGACCTTAAAACCAGCCAGGCGATCTTCCAGTTGGTCCCGTGCACTCAACATCACAATGGCAATGTCAGATTTGGAATTCTCGCGCAAGCTGCGGCAGATCTGGTTGCCATCGATGCCTGGGAGCATGACGTCCAGAACAATCGCATCAAAGTCTTTCGAGGCAGCGAGATGAAGCCCGCTCAGTCCATCCAGTGCTCCCTCGACGTTGTGGCCCTTTAGCGTGAAAAACTCCATCAGATTGTCGTGAATGTCACGGTTGTCCTCGATAATCAAAATATTCACTGCATAGCCTTTATGCTTCTAATCAAGTTAAACAAACTCCGACGGTCGTGCAGGGAGGATCAATCTTCTCTCTCGGCTAACTGCATATTCGATACCCGAGCGAAAGCCTGATTTTTGTATTCTGCCGCGTTCAGCGATTGCGCACGAATGATTCGTGTAGTCTTTTCGCGCTTGCGTTAGATGGAACGCCGTTATTCAGCAGAGTCGGCTACGCTTGAGCGGTCAGCAGAGAAAGCTCGATTCAAAAAGGAGATAGGGGAATGCATGGATGCGGATTGGTAGGGGACTTGCTCCACTTGGCCCTTTATTTGATGACCATTGCCTTTTGGGTGTTGTTTTGGATGGTTTGCATTTTCAATGCAAGGGGCCGTCTGAAAAGCCTCTTGGGTGCCCACGCATTGATGATTTGTGTTCTGTTGTTCCCAATGTTGCCCGCGACATTTATTGGCGGGGCGTTGATTGCTTTTGGTGTTGAAGGCCTGATCTGGAGTCTGTGTATTACAGGGATAGGATTGCCCATTGCTGGCATGCAATGGGTCCAGCCTTACGTTAAAAATCGATCTACAGAAAATTCACATCACGTTGACCTTTCAGCGACAGGTGGATGATTAGCCTACAATTCTGGCCACTGGAGAACGCCAATGAGCGCCCCTGTCAAACTTAAATTTTCCGAAAAATACGATAAAGATCACGCAAAACAATACTACCTGAAGCATCAGGATGGTCTATCGCGGAAACTGTCCCATTATCGGGACGTACAGATGGCGCGAGATGCGTTACACAAGGCGGGAGACCCGGGGCTGGTTCTCGACCTTCCATGCGGTGCGGGGCGGTTCTGGCCTTTGCTTGCAGAAAATCCTAATCGAATCATCATCGGCGCAGACAATTCGCCGGATATGATTAACACCGCTCTTGAGAATCAACCTGCCGATATAGTCAAACGCGTAAAGACGCTCGAGACTTCAGCGTTTGCCATCGATCTACCTGGTAATTCGGTCGACAGTATTTTCAGCATGCGGTTGATTCATCATATCGGTGAATCTGCGCATCGATTGGCGATGCTGAGAGAGTTTCATCGGGTGACGCGAGACACCGTCATCTTGTCGATGTGGGTCGATGGCAACTTTAAGTCATGGAAGCGCAAGCGCCACGAACAGCGGCGTAAGGCAAGGGGCGAGCAGAGTGGATACCAGAACAGGTTTGTTATTCCTCGATCCGTCGCTGAAGCTGAGTTCAAGCAAGCCGGATTCGTCATCGATAGCAAGTCTGACTTTATCCCGTTTTATGCAATGTGGCGTGTTTACGTGCTACGCAAAATTTAAACCCTGATCAACGTGTCCAGCGCTGGCTCGGGGATTCGAGCCGGCTAAACAAACCTTCCGTGAATCCCCTCAACTTTGCCTGATAAACCCGGTGCCGTGAACGTTGCGCCACGCAACACTGGCCCCGGGTTTCAGTAATCACAGCGCGACGTTGGCATTCCACTTTTGGTGTGGAATAGGCAACTTGCACGAATCACCTCGCCCCATCGGGAAGTACTGAAACCCCCTGTGTGTGAGACGCTCTGCGTCGTACAGGTTGCGGCCATCAAAGATCACGGGGGCTTTGAGTCGTTTGTGGATCAGGTCGAAGTCCGGCGCCTTGAATTGTTGCCACTCGGTGCAAATGATCAGCGCATCGGCTCCACTGAGCGTCGCTTCCGGTGTGCCCATCAGGCTCAGGTTGGGGTGGTCCCGATACAACGATTGGGTCTGCTGCATCGCCTCTGGATCGAATGCCCGGACATGTGCGCCGACTTCCCACAGAGCTTCCATGAGCACCCGGCTGGGGGCATCGCGCATGTCATCGGTGTTGGGTTTGAATGCCAGGCCCCACACGGCAAAGGTCCTGCCGCGCAAATCGCCCTTGTAGAACGCGTTGATGCGCTCGAACAGCTTGTGTTTCTGCCGCTGGTTGATGGCTTCCACTGCCTGCAATAAATCATTGGAGCATTGAGCTTGCTGTGCACTGTGGATCAGCGCGCGCATGTCCTTGGGGAAGCATGAGCCGCCATAACCGCAGCCAGCATAAATAAAATCGTAGCCGATGCGTGAGTCGGCGCCGATGCCCAGGCGCACCGATTCGATGTCTGCACCGAGGTGTTCGGCCAGTTCGGCGATCTGGTTGATGAAGCTGATCTTGGTCGCCAGCATACAGTTGGCGGCGTACTTGGTCAGCTCGGCGCTGCGCAGGTCCATGAACATGATGCGGTCATGGTTACGATTGAACGGCGCATAAAGCTCTCGCATCACGTCGCGCACATCATCACGCTCGCAGCCAATGATGATCCGGTCCGGGCGCCGGCAATCGGCGACGGCCGAACCTTCCTTGAGAAACTCTGGGTTAGAGACAATATCGAAATCCAGTGTTTGGTCGTAACGCCGCAGGGCTTCAATAATCCGATCGCGCAGGGCGTCACCCGTGCCCACCGGCACTGTGGATTTCTCAACGATAATGATGGGTTCGCTACGATGTCGAGCGATGGCTTCGCCCACCGAGAAGACACTACTCAAATCCGCTGAGCCGTCCGGACGTGAAGGCGTGCCCACAGCGATAAACAAAACCTGGCAATGCTCCACGGCTAACTTTTCTTCGCAGGTGAAACGTAGCCTTCCGTTATCCAGGTTGTCCTTGACCAACTCAGCCAGGCCAGGCTCAAAGATGCTGACTTGACCCTGATTAAGGGCTGTCACTTTTTCGTAGTCGATGTCCATGCAAACAACATCATGACCGACCTCTGCCAGGACGGTTGCCTGGACAAGACCGACATAGCCGCTACCGAATACGCTGATTTTCATGGGGCACGACCACTAACTTGGCGATGAGCACCGGGTTGAATGTGAACTTGCTCTACGGCGGCAATTTCTTCATCACCGATACTGGGGCGGGAGAACGGAAGAAACGCTTGACTCATGGGGGCCTCGGGGCTGAAGAATGAATAGCCTTGGATGCTAAAAAACATCGATGCAATGACAGCGTAGACGCTAAAACGAAAGCTGCATCAATCAGTTACCTGAAATACTTGATCAAACGCTCCAGTAAATTTTTTGTGCCAGGGTGGGTAAGCGAGTGGTCGCAATGGGGCTGCCTGCATTCATTGAGGTTAATCGCGGTTTTGTGAAAGGAGCATGAAATACCGGTTGGCGAATCGTTCATCTGCAAACAAGACACACACTATTAAAACTTTGATCGCACTCACGTCTTAATGGGCAAAGTCTTACAGCTGTTGGTGGTTTTGTATTACGTCCAAGTCATTTTGGTTTTTATTGCTCTCTAATTGTTCGAGATTACTTTGATTAAATAATTTGCCAGCTGCCGACACGATTAGTTGCCAGAGTGTGCCGGTCGAAGGATCGGTTTGATTTTTGAGCGCTCAAGGTTTGCTGCGAATGTGGGCATGGCCGATGGATTCCCGGCAGTGGTCCGCCGACTATCGAACCGCCATTGGCCAGCGGCTCGACCTGACCTTGGTGGACGGCTCGCAGATCAACTGAACACGCTTGGTGTCCTTTAAAAGGGCTTGTTTGTAGCCCCTTTTCACTACCATCTTTCGCCGCTCACAAAATTTTCATTTCTTTTTTATTATAAGCCTCTGTAGGTACAGAAAAACCTTGCGATCAAGCAGAGTGATTTATGGAAGTGACTGTTGTTGGTAGTGGCTATGTCGGTGCGGCACAGCCCACCCGTTTAGCAGAATTGTGTCGTCGGATGTGTGGTAAAGATGTTAACGCCAGCCATGTTGCCGACGGAAAAAACGCCATTGCGTTTTCTGGACTCATCCTCGCCGAAGACATCAACGGGACGCAGGAACTGTCTTACTACGCCGTTGGGGCAGATGCGAAAGGACGAGGCCTATGAGAATACTGATAACCGGCGTCGCAGGTTTTATCGGGTTCCACACTGCGAAGCGCCTGTGCAGCGACGGCCACCAGGTTGTTGGCATCGACAACCTCAACAGCTACTACAGCGTTGAGTTGAAACAGGCTCGGCTTTCGCAGCTGGCTGAATGCCGCAATTTTCAGTTCCAGTTGCTGGATGTGGCAGACAAACAAGCGCTGCTGGATTTGTTTGCTGAAAAGGAGTTCGAGCAAGTCATCCACCTGGCTGCCCAGGCCGGTGTGCGTTATTCCATCGACCACCCGGACACCTACGCGCAAAGCAATCTGGTGGGATTCCTTAACGTGTTGGAAGCCTGTCGTGCTCATATGCCGGCGCATCTGATTTACGCCTCAAGTAGCTCGGTGTACGGATTGAACGAGCACTTACCGTATGCCACGACCGACCCTGTCGATCGGCCGGTGTCGTTCTATGCCGCTACCAAGCGCGCCAATGAACTGATGGCCCACGCCTACTCGCATCTCTACGGCATTCCCACTACCGGTCTGCGTTTTTTTACCGTGTATGGGCCTTGGGGTCGGCCCGATATGGCGCTGTTCAAATTCACTGACGCCATTCTTAACGGTCGCACCATTGACGTGTACAACGACGGCGCGATGTCTCGCGATTTCACCTATATCGACGACATCGTCGAGGGTCTTGTGCGATTGATACCGCTGCCACCTACCGATGAGACCGGCGCGCGAAACAAGGTTTACAACATCGGCTTTGGCGCGCCGGTAAAGCTTCTGGAATTTGTCGAGTGCATTGAAGAGGCGCTGGGAATCCGCGCAATAAAAAATTTCATGCCACTGCAGTCAGGCGACGTCGTCAACACCTGGGCGGACACTCGCGAGCTGGAGGATCGTGTGGGTTTTCGCCCACAGATCACGGTGTCTACCGGCGTGCAGTCGTTTGTCGATTGGTACCGCAATTATTACGGCGTTTAGCCACTCACTTCTCAGCTTTCTTACGGAAACGTCATGCAAGAAACTCCTTATGTGTCGGTCTTGATTCCGGCAAAAAACGAAGCAGGTAATCTCATTCCACTTTTGGAGGAAGTGCGTGCCGCGTTAGTCAACGAGACCTTTGAAGTCATCGTGGTTGACGATGGGAGCACCGACGCCACCGCCACCGAATTACGAACGTTACAAAGTAGTGGTTACAGTCAACTGAGGGTGCTCAGTCATGCTCGTTCGCTCGGGCAGAGCACCTCGATTTACCACGCGGCTGAAGTGGCGCGTGGGCATTGGTTGGCAACCCTTGATGGCGATGGCCAGAACGATCCGGCCGATCTACCGAAAATGCTGGACCTGGTTCGTGGTTCGGAGGGTAAACCCGGAGGCGTAAAACTGGTGGCGGGTCACCGCGTAAATCGCCGGGATACGGCGAGCAAACGCTGGGCTTCGCGATTTGCCAACAATCTGCGCAGTAGCCTGTTGAAAGATCAAACTCCCGATACCGGTTGCGGTATCAAATTGATTGAACGTGAAGCTTTTCTGCGCCTGCCATATTTCGATCACATGCACCGCTATATTCCTGCCCTGATCCGCCGTCACAACGGCCGAATGTTGGTTCAACCGGTGAACCACCGTGAACGTGGCACAGGGGTTTCCAATTACGGAAACCTCGACCGAGCCCTCGTGGGCATTGTTGATTTGTTCGGGGTGTGGTGGCTGATAAAACGCACCCGCCTGGAAGTCAACGCACAAGAAACCGAGGTTTGACATGGGCAGAGAATCTTTGTGGTTGGCCATTGGCTTCGCTGGCCAGTTGGCATTTACCGGGCGTTTTGCTCTGCAGTGGCTGTACAGCGAATACAAAAAACGCAGCGTTATTCCTGTCGGGTTCTGGTACCTGAGCATCGTCGGCAGTGCACTGCTGTTGGCGTACGCAATCTACCGCGAGGACCCGGTTTTTATTGTCGGCCAGTCCTTCGGTTTCATTGTGTACCTGCGCAACTTGCAGTTGATCGCCAAGTATCGTGAGCGGGAAAGCCACGAACTGGAAAAAAAGGACTGAGACGGTGCGGATACGACTATCTTCTTCGCGGTTAGAGCTTTTGGCTTTTGTGGTGTTGACGTTGGTCATGGTGGGCGCCGGTCTTGGCTGGCGCCAGCCGTTGAACGTCGATGAAGAGCGCTTTCTCGGCGTAGCCCTGGAAATGATGCAGAACGGTTCGTGGTTTATTCCACATCGTGCTGGCGAAATTTACGCAGATAAACCTCCGCTTTTCATGTGGGCTGTGGCGCTGTTCGTGCAACTTACCCACCTCCCAAAAGTAGCCCTTTACTTGCCCGCGCTATTAGCGAGTGCCGTGACTACGGCCTGTTTGTATGACCTGGGTCGTCGCTTGTGGGGGCGGCGTGTAGGTGTGATTGCAGCGCTATTGTTTCTTGCGACCTACCAGACTTACAGCATTTTACGGACTGGGCAGATTGATGGTTTTCTGGCCCTTTGGATAATTCTGGGGATCTATGGTTTATGCCGGCACTTGCTGCTCGGCCCGGCTTGGCGTTGGTATTACGTTGCCTGTGCAGCAATGGGGTTTGGCATCATCAGCAAAGGTGTGGGCTTTCTGCCGGTGTTGATGCTGATCCCCTACGCGTATGCGGTACGTAAAGGCTGGAAAGGCGTGGTGCCCATGCCTGGCAAAGCGAAAGCCTGGTGGTTGGGGCTGCTGGTAGCGTTAGCTGCAATCTCGGTATGGCTGGTGCCTCTGTTGGTGATCGTGCTACAGGGCAGTTCCGATAGCCTGGCTTACGCCCAGGAAATCTTGCTGAAGCAAACCGCTGGCCGTTACGCCAACGCTTGGGAACACCGCGAACCCTTTTGGTATTTCTTCGTCAAGGTTATCCCGAAGTATTGGGTGCCGATTTTCTTCATGCTCCCATGGCTGGTGCCCGCTTGGCGCAAGCAACTGGCCAAGCACGACGGTCGAGTGTTGGTGCTACTCGGTTGGGTCGTCCTGGTGTTGTTGTTTTTTAGCCTGAGCAGTGGCAAACGCAAGCTGTATATCTTTCCTGCGTTACCCGCACTGATTCTGTTAGTGGCGCCGCTCATTCCCTGGATGCTGCGCCGTTGGTTCAGCAAGCGTCCGAAGGGCAGAACGGTATTTGTTGTACTGACCGCCGTGTGGTTGTGCGCGTGGTTTGTCCGCGGCTTCATCGAGCCCCATAAAGAAGGCATTAACCCTCACGAAACCATCATGCGTGAAGTGGCGCGACTGACCGGAAATTCCGAGTTGGTGCTGGTCAGCTGGCGTGAGGGGCACTGGTTATTCGCGCAGCAACCTATTGTGCATTTTGGTTTCTCGGACCACGGCTCTCTGGAGCAATCTGCCATGTGGCTTCGTAGCCACCCGCAGGCCTATGCCTTGGTGCCCGCACGCGATTTGGCCCGCTGTTACGACCCGGCAAAAGCTCGCAGTGTTGGCGATACCTCAAGAGCCGAGTGGTTCCTGGTGGGGGCGGATGCGGACAACCATAGTTGCCAGGCCCCCGCGCCAGACAAGGTTTATCAATTCGTGTGGAAGCATTCCCTGTGACGGCCGGAGTTGTTTTATGAATATTGAATCGAATGTGGCTCTGGTCTTGCGCAGAGCTCAGCGACGACATCGGCTGCGCATTGTGATTGTGCTGTTGCTGTTATCAGGGGTGCTTGGGACTGCTTCCTATCGCTTCTACTGGCACCAACAGCTGTACCACTTTGTTTTGCAAACCTGGGGCGGCCCCGCTGTAGTAAAGCCAGGTTTGTGGTTGCCGGGGTTTACGCCTGATGTGGTGGCTAAGCCAATAGAGGGCATTGTAGAAGACCTCTCAGGCATCACCTACGACTACGACCATGACCGGTTGCTGGCCATTACCAATGGCGGGGTCATGCAAATTGTCGCTCTCGACCGCGCGGGTAATGTACTTGAGCGTTATCCGCTTGAAGGTTTTGACGATACCGAAGGATTGGCCTACATGGGCAATGGTCGAGTCGTTGTCTCTGAAGAGGGAGATCAACGTCTGACCTTTATTCAGCTACCCGAGAAGTCTGCGACCGTTCGAAAGGGAACAGAGCCGTTCATCACCGTAGGCGTCAATCTGAGCACAAACAACAAGGGCTTTGAAGGGGTGACCTATGACCCTGTAGGGGACCGGTTATTTGCGATCAAGGAGCGCGACCCGCGACAGTTGTATGAGATTGATGGCGTGTCGAAGAGCCTGAATGGAAACCTGTCCATCAACCTGATCGATCGAACTGAATGGGTGAACCATAGCGTTTTTGGGCGTGACCTGGCCGACGCTTATTACGATCCCGGCACTGGCCATCTCGTTTTACTCAGCGAGCAGTCCAAATTATTGATTGAGCTGGATAAAGAAGGGCGCTTTGTCAGCTACAAAAGTCTGCTCGAAGGCGTGAAGGATTATTTCTCGCCCAAGGTGTATCCAGAAGGCGTAACCATGGATGCGCAAGGGCATTTGTATGTCGTGGCGGAGCCGAATTTGTTCTATTCGTTTAGTCGTAAACCCTGAAGTTGCTTTCCCAACGATGCTCTTCGGGTGCGCCGAAGAGCATCTTTGGGTGGTCCGCCTGTGCTTTTCCTCAGCGAGAAGCTGCCGCTGAAAGGGCGCTTAAACGAGCGCCATACAGGACATGATTTGTCTCAATGGTGAGGCGAACCAGCCCTGGAATCATTGTATCTATATGTTTCTCCTCAGCTTTGACTGCCTGAACTCCTCATCGCTTTGACGACATTTTGCTAATTTGTCGTGTAGATTTAACTCCCCTCCAAATGAGTCGTAACTCAGCGTATTCAAAGACAAGAATGTCTCAATGCTGATGACTTGTCGGCCAATCGGCACAGCAATTTGCAATCTGGAGGGAAGCACAACAAGGAGTTTTCAATGCGTTTGCCCGCTTCATCCCCGCTGCGTTTCCTACGGATGATCACAGGCCTGTGGCTCGTGATCTTTTTCCTCACCCGCCTGGTGTTACTCGCCACTCATCTTTCAGAGTCGGGCACTGCATTTGCGTCGATCTTTGGGATCGGCGTCTTATACGACCTGAGTTTTTTACTGTACGCCGCACTGCCGATGAGCCTGTATGTGCTGCTGTGCCCACCGTCGCTGTGGCGTTCACGTGGTCACCGCTGGTTTTTACAGGGGCTGCTGACGCTCAGCGTTTTCGCCATGTTATTTACCGCGGTGGCTGAATGGCTGTTCTGGGACGAGTTCGGCGTGCGCTTCAATTTTATTGCCGTGGATTATCTGGTGTACTCCGACGAGGTGTTGAACAACATTCTGGAGTCCTACCCCATCGGCAAATTGCTTGGCGGGCTGGCGGTTATCGCGGTTGTTATTTGTATTGCCCTGCACAAACCTCTACAGCGGATAATGGGTGCGCCGTTGCCTACCTGGCGCCAGCGTTTGCTGAGTGTCGGTGTGATTTTCGCAATGACTGCTGTTGTTCTGTTGGTCGTTGACCAGGACACTCCACGGGGCAAAGGCGGCAATACCTATCAACATGAGCTGGCCAGTAATGGTCCGTATCAGTTCTTTGCCGCATTTCGCAACAACGAGCTGGACTACGATCAGTTCTATGGCACCTTGCCGGCCAACGTGGTTGGCCAGCACATCCGCCAGGAGCTGGCGGAAGGTGACGTGCAATTCATCGGTAAGGATTCTCTCGATGTCCGCCGTACAGTGACCCGGAACGATAAGACCCCGCGACATAATATTATTCTGGTGACGATCGAAAGCTTCAGCGCCAAGTACATGGGCAGCAACGGGAACCCCGACAACCTGACACCCAACCTCGATCAACTGCGTAAAGAGAGCCTGTACTTCAACAACTTTTATGCCACTGGCACCAGGACGGACCGCGGCCTGGAAGCCATTACGTTGTCCATCCCGCCGACGCCGGGACGCTCTATTGTCAAACGGGTTGGCCGTGAAAGTGGTTTCGCAAGCCTGGGCCAACAGCTGAATCACGTTGGTTACGACAGCGTGTTTGTGTATGGCGGCCGTGGCTACTTTGACAACATGAATGCGTTCTTCGGCGGTAATGGTTATCGGGTCGTGGATCAAAGCAGTGTCGATGAAGCGGAGATCCATTTCAAAAATGCCTGGGGTATGGCTGATGAAGACCTCTACCAGCAAACGTTGAAGCTGGCAGACGAGAATTTTGCCAACCAAAAACCGTTCCTGCTGCAACTGATGACGACCTCCAATCATCGTCCATACACTTACCCTGAAGGCAGGATCGATATTGCATCCGGTGACGGTCGTGATGGCGCGGTGAAATACACCGACTATGCAATCGGCAGGTTTCTTGAAGCAGCCCGAAAGAAAGCCTGGTTCGACGACACCATCTTCGTCTTTGTCGCTGACCACACCGCTGGCAGCGCGGGTAAGGAAGATCTCCCGATTCGTAACTACCAAATCCCTTTGTTCATCTATGCGCCCAAGCTCATTCCTGCGCGTGAAGACGGCCAGCTTGCGAGTCAGATCGACCTGGCTCCAACCCTGCTGGGTCTGTTAAACCTCAATTACGAATCGACATTTTTCGGTCGTGATTTGCTTCAGCCTTCCACCTTGCCGCCTCGCGTGTTGGTAGGCAATTACCAACACCTTGGCCTGTTCGATGGTAAAGATCTGGCGATTCTCAGCCCCCGAGCGATGTTGCGACGCCACGATGACGCGCTGGGTGCCAGCAATGAGGTGACGGTTCAGCTCGACGATCCCTTGGTCGCACGTGCGATTACCTACTACCAGGCCGCGAGTTATGGTTTCACCCATCGCTTGTTGAATTGGCCCGGCGGTGAAAGCATCACCAAGCAATAACTCCCGCCACTAATCGCCCCCGTATACCAGTCTATTGGTGCGGGGGCTGACTCGCCGCCGTGGCTTTAATTCTACGGTTCGACTCTTCAGACCGGCCAGTATCAGCCGATTGCTGCTTCTGGCAGTCTAGTTTTTCTTCTTGATGAGTTTATTCATGTAGTACTTCAGGCTGAAGCGATCTTTAGGCCTTGGCTTGTAGTGGGTTTTGTTTCTTTGTGCGGGGTCGATCACCAGGGTCCCAGCGGTGTAGTAATAAAGCGCTATGGACCTGCGCGTGATGTGCTCTGGCGTTGTTAAAGGCTCTGGGTGCCCATGATTGCTGTCTTTGTCGGTGTTGAAAATCACACATCGATTGTAGATGGGCAGGACTTTTTTAAGGCAGTTCTTCATGCCGACATCCCAAAGTTCAAGGTTGCCGCCGTATTCCTCTCGCCAGTCTTCATTTAGATAAATGATGATATTCAGTCTGCGCTCGACATTAAGCTTTTTGTTGAGCCTGAAGTCCGAGTGTACCCCCAGGAAACCACCACTTTTCGTTTCATGCAGACCGCCACCCGCAAAGTAGGGGTCGGGTATCAAACCTTCGATGCCGGTGAGCTTTTCAAGAAACTGCAACATGGGGGCCGAGTTAAAGGCGTTGAAAATAGTCTTTAAATGGGGGCCGCATTCGTTGGGGCTGATTTGACGTTTTCGTTGACCTTTATAGCCGCGCTCGTAGAGCATTTCGTTGTTGGTTGGCTCGACTGGGAAGTGCGAGCAGATACTCGCAATCAGCGCTTCATCCAGGAAATTATCGATGACGATGTGCGGAAATGGCGTGGCCTGAATATAGCGACTGGCCAACGAGGAACCCAAGGCGCTGGCGGCGTTCTGGTCGAAATCAAGCGCCGGGGAGAGGGTCATGGGTAGTGCTTGAGTGATGGGGGCCATTGCCGCTCCAATAACTTGATATAAAGACGTGTGGGTGACTTCAAGCAGTGTCTCTTCGACGCTTAACTTTTGCTGTCTTCTTTTTTCAGGCGCTTAAGGATGTCGTTGTACATTTTGGTTCGTCTATGCGTCTTTTCATAGCCGCCAGCCGCTGCGACAGTGCCGGACTGCATGTGATCCAGATAACTGAAGATTTTACGCGGTGATAACATTTCAACGACATAGCCCAGCTCGGTCATGCGGTCTTGGAGGGTGTAGCCAGGCACGCGATCGTCCATCGAAAAATGCATGTTGTGCTGCTTGATAAGTTTGCAGTTCCACAACGTACAGAAACTCTTCAAGTACACTTCTCTGTACGGTTTCGGTTCTCTGGAACGTAATCCCATGGAGATTTTCAGGTGCCTGAAATGGTGTTTGAACAGGCGTGAGCTAAAGCGCCAAAGCGTTCTCGTGGTACCGCGGTTTAATTGCTCAACACAACCGACGGCTACGACTTTCTGGTTTTTCAAACATTTATTCAGCATCATCGGAAAAACATTTTTATCGAAAACAAATGTGTCGGTGTGCATCAGGAATAAATAATCAGTGTCAATTCGCTCCAGAACCAGGTCTAGTGCTTTGCCATGCGCGATATGGCCCGGTTCTGGTTCAGAAACAGAACGCTCGATCAAATTGATCCAGTCAAGACTTCGTAAGTACTCGGTGCTTTCATCAGCGGAATAGTTGTCAACTACCCATATCGGGACGCCGTGACTGCCCAGATGCTGGTGCAATAAGTCCAGGCAAATCTTGGTGATTTCGGGTGTTTTGTAATTGACTATAACGATGCTGAAGGTTTTAGAGTTGTCAGCCAGGGAACTTGTGTTATTCATCGTTCAGGTGCCCAATGATATTGCATGTTGTTGTTGGGATAATTGAATCTGTATACAGCTTTCGCTTATTTGTTTGCGCAAAGTTTAGCGTGGCTATAGAGCGCAATTTGTTAAGCTGCTTTGTCATACATAATAACCATAACTTACTTGGGCCTGAAGGAGAGCAGTAGATGCGGACTTCATCGTATAAGGATCTGCGCTGTAGGTAAACATCCGTGACTTAATTCGTTACACGTCCCCCCGCCAGCGATCTCCCGAGCAAGCATCCTGCTGGTTAGTCGCAGGCACGGAGATTACTGTCGATGGCCAAATTAAAGAGCGTCAGATCCCGTGTCTTTTCTGCGAGCTGGAGTCTTGCCCGTATGGCCCGGACATCTCTGACTCGGAGTGGGGCTTTCTGCCCGAGCTTGCTGTAGATACGTTGAGCTGCTGCCGAACAGGTGGCAACCAGCGCTATTCGTCCATGCTGATGCCCGTTCCCCCTAATTCGTTGGGGACGTCCTTCAGCTTGGGCAAGCCATCCTTGATGCGCAGCACGGTCTCCTGATAGTGGACGTGAACGCCTGGCGAATACGCAAGATCCGGGATGACCGCGGCATACACATCGATGAGCCCCATCCCTGGGTGTTCAGTGAAGATGTGCCCGCCACACGTCTTGCACCACTTGCGGTAACTGCGCGGTGTCTTGTTGTAGGTGCCGATGTTGTCTGCACCGCGAGTGACTTGCACTGCCTCGGGTTTCCACAGCGTGAAGGCATTGACCGGCCCCGCTGACCAATGCCGACACGACTCGCAATGGCAGTAGCCCATTCCGACCGGCTCGCCACTGACGGTGAACTCGACTGCGCCGCAAAAACAACTGCCCTTGTAAGACTGTTCAATGCTCATGGCATGACTCCTTGATGATACCGCCGGACTTCATTCGTCGATGTAACGCACCGCTGTCGCCGGCGTGCGCCGCACTTGCAGTTCAAAAATGTCAGGGCGCGCGTAATGCCCGGTGACGTCGAGCGCCCGCCGCGCTGGTGCCACGAGTGCGACGTCGATGTCCGCATACAAAATGCCTGCCTCTCGGTGTATCGGACCGGCCACGATCCGGCCTTGAGGACTGACCACCACCGAGTCGCCGTCGTTGATCCATTCATCCGGATCGGGAAACAGTTGCGCACGAGCCGGGAAGTCGCCGGGGACGTCACTGCCACGCAGCACGGTGCCGCTGCCGAGCACCCAGCAGCGGCCCTCGAGAGCAATGTGGCGCATCGTGCTGATCCAGCCATCGCCGGTGTCGTACGTGGGGGCGATGTAGATTTCCACCCCTTGGGCATACAGAGAATAGCGTGCCAGCGGCATGTAGTTTTCCCAGCAGATGAGCGTACCCACGCGGCCGACCGGTGTATCGACTGTGCGCAACCCGGATGCATCACCGAAGCCATGCACCATGCGCTCGGGATTGGTTGGCATCAGTTTGCGGTGGCGGTTGAGCACTTCGCCGTTCGTGCCGATAACGACTACGCTGTTGTAGAGCGTGCCGCCACCCGTTTTCCGGTCGCATTCATCAATGCCGCACACGATCGTCACGGCGTGAGCTCTGCCGGCCTCGCACAATTCGCTCAGGTCTCCGTTCGCGATATCGACGGCGTTGGCCAGCAGCCGCGTGTGCAACTGGCCCATTACAGCCCCGTCCTTTCCCGCCGCCAGCCGCCAGATCCACGACGGGTAACCTGGAATGTACGATTCGGGCAAAACGATCAGCGAGGCTCCCGCTGCCGCGGCCTCCGTGACCGATTGCACGGCCCGGGCGATCGTCGCGCTGCGGTCGAGCAGAACGGGCGGGCGCTGAATGATGGCTACCTTGGTCATGGCGTGCTCCTTTGGTCTTTGGCTTTCGAGGTTTCAGCGTGCGCGTGGCGAAGTGGCGGGGCTAGTTCAGAATCTGAAGCGTTGTAATGGCGGAGCCAAGGCAATGGACGAAAGCTACGGTCAGTTCTGTACGGTCGCGCGCGGTGCTGAAGCCCTGTGCGAACGCTGGACACCTTTGGTCGTGCGCGAGTTGCTGTGCGGCAGCAAGCGCTTCAATGAACTGCACCGCGGCGTGCCCCGGATGTCCACCAACCTGCTGGCACAGCGGCTGCGCCATTTGCAAGAAATCGGCGTCGTGCACCGCACGGCCACCGGCAAAGTCTGGGAGTACAGCCTGACCGAGGCGGGCGAGGAGTTGCGCCCCATCATCATGGCGCTAGGGCATTGGGGCGCGCGCTGGATCGGCAGTCGCCTTCGCGATGACGAACTCGATGCGGGCCTGCTCATGTGGGACGTGCGCCGGTTCGTGCGCATCGAGACGTTCCCGTCCCGACCGGTGGTCATCCAGTTCAAGTTCCGCGACGCGCGACCCGGCGAGCAAGCGTGGTGGCTCGTGGTTGAACAGGGCGTGGCAGACCTCTGCCGCGACGATCCCGGACGCGAACTGACACTCGTCGTGGACTCCAGCGTGCGCGCGTTGACCGAGGTGTGGACGGGCGACCGCACACCGCGGGAGGTTCTTCAATCGCGAGAGCTGCGTGTAGATGGCGCGGTGAAGGATGCGGAAAGCTTGTGGCGCTGGCTTGGCACAAGCGCGTTCGCGGGTACCCGGAGCGCTGCACGCTAGCGCTGGCAGCCTCCGTCGGTCGCAGGACTTGAACTGTCTGGGTCTAAATGCGTCATAAGACTCGCTATATCAACCAACCTTATGGAAGCAATCATGCTTTTAAAGAATAAGAGTCTCGTTGCCGTAATGACCTGCGCCCTGATGCTTGCAGCCGCCCCATTACTCCCTGCTGACCTGTCCATCATGAACTCCGCCTATGCGAAAGAAGGTGGTGGTGGTGGTGGTGGTGGTGGTGGTGGTGGTGGTGGTGGTGGCGGTAACGGAGGCGGTAATGGGGGAGGTAACGGAGGTGGTAATGGCGGTGGCCACGGCGGCGGTATAGGCGGCGGTCACAGCGGTTCAGATCACTCCGGCGGCGCTAACAGTAATGGCCGCGGCAATGGACTGAGCAGCGATCATGCCGGCAAGGCTGTTCGCGACCATGGGGAAAGCGGAAACCACTACGGCAATGATCGAAACAGTGATCGCGGTCATGGCCAAGCGACTTCTGGCATCGCCCATTCCAAAGATACTCACGGCATAGCCAAAGCCAGAGCAATCTCGGACACGACGCCAGGCGATCACAACACGAAAGGGTTGAGCAAGGCCGGGACATCGGTATCGAAAAGTCGCACTGATCGGCCATAAAGGCTGATAAAGAAGTACAACAGACTCCATTGCAAAGCCTGCCGCACGCTTGGGCTCAATGGGACTTCTTCGGTGGGTGGTTACCGCGCAAGTCCCCGGACTGGGTGCCTGTTTTACTGGGTAGGGCAGGCACTACCGGGCGAGATCTGGGTTGGGGGTTGGAGCGGCTCCGGGGTTGAGGTTGTTTGCTCATTGTTTGCCTCCCTACTTTTCAGGGTTTCGCGAAGGCCTCCTGATAAAGCTTAGCTGCTGGCTGCGATGGTCTAAAACGGGCGCCCGACAAGGCGCCCGTTTTCGTTTATTCCGCTGCTTGAGTCCGTAAGCGTCGACCGATCACGTCCCCTCTAGCGCAGCAGATGCACCGCTAAGCCGACAAGCGCGCAAGCCATCAGCACCTGAATGACGCCCCGTTTGAAGCGGAACAAGGCTATTGCCGCCAAAATGGCGATCAGTGCAGACGGCCAGTCGAGGTTGCCGCTGAAGCCTTGCGGCCACAGCACGTGATAGCCGAAGAAACAGGCCAGATTGAGGATCACTCCAACCACCGCCGCGGTGATTGCGGTAAGCGGTGCAGTGAACTTGAGTTCGTTGTGGGTCGATTCCACCAGCGGGCCACCGGCGAGGATGAACAGGAACGAGGGCAGGAAGGTGAACCATGTCACCAGGGTGGCTGCGACAGCCCCGGCCAGAAACACCTGATCGGCGCCGAACACTTGTGAGACGTATGCTCCAACAAAGCCGACGAAGGCCACCACCATGATCAGCGGCCCTGGTGTGGTTTCACCCAGTGCTAAACCGTCGATCATCTGGGTCGGGGTCAGCCAGCCATAGTGACCGACCGCACCTTGATAGACATACGGAAGGACGGCATAGGCTCCGCCAAAAGTCAGCAACGCGGCCTTGGTAAAGAACCAGCCCATCTGGGTCAAGGTGCC
>Ga0163161_10000973_pt1 | contig 21897 bp, 18 predicted proteins | sample S45metaG_FD_129847 | JGI IMG/M metagenome (GOLD analysis project Ga0163161, IMG submission 129847) | Switchgrass rhizosphere microbial communities from Kellogg Biological Station, Michigan, USA - S4-5 metaG | ecosystem: Host-associated > Plants > Roots > Rhizosphere > Soil | place: USA... | reverse complement strand
TTACCACCTACTTGACCGATACCGATACCTGCACCGATTACTGCTAAACCGGCACCAATTGCCGCGATTGAACCTACCATAACTAATTTAATTTATATTAATTTGTAAAAAATAGTTTTCTATTAATGATGTTCTTCTACTGCCATACCTATAAATAAGGCAGTTAATAATGTAAAAATAAAGGCTTGTAAAAACGCTACCAGTAATTCCAATACATCCATAAATAAAACGAATGCAACTGAAACCGGGGCAATAGCCAATGTTTCGAAAATAAAAATTAAGGATATTAAACTTAATACGATAATGTGACCCGCAGTAATGTTAGCGAACAAACGAACCATTAAAGCGAACGGCTTAGAAATGATACCAATTAATTCAACAGGAATCATAATCGGATATAACCAAAAAGGAACATCTGGTTTAAAAATGTGTTTCCAGTAGTATTTGTTACCATTAATATTTACGATGATTAAAGTTCCAAGCGCCATTACAAAAGTCAGGGCAATATTACCCGTAACATTAGCGCCACCCGGGAAAATTGGAATTAAACCAAATAAGTTGTTAAATAAAATAAAGAAAAACGTAGTCAATAAATAAGGCATAAACTTAGCATATTTATGACCGATGTTTGGCTTAGCAATATCATCTCTCACGAAAACGATAATTGGCTCCATAAAAGACTGCAAACCTTTTGGTGCTTTACCTACACGTTTACGATAAGAAGCTGCTACAGAAATAAATATTACAAGTATTACAAAAATCGCAACAAACATTGCAGCAACGTTTTTGGTTATAGAAAAATCTAAAACAGATTTACTTGCTTCTTCATCAACCTTTCCATCAGCACCAACTACCTTTACATGATCTTCCTCTAAGCGATAGTTATTGTATTTACCGTTATAATCATGCTCACCATGATGGAAGTGACCAGAAGAGAAAACCTCTAAACCGTTAGCAGTATATAAAATTACTGGAAGAGGCAATGAGGTATGCCCCCAAAGATGCCACATATGTGAATCGGCAATGTGCTCCATGATCACTTTAGTTGGCTCGAATTTCTCTTCACCATGCTTAGCAGCGCCATGCTCACCAGAAACTGCCTCGGCAGATCCGGCTACAACACTATCAACAGGAACAACAGCGCTATCAACCTGAGCGAAAGTATCAATTTTGATAGATAAAAACGCGATTAAAAGCGTAAAAACAACAATTAGTCTTTTAACTTTCGACACAAAAACTTGGTTACAATCCATTTATTGGCAGTTTTTTACTTTAAATTTTGGTGGCGCAAGTTACGTAACAAACAGTAAATTTCAAAGGCCGTAAACAATAAATATAAAGAAAAAAAATTAAGCAGAAATACAAGCCCAATTCCCTTCGCTTTTATACTGTAAATCAACACAAAAGCCATACAAAAAATCATTTTCACTGCAATTGATCCCATAATTGCCATTACACCTACTTCAGGATCACGTTTAATACCGATATCAACAAGCACATAAGCAACATAAGTTATGCCGGCCAAGAAGCCAAACATCACCCAAAAGTTGTTTATAAACAATTGTTGATCAGGAAATACGACAGGTAAAACGGCAATTACACCTATTAAAAGGCCTACAAAAATGAAATAGATACTGGTAAATTTGGCTAGAGTCAATGTATAATTTCTTAGCAGATAAAAACTTTTGCAAAGATAAGGTTTTTAGTATCAAGTAAGTAGTGAGAAAAGAATTATTGTTGGAATGGTTAACTGTTCAAACTGGATAATCGGTTAACCGGGGTAAATATCCCATGCTAAATTGCTAAATTGAATGGCGTAGTAGCTGAAAACTGCAAACTTAAAACTTAAGGTTTAGTAGCCTGCCTAATGGCCTGGTATAGTGCAATCCCCACCCCTGCCAAAGCAAAAGCAGCAGTAATTAAATTAGTTTTGCTGTTTCTGTGCGCATCAATCTTATAGCCAATAAAAGTGAGCAGACCAATGGTAGCAATCATCTGGAAGCCAATAGCCGAATATTTTGCAGCTGCATTTACCTTTTTCTTTGTATCTTCTTCTTTCGGATTTTCCATTTTTTAATGCAATAATTAAATTAACTTTGAATAATTAAAATTTGTTGCCAAATAAAATATTTTTCTACATATATTGTTTATTGTATATCCACCTAAGAGATTTATCATACTTGAAAAATTACGCTAACAAAAACTTAAATCCCTTCTTCATCCTTATAAGTGTACTCCTCATTTATGGCTGTGTCGCAAATAAAGATACAGCGGTAGATCGCAGGTTTCAAAACTTAACGGCAAGGTATAACTATATCTACAACTCCAATGTTTTACTAACTGAGTACAATGAGAGCTTGTTACAAAGTTATGCCGATAATTATGAAAAAACACTGCCTGTTTACCTTGATCCTGAACCACAGGTAAATCTGGTGCTTACACCAGGGGTAGCCAATAAACAGCTCGATGACGTTATTACCAAAGGACAAACTGTTATAAACGATAAAAGTTTTAGTAATTATATTGATGATGCCTATATGCTTTTGGGTAAAGCAAATTATTTAAAAGGCAATTATTTTATCGCATCAGAATATTTCGATTATACGGCAAAAACTTATAATAACGATTTAAAAACATTCATTATGGCGATGAACTGGAAAGCACGTAGCCAAATGCAACTGAACAATATGGTACTGGCCGATAAAATTCTTGATACCATGTTACGTGCTTCCGATGAGCTGAAGAAAGATCTGGCAGAACCTTTAGCCACTGCCGCCCAAATGCGCATTTACCAAAAACGCAATAAAGAAGCCATCCTGTTTTTAGAATCGGCAATTGCCCTTCCGGCCGAAAAACAGCTACGTATCCGCTGGCGCTTTATCCTTGCACAGTTGCAGGAGAAAGAAAAAAATCTTCAGGATGCTTATGCCAATTTTACCAAGGTTGAAAAAAGCAACGCACCGTTTGAGATGTATTTCCATGCCAATTTAAATCGCATTAAACTAAGGGCATTGCTCAGCGGCGTAAAACTGAATAAGGAAGAACAGCTGCTTGCTTTGTTAAAAGACGATAAGAATTTCGATTATACCGATCAGATTTACTACCAGGTTGGAGAACTTTTTTCTGCAGAAGGGAACTTTGCAAAAGCTGAAGAAAATTACCACAAATCGGTTGCAAAAAGCACCAGAAACCAAACTCAAAAGGCCTTATCTTATTTAAGAATTGCCGATTTAAACTTTAAAGATTTTAATAACTACATTAAAGCAAAACTGTATTATGATAGTACGGTGATGATTTTACCTAAAAACTTTCCTGACTACGACAACATTGTTAAAAAGGCCGACAACCTGAAATATTTAACTGATAGGTATACCATTATTGCAAAGGAAGATACCGCCCAGGCCATTGCCAAACTTCCTGCAGGCGAGCGCGAGGCTAAGGTTAAAGCCTATTTAACACCTAAAGTTGAAGTGAGCAATACCGGAGGGGTAATCAGCAATCAATATTTAAATGATCCTGATTTCCCTAATCGATCGTTAAATGCCTCGAATAATACTGCGGGTAACACCTTTTACTTTAACAATAATGCTGCAATAAGCAATGGTTTTGGCGATTTCAAAAAACGTTGGGGCAACAGACAGCTGGAAGATAACTGGCGACAAAGCATCCGTTCATCGGCCCAGGAAACCAATCAGGTTTTGGCAGGAGGAAATGTAGCTACCGGAATTACGCCTGCAAATGGAGAAACGAATCAAACGACTGTAGACCAAACCACATTGGAAAAACAGTTTTTGGATGGTTTACCAACCACTCCGGCTCTCTTGGCTACCTCCGATCAAAAAATCATTGATGCTTATTTCGAAATCGCCAGCTTCTATCAACAAGAGCTAAACGACAAAACAGAAGCAAATAAAATTTACCTGGAACTGATTAAAAGGTACCCAGATAACAATCACTTAGGTGCCATTTATTACAGTTTATACCTTAACTATAAAGGTACTAATGAGGCAAAATCAGATCAGTATAAACAATTGGTACTTACTAAATTTCCTGAATCCAATTTTGCAAAGAACATCTTAGATCCATCGTACACGGCCAAACAAACGGAGATGGAAAACATTTCCATTAACAATTACAATGTGGCTTTTGATGCTTATGCGAAAAAAGATTATGTAAATGTTGTAAAACAGGCTGACGATAACATCACTGCTTTTCCCAATAATGATCTGGCACCGCAGTACGCCTATTTAAAAGCAATTGCTATTGGCCGTACAGCAAAAATTGATCCTCTGCTTACTGAATTTAACCAGATTACCACGCTTTATCCAAACGATAAAGTTATTACGCCACTGGTGCGCGATCATTTAAAATACATTGAAGCAAACCTCGATGAATTTAAACAAAGGCCGGTCGCCCTTGTAGATTTTGATGCCAATGCGCCACGTTTTGTAAGCCAGGCTACGCCAATTGCCGTTCCAACAAAACCTTTAGTAACTGATAATGCCGCTGTAAAAACAGCAGAGCCTGTAATTGTAACTAAACCTGCTGAGGTTAAACCAGCAGATCCGACTAAACCGGCCAGCATTTTTAGTGCAGCTAAATCAGAAGAATACTATTACGTGATCGACGTTGCCGACGCAACTTTAACCTTAAGTTCATCGCGTTTCGGAATAGGTCAGTTTAACCGTGGTAATTACCCCGATAATGATTTGGTACATAAATTGGTGGAGTTAGATAACGACCAACTGATTTACATTACGAGTTTTATCGATCTTGAAGATGCCAAAATTTACGAATCAAGCATTACAGGCCAGTTAAAGAACATTATGAAAGTTCCAGCCAATCTATATAAGGGGTTTATCATCAGCAAAGAAAACTTCGAAAAGCTAACAGACCGATCGCGTATTAACGAGTATCTGGAGTTTTTAAAAGACAATTACAAATAAGTAATATGGTTTAAGCTGGTAGAGAAAAACCTATTCTATAAAAAATTAATAAATTTGCATCCAAAATCTCCTATTCTGGAGATGATTGGAAAATAACAACACAAAATGAATAAGTCCCTTTCTGCACAAGAAACAAAAAGATATAGTTTAGTCATCTGGAAAATACTGATCGGGGGAATAGCCCTGTTTGCCATTTTCATTTCTATGATCGGGTTGGGCCTTTTTGGTGCGCTGCCCTCTTTCAGGGATATCGAACACCCAAAAAGTAATCAGGCTTCAGAAATTATTGCGGAGGATGGTCGTCCTTTAGGCACCTATTTTGTTCAGAACAGGTCGAATGTTACTTATAAAGATATTTCGGAAAACGTAATTAATGGGCTGATTGCCACAGAAGATACCCGCTTTAAAGAACACTCGGGCATAGATTTTAAACGTACCTTCACCATTATCGGTTATAATTTAATCGGTAAAAAGCAAGGGGCAAGCACCATTACACAGCAATTGGCTAAAAATCTTTTTCCAAGAGAATCCAACCTGAATTTTTTCTCCCTGGTGTTAACCAAGTTTAAAGAGTGGATTGTGGCTGTTAAACTGGAGCGTAACTATACCAAAGAAGAAATTATTACCATGTATTTAAATACGGTTGATTTTGGTAACCAGGCTTATGGCATAAAATCGGCAGCAAGGGTTTATTTTAACACTACCCCTGATAAACTTACCTTAACAGAGGCTGCAACACTTGTAGGGATGCAAAAAGGGATAACCATGTACTCGCCAACCCGCCATCCTGAGCGATCACGAGACCGTAGAAATACCGTAATGGCCATGATGGTTAAATCAGAGCTCTTATCCCAACAGGAATTTGATGAGCAAAAAGAGAAACCCTTAAACCTGCATTTTAATGCAGCAACCGTTAACGATGGTATTGCACCATATTTTCGTTCGGTACTGAAGAATGATATCAAAAACATTTTTCAGGAGCAGTCGATTACCAAACCCGATGGCACACCTTACGATTTAGACCGCGATGGTTTGAAAATTTATACCACATTGAATTATGATATGCAGGTATATGCCGAAGAAGCGCAAAAAGAATACATGAAAGTGTTACAGGCGCAGTTTATCGCCAGCTGGAAAGGTAGAAACCCTTTTAAGGATAAAGCTTTACAGATTGAACAGGGGATTAAAAGATCAGACCGTTATAAATCGTTAAAACTGGAAGGTAAATCAGACGATGAAATTAAAGATGATTTCAACACCAAAACAGAAATGACCATCTTTACCTGGAAAGGTAATATTGATACAGTGATGAAACCGATTGACTCCGTTCGTTACTACAAAATGTTGTTGCGTAATGCCATGATGACCATGGACCCAACCAATGGACATGTAAAAGCATGGGTTGGGGGGATTAATTATGAACATTTTAAATACGATCAGGTTAAAATGGGAACCAGGCAAGTAGGCTCAACTGCGAAGCCATTTACTTATGCCGTAGCAATTGAAAATGGTTATTCTCCTTGCTATACTGTGCCAAATGTACCAGTAACGATAGATGGCTATGGAGAACCATGGACACCAAGAAATTCGGGCAAACCTCTACCGGGCAGCATTACTTTACAAAAAGCCCTGGCTTACTCTCAAAATTATATTACCGCCTATCTAATGAAACAGGTTGGCCCGGTTGCCGTATCAACATTGGCAACCAAAATGGGGATACCTAATGTTCCGGCATTTCCTTCCATCTGTTTAGGTACTTTCGATTCATCTGTCTACAATATGGTAGGCGCTTATGGCGCTTTTGCAAACAAAGGAACCTATACCAAGCCGATTTATCTATTAAGGATAGAAGATAAAAATGGTGTAGTATTGTTTTCTCAAAAGGAAATACCAAAACCGATCATGAGCGAAGAGGTTGCTTATGTAATGACCAGAATGCTTAAGGGTGTTGTAACGAACGGAACAGGATCGAGACTGAATTATAAATACAAAGTAAACGCACCTATTGGAGCCAAAACAGGAACCACCCAAAATAACTCAGATGGTTGGTTTATGGCCATTACCCCTCAATTGGTAACAGGTATTTGGACTGGTTGCGAGGATAGGGCATTCCACTTTATCAGCACCAACCAGGGTGAAGGTGCCAATACCGCGCTACCAATTTTTGCAGGATTTATAAAGAGGGTATATGCCAATCCAGCTTTAAAAATTAGTCATGCTGATTTTGAGGCACCAAAATCTGGTGTTTCTATTACCTACGATTGCAACCAATACCAGCAACAGGAAGAGGGTGCAACAGAATTGGATGAGAAGTTGGGTTTCTAATGCTTTAAGGGTTGCGTGAAGGATAGCAGTGGAAATCCTTTTGTTGTCGCCCTGAGCGCAGCCAAAAGGCAACAAAAGATTGTAACGGATAGCCTGACCCTTTGCGCAGCTTAGGGGCACGCCCAAATTATAAATTACATTAAATCGACGTCCACTTAATCAAAATTATCCCTTTCGAATCTTATTTTTGTAATAATGAGCAGTTTCGACCATAAAACAGCATTAACCGCAATTCCGCATAAACCTGGTGTTTACCAATATTGGGATGCTGATGGAAAGCTCATGTACATTGGAAAGGCAAAAGACCTGCGTAACCGCGTGGGTTCTTATTTCAATAGCGACAGGAATCAGTTTAATGGTAAAACAAGGGTACTCGTTTCCAAAATCCGTAAAATTACATTCACTATTGTTGATACGGAGATTGATGCCTGGTTACTCGAAAATAGCTTAATCAAAAAGCATCAGCCAAAATTTAACATCAACCTAAAGGACGACAAAACGTATCCCTGGATTATTGTTAAAAATGAGAATTATCCCCGTATTTACTGGACAAGGAAGGTGATTAAAGATGGTTCTACCTATTTCGGCCCTTATGGTTCGATAGGCATGATGCACACTATTTTGGATCTGATTAAAGAAACCTATCCCCTTCGTACCTGCAGTTTACCCCTAACGGAGAAAAATATAGCTGAAGGGAAATTTAAAGTTTGTCTGGAATATCAAATTGGGAACTGTAAAGGTCCATGTCAGAATTACCAGACCGAAACGGACTACGATAAAAATATAGTTGAGATTAAAGAGATCCTGAATGGCAAAATCGGAAATGTAATCCGGGATGTTAAAGGGGTTATTAAATCGGCATCAGAAAACCTGAACTTCGAACTGGCGCATCAATACGCAAGACGATTAGAAGTACTGGAGAAGTACCAGAGTAAATCTACAGTGGTAAATAGTGCCATTACCAATGTTGATGTGGTGAGTATAGCATCAGATGAGCGTTATGCTTTTGTAAATTACCTGAAAGTGATGAATGGAACCATTATCCAGACGCAGACTATTGAGGTTAAAAAGCAATTGGATGAGAGTGATGATGAGATTTTAACGCTGGCGATGTTAGAATTCAGGACAAAATTTAATAGCACATCAAAAGAGATTATTGTTCCTTTTGAGCCTTCGTTAGAAGATGAAAGTTTAAAATTTACGGTGCCTAAGCTCGGCGAGAAGAAAAAGCTCCTGGAGCTTTCGCAGAAGAATGTATTGTTCTTCAAAAAAGAGAAACTTAATCAATACGAAAAATTAAATCCCGATTTACGTACTGATCGTATTTTAACGACCATGCAGAAAGATCTGCGTTTAACCCAGCTTCCAAAACACATAGAATGTTTTGATAACTCCAACTTTCAGGGGAAATACCCGGTTTCGGCGATCGTTGTTTTTAAAGATGCAAAACCATCGAAAAAAGACTACCGCCATTTTAATGTGAAAACGGTAGAGGGCCCTAACGATTTCGCAACAATGGAAGAAGCCGTTTTCCGACGCTACAGGAGAATGTTGGATGAAAACCAGACTTTGCCTCAGCTCATCATCATTGATGGCGGTAAAGGGCAGCTTTCGTCGGCCCTGAAGAGTTTAAAGTTGTTGGGCATAGAAAACAAAGTTACCGTAATTGGTATTGCCAAACGTTTGGAAGAACTGTTCTATCCAGGGGATTCCTATCCATTGTATCTGGATAAAAAATCGGAAACCTTAAAAGTGATCCAACAGCTTCGTGACGAAGCCCACCGCTTTGGAATTACCTTCCACCGCAAGAAACGCGATCAAGGGACACTTAAAACAGAACTGGAGCAGATTGAAGGTATCGGCAAAACTACCGCGGATAAACTGCTAACCCATTTTAAATCGGTTAAAAAAATTAAGGAGGCTACCGAAAAGGAACTGGCCGAGGTGCTCAATAAAAAACAGATGATTACCCTTCAGGCCTATTTTAACCAGGAATAACGCTTTTAATCCTTGATTTTCATTGAAGAGGGATTAAGATTTCTCCTCCGAAGGAGTTCCTTTGGAACACTATGATCGAAATGACGATAAAAAAAAGCTCCAATTTACATCGGAGCTTTTTCATAGTATTTAGTATTCCCAGAGACCTTGTTCGTAATCAAGAACAGATTTTTTAATCCTTTCTGATTCGTACAACCTTTCCCTAGGATCCATAATAATATCTCTGATCTTATTGTCGCCAGGATTCGACTCTTTAACAATATAGCTACTGAATAAGCGGCGGATAAAGAAATCATCAAAACTCAATGAAGAAGCATCGTTATTGGTATTAATCAAACGTTTCTTCGTTAAAATCTCTCTGGCCTCCGGATAGTACACCCAAAATACCGGTTGCCATTGTTTAGAAACCTCATTGTATTTTAATGGTGCAATGCCTACAATACGCGGTTCGAAAATAGAACGCTTGGTATCAAAAATCCAATCTTCTTTAATTCTGAATTTCAGGAATAACTCTGGGTTAAAATCATTAACAACAGTAGTAACCGTTCCGGTTTTGTTATTTGAAACCTCTGCTGTTCCTAAAGCCGATCTGGAAGCAGAATCTGCCGACATTGGATTGAGAAAAGCATCATCTTCGTTCAACGCACTATCAATTGGTGAATACGCTGTTAATTCATCTTTCTTAATTGCGGAAATCAATACATCAATCAGTCGAGATTTAGGTGATTTTAAGGCAGAATTAACCGTGTCACGCAAGTCAATTTCTCTCCAGATCCGTTTTGCATAAAAAACATCCTCTTCTCTTACATCTGCCAAAGGAACCATCTCAGTACTATCAATGTCCTTGCGAGCATAGAAACCATCTTTAGGTGGTACCTTAAGTTTCTTTTTAGCTGTTTTAACAGGGGCTTTCACCGTATCCGCCATAAGGGGCGCTGCAACTACTGGCGCAGCTTTCTTTGGTGCTAACTTGGTTGGTTTTTTTTGGGCAAAAGCAAACGAGGTTAACAAAACTAAAATAGCAATACTTAAAATCCTTTTCATCTTCTTTTTATTTTACGCTAAACGCTAATGAAGGCAAAATTCTTTGACGACCATCTGGTCCTACAGAAACAATATCTTCAAAAAATACTCTTGTACCAGGCGTAATTGAGTTTATTGCACCCTTAACTGCACCTGCGAAACTTCCACCACTACCAGGAATGGTAACAGCATCAGAACGCGGTTTTATAATGGTTAACTTATAACGTTGTATTTTAAACTTAACATCGAAAGGAAAATCATCCAGATCTGCTTCAATTTCAGTTTCGCTTTTTAGCTGTACTGAAGCTACATCACCTCCAGCGCGGCCACCAACCTTAGCTACCGGAGCAGGGATAGCTTTAACCCTGAATTTTTGTGAGCCTAAGCTAACTGTTTTACCAGCATTATTTGCAGATACATTAATGGACACTTCCTGACCAACCATGCTTCCCGGAACGCTAACATTATAGTTGCCATTGCCGCCAGACATTGAACCTCCTGAAATGGAAGCACGAACACTTTCTAGTGGAAAGCCTGCCGCCGATACCGTAAATGGATTAGCAATACCTGCATAAATTACATTCAGTTTTGTTGAAGAAACAGATGCTGATGGTTTCGCTACCTGATAAGTTTGTGGCTGGGTTTTATATTCTTTTACCTGACCATCGGTTTGGCGAACCCGAACCGTACCAACCCATGTAAACTGGCCAACGCTACCTGTACCACCACTATAAGTTCCTTTACCATCTTTAACAGATAATTTACTTCCATTAACGGTAATATCAGGAGTTGATCTCGAATCGCTGGCTGTTAAAAATACTTCAGCAGTATATGGCTGACCTTGGATTACGTAAGAAGTAGGTGCTACTGCAACTGCTGCAAACTGATCCAGATTAACCTGTGCTTTATCCATATTTCCGAACAATTTTTTAACCACTTCTGCCTCAGCATTTTTGGTATCTGTTTGTAGTTTGGTTAAAATCGTCATTGCAGCAGTTAATGGTGTTCCCTCACCAAAATATGTTTCCTGCCAGTTTCCTTTTCTTTTTCTTGCAGGATCTTTAGCTTCGAGAGAGAATGAAACATTCGCTCTATCAGCCGGGTCTAACAAAGAGATCAATTTTTCGCGTGTAGCATTAATTCTCTTTTTCAACTCATCTGCTTTCTTTTGATTGATCATGATATTCTGTGCAATATCTTGATTTGATCTATTTACCAAATCATCAGTTTCCGGATCAATTCCATCACCTGCCTGGGTAAATTCTTTTTTAATGCTTTCAATATAGTTATTCAAATCATCAGCGGCCTTCTGTGCCTGTTTTGCCTTATCGTAAATCGGCTGTGCACGGGCTGGCTCCTCTTTCAGCTTCGAATTTTCGAAGGCAGAAAATAACTGATTAATACTTGTATTTACATTATTTTTAGAAGTATCCAAACTATCGTTGATATTTTTGAATGCATCTAAAATGGTATCTGATACGTTTAAAGCCAGCATGGCCAACAATACCAAATACATGATATTGATCATCCGCTGCCTTGTTGTTTCTTTTCCGCCTGCCATGTTTGATGTAGCTTTTCCTTTAAAAATTAAAAACTAAACAAATTATACACGTGGGCCGTTCATAGCCGATAACATATTGCCATAAATTGCATTAAGCGATGATAGGTTTTTAGCCAACTTATTCACCTCTTCTTTGAACTGCTTCGAATCTTCCATCGATTCGTTAAAGTTCTGCATGGTTAAAGATAAATTTGAATAGAATTTATTCATCGATTTTAGATGTGCACTAGAATCTTGCAATTCTAATTCATATACCGCATTTAAAGCTGATAAATTTTTAGCCAAATTGTTAACCTGATCATGGTAAGCCTGAGAATCTACAGTACTCTCGCCCATTGCTTTCAAATTAGCAGTGGCCTTATCAAAAGATGCGCTTAAATTATCGAAACCAGCTGAAGCTGTCTTAATTTTGCCAGTAAATTCGTTAGTTGCGGTAGATGCATCTGCAACATTAGAAATTGTTGCTACTTTATCACCAAAAGTACGCAAACCAGAGCCTAAACTTTCAATCAATTCAGGGCCAATTTTAGCGTCTGATAACATTTTATCCAAAGCTACTGTGTTCGATGCTGTAGCTGCAACTGGCCGTGCTGATGCCGTTGGTAATTCTCCTTTAAAATCTGCTTTTAATTCAGGGTAAACTCTTTCCCAAGCTGGTTCTGGCTCTGGTGGAAAAAAACCTGTTAAAAAGAATAAAAATGCCTCTACACCAAGACCAAGACCGATCATGTAGTTACCCATAATTCCACCAATGTGTAGAATTTTAAATAACGCTCCGATAATTACAATACTTGCTCCCCATGAAATCGCTACGTGTAACCAGCCTGGTTGTTTCTTTGCTGCCATAAAATTTTGATGTTTTTCTTTAGTTTTTAGTTTGTTTGGTTTAATGTCTTAGATCGGTACCAGGATAAGATGAAACGCATCTGAAACCAATGTATGATCTTTGTGTATCCTGATATTCGTATGTTGCTACTGCATTTTGAAGGAAATAACCTGTGTCTTTCCAAGAGCCACCTTTTACTACTTTACGCTTTTTGTATTTGCTGTCAGTTGCACCGGCATCATAAGTAAAATTCGGGTTCAAATCATGCAATAACGGGCTTGCACCTTTATTGTACGCCGTTAATGTCCACTCAGAAACATTACCTGCCATGTTGTACAAACCATAATCATTAGGAAAATACGATCTAACACCTACGGTATAGATGCCACCATCGCTCGAATAATCGCCACGGCCTGGTTTAAAGTTAGCCTGTAAACATCCTTTTGTATTCCTAATGTACGGACCTCCCCAAGGGTATTTGGTTTTGGTATTGCCACCTCTTGCTGCATATTCAAATTCAGTTTCGGCTGGTAATCTATAATCTGATCTAGATCCTACGGGTAATCTTCTAGCCGTTGCAACGCCATCATATAATCTTGTTCTCCAATGAGAAAATGCTTTTGCCTGCTCCCAGCTTACACCAACTACAGGATAATCATCGTAAGAAGGGTGGTTGTAGTAACCACGTACCATAGGATCGTTTTGTGAATAAGAATAGTCTGTTTTCCATACCATGGTATCAGGATAAATAGCAACGGTATAACGATCGATATAATCCTGGCGTTTGCTGTTTGGATCTTTATGCCCTAGAGCAGCTTTCTCCATATTTAATTCGGCATAAGAATATTCAAATTTACGAACATCCAGTTCTTTTTTCCCTGGAAGTGCATCCAAGCCAGAGTAATACATACCATCTAACTGGCTAACTTGAGCGGCAGCTGCACCCTTACCTTTATTGCGCCAAATGTTAGCACCGTTTGGTCCAACTTTTCTCCAGTCGATGTATTTCTCTCCACCAACAGCATTTGCGGCATTTCCTTTGGGAGTAACCATAAATTGCTGAGGGTTGCCCATCATCACAATTGCAATCGAATCGCGTACCCAGTTGGTAAACTGGCGGTATTCTGCATTGGAAATCTCGGTCTGATCCATAAAGAACGCGCTAATGGTAACCATTTTACTTGGCCCATTCTGAGAGAAAGTAATATCTTCATCCGATCCTCCCAGTGGGGTATGCCCTGGCGGCACATAAACCATTCCTAGTGGGATTCTATCGTTTTTGAATTTTCGGTTATAAGCACCAACCAGCTCGCCTTGGCCGCCATGACCACAGCTTGCTAGCATTACAGTTATACCTACAATAGCTAGAAGGTAGATTTTCTTCATATTTTTTATAGTGTGCACAGCACGATTAGGAGCAATTTTATCAAAAATCACTGAAATTATCAACAAAAGCAAATATTTTACGTTAAATCATCACTCAAAGGCAATTAAAGTTATATTAACATTTTTCTAACAGCCTTATATTTTGTTCAACAATATGCGTAACTTTCTTACTAAGAGTAAAGTTACGCATTTATTATGTTGACTTAAAATAAATTATTTATCGTATTATTTATTAGATATTTTGATGTAATTCTCAATAGCCATCGTCATAGATGGAACGCCTGGGGTTGGCGCAGCAATATCCACTATCAGGTCCATATCGGTACAAGCTTTACTTGTGTTAGTTCCAAAAGCAGCAATCCGGGTATTATTCTGTTTAAAATCGGGGAAATTTTTAAACAACGACTGAATACTTGAAGGACTAAAAAACGCAATAACATCGTAGAACACTTCAGCTAAATCAGATAGATCACTCACTACTGTTCTAAACAAAACCGCAGGGGTAAAATTATACCCGCTTTTTTCCAAAAACTTCATCGTGTCTTCGGTAGCCATATCAGAGCAAGGATATAAAAACTTCTCGTTTGCGTGTTTTTTTAGCACCTCTGCTAAATCTGCTGCAGTTTGTTTACCAAAAAAGATTTTACGCTTCCTATACTGAATATACTTCTGCAGATACAATGCAATAGTCTCAGACAGACAGAAATATTTCAGTTCTGCCGGTACTTCATAACGCATTTCTTCGCAGATTCTAAAAAAATGATCTGCTGCATTACGGCTGGTAAAAATTACTGCCGTAAAATCGGCGAGGTTAATCTTATCCTTTCTAAAGTCTCTTGCGGGTACACCTTCAACGTGAATAAAGGACCTAAAATCAACTTTTAAGTTGTGTTTTTTGGCCAAATCGTAGTAAGGAGATTTTTCTGTTTCAGGTTTTGGTAAAGTAACCAAAATACTTTTTACTTTGCGGATTCTAGAGTCGTTCTTTTCTTGCATTTTCCTTTTTCCTGCTACAGTCCTATCGTTTTAATTAGTATTAATATAGGACATATTTCGAGGGCGCAAAAGTACAAAAATAAATGCATTCTAGAAAACTTATTATTAGAAAGTATCGTTATGCCTGCCCGCAATAGCTGAAAAGCAAAAATAATGCCTAACAGTAAGAATGCCAATACGATATACACCCCACCGTATTTAAGTGGCGAGAGGGCAAAAGCAACAACTAAAGGAATAAACAATAACGATGCATTAAAGTAGCTAAGGTACAAAATTGAGATGTATTCGCCCACTGGCTTCTGCACATTGAACAGATAACCCAAAAAGCGCAAAAGAATCAGTTTGAGGGCATAAAAAACAATAATAGTAATCGATATGCTAAAAAAGAACTTAAACCCATCTTTAGCCTGATACATATCATTCCACTGCGCTACCAGAAAAAAGAACATCCCAAAAACGAATCCAAACTGCACAAAAAGTAACAAAAAAGGCCAGGAACTAAACAGGTTATCTTCCTTGTTAATATTATTCAAAATTCTGTTACTGAAAAACGATTGAACGATTGCTGATAATTGTTTCGAAAAAGCATTTTTTAGAATGGCAAAGATGATAAGCATACCAAAAATAAATCCAAGCAAACCAACGTTGCCTTTTGGGATTTTTGTGCCCAGTTGATAGGGATTTGCCTTTTTCTTTAAGTGCTGGTATTTCTTTTGCCAAGCCAATAGGTCGAGTTTAGGGAAAAGATATTCCTTTTCGATGGTATCGAGCAAAGCACCCTTATTAATTAAACTATCGGGAAGCACCCAGGTGTGGTGAACAAGCGAATCGGTCGAAAATTTCTGTCTGGCAAGAGTTGCCGAATCGGGCCGATGTCTTCTATATTGGTATTGATTAACCGCTACGCTATCTGTTTGAACAGGAATTTCTTGTGCTGCTACGAAATGAGCAGACCATACAAACGCGAACAAAAAGAAAATAAATTTCGGCATGCTGTAAATCAAAACTTAAGGATGCAAAAGTAGTCGAATAATCATGGTTTACCTAAAGAAAACAAATGGATTAATTAATAACTTTAGCAATAATGCAAAAATAACACGCATTCTACAATGTCCAATTCAAAAAAGAAAACGCCAATATTCGGAATAACAACTGCAACTTCAGAAAAGCTAGATAAAAGGCGATGGAACAAAACTTTTAGAAAGATCGCAAAAATCCAGATTGTTAAACAGAAAGAACTTCCACATAAAATTTCAGCTGTCACAAACGTTTGGGATGGAGATAAAGATGGAAAAAGATACTTAAAAAACTACAGTAGCAAAGATATGCGGAAATAATTTCAATCAAGCATTACCAGAAGTAAAGCTATTACTTTACAAAAACAACGACAAAGTAAAGCTATATCTTTACTTTTTAGCATAAGTTCGATTAATAGTACGGCTTAAAAAGCTCTTTATGTATTTAAACACATAACCGTCACCGTGCCCCAAGCTTCGGGATCAGACTGTATTTTGTTATGGAAGATGCTGACCATGTAGTAGCTACAAGACAACTAAAAAACACTATTTCTACTTGTAAAATAAATCCAGCACGACGATCGCGACAGGCAAATCAACCAAATTAAGCATTACGAACACATTAACTGAACTCTGGTTATTATTAGCATTCTAGCGGAAATTTAATAAATCCACAAAGGATAGGCGGTATATTATAACAATAAAGAAAAATTATCTTCGCTATCTTTGCACCAATGTCTGGTATCTATATTCACATCCCTTTCTGTAAAAAGGCCTGTCACTATTGCGATTTTCATTTCAGCACTTCTTTAAGATATGCTGATGAAATGGTTGATGCGATCTGCAAAGAGATCAAAATGAAAAAAGACAGGATTGGCGGACAAGTTGGAAGCATTTATTTTGGTGGCGGAACACCTTCCCTTTTATCGCAGGTAGCTTTACAAAAGATTTTCGATGCTATTAATCACACTTTTTCGGTTGATGCAAATGCTGAAGTTACCATCGAAACCAATCCGGATGATTTAACCGCCCAGAAAATAAAAGAACTGAAACAATTGCCCGTTAACCGCTTTAGTGTGGGTATTCAATCTTTTTATGATGAAGATCTGATTTGGATGAACCGGGCACACCAGGCCCAAGAAGCGGAAGATTGCATCAGAAGAAGTCAGGACGCCGGTTTTGAAAACCTCACCCTCGATTTAATTTATGGCTATCCTTTACTTACCGATCAAAAATGGCTAAGTAATATTCAAAAAGCAATTGAGCTTGAGGTTTCACATATTTCGGCCTACGCCCTGACAGTAGAACCCCGGACAGCTTTAGCTCATGCCATTAAAAACAAAAAACAAACGCCCGTAAACGATAATCAAAGTGCTGCTCAGTTTGTAATTTTGATGGAAAAACTGATTAATGCCGGATTTGAACACTATGAAATTTCGAATTTTGCCAAACCGAACCATTATGCCGTGCACAACACCAATTACTGGAAAGGCGTAGATTACATTGGTATAGGTCCATCAGCCCATGGCTTTAATGGCCAGAACCGCTATATGAACCCGGCCAATAATGCCCTGTATATGGAAACGTTAGGCCATAACAAGCTTCCTGAAGTTGTTGAGGAACTGAGTTTAAACGACAGATTTAACGAGTACATCATGACTTCGTTAAGAACAATGTGGGGAACTGATTTACAAAAAATAAATAACGATTTCGGGAATGACTTTTTAACAGAAACAAAACACAACCTTAAAAATTTCGAGAATAAAGATTGGCTAGTGGTTGACGGAGAAAAATTTTATTTAAGTCAGAACGGAAAATTATTTGCCGATCATATTGCTTCGGAATTATTTATTGTATGAGATGAATGAGTGAATTGAGAAGGATTGAATTAGAGAATGCCTGATTTAGCGGATTAAACAACATTCACTCATTCCAAACTCAATCATTCAATAATTATTTTAAATATATGTCAAAAATTGTATGGATTACAGGCGCATCATCAGGTATTGGCGAGGCCTTGGTATATGAATATTTTAAAGCGGGTAACAAACTGATCATCTCGGGAAGAAATCGCGATGAGCTATTCCGTGTAAAAGGAAACTGCCAAAACTCTTTTAATGTTCATGTTCTACCATTCGATTTAAGCGAAACGGCTACACTCGAAAACAAAGCTGCCGATGCCATCCGCATTTTTGGAAAAATAGATTTACTGATTAACAGCGGTGGTGTAAGTCAGCGAAGTTTAGCGCTCGAAACCAACCTGCAAACAGAACAACAGATTATGGGCACCAATTTCTGGGGAACAGTTGTACTGAGCAAAGCAGTTTTACCTTTGATGATCGCTAACGGTGGTGGACAGATCGTTGTAATTAGTAGCCTTGTTGGGAAATTCGGCACGAAATTCCGCTCTACTTATGCGGCATCAAAACATGCACTGCATGGTTATTTCGATTCGCTCCGATCGGAAGTTTACGACAAAAACATCGATATTACCATCATCTGCCCAGGTTTTATCAAAACAAATGTAACCTACAACGCACTTACGGGAGATGGTAACCCACTCAATAAAATGGGTGATGCACATGAAAATGCCATGACTCCGGCCGAATGTGCCAAACAAATTATGCAAGCAGTTAGCAACAAAAAAGAAGAAGTTTATATCGGCGGAAAAGAAACAAGAGCAGTATTATTGAAACGCTTTTTCCCTAAGCTTTTTTCTAAAAAGGTAAGAACGGCGAAAGTGAATTAGCACTGCGTTTTGAGGTTGGCGTTAAGCGTAAGCAGCGAAGTTTATAAAAACCTGTAGTTAGGCAGATTCTTTGTTAAATAAACCCGGTTGAAGCGATATCCTTTTGGCGTTATTCTGAGCGTAGTCGAAGAATAGCCAAAAGATTAAGCGAAAAACGGGACTAGCCGATCAAAGAATCACTAACGTATCTTTACAAATCAAAAAAATAAAAATTAAAACACTAAAAGTCAACACATTAAAAATTATTTTTCATTTCTAAAAACCAAGTATCTGTAAGCCGTCGTAAATGGAATCAAATAACAGAAACTTAAAAATTAGAAATAATGAAAAATTTAATCTTATCCACATTTGCCGTAATTACCATGGCATTCACCACTCAGGTTTACGCTCAAAAAAATCCAATGGTTGGTGGCGCAGCCATGTATTCGACTAAGGATATTGTAGAAAATGCTGTAAATTCAAAAGATCACACTACGCTGGTTGCAGCAGTAAAAGCTGCAGGCTTGGTTGAAACTTTAAAAAGTGCTGGCCCTTTCACTGTTTTTGCACCTACAAATTCAGCATTTGATAAACTTCCTGCCGGAACGGTAGACAATCTTGTTAAACCAGAGAACAAAGCAACCCTAACTACTATTTTAACTTACCACGTTGTTGCCGGTAAAATGGATAGCAAAGCAATTGCAAAAGCAATTAAAGCTGGTGGCGGCAAAGCTGAACTTACAACGGTACAGGGCGGTAAACTTTGGGCCTGGATGGAAGGCAAAAAATTAGTGTTAAAAGATGAAAAAGGCGGAATGAGCACTGTAACCATTGCAGATGTTTACCAGAAAAATGGCGTGATCCATGTAGTTGATACTGTTTTAATGCCGAAATAAAACTTAGATATCCTTCTGATTAGCATAAAACGTTCTGACTTTTGTTGGAACGTTTTTGTTTTTTATGAAAGATCGTTCTTTAAAAAACCAAGGTTATTTTTTTATCGTAAATATCGAAAGAGTGCAGTAAGATATCCTTATTAAAAACATATATCATGTCCTGTATGATTATGATAAAACGTCCTTTATTAAATTAAGGACGTTTTTTATTTATTTTTAAACATACTTTTTGACTTTTTTTGATGAATTGTCAGTTTTTTTTCAAGTTTTTGCATTTGTAATGTTTAGTGTTTTTTAACTATTTAATTTTGCTGTATTAATAGTTTTTTAACATGAAATTCAATTTATCTCCGATAGATGTAGTTGAAGACATATCTAAATCAGATTTCGAGCTGAACTACCTTAAACCACGCAAACCATTGGTAATAAAAAATATGGCCAAAAAATGGCCTGCTTACCAAAAATGGACGATGGAATACGTGAAAGAAGTTGTTGGCGATAAAACAGTTCCGCTTTACGACAGTTCTAAAGCTGATCCTTCTAAACCTATAAATGCCTCTGCTGCCGAAATGAAATTTGGCGATTATATTGATCTGATTAAAGAAACACCTACCGACCTGCGTATCTTTTTGTTCGATCCGATAAAATTTGCACCAAAGCTACTCGAAGATTATATCGCACCGAAAGATTTAATGGGCGGTTTTTTAGATAGTTACCCAAATATGTTCTTTGGCGGTAAGGGATCAGTAACGTTTTTACACTATGACATTGATTTAGCACACATTTTCCATACGCACTTTAATGGCCGCAAGCATGTAATCTTATTCGATTACAAATGGAAAGAACGTTTATATCAAATCCCATATGCCACTTATGCCTTGGAAGATTATGATGTAGAGAACCCCGATTTCGATAAATTTCCAGCATTAAAAGGTGTTCAGGGCGTTGAAGCTTTTTTAGAGCATGGCGATACCTTATTTATGCCAACAGGATACTGGCACTGGATGAAATACCTGGATGGATCTTTTTCCATTAGTTTAAGGGCTTGGGACAAAAGCTGGGCTGTAAAAGCAAAAAGCTTGTATAACTTAACTTTACAGCGTAAATTTGACGACTTTATGAAAGCAAACTACCGTGAAAAATACATGCAATGGAAAGAAAACCTTGCAGTTAAAAGAGCAAGTAGAGCACTAGAAAAGAATTTACCAAAATAAAAACAAAAGCTAACGATTGGATAATAAGGTTTGGACACCAAACGCCTAGCTCCAAACACAAAACTCAATATGCATCCTAACATTATAAAAATCCAGGAAAGAATAGCGCCGCTTAGGCAGGAAATTATTAACCACAAAGTTTATTCAGCCATTAACGAACTGGAAGATCTTCAGGTTTTTATGGAACACCACATTTTTGCCGTTTGGGATTTTATGTCGTTGCTTAAAGCCTTACAAATTAATTTAACCTGCACTACTTTACCTTGGTTCCCGGTAGGCGATCCTGTTACCCGGCAATTGATCAATGAAATTGTGGCCGGTGAAGAATCAGATGTAGATGCCAATGGAGCGATTAAAAGTCACTTCGAATTATATTTAGATGCAATGGATCAATGCGGTGCCAATACAAAACCCATCAATATCTTTTTACAGGAACTAAAAAACGGGAAAAGTTTTAATGAAGCTTTCGAGAAAGCGGATGTTCCTGCAGCGGCAAAGGGTTTTGTAAATGCTACCTTCGAAACGATTAACAGTGGAAAAACACATTTACAGGCTGCAAGTTTTACTTTTGGCCGCGAGGATTTAATTCCAAATATGTTTTTTAGCATGGTAAATGACCTGAACAGTACCCAGGCAGATAAAGTTTCTATCTTTAAATATTACTTAGAGCGCCATATCGAAGTAGATGGCGATCACCATAGCCATTTGGCCCTCTCCATGACAGAGAAACTTTGTGAAAAAGATGAGACCTTTTGGGCTGAGGCAGAGGAAACCACCAAACAGGCACTACAAAAAAGGATCGACCTGTGGGACGCTGCCTATGCCGAAATTGTTAAAAATAAAGTTGAGGCGTAATTACTAAATTGTTAAGTATTTGCTAATTTAGATTACGTGATTTTAGTCACATTTACCTGTTAACATCAATTTTGTAAAATAAAATTTACACATTTGTTGTTCGGCACAAATAACCGATTTTAAGCGC
>Ga0163161_10000972_pt1 | contig 21903 bp, 15 predicted proteins | sample S45metaG_FD_129847 | JGI IMG/M metagenome (GOLD analysis project Ga0163161, IMG submission 129847) | Switchgrass rhizosphere microbial communities from Kellogg Biological Station, Michigan, USA - S4-5 metaG | ecosystem: Host-associated > Plants > Roots > Rhizosphere > Soil | place: USA... | reverse complement strand
GATCATTCAGGCCGGCACCAACCTGGCGTTTGCGCAAGTGGCTGCCATTGCGGAGTTCTGGCTGGAGAAGCCGGTGATCGCGATCAACACCGCGACGTACTGGCATGCGCTGCGCTCGATGGGTTTTGCCGATCAGAAGGACGGCTTCGGGCGCCTGCTCGCAGAATTCTGAGCACCCCGTTCGCCTTTTTTGATGGTGGTAGCGGGCCTATGCCGAGGCTAGTCAGTCCCTGGGTCGCGAAGATAAAACACGGAGGTGACTATGGAATATGATTACGTTCCAATTCCCCAGCGCAACGCGCTGAAGTGGCCGGACGGCAAGCGCGTCGCGCTGCTGATCACCTTCAATCTCGAGACTTGGGATCTCACGAAGGACACCGACAAGCCCTATTACGCGGGCGGCCCGGCCATTCTGCCCGACATTCTGCCAGGCAACACGCCCGACTTCCCCAATTACACCTGGCGCGAATATGGCCAGCGCGTAGGCATCTGGCGCTTGTTCGAGCTGTTCGACGAACTGGGCGTGAAGGCGAGCTGCACCACCAACGCCGTCACTTTCGAGCGCCGCAAGGCCATGACCGACGCGGTGCTGGAGCGCGGCTGGGAGCTGCTGACCCACAACTGGGAGCAGGGCGAACTGCTGACGAACTTCGCGCACGAGCCGGAGAAGGAGCGCGACATCATCCTGCGCTCGCTCGAGCACTTCGAGAAATACACCGGCCGCAAGTCGAAGGGATGGCTCTCGTCCTCGCTGCGCGGCACGATGCAGACGGCGGACATTCTCGCGGGCGAAGGCTGCACCTTCTACTGCGACATCATGAATGATGATCAGCCCTACCTGCTGCGCACGCCGAACGGGCCGATCGTTTCGGTCCCGTACTCGAATGAGATCAACGACTTCACCTTCATCACCCGCAAGAACTTCACCACCGATCAGTTCCGCGATGCGCTGATCGAGGAACTCGACGTGCTCTATGCCGAGGGCGCGAAGAGCGGGCGCATCATGAACATCGGCCTGCATCCGCACGTCGCCGGCCGCGCCCACCGCGTGCGCGCGGTGCGCGAGTTCATCGAGCACGCCAAGTCGCTGGACGGGGTGTGGTGGGCCACCCGCGAGGAGATCGCCGAGTGGTATCTCCAGAACCATGAGAGCCATATTCCTGGTCAACTCGGCTGATGGAAAGCGCGAAGGTTCTCATCGCCGGGGGCGGCATCGGCGGACTCACCGCGGCCATCGCGCTGCTGCGCAAGGGCTTCGAGGTTGAGGTGTTCGAGGGGGCCCGCAACTTCAGTGAAGTGGGCGCGGGCGTCACGCTCGCGCCCAACGCCATGGCCGGATTTCAGTACATTGGCGTGGGCGCGAAGATCGAGGCGTCCGGTACCGAACCGGTGCGTCAGGTCGTGCGCCACTGGGAGGACGGCCGGGTCCTCACGACGCTCGAGCGCGGGACTGAGATGCGCGACAAGTACGGCGCGCCCTACCTCTACATGCACCGCGCGGACCTTCATGCGATCCTCGTGGAGACAGCCGAGGAACTGGGCGGGAAGCTGCACCTCGCCTCGCGCGTGGTCGAAGCGGGGCATGAGGGCGCGTCAGCCTGGCTGAAGCTGGAGGACGGCACCATCCACCGCGGCAATCTCGTGGTCGGCGCCGACGGGCTCAAGTCCGCCGTCCGCCGCATTTTCGAAGCGATATCCGCGCACTTCACCGGGCATGTAGCCTGGCGCGGAGTGGTGCCGGTCGACGACGAACTGCGCGAACTCGCCCAGAACCCTGGCAACTTCATCGGGCCCGAGCGCATGGCGGTCTGGTATCCGCTGCGCGGCGGCACCCAGATCAACCTCGTGTTCTTCGCGCGCGAGCAGGGCTGGACCGACGACGGCTGGACGATCCCCGCCACCCGCGACGAACTGCGTCGGGTGTTCGAGGGCTGGTGCCAGCCGGTGCGCTACATGATCGACCACCTGGAGGAAGGCCGCCTGTTCAAGTGGGCGATCAATGCTCGCTCGGCGCTCTCAACCTGGAATCAGGGCGGCTGCATCACGTTGCTGGGCGATGCGGCGCATGCAATGACGCCCTTCCTGGGGCAGGGCGCCTCCTGCGCGATTGAGGACGCCGTCGTGCTCTCCCGCGCGCTGGAAGCCAGCCAGAGCGTCGTCGAGGGCATTGCCCGTTACGAGAAGGCGCGCATCGAACACGCGACCTTTATACAGGCGGAGTCGAACGCCAACGCCGAGCGCCTGCAGAGCAAGGATGCGGACAACTTCGGCAAGAAGGAAATCCGCAACGAGGAAACGTTGGGCCTGTTCGCCTACGACGCCGGGAAGGTGGAAGTATAACATGACCCTGACCGAAGACGACCTCCCGGTCGCGCTTTCCGACGCAACCTGGGAGACGCTGCGCGGCGAGTTTCCGCTGTTGATTGATGGGCGCTTTGTGCCCGCTGCCAGCGGCGCGACGCAGACTGCCGAGGACCCGGCGACGGGCAAGGCACTCGGAACTTTCGCTCTGGGCGATGCCGCCGATATCGACCTTGCCGTACGCGCCGCGGCAAAGGCCTTCGCCGGGCCCTGGTCCAAGCTCTCGCATTTCGAACGCGCGCGGCTGCTGCGCAAGCTGGCCGACCTGCTGGAAGCCAATGCGCAGCTTCTAAGCGAACTGGAGGTGCTCGACAACGGCATGCCGATCTGGCTCGCCGGCATGACCGCGCGAAACAATGCGGAACTGTTCCACTACTACGCCGGCTGGGCCGAGCGGATCGAGGGCACGACAACCACGCCCCCCGCGCACGTGCTGTCGGCAGGCGAGGCGCTGACCTACACCCTGCGCGAGCCGGTGGGCGTTGTCGGGCAGATCGTGCCGTGGAACGTGCCGTTGGCGATGGCCTGCCTCAAGCTCGCCCCAGCGCTCGCTGCGGGATGTACCGTAGTGCTCAAGCCTGCAGAAGAGACGCCGCTCACCGCCATCGTGCTGGGCCGTCTCATCATGGAGGCGGGCTTCCCGGAAGGTGTCGTCAACATCGTCAACGGCGATGGTACTACCGCGGGCGCAGCGCTGGTGAAGCACCCGCTGGTCTCAAAGATCTCGTTCACCGGATCGACCGAGGTGGGCAAGCTGATCGTGCGCGAATGCGCGGACGACCTCAAGAAGGTGAGCCTGGAACTCGGCGGCAAGTCGCCCGTCATCGTCTTTCCCGATGCCGATATGGCGAAGACCGTGCCGGGCGTCGCGATGGCGACGTTCTTCCTGCAGGGCCAGAACTGCATGGCGGGCACCCGCATCTTCGCCCACGCCGATATCTATGACGAACTGCTGGAGGGCATGGCCGCCTTCACCGCATCGATGAAGATCGGTCATGGCCTTTCGCCCGACACGATGATTGGCCCGCTGATCTCGGCGCGGCAGAAGGCGCGGGTGATGGAGTTCGTCGAGGAGGTGAAGGCGGGTCCGGCGCGTATCGTCGCCGGCGGTCATGCGCCCGAGGGGGCCGGCCACTTCGTGGAGCCGACCATCATCGCCGACGTCACGCCCGACATGCGCGTGGTGCGCGAGGAGATCTTCGGCCCGGTGATGGCGGTGCAGCGCTTCGAGGGCGACGACCTCGATGCGATCGCGGCCATGGCGAACGACAGCGACTTCGGCCTGTCCGGCAGCGTCTGGACGCAGGATTTGTCCATCGCGCACCGCATGGTCGCGCGGGTGCGTTCGGGCCATGTCTCGGTGAACACGCATGGGGCGGTGGGTTCGAACATTCCGTTCGGCGGCTTCAAGCAGTCAGGCTGGGGCCGCGAGTTCGGGCGTGAGGGGATGGATCTCTACCTTGAGACCAAGGCCGTCACGGTCGCGCTTTGACCTCCGGAACGAGCTACCTTCGCCGCCATGCCGGCCGCATCGTCTACCATCATGCGGATGGCTGTCGTGGCATCGAAGACTTCGGCATCGACGTGCGTGCCGATGGACGCACCTTCCGCGCCTATTGCGAGATGGCCGAAGGCGCGCTCACCCGCGACGCCTCCTGGAGCCTCAATGCCGAGATGCGTCCGGTCGAAGGGCATGTGCGGGTGGTGCAGAACGGCAAGATCGTCGGCAGTTCGTGGTACGGCTTCACGCCCGATGCGACGCAGTGCGAGTCCCTGACGGCGGGCCTGGGGCGCACCAGTCAGACGCTGCCGGGAAGGGCTGAGTACCTCGGCCTGCATCCGCTCGTCGGTGATGGCGCCATCGCGCTCGCACGCGGCACCAATGCGCCTGGAATTGAGCGCATGGTCCCGGGCGTCACCTGCTCCTACGACATCAACGGCGAGAGCACGCTCGTGGCGCTGCCGATCGCGATCGGCGTCACATACCTGGGCCAGGAGGAGCTGACCGTCTCGGCCGGCTCCTTCGGAGCCGACGTCTACGACCTGCGATGGCAGCCGCAGTGGCCAGCGGCCCGGCTGTGGGTTCATGGCGAGGACGCGGTGTTCCTGCGCATGTCCTGGTCCTTCTCGGGCCTGGACTGCCAGTTGGAACGCTACCGCAGCACGACGGCAAGCGACAGCGCCTGGTTTGCCACCTGATGATATCCGACCCGACACAAGCGACGCCTATGCCCCAGACCCAGGTACTCGACAAAGGACCGGCGATCAGCCCCGTTGTAGCGTGGGTCACAGTAGCAACTCTGTTCGTGGCGCAGATCGCCTCGACGATCGATCGGGGCATGCTGGCACTGGTGATCGACCCCGTGCGGCAGGACCTCACCATCAGCGAGATGCAGATCGCGCTGCTTCAGGGCTTTGCCTTTTCGATCTTCTACGTCACCGTGGGGTTGCCGCTGGGCGCAGTGGCAGACGTGGTGAACCGGCGCCGGCTGCTCATCGCCGGCATCCTTGTATGGAGCGCGGCGACGATCGGCGGCGGCTTCGCAGAGGGTTTCGGATCGATGTTCGTCTCGCGCCTGTTCATCGGCGTGGGCGAGGCAGTGCTGGGCCCTTGCGCGGTGACGATGATCAGCGACCTGTTCCCGCCGCATCGCCGGGGCCGACCGATGGCGCTCTACGTCTTCGGCAGCATGATCGCCTATGGTCTGGGCTCTCTCGTCAGCGGGGTGATCTTGGACCTTGCGCCGAAGGGAGCCTTCGTAGGCATTCCGGTGATCGGCGGCATGGCACCCTGGCGGATCGCCTTCGCTCTTGTGGGAAGTTCGGGCCTGCTCATCGTGGGCCTGCTCGTCCTGCTGCGCGAACCGGCGCGCCGCGTCGATCCCGGCGTTGCGGACAAGCCGAAGGTCACCTTCGGCGAAGGACTGGGCATGCTGGCAGCGCGCAGAGCCGTGTTCCTGCCGCTCTACGGCTCGCTGGCGCTGTTCGCGATGGGCGGCTCGGTCGCCACCGGGTGGGGCGCGGTGTTCCTGACGCGGGCCTTTGCCTATCAGGTGGGAACCGCCGGGCAGGGCCTGGGTACCAGCCAGATCGCCTGGTCGGTCCTGGGTGCGCTGATCGCCGGTGTCGCGGTGGACCGGGTCGGTGCGCGATCGGGCGCAGCCGGACGCGCGCACCTTGCCGGGCTGCTGTCGCTGATCGGCATCCCATGCGCGCTTCCGGTGCTGGCGTCGAGCGGCACTGTCGCGACTGTGATGCTGGGCGAGGTAATGCTGGTCAGCGCCATCTACGGCACCACGATGCTGTCCATCATCTCCGAAATCGCGCCCACTAAGGTGCGCGGCTTCGCAGTGGCACTCTACGCCTTCGTCATGACCATCATCGGCGGCTCGCTGGGGCCGGTCGCGGTGGCGTGGCTGACCGAGACCGTGTTCGCCTCGCCGGTTGCCGTTGGCAGTTCGATGGCGGTCGTCGGTCTTTGCGCCTTCACCATGTCGGCCTTGCTGGCGTTTCGCGCCGCCTCCGCCATCGCCTTAGAGGAACGGATTTGACCATGCCCCAGATCGTGCGCGGCTATGCGCCCGGCCGCTTCGGACAGCTCCACTACCGCATCGCCGTCTGCGACGCGCCCGACGCACTGCCCCCGCTTCTCTGCCTGCACCAGACCCCCAGCAATAGCCGCGACTGGCTGCCGGTCATGGAGCCGCTCTCGGCCTGGCGCACCGTCATCGCGGTCGACACGCCCGGCTACGGCATGAGCGATGCGCCGCCCGAGCCGGTCACGATCGAAGATTTTGCGCAGATCATGGCGCAGTTCATGACCGGCATGGCCGAACAGGGGCTCGTCGCCCCCGGGCCGTTCGATGTCATGGGCTTTCACACCGGATCGATCATCGCCACGCAACTCGCCCGCAGCTTGCCCGAGCGCGTGCGCCGCGTCGTGGTCTTCGGCCTCGCCGCCTATTCGGCCGAAGTGCGCGAGGTCAAGCTGGCGAACCTGCTCACCGCCTTCCCGCCGCCCGGCCCCGATCTGACCCATGTCGAAAAGCTGTGGGCAATCATCGGCCAGCTCAGCGATCCGCGCATGTCTTACGAGGAGCGCCACGTCAGCATGGCCGAGTGCCTGCGCCTAGGCGCGAGGATGCCCTGGGGCTACATCTCGGTCTACCGCTTCGACTTCGTGGGTGCGATGGCGCAAGTCACGCAGCCGGTGCTGGTGATGAACCCGCAGGACGACTTGTGGGAGCAGACGTTGGCGACATCTCACATCTTCCGCAATTCGCGCCGTGTGGACATGCCGGGCGTCGCTCATGGCGTGCTCAGGCTGGAGAACGCACGCGTCGTGGAAGAGATCAGCGCCTTCCTGGAGTGATCGCCGGCGATAGGCCCTTGAGCCAGGCTGTGGACCTGACACAATGGCGCGTGTCGGTCCTCAAAAGGCAGCCAAACCTGTGAATCTCATCCAGCTCAAGCGGATGATCGCGATCTACGAGAGCGGCAGTCTGCGCAAGGCGGCAAAAGCCGTGGGCGTCACCCAGCCGGCGCTGACGCTGAGCATCCGCCAGCTGGAAGAGGAGTTTAACGCCAGCCTGTTTGAGCGCGGCCCCAATGGAGTGCGCCCGACGGAAATGTGCGAGAAGCTCGTCCAGCGCGCCCGGCTGATGCTGATGGAGGAGCGGCGCATCCTCAATGATCTGGCGGCGGCGAACCGCGTGCCGAAGTTGACGGTTGGAGTGCATCCCATTGTCATGAACGAGATGATGAGCCAGGCCATGCGCCAGTTCGTGGACCAGAGCGGCCCCGTCGATATGTGGGTGCGCGAGGGTTACACCACCCACCTGCTGGAGCTGCTGTCAGCCGGCGAACTGGACTTCGCGCTCTGCGGCCTGCCGGATGGCTATGCGAGCGAGACGCTCGACTTCGAGCGCTTGTTCAATCGGGAATACGCCGTCGTGGCGGTGCCGGGCCACCCGGTGTTTTCGATGACCAAGGAAGAGATGGCGCGCGGGACAGACTTCGTCTGGGCTCACGTGCGCGCCTACGAGACTGTAGATCCATTGGACAACGACGAAGTGGCGGATCACTTGCGCCAGTTCGGCTTCACGCGCGAGAACAAGTCGGTCACGGCGTCGTCCGCCGCTTTCGTGAAGGCTATGATACTTCACTCCGGGATGATCGGTATGGTCGCCTGCGAAGCAGTTGCCGAGGAACTGGTGAGCGGCGTCTTGCGGCTGCTAGCGGGCTCGGAAATACCGGCGCCCGCATTTGGCTTCATCACACTCAAGGACCGCTACGAATCCCGCACCGTCCGACAGCTCAAGTCCATCATTCGCCAGCGCTGCGCACGCAATTCTAACTGAGCGGGCCTATTACGTCCCCTCCAGAAACGCCTTGAGCACGCGTGCGGTCGCAGGCGGGTTGTCCTGCATCACAAAGGCGCCGGAGTTCTCCACCACCGTCGTCTTGCCCCGCTTGAGCGCTGCCTCTGCAGCGGGCCGGAACTTGGGGTAGGCCTTGTCGAACTGGCCGTAGACCAGCAACGTGGGTGCCTCGATGCGGTTCATGGTGCCCGCGATCTCGGTCACCGCAACGCCGCGCTCAGAGGGTTGGATCCATTTCCCCGCGGCCTTGCGGCTGAGGATGCCCTCGGCATTGATCGGCCCTGCGTTCACGATGCCGAAGATCTGCTTCAGCAGCTCGGGCGGGGTGGGCAAGGGCTCCCCGTTCTGGTTAAACAGGTTGCCCTGCTTCTCGTCGACCGCCACCTTGATCTCGGCCAATGACTTGCGATGACCCAGCGCACAGGACACGAGAGCCAGCTTGTTGACCCGCTCGGGCCAGAACGCGCCGAGCGGCACCGCCAGGCAGCCGCCCAGCGAAGTGCCGATCAGGTCCACCTTGTCGAAGCCCAGCTCGTCGAAGGCGCCAACCAGCAGCGCGGCGGTTTCGCCCAGGGTCTGGATATAGGGCGCCGGGCCGTCCCACCGCGATCCACCATGCCCGGGCAAGTCGAAGGCAAAGACCTGGCGGCCCTCGGCTAGCAAGGGCGCCACGAAGCGCCAGTCGGACAGCCAGCCACCCAGCTTGTGTAGCAGCACGACGGGCGGCTTGTCCGCCACCGGCTTGCCAATCGCCGCATAGTGCAGCACGCCACCGGCGCGGCGTAGGTCCCCCTGGCGCGTCCAAGGGCCCTTCGGCGGCACCGGTGCGGGCGAAGCCTTGGCGCTCGTCGTGGGAGCCGCCAAGGCGGGAAGCGCGCCGATCGTTCCTGCAAGAGCGACGGTGCGGGCGATGTCACGACGGCTGAACATAAGGCTTCTCCTTCAAGGCGACGGTCAGGCCCACATCCGTGGCTCGCGGCCGAGCGCAGGGTTGGCGACGAAGGCGTTCTGCGGGCGCGGCAGGCCCAGGTTTTCGCGCAAGGTATCGCCTTCGTAGTCGCTGCGGAACAGGCCGCGGCGCTGAAGGATAGGAATCACCTGGTCGACGAAGTCCTCCAGCACGCCGGGCTGGTAGTTGGGCGACAGCGAGAAGCCGTCGGCCGCGCCGGCACGGAACCAGTTCTCGCATACGTCGGCCACTTGCTCGGGCGTGCCGGTGTAGGAGAAGCTTGCGCGTGAGACGACGACGCGGCGGGCGAGCAGGCCGATCGGCAGGTCTTCTTCGCGCGCCATGCGGATGATCGACTGCTGCACCCACTTGCCGCCGTTCGTCTCGGGCAAGTCGGGCAGCCGCTCGTTGACCGAGAGGTGTGAGAGATCGACGCCGAGCTGCAGGCTGAGCGTGCGCAGCGCAAGCGCCTCTGGCACCAGGTCCAGCAGTTCCTCGTCGGCGCGGCGGGCTTCGGCTTCGCTCGCGCGGACCATCAGCTGGACCGAGGGGATGATCTTCACATGGTCGGGGTTGCGTCCGAAAGCGGCGGCGCGTTTGCGCATGTCGTCGCGGAAGTCCTTCGCCACCTGTAGCGAGCTGGCGGCGGTGAAAATCATGTCCGCGGTGCGTGCGGCGAGCGCCCGACCCGGTCCCGAGCCGCCGGCCTGGACGATGATCGGATGGCCTTGCGGCGGCCGGCCGACATTGAGCGGGCCCGCCACGGTGAAATGCTCGCCCAGGTGATCGAGTTCGTGGACCTTGGCAGGGTCGAAGTAGCGCGCGGCGCCCCGGTCACGCAGGAGCGCGTCGTCCTCCCAGCTGTCCCACAGGTTCCGGCAGACGTCGACGAACTCCTCGGCGCGGGCATAACGCGCGTCATGGTCCATGTTGAGGTCGCGGCCGAAGTTGCGCGCCTCGCCGTCGCTGGCGGAGGTCACCACGTTCCAGCCAGCGCGGCCTTTTGAGATGTGGTCGAGCGAGGCGAAGCGCCGGGCGATCGCGTAGGGCTCGTTGTAGGTGGTGGAAGCCGTGGCGATGAGGCCGATGTGCTGGGTCACCACGGCGAGCGCGGCTAGCAGCGTCGTCGGCTCCAGCTTGCCGGCATAGTCCGTGGCGGCGAAGGCGTCCTTGCCGGAGATGTTCGGGAAACCCTGGGAGTCGCCCGAGAAGTAGCAGTGCATCTTGCCGCGTTCGGCGGTCTGGGCGAGGTGCGAGTAGTGCGCGAAGTCGTGCTGGTCGACCGCCGGTGCGCCCGGCCAGCGCCACCCACCCGGATGGGCGCCGCTGTTGTGGATGAAGGTGGCGAGGATCATCTGGTTGGGATCGGGCATGGTCTAGGCTCCGGATGGTATCACGAACGGCCGGCGCCGATCACCCGCGCCAGCTCGCCGTCCGCTGCGGCGACGCGGTAGACGCGCGCAGCGGCGGCGAAGCAGGCGGCGGCCAGCAGCAGGCAAGGCAGGACGACGACAATGAAGGAGGCGGCGATGCGTGAGGGATCGCCCAGCACCTTCTCGGACACGAAGGCGATGGCGAAAGGACCGCCGGCACCCGCCGGCAAGGCGGCGACCACGCTGAGGAACGCAAAGGAAAACCCGCGCATGTCGTTGGGTACAATCTCCTGCACGGTCGCGTTCATGGCGACGTTGAGCATCGGCGTGGCCAGGCTGATCGTCGCGAGCGCCGCAATCGCCAGCCCGACGCCGGGCGCATAGCCGGCGAAGGCGGTGGGCAGCGCGATCAGCGGCAGCAGGGTCATGAGGCCGATCCGTCCCAGCTTGCGGCTGTCTGCCGCGAAGCCTCCCAGCAGGTAGCCGGCCATTCCTGCGATCAACATGCCCAAGCCGAGCAGGTTGGCGATCTGCGGCAGCGTCAGTCCGTAAGTGCGCATCAGCAGCGGTGCCGTCCAGGACGTGACGCCGACGAAGGCGAGGTAGTAGAGGCAGAAGCCGCCGAACAGCGGCACGATCAGGCGGCGCTGGCGCCATAGGTACGCCAGTTTCTCCCCCGCGTGCGAGGGCGTTTGGTGGTCGGGCGCCACGCCGCGCCGAGCCGGTTCGCGGATGGCGAGGAAAGCCAGGCCAACAACCGGGCCGATGAGCCCGCAGAGCAGGAAGGCGCTGCGCCACGGAATGACGAGACCGTAGCCGGGCAGGGTGAGGTGCAGGTCCGCCGCCAGGATCGCGCCCGGGACCACCGAGGAGAGCGCCGTGCCCAGCGTGGCGCCGATCAGATAGGCGCTGAGCGCGCGGCCGCGTTGGTTGGGCGGGAACATGTCGGCGATCAACGACATCGCGGCTGGGGCCACGGCAGCCTCACCCAGTCCTACCAGCGCCCGGAACACGAAGAACGTCGCGAAATTGGGAGCGAGGCCTCCCAGCGCGGTCGAGAGACTCCAGACGATGATTGCGCCGCCCAGCACTCGCTTACGGACATACCGGTCCACCAGCGAGCCGAGCCACAGGCCGCACACGCCGCTCAGCAGCGAATAGGCCAGGCCCATGAGCAAGCCCATCTGGATGTCATCAATTGCGAGGTTAGACTTGATCGGCTCGGCCAGCACGCCGACGATCGCCTTGTCGATGCTGTAAAAGATCGCCGCCAGGAACAGCAGCAGCATCGGCCAGGCGGTATGGCGCAAGGGCGGGAAGGGCGCTGTGGCAGGCTCAGTCGACACGGATGGTGCGTCCGTCGATGCAGGCCATCAGGCGGCCGTCGGCATCGTTGAGGATCTCGACCGTGTCGCCGTCGAGGTAGATGATGTCCTCGAAATGGAACTTGCCGATGTCCGGGCCGATCCAGGGCAGGTCGCAGCTCAGCACCATGCGGTCGACCAGCTCGAAGCTGTGCATGCCGCCGCCGGGATGGGGGTGGTCGGTGTGTTCGAGACCCACTGAGTGCAGGCCGCAAGCACGGAACTCGGGGTTTCCGTGCGCCTGGATCGAGGCGACGACAGCCCCCTCCACATCGGTGGAGAGGCGTCCGGCTCGAAACTCCGGCAGCGCCGCCTGCCAGCCGAGGCGTGTGGCGTTGTAGCGCTTGAGTTGTTCGGGTGAGGGTTCACCGATCACGGCGGTGCGGCCGATGTCGCTGGTATAATGTGCGAACTCGGCGGTGGCGTCGAACGTCACCATGTCGCCCTGGCGCAGGTCCGCCGTCTTCGCCAGGCGGCCGAAGCCGGGGCGATACGGTGTGATTAGCAGGAATACCGGGCGTCCTCCCGCGAGCGCGGCGGCGGACCAGAACACGCGCTCGGCCTCGGCGCATGTGGCGCCGGCAGCCAGAGCCTCGGCGGAGAGCTGCAGCGAAAGCTCGGTCTTGCGGGCGGCGGCGCGCATCAGCGCCATTTCCGCCGGGGTTTTCACCATGCGGATGTCGCGAAGGAGATCGCGTGCGGGGACCACCTCGATGGTGCCGCCCAGCAAGGCGTCGACATCCACTCCGAGCCCGCGATCCTCGAAGGCTACGCGCGAGTGGTCAAAATGCATCTCGCGCAAGTACTGCGCGACGGCTTCCGGGTGGTTCTGCGGCAAGCCTTCGGCGGTGGTCAGCGCCGCCTGAACGCCGCCCGCGCCGATGCCGGGCTTTCGGGCATAGCCGCGCACGGTCATCCACGTGCCTTGGCCCTGCTGCGGCTGGCCCATGTCGACTTCGACGGTCAGCACCGCGGCGTCGCAGGCGTGATCGCGCGGCAGGATGGCCATGGCGAGATCGCCGAAGCCCCAACTGGCATCGGTGGCCCAGCTAGACAGGTAGTAGGTATTGATCGGCGTCGAGGCGACGATGGCGGCGATGTTCTCGCGGTCCATCAGGGCGTCGGCACGATCTCGATTGATGAGCATGAAGTCTCGTCCGGTTGGGGTAACGACGAAGGGCCGGAGCGTGGCGGCTGACCGGGCGAGCATGCGCCGGGTCAGCCGCTGGTGCCCATCAAAACTTCACGGTTGACCGCACACCGAACGTACGCAGATCGCGCAGCGCCACGGCCACGCCGGAGAACGGCGACAGGTAGGCATTGGTGCGCTCCAGCAGGGTGAAGTCGATTCCCGCCGGATAAGCCTTGTTGTTGAACAGATTGGTGACGAAGCCTTCCAGGGTGAAGCGATCATTGCCGAAGCCTGCACGCAGGTTCACTTGGGTCATGTCCGGTGTCTTCGTCAGGTTCGAGGCGTTGGTGTAGACGCCCGACTTGTAGGTGAAGTCGGCGCGGCCAAACAGCTCCAGGTCGTCACGGAGCGGCATCGTGTAGTTGGCCGATGCCGAGCCCGACCAGCGCGAGGCGAGCGGATTGTGCTTGCCGCTGAAGTCGGTGATCCCAGTGAGTGCGGTCACGGTCGGAGCGCTGAGCCGGCTGATGTCGCTCTCGTTGTATGATCCGTTCGCGGAGAGCGTCAGGCGATCGCTGACCGCGTACGAGAAGTCGCCCTCAAGGCCGTACATCTTCACCTTGCCGGTGTTGAGCTGGGCTTGGATGTTGTAGACCACACTCGTCGCCGGATCGATCAGGGTGATCGTATTGGCGTTCAGCTGGTCCTTCCAGATGCCGTAGTAGGCGGCCACGGCATAGCGCAGGCGATTGTCGAACGCGCGGCCCTTGGCGCCGATCTCGAAGTTGTCGAGCTTCTCGGGCGCCACAGCGATGCGCAGACCGGCGTTGGCAGCCAGAACTTGTGCGGCGGGACTCAGGTTGGAGAGGAACACCGTGTTGAACGCGGCCGGGTTCACGCCCTTGGAGTAGGACGCATAGACCATCATATTCGGAGTGATGTTGTAGTTCACGATCACGCGCGGCGTGAAGTTCTTGTAGGTCTCCTTGGCGAGGACCGATCCTTCCTCATAGAAACCAGGCATTGCAAAGGCGTCGGACGCGATTGTCTGGCCGCCTGGGCGCGCATAGGCATACAAGGTGTCAACCTGGTAGCGGCCGTCGAAGTTGACGCTGAGGTCGGGCGTGATCTTGTAGCCCAGCCCGAAGAAGGCGCCGAAGGTGCGGTTGCGGGTCTTGCCCGAGACCACGCTGAACTGGCTCACGCCCAGCGCGCCGTTGTTGCCGCCGCCGCCGCCCTGGAATGTGGCGTTGAGGTAGCTGCCGCCCAGCGTTGCGGTGAACGGGCCGCTGTTATCGAAGCTGGCGCGTAGCTCTTGCGAGAAGTCCTTGCTGATCGCCTCGACGAGGTAGGGATAGTCGAAGTAGTTCGGCGCACCCGGTGCAGTGCCGACGGCGTTCGCGGAATTGGGCGCGGTGACGTTGTAATACAAGTCGAGGTCAGATAACTGACTGCGGCGTTCGTTGTTGTACCCGGTGAGCGAGGACAGCGTCACGCCGCTGCCGATCTCCCAGTCGACGCTGAAGTGCAAGTGGTAGAAGCGACTGCGCAGCCCGTAACCCTGCACGCCATCTTGGGGATTGATCAGGCGTCCGCGGGGATTGGCCAGGAAGTCCTGGATGAAGGGCGTGTCGACTGTGTTCGTCGAGGGCGCTCCGGCAGGAAGGCCGGGTAGGGTGCCGCAGAAGTAGCGGTTGTTGCCGAAGGCGCAGTTCGAGGAGTCCGGGACAATCACCGCGCCGTTGGTCGGGTTGGTGACGGCATGGGCGGCTAGCAGGCCGGTTGCGTTTGGGCCGTCGTTGTTCTTGGAGATGATCGCAAAGGCCTTGGCCTTCAGGTTCGTTGCCGGGGTGAAGTTCACCGCCAGCGTGGCGGCGCGGGTGCGCTGGTCGCCCAGCGTCTGGCCGGGGACGCCCTGGTTCTTCCACGATCCGCCCTTGGCGGTCTCTTGCACCGTGGCGCGGACACCGATCAGGCCCTCGATCAGCGGCGCGCCCAGCGATGCCTGGATCTCATGGTTGTCCCGCGTGCCGATCATGCCCGTGATGCTGCCCTCCAGCTGGTCTGGCGTCGATCTGGTCACCACATTGACCGCACCGGCGAAAGTCTGGCGGCCGAAGTAGGCGCTCTGCGGGCCTTTGAGCACTTCGATCCGCTCAGGGTCCGAGATAGTCTGAATCGCTGTGGCGGTGGAAACCGGCACGCCGTCGATGAACATCGAGGCGGTCTGAACCGTTGCGCTGGACGGCGTGAAGCCCCGGATGATGACCTGCTGGAACGAGCGGTCATTACGGCCCGACGCGCTCGAGACGATCTTCATGCTGGGCGTGAAGGCGGACAAATCGGTGATCGACTGCACGCCGCGCTCGGCGATGTCCTCGCCGGAAAGCGCCGTCACGGAAATGGGTGTCTTGAGGATGTCTTCGCCGCGCTTTCGTGCAGTGACGACGATGTCTCCCGGTGCGCTCGCGGTGGCCTGTTCGGCCTCGCCCTGGTCCTGAGCCTGCGCTGCGGTCGTAAATCCAGTAATCACCAATGATGCACAAGACATAAGGAGGGCGCCACGAAGCGCCAGCGTGCTGGTCATGATTGCTTCCCTATTACGATCTCCGACCGTTATCGGCCTGAGTTATTCGAGATCGTTCTTCCTGCGAGCACAAACGGGATTTGATTATTGAACTTCAGCTTTCGTGTGAGCTGTCATGAGTTCGCCGTTCGATGGGTGCAACGTACCATCGGAATCGTCACCTCGGGCATCAGAAGCCCTTATCACCTCCAAAAAATCCTGACTGGTGTTCGCGGCAAGGCCGTGCTGCTTAGAAAGCGGTTCCGGCAGGGTACAGGCGGATTATCCGCCGCTGCGCGAAAATCGTCATCTCCACGACCGAACGTCCCATGATGAGGCGCGAAAGACGTCATGAAACTGCTTGCATTCCTAATGCAGACCGGCGGCCACATTGCAGGCTGGCGCCATGAGCGTGCCGCAAACAACCCCCTGTGCGATGCCGATTACTTCCGCGCGCTCGGCCGCACGGCGGAGAAGGGGCTGTTCGACGGCGTGTTCCTCGCCGACTACGTCGGGTACCACCCGGTTAAGGGCGCCTCGGTCTTCGCTGGGATGGAAACGCCCAAGCTCGATCCGCTCATCGTGCTGGCGACGATCGCCGCCGAGACGCGCAATCTGGGCCTGATCGGCACCGCCTCCACCACCTACAGCCATCCCTACGATCTGGCCCGCCGCTTCGCCTCGCTTGATCACATGAGCCGGGGGCGGGCAGGCTGGAACATCGTCACTTCGACGATGGAGAACGAGGCGCACAACTACGGCTTCGACGCGCACCTCGCGCATGCTGATCGCTATGCCCGCGCCGGCGAGTTCGTGGCGGTGGCACGCAAGCTATGGGACAGCTGGCAGGAGGGCGCTGTGCTCGCCGACAAGGCCAGCGGCGTCTACACCGATCCAGCCCGCATCAGCGCGGTGGACCACCAGGGCGAGCACTTCCGCGTCGCCGGTCCGCTGACGGTTCCGCGCGTGCCGCAGGGGCATCCGGTGCTAGTGCAGGCGGGCGCCTCGCCTACGGGCCAGCAGTTCGCCGCCGCCAACGCGGAAGTAATCTTCACCTCGCACCCCACGATGGCCACCGCGCAGACCTTTCGCGCCGCCATGCACGCGCAACTGGTGCAGTTTGGCCGCAGCGCGGACAGCCTCAAGATCATGCCCGCGGTCACCCCGGTGATCGGCCGCACCCGCGCCGAGGCCGAGGACCTGAAGCGCGAGTTGGACGGCCTGATCCCAGCGCGGATCGCGATCTCCAAACTCGAGGGGCTGCTGGGCAATATCGACTTGTCGGGCGCCGATCCGGACGGGCTGTTGCCGCCGCTGCCTGCCGAGGCGCTGGCTGGCCAGAACTCCACGCGCGACCGCGTGCTGGAACTGGCGGACCGCCAAGGACTGTCGGTTACCGAGCTGGCGCGCCAAGTAGCCGCCGGACGCACGGGGCACACGATAGTCGGAACGGCCCACGAAGTGGCCGATACGCTCATTGCCTGGGAGACGGGCGGCGCGGCGGACGGCTTCGTGATCTCTCCGCCATTCTTGCCAGGCGGGCTGGAGGACTTCGTGGACACAGTCGTGCCGATCCTGCAGGAACGCGGCCACTTCCGCCGGGATTACGAAGGCACGACCTTGCGTGAGAACCTGGGCTTGCCGGTTCCGCCTAACGGCTTCGAGGCAGACCCCACCTTGCGTCGGGTCCCCGAGATCTGGTGATTCCCGCGTCTGTCTGACCAAACTGAAGAGACAAGGAGCTAGCCACCGATGAACACGCTCGCACCCCTGATGAACCGTGGTGAGGCGGAGCGCGTGCTCGGTGCCGCGGGCGTATCGGCGCTGGTCCTTTCGGACCCGACGAACATCTACCACGCGACTGGCTTCTGGCCGCAGATGGTGACGATGGGCCAGTCCGGCGCGGCGCTCGCGGTGGTCCCGGCCGCCGCTCATGAGCCCGTCGTTTTGATCACCAGCCAGTTCATCCACTATCTCCACGATGTGGACGAGGCGGAGCGGGAGGACCCCGTGCGCATCCTGCTCTACACCGCGCCGGATGGGTTGGAGGGAGACGCCTCGCCGCCGATCTTCCTGAGCGAGGCGCCGGGCGGCCGGCCCGATCCGATGGACGCAGTCAGCCGCGGCGCGACGATGCGGCTCTTGGCGCGCCGTCCCGCTTATCCGACCGCCGCGGCGGCGGTGCGAGCGGCTGCGGCGTCCTACGGGGACGCGATCGCCGTCGATACGCTGAGCGCCGCGGCGGCGGTGGGGATCAAGGGAACATGCCGTCCCGCCGAGCCGCTGCTGCGCTGGATACGCATGATCAAATCACCGGCCGAGATCGCGCTTATCCGCCACGCCGCTGTCAGCAACGCGGTTGCCGCGCGCGAGGCGATCCTGTCGATGCGGCCGGGCAATACGTACGAGGAGATGCGCCTCGCCTTTTTCGCGCTGACCGCGGAACGCGGCGGGCTGCCGCTGTTCCTGTCGACCGACAGCATGGCGATGCGCCGCCGCGACGGCGTGCTGCGCGAAGGCCGCAGCTTCCAGATCGACGCAGTGAGCAGCTACGCGCGCTACTACGGAGACTTCGGGCGGACCGTCTTCGTCGGCGAGCCGGACCCGATGGTGGTGCGCATGGTGGAGGCGGCGATCTGCGCCAACGACGCCATCGCCGCCGCCTTGCGCCCGGGGCTGCGCTATTCCGACATTCGCCGCATCGGGCACGAGGCTGTAAAGGCGGCGGGCTATGAAGTAGCGGTGGCGTGCGGGGCGCACAGCGTAGGGCTCTATCACACCGATGAGGCCTTCAAGGACGATAGTCTGAACTTCGCCAAAGACGACCACGTCATCCGTAAGGACATGGTGCTGAGCGTGGACTGTCCGGTGCTCCACCTCGACGCAGGAGGCAACGTACACCTCGAGGATCTTTGGCTGATCACCGAGGATGGTTGCGAAGCGCTCAATGATCGGGACGAACCGTTCTTTCGCATCTGACGCTGAGCGCCGACGCTCGTACGGCTAAGGTGCATCGGGGGCGAAGCGAAGCTGGCGAGCCCGCCGGCATGGGCGCGATTGATGACGGCGTTGTCGTATCCTTATTGGTGGAGACCACCGCATTTCCTCAGCCGAGAACGACGCCGCATTGTCCGCGTTGAACGTCCCTTGGCGCGTCGCCGAGCACGCCGTTGCTTTGCCCGCCGCAACTTGGAAGAAGAAGCGTCAGTTTCACGTGACGGGCAGCGCAAGTGGAACCGAATGGCATAGGGCTGCCCGTCGATGCCGACGCGCAAATCCGCTTCTCCCACAAATTCGCAATGCGGGTAATTCGGGTTGCTGGCCGGTGGCGGCTCCGTCGTGGTGGTTGCGCCGGTCGATGGTGCAGACGCTTCGAAGGCTTAGCTAGAGCCGGTCGAACTGCAGCGAGACATGGATGAGCGGCTGACATCGGAAAATATGAAGAGGCGTTTTATGACCGAAACGGCAAGCGGGATGGCTCTTAGAGTGTTCTCTAGAGTCCGAGGTACTCCAGTAAAGCTCGACGTGTTTGGCTATTGCCATATATGGCACATTACCGTCGATGAAGTGTTGCGACCCAAGTGGACTCCGGCGTTTGCACGCCCACTTAAAGGCTTCACATGATTTCTACATGGCGCTTGTCCTCCCTAGCGGCGGGTGCTTGCGTCTCCACGCCCATGCACAGGTACTTGGTCTCAAGGTAATCTTCCAGCCCGTACTTGGAACCTTCGCGGCCGAGGCCCGATTGCTTGACCCCGCCGAAGGGCGCCACTTCGGTGGAGATCAGGCCGGTGTTGATGCCGACCATGCCCGCTTCCAGTGCCTCGGCGACGCGCCATACGCGGCTGATGTCGCGAGCGTAGAAGTAACTGGCGAGGCCGAACTCGGTGTCGTTGGCCATGCGGATGGCATCGGCCTCGTCGGTGAAGCGGATCACGCCGGCGAGCGGTCCGAAGGTTTCTTCCTTGGCCAGCTTCATGTCCGCTTTGACCCCGGCGATGACGGTCGGCTCGAAATAGCTGAGGCCCAGGTCCGACCGCTTGCCGCCCACGAGCACCTTCGCGCCGCCGGCAAGCGCGTCTTCGAGGTGCTCCTCCACCTTTTCGACCGCTTTTTCATCGATCAGCGGGCCCACTTGCGTGCCATCGTCCATGGCGTAGCCGATCTTCATCTCCTTGACGCGGGACGCCAGCTTGTCGACGAACTCGTCATAGACGCCGCCCTGCACGTAGAACCGGTTGGTGCACACGCAGGTCTGGCCGCCGTTGCGGAACTTGGAGATCATCGCGCCTTCGATCGCGGCGTCGATGTCGGCGTCGTCGAAAACGAGGAACGGCGCGTTGCCACCCAGCTCCATCGAGCACTTCTTGATCGTGTCGGCGCTCTCCCGCAGCAGCTGGCGGCCGATCTCCGTAGAGCCGGTGAAGGTGATCTTGGCGACCTTGGGATTGCGCGTCAGCTCAGAGCCGATCTCGCTGGCGCTGCCGGTGACGACATTCACCACACCCTTGGGCACGCCCGCCATCTCGCACAGGCGCGCGATCGCCAAAGCCGAGTAGGGCGTCGCTGAAGCCGGCTTGATGACCATCGTGCAACCCGCCGCCAGTGCAGGCCCGAGCTTGCGGGTGATCATGGCGTTTGGGAAGTTCCAAGGCGTGATCGCGCCGACGACGCCGATGCCCTGCTTGATCACCACGATCCGGCGATCGGCGGCATGGCCGGGGATCACGTCGCCATAGGCGCGCTTGCCTTCTTCGGCGAACCACTCGATGAAGCCGGCGCCATAGGCGATTTCGCCCTTGCCTTCGGAGAAGGGCTTACCCTGCTCGCGGCTCAGCAGTTCGCCCAGGTCGTCCTGGTGCTCCATCATCAGATCGAACAGTCGGCGCATGATCTTCGCGCGCTCGCCCGCGGTCACGGCGCGCCATTCCGGCAGCGCGGCCTCGGCCGCGTCGATCGCCCGGACGGTCTCCGCGGTGCCCGCCTTGGGCACCGTGCCTAGGACCTCGCTGGAACCGGGATCTTTCACTTCGAACGTCGCACCGCAGTCCGCATCCACCCACTGGCCATCGATGTAGCACTGCTGCTTCAGGAAGTCGGTGAAAGCCATCAGGATACATTCTCTCGCTTGAAGTTAAGCGTCAGCGCTGAGTGGATGCCAGCAGCGCGAGTGAACCGGTGGCAATAGGCACCGAGCCGTTGCCCCGCAATCTTACAAATTCATGATAATTAAAGCTATAATTAAGATATATCTGAATGCCATGTATTTAAGAAGTGTATATCATAAATGAGGAAGCCGACTTGTAGTCGGTTTGTGTTTCACGTCACCATAAATAGATAATTACTGACACGGATAATCTATCAATATGACCCACCGATCGCTGGTGCACCGTCTCATACTTGTTCTCGTGCCGCTCCCGACCGGCTCGCACGCATGCTGCTTGTAGACCTGGGTACGATTTTACTCTCAATAGTCCAGCCCATGATGACCCATGATTGCAGCGTGCAAGTGTCCAAGACACGTGTAGAACTCCTGATCGGGGTTCGCGCTCGCCTTAGCATCGCCACCCGCGCTATAGCTAAACGCATGAGAGGGCCGAGATGATCGGTTCAAATTTCTCACCAGACGAGCAAGCCGCGGTGAGGGGAAGTGACCTCCGTGCGCTTGCGCCTTGGCGCTGAGTATGGTGGCTCCTCTTCGAGGAAGCGGCGCGATATTCGCGCTGACGCGATGGCAGCACGGTGTTGTGGGAGAAAACACGATGAGCAGGACCTTGTGGGGTGCGGTCGCGCTCGCCTTTTTGATGTTGGCGGCTTGTAGTCCGCAGCAGGAAAAGTCGCGAGAGCGGTAGCAAAGAGCCAAAGCGATCGCCTACTTCCTCAACGACTGGACTGTCTGCCCGCGGCGTCCCGGTCCGAAGTCGCCAGAAAATGCCGTTGAGCACCCGCCGGTCATCTGCCCGCTTCACACCACGCACCTTCGAGGGCAACAAAGGCTGGGTCACCGACTACTCAAGATCCGTCAGATCAGACTGTGCCGTCCTACTCTTCTTCGCAATAGTGGAATCACGATCCAGCCGACATGTGGATCCCCTTTATGGCGCTGTGACCTGGCGCGATTGGGCAGACAGTAATCTCCTGGAAGGCGGGAAGTGCCTACGTGTGTAGCAGATCACGCTGCTGTCGCAGCGACCTGCTGCCGAAAGTTCTTCGAATGCGGCGTCCGGGGGCCGCCGCTGGTGTGCCGAGCGATAAAAATGTTGGAGGCCTTCTTGCCAAAGTTGAGTACCCCTTGTAGTGGAGCCCTCGAAGGCGCCCGTAGCTCAGCTGGATAGAGCATCAGACTACGAATCTGAGGGTCGGACGTTCGAATCGTTCCGGGCGCACCATTAAAAGCCCTGCTAGGTCAGAAACTTAGCAGGGCTTTTATGTGTTGGAAGCAGGGCGGCTCTCTTTTCTGTAGCCACCCGTGTCGCCACGCGCCTCACCAAAGAGCAAGGGCGCAACTCCGTGATTGTCGAGTCGAACGAAGGCAGAGTCGACTGCAGCGTCGATCACTCGCCCGTTCAACGCGCTGCCGGCAGCCAACCCTTAGCAGGCCAGTCAATCGGTTTGGCGTTAAGCGGTATATCCTACGGTGTGGATCGGCGCGCAAAAGGGGTCTGACTCAAATTCCGTGCAGATTTGACATTTCCTCGCTGTGTCCCGCCAACTCCATTGGGGGTCAGCAAGGAGCGCAGGTCGATGGCCTCGAAAGCATGAGACAGTAGCCTGCGG
>Ga0163161_10000970_pt1 | contig 21927 bp, 17 predicted proteins | sample S45metaG_FD_129847 | JGI IMG/M metagenome (GOLD analysis project Ga0163161, IMG submission 129847) | Switchgrass rhizosphere microbial communities from Kellogg Biological Station, Michigan, USA - S4-5 metaG | ecosystem: Host-associated > Plants > Roots > Rhizosphere > Soil | place: USA... | reverse complement strand
GTGCCTGGTGATGTTGTGATTGGGCATATACAAAAATAGAATTTTTGGGCATAAAAAAAGCGGTCTCGCTTTTAAAAACAAGACCGCTTTCAACACACAAATGAAACCTGAATTAAGATATAGCTTTAGGTTAGGTTATTAAATATCTATATCAATTCTATAAGAACGTCTTTGATAAACACTATCGTTTATTTCTAACACAAGTTTAAGGCTAAAGCGGGTTGGATTATGATTCTATTTAGTGAGTGGTATTAATAATTGAGTAAACGGTAAAATTTCTATTTTAACGGTATAGAAATGGATACTGTAGTACCGTTTATTGCGTTTTGCTTCACGTTTAAGTGTATAGGTTTTGCTCCAATCTGACCTAAAAGGTGCAATCTTTCTTTAGTCAACTGCATGCCTTTGCTGATGTGGGTATCTTTTTTCTCCTTTAAAGAGTTGTCAATGCCAATCCCGTCATCAATAATTTCGATGTTCAGATAAAATTCATCCTGTAGTTTAATGTTGATCTGAATTTCTCCCCCTGATTCTTTTGGCATTATGCCATGCCAAATTGCATTTTCTACGTAAGGTTGCAGAAGCATAGAAGGGATAAAGGTTTCTTCTTTATCAATATTTTCATCAATGTTAAAAGTGTATGCTAATTTATCACCAAAACGGTTTTTTTCGAGTTTTAGATAAAGATTTAAATATTCCAGTTCCTCATCTAAAGAAATGTAGCTTTTTGTACAGATCTCTAAATTTTTTCTGATCAATCTGGCAAAGCCCGTTAATACTTTGTTCGCCGAAGCAGTATTTTGTGTATTGATATAATGTTGAATGGAATTCATTACATTGAAAACAAAATGCGGGTTCATCATTGCCTGCAAGGCCTGTTGTTCCAACATCAAAACTTTGTTTTTTAATAACAATTGTTCTTGCTCCTTATCCTTTTGCTTGCGTGTAACGTAAACTGCCACTTTGTAAAAAATATAGGCTACAAGCAGTATTAAAATCGATAGGAACCATAGGCTTTGCCAAAAATGTTTTTGAATGGTAAAGGAAATTTTTGCCGATTGCCCCCAGTTGCCATTCTGGCTTTTCGCACTCACTTCAAAAACATAATCGCCTGGTTGGAGTGATGAGAAATCCAAGCGCCTGGTCCTGGTTTCTATCCATGCTGAGTTCTCATTCAGGCGGTAGCGATAGGTAATATCGCTAGTGGTAAAATCTACGGCGCTAAAAGTGAACAAAATAGTATTGTTACCCGTTTCGAAGGTGAAATTACCCTGATCAACCGGCAAACGTTCATTATCCTTTATAATGGAGGTCACATATACCTTGGGCAAATTTTTAATGCTATTTTTGTTGTTGTACTTAAATAAGATTAGGCCCTTGTTTGTCCCAAAATAAGCTGTGCTGTCGTCAATAAATAAACTATTGATATCATCACTCAAAAGATCTTTTCCGTAATCAAAATTGGCCACGCTTGGTTGATCAGGGTAATCCGCGATTTTGTTAACGCCTTTGTTTGTTAACACCCATATTTCGCTGTTTTTTATGAATATTTTGGTGCAGATATTATTGGTTAAGCCGTCCTTTTGGGTAATCTGCCTGCTAATCTGATTATTTTTGTAAAAAATTAAACCATAGCCATCAGTGGCTAAAATTAATGTTCCATCTGGCAATTGCTGTATATCATTAATTCTCTTGGTGAGTAAGGGATGGTTTTCATAGTGTTTAATCAACTTCCCTTTAGAAAATTGAGATAAGCCATTAATATTCGAAAACCACAAGCTGCCTTCACGGTCATAGAAAACATGGTAGGAACGATCTTTAAAGAAATCTTCTTTTTCGCGGTATTTTGCTGCATTAAACTCAAATTTATTCCTTCTATCCGACAAGAATACAACACCTGAGGAAAGCGCTAGGGCCAGGTGGTCATTATTCTGGCCAATGCTAAAATGTTTAATTACAAACATGGAGTTGTTCGATTCCTTTAGGTATCTTACTTCGTTGTTGCCATTGTAGATATTTCTAAAAACTCCCATCCCATAGTCGGATGCAAAATAGATCGATTGATCTTTTGGATCATAAGTAATCTGTTTAATTGTTTTGTATTTCTTGAAATCGTCTAAGCCGATTTCATCTACCTGATAATTATTAATGGTTAATACGTCGATTACAGCATCGTCGGTACCTAACCAAAGGCGGTTTTTTCCATCTTTTGTGATGCTTTTAATGACGTTGCTGCTCAGACCCGATTCTGCATCAATAATAGATAACCTGTTGTTTGCGTTAGGGAGCATATAAATGCCCTGGTTGGTGGCAAACCACATGTTTTGGTTGCTGTCTTTAATAACCTGATTAACAGCTATGTCCTGCAGGTATTGTACCGTTTTTCCGCTTTTATCTAAAGCAAAAGCACCATTGGCATTCGATAGCCAAACTTCTTTACTGGCAACGTCGTAATAAAAATATCCCGACATATTTTTGATCAGGTTCTGGGGAATCGGAATGAGATCGTTGATTGTTTCATGCCTATACTGTTTTAAGCCACCAGCATCTAAATAATATAAAGATCTATGGGTAGAATTGGCAGCAGTCATATAGGAGAGTGGCTGCACTTTCGACTTGACCATCGAAAAAGTTTTTCCATCAAAACGCTGAACGCTTAAGTCGCTATAGGCAAATATATTCCCATGTTCATCCTCATGTATAAAGGCATTGATAAATTTATCATTTGCATTAGGGGATATATATTTTTTGATCGTTTTGCCATCCCAGCAAACAATTAGGTTAGCGTTTGTGCCCAACCATATTTTTCCGGTCCTATCAACCAAAAAAGAAACGATTACGGTATTAAAATTTAATTTTTTTAGCAGCTCATCGTTATCCTGATTGTAAAATTTACCTTCTTTTAAATAGCTGAGCTGGCCGTTGAGTGCAAAAAACCACAAGCGCCCATCTTTATCCTCTTTCATCTGAAGGATCTGAGTATCAGGTAAGCCATCTTCGATGGTGAAATTCTGGAAATTAGTGCCATCAAAACGGCTCAATCCATTGTCGGTGGCAATCCAGATAAAACCTTTTTTATCTTGTAAAATGTAGTAACAGTTGTTGCTCGCCAAACCATTTTTAGAGGTATAGTGTGGAAGGTAGGTGGTTTGTGCAACTGTGGGTTTTGAGAAAGCCAAAGCTAGTGCCAAAAATAAAAACACACAGAAAGTACGTCCGAAGTATAACCTCGGTTTAACTAAGCGCACTTTTATATGTGGATTAATGATCACTGTTGGCTTTTGTAAATAATTTTATTTTTTCAAAAAAATCGCTTGCCCTTCTTCTGGAAATGTTCATGCTTTCTCCGTTTTTTAAGAAAACCTGGAGTCCGTTTTTAGAATTATACTCTTTTAGATGATTGAGATTGATGATGCTCGATTTATGGATCCTTACAAACTGATCGGAGGGCAAAAGCTCTTCAAATTCGCGTAAAACCTTCGAAACCGTTATTTTATCAAGATTATTTAAGTGCACAATAGAGTAATTGCTATCGGCTTCAATATAGATAATATCATCAATATCAATCATTTTAAAACCCTGGCCATAGGGAAGGGTAAGCTTTTTGATTTCGGATCTCGAGCTTAAACTGGAAGCCAGATTGTTTATCCTTTCATCATTCTCATTCTGTCCTTTAAAAAGCTTGATATGCTGAAAAACTTTATCTACAGCGATTTTAAGTTCCTCAATATCAATGGGTTTTAGCAAATAATCAAGGGCGTTAGCCTTAATTGCCTTTAAAGCGTATTGATCATAAGCGGTAGTGAAAATCACAGCGGCGTTATGCTTTTGTGCATCAGGAATCAATTCAAAGCCATTACCGCCAGGCATGGCAATATCCAGAAAGATCAAATCAATGGGATGATGTGCCAAAATATCTTTTGCCTCCGCTACAGATCTTGCAATACCGGTAATCTCAACCTGTGGACAATTCTGTTGCAGTAAAAAAAATAACGACGATCGGGCAAACTCCTCATCATCAACAATAATGGCTTTTAATGTAGTCATAGCTATAGGTTGGTGAATGTATTAAAATGGTCTTATAAAAAAAAATGCAAATCGAAAAATCCAGTATACTAATTGTCACGTATGTATCATCAAACGAATTCAAAACCACTAAACATAGATGACTATGAAAAACAATGAACTAGAAACAAAAAGTGAACTTCGCGAAGCAAGTTTATTTGACAAAACTGTAGGCAGAAGATCTTTTCTTCAGTATGCAGGTGCAGGCGCTGCAGGTATTGCTTTGGTAGCCGCCGGCTGTAAAAAAGACCGCGGTTACGAAAACCCAACAATGAACGGCGGTGCAACATTAGATTTTAAAGATGATGTCGGTGTATTGAATTATGCTTATGCTTTAGAGCAATTAGAGGCTGCATTTTATATTCAGGTTGCCAATAGTAACACTCAATTTACTGGTGCCAACGCTGCTGCGAAAAAAGCATATTTCCAGGATATTCAGTTTCATGAGATTGCGCACAGAGAGTTTTTTAAAGCTGCTCTAAGTACAAATGCGATAGGAAGTTTAGAAGTTGATTTTTCTTCAATTGATTTTACTAGCGAAGCAAGCGTTTTAGGGGCTGCAATGGCTTTCGAAGATTTAGGAGTAGCTGCCTATAATGGTGCAGGACCAAGAATTAAAACTGGAGCTTACTTATTATTAGCTGGTAAGATTGTTTCAGTTGAAGCCCGTCATGCGGCATATGTTCGCGATATGATATCAAACGGATCTTTTGCAGATCTTAATAGTCTTGCGCCGCTAGGTGCTAATAATGCAGGAGGTTTAGATGGTGCCTTAACTCCAGATAAGGTGTTGGCTATTGCAGGCAAATATGTTAAAACCAAAATTAATGTAATCAATCTTTAATTTTTAAAATCAGAAAATCATGAATATCGTAAATATATTAGAAGAAATTGAAAAAGTTGATGGTGAAATCTATGAGAGATTAAATCCGAGAAGAGCCGCAATGAAAAGCTTTTTCAACATGGGTAAAAAAATCTCATTGGCCGCTATGCCACTGGCTTTAGGCTCAATGTTTCAAAAAGCTTACGGGCAAACTACTTTGCCTACAGCGGTTGTAGATGTATTAAATTTTGCTTTATCCCTAGAGTATCTTGAATATCATTTTTACAATCATGCCTTATTAGGCACTGATGTTACTTTTACTTATCCAACTGCAGCAGCGAAAACAGCAATTACAACAATCCGTGATCATGAAAAGGCTCACGTCGATTTATTAATTGGTGCCTTGGGAAGTTCAGCTCGTGCACCTATTGCATATGCGGATACAGATTTTAGGGCAGGTGGTACATTTTCTGCTGTATATTCTGACTATGGTACTTTTTTGGCTGTAGCACAGGGTTTCGAAGATACTGGAGTTAGAGCATACAAAGGGCAGGCGGGAAACTTATTAGGTAGTCCTGTATTGCAAACAGCTTTACAGATCCACTCTGTAGAGGCGCGTCACGCTTCGCACATTCGCCAGATGCGTACTGCAGCGTCAAATGGTACAGCTGTTTACAAACCATGGGTTAGTCTTGGCGCTTCCGGACAAGCAAATGATTCGGGAGTAGCGGCTGTTGACGCAGTTTATGCAGGAGAAGATTTAACTGTACAAGCTAATGCTAACATCGTAGGTATTGGCGGTAACGCAGGTATAACCAAAGCTGCAGCGGTAGAAAGCTTCGATGAACCTTTAGATAAAGCCAGTGTAGTTACCATTGCCAACTTATTTTTAAGAGACGGTAAAAAATTATAGTAATATACTACAATATTTACATTATTAATTAGGTAATGTTTAGTTTAAGGTAGGGAGGTAGAACTTAGGTTTTACTTCCCTTTATTCATTAGGATTTGCAGGATTATGGGATTTTAGGATCAATTTGTATTATAAATACATTATCCATCTTACCTCATCCATTTTCTACCTCTCTAATATGTGATCACCTGTTCTTCTAAATGTTCAGGTAAATCCCTATAGTTGTATTTTTGTCCTCGTAACTGAGGTTCAAAACCAGCTGCTTTGATGGATTGCTGGATACCATTTGCGGTAAAACGGTGTGGTGCACCTGCTGCTGACACCACATTTTCCTCAATCATAATCGATCCAAAATCGTTTGCGCCTGCATGCAGACAAAGCTGTGCGGTTGCTTTGCCAACAGTTAACCAGCTGGCCTGGATGTTTTTAATATTTGGCAACATAATACGGCTCAAGGCAATCATGCGGATATATTCATCAGCGGTTACGTTGTTGCTAATGCCGCGAAGTCTTTTCAATAAAGTGCCGTCATCCTGGAAAGGCCATGGAATAAAGGCCAAAAATCCGTTTGCATCAGCAGGTTTTTCGCTCTGTACCTGACGGATCCATACCAAGTGCTCGAAACGTTCTTCGATAGTTTCTACATGGCCAAACATCATCGTTGCGGATGTGGTAATATCTAACTGGTGACATGCACGCATTACATCCAGCCATTCCTGTCCGCCGCATTTTCCCTTCGAGATTAAACGCCTCACACGGTCGTTTAAAATTTCGGCACCTGCACCCGGTAACGAGTCCATTCCTGCTTCCTTTAAAGCTTTTAATACCTCAGTATGCGTCATACCTTCGAGTTTTGCAACGTGTGCAATTTCAGGCGGACCTAAAGCGTGCAGTTTTAAATCTGGATATAATTCTTTTAGTTTTTTGAAAAGATCAGCATAAAAAGATAAACCCAAATCCGGGTGGTGCCCACCTTGTAATAACAATTGGTCTCCACCTAAACGAAAAGTTTCTTCAATTTTTACCTTATAGGTTTCGATATCCGTGATATAACTTTCGTCGTGGCCAGGCCTACGGAAAAAGTTGCAAAATTTACAGTTGGCGATACAAACGTTTGTGGTGTTTACATTGCGGTCGATCTGCCAGGTTACTTTACCACTGGGCACCTGAATTTTTCTTAGCTCATTCGCCACAAACATCAAAGATGCCGTATCAGCATGATGGTATAAATGTACACCTTCTTCGAGGCTTAAAAAATCAAAATGTAATGCCCGTTGCAGTAAATCGGCTGTATTCATAATACAAAGATAAGGAAAAGGGCGGGAAGGTTGGAGGTGTAAGGTTTGAGGTTTGTAAAAAAATGTATAGGTTGTTGAGCGGAAAGCGGCTGGCGTGCAAGTTTGCCATTATCCATATTCCATCTCACGTATCAATTTACATCTTACATTGTCCATCATTTGCCATTTTACATTCTCTATCATTTTCCATCTTTCAGTTTGCCTTAAAATAATATCTTTACGGTTCTAAAAATAGATATGGTAGATTTTAATCGTTTTACACTGGCCAATGGCTTAAAAGTTTTGGTGCATGAAGATGCAACGACTCCAATGGCAGTTTTAAATATTTTATATGATGTGGGTGCCCGTGACGAGGATCCTGAAAAAACCGGTTTTGCGCATTTATTTGAACATTTAATGTTCGGCGGATCGGTAAACATCCCCAATTATGACGAACCCTTGCAGCGTGTGGGAGGGGAGAATAATGCTTTTACGAGCAATGATATTACCAATTACTACATCACGCTGCCTGCGGAAAATATAGAAACCGCATTTTGGCTGGAAAGTGATCGTATGTTGAGCCTGGCTTTTTCTGAAAAGAGTTTAGACACACAAAGAAATGTAGTGAGTGAAGAGTTTAAACAGCGCTATCTTAACCAGCCTTATGGTGATGTGTGGTTAAAATTGCGTCCATTGGCCTATAAAAAGCACTCCTACCGTTGGGCAACCATTGGAAAAGAGCTTTCGCATATCGAAAATGCAACGATGGATGATGTTAAAGCATTTTTTAAAAAACATTATACCCCGCAAAATGCAATTTTAGTAGTGGGTGGGAATGTGAAAACCGAAGATGTGAAAAAATTTGCCGAAAAATGGTTTGAACCTATTCCAGCTGGTGATAAATACAACCGTGATTTGATTCAGGAAGAACCACAAACCAAGGCCAGGAAGGAAACCGTAAAAGCAAACGTACCTTTAAATGCGATTTATATGGCTTTTAAAATGCCGGGGCGATTAAATCAGGATTATTATGCCTTTGATTTATTATCTGATATTTTATCGCGCGGCCAATCTTCCCGTTTATATAATAGTTTGTTGAAGGAGCAAAAACTGTTTAGCGATATCAATGCCTATATTTCGAGCAGTTTAGACCCCGGTTTGTTTATTGTTGAAGGAAAATTAGTAGAAGGGGTAAAAACCGAGGCTGCAGAAAAAGCAATTTGGGCAGAACTGGATAAATTAAAGACCGAACTGGTTGCTGATGCCGAATTAACCAAAGTAAAAAACAAAGTAGAATCGGTACTGGTGTTTTCGGAAATGAGTTTGTTGGATAAAGCGATGAACCTCGCTTACTATGAGCTTTTGGGGGATGCCGCTTTACTCAACCAGGAAACAGAAGAATTTTTAAAAGTAAAGGCCGAAGATATTAAAAGGATCTCTAACGAAACTTTTAATCCGGATTCATCATCAACCTTGTATTATTTAACCGAAGAAAATGCTTAACAGACAACAGGCACCTGATTTTAAGCAGGTATCAACTATAAATTTTATCCATCCGGAAAAAAAAGTATTGGACAACGGTGTTCCCGTTTTTACCATCTATTCTGGAGAACAGGATCTGGTACGTATCGAATTTATTTTTGAAAACGTAAACTGGAAACTCGAAAAACCATTGCAGGCCATTGCGGTGAGTGCATTGATCAACAATGGAACAAATAAATTAACCTCAAAAGAAATAGCCGAGCAAATTGATTTTTATGGTGCGTTCTTTCAAACAGAATACACTCAAGATCAATCGTCGGTTACGCTGTATACTTTAAATAAACACTTACATTCGGTGCTGCCGATTGTAAAGGATGTTTTATCCGAAAGCCAGTTTCCACAGCATGAACTTGACATTTACATTCAGAACCAGAAGCAAAAACTGCAGGTTAACCTGAAAAAGAACGATATTCTTTCGAGAAAGGAATTTGCACATGCTTTATTTGGCGATACCGCTTATGGTGTAAATATAAAAGCCGAACATTACGATGCCCTGAAACGCGAAGATCTGCTTGATTATTTTAAAGCCGCATACGCACCAAATAATTGTACGATAATTGTTTCAGGCAAGTTTGATGATGCCAGCTTTAACCTGCTCAACGGTACCTTCGGACAGAAGTGGGAAAAAAGCAATGCAGTAAAGAACAGTTTCAATTTTACAAGCACAGCAAAACAGTTTGTTTATACAGAAAAACCTGATGCACTGCAATCAGCCATTCGTATCGGTCAGCTGGCGATTAACCGCAAGCATGAGGACTTTTCAGGGCTTCAGATTTTAAATACCGTTTTAGGTGGATACTTTGGCTCACGTTTGATGAACAACATTCGGGAAGATAAAGGCTATACTTACGGAATCGGTTCCGGGATTTCTTCATTACAGCAAGCTGGTTATCTTTTTATCGCTACAGAAGTGGGCGCTGATGTTTGTTCGGCTGCTTTAACAGAGATCTATAAAGAAATAGAGCTGCTAAAAAGTGAACCGATAGGGGAAGAGGAACTGAACCTGGTTCGAAACTATATGTTAGGGTCGATGTTGGGCAGTTTGGAAAATGTGTTCTCACATGCCGACAAATTCAAAAACATTTATTTTGCCGGTCTGGATTACGATTATTATACAAAGTATATAGCGAAAGTGAAAAGCATTACTGCAGAGGAGCTATTGGCCTTAGCCAATAAATACCTCAATACCGAAGGCTTTACCGAAGTGGTGATTGGGAAGAAATAAGGATAAATAAACCCTCAAGAGGCCGTCATTTCGAGCGGACCCGATAGATATCGGGTGCAGCGAAGTTGAGAAATTTGTCGACATAGATCTCTCCATTCCACTGCGTTTCAGTCGAGATGACGACCTTTTATAGTAATTTACCGGTATTGGCAAAGATATGCCGTTTGAACATTTGCTTTTACTTTGAATGATGAATTTGCAGGTACTTCGAAACTTTTGCCAGCTATAATGTTTTGCCATTCTGCAGCATCAGGCAAAAGAGCGGCTAATTCACCCTCAATCACATGCATAATTTCTTTTTGAGCGGTACCAAAGGTATATTCTCCCGGATTGATAATGCCAATGGTCGATTTTCCTTCAGCGGTTTCATATCCTAACGATTTAACGTTGCTATCAAAATATTGGTTTTCAGTGATCATATTCTTTTATAAGGTTTTTGCTAAAACGGCTGCCTGAAGGATATCTCTACAAAAACAGTTTGTGTTTTAGAATGGGTTCTTAGCATTGTTGCAATGATAAAAAACATTCCTGAGTTTTTGTCAAACATTCAGAAATTAACTGAGCATCTCATGCTATAGTTTTGTTTGTAATCCTTCTCCGTTTATTATATTAACGAAGATTGTCAGCCAAGCTTAATATTTAAGCATTTTTATCACTATGCTTTTATTTTCGCTCACTTTTCGTATCTTTGCCTGGCAAATAATAAATCCTAATTTATTTGCTATGCAACTCGATTCCACAAAGTTTATTGCCACAGGTTTAACATATGACGATGTACTATTAGTACCAGCATATTCAGAAATTCTGCCCCGTGAAGTAAATACATCCACTTTTTTAACAAAAAAAATCAAACTTAATGTTCCATTGATTTCCGCCGCAATGGATACGGTAACAGAAGCAGAACTTGCCATTGCCATTGCGCAAAATGGCGGAATTGGTATGTTACATAAAAACATGACTATCGACAGACAAGCTGCTGAGGTACGCAAGGTGAAACGTTCTGAAAGCGGTATGATCCAGGATCCGGTTACTTTATTGGAGACTGCTGTTGTAGCTGATGCTTTCAAAATTATGAAGGAGCATAAAATTGGCGGAATTCCGGTTGTAAGCAGTGATAATAAATTGGTTGGTATTATCACCAATAGGGATTTACGTTTCCAAAAGGACATGAAAAGACCAATTTCTGAGGTTATGACCAAAGAAAATCTAATCACCGCTCCGGAAGGCACAACTTTGGTTCAGGCTGAAGAAATTCTTCAAAACCATAAAATCGAGAAACTTCCTGTAGTAAGCAAAGATGGTTACTTAAGTGGCTTAATTACTTTTAAAGATATTTCGAAAGTTAAAAATTATCCTGCTGCATGTAAAGATGAACGTGGCCGTTTACGTGTAGGTGCTGCGGTTGGTGTAACTGCCGATACACTGGAAAGAGTTGATGCCTTGGTTCATGCCGGTGTTGATGTTATTACCATTGATACTGCCCATGGTCATACCAAAGGTGTGGTTGATAAATTAAAAGAAGTTAAAGCAAAATATCCTGATTTACAGGTTATCGTTGGAAATATAGCAACAGGTGCTGCTGCAAAATTCCTGGCAGATGCAGGTGCTGATGCCGTTAAAGTTGGTATTGGTCCAGGTTCGATCTGTACTACCAGAATTATTGCCGGTGTTGGTGTTCCTCAATTATATGCAGTTTATGAATGTGCCAAAGCTTTAAAAGGTACCGGAGTACCTGTTATTGCCGATGGTGGTATTAAACACACGGGAGATATTGCCAAAGCAATTGCCTCTGGAGCAAGCACGGTAATGGCTGGTTCGTTATTTGCAGGAGTTGAAGAATCACCTGGTGAAACCATTATCTACGAAGGACGTAAATTTAAATCTTACCGTGGAATGGGTTCAATTGAAGCCATGGAGCAAGGTTCTAAAGACCGTTATTTCCAGGATGTGGAAGACGATATTAAAAAACTGGTACCAGAAGGTATTGTTGGTCGTGTACCTTTTAAAGGTACTTTGGCTGAGGTGATGTATCAGTACATCGGAGGTTTACGTGCAAGTATGGGCTATTGTGGAGCAGCAAATATTGAAGCATTGCAAGAAGCACAGTTTGTACAGATTACGGCAGCCGGTATGCGCGAGAGCCATCCACACGACATTACGATAACTAAAGAAGCACCAAATTACACCAGATAAAGGTGAAGGGTATAGATTTATGGATTTAATAATCTGATTAGGAGGGTTTTAATAACTCAAAATCTTTAAAGAAAACTAAGCATAGTATCTAAAGGCCCATTTAAGGGATTTAGCAGTAATTACAACGGGGCATCGTTTTACGATAGCCCCGTTTTGTTTTTAAAACCTGCGGGGTTTATGTAAAATCTGCGAAGTCTCAGACTTAATAAAATATAAAAATCACAAAATAAAATTTGGCAGCTAAAATTTTTTAATATATTTGTCGACTAAATCTATAGGATTTATATAATAATTATGAAAATATGTCAAAAATCACGCTCGCATTGTTGTTGTAGCCATTCTAAAACAGTAATCGAATATTTTCGAACGCGATTAATCAACAACATTTAAACAAACTATATAACCAATCATGAACAAAAGTTTACTCATTCTCTTTTCATTTTTACTTTCGGCAAGTTTTGCCATTGCCCAAAATCCAATAACTGGTATTATAAAAAAATCTGGCGGCGAACCGGTACCCCGTGCAACCATAAAAGTTAGAGGGACTAATATTACCGTAAGTGCCGATGACAACGGTGCTTTTAAAATTGATGCAAAACAGGAGCCACCATTTTACCTCCAGGTAAGTTCGGTAGGTTATAAACCACAGGATTTTCAGATTTTAAGATATCAGGATACACCGATCGAACTGGTTTTGGTAGAAAGCGCCCTTTTAGATGAAATCGTGGTCACCTCACGCAGACGTTCGGAGGTTTTACAGGATGTGCCCATTCCAATTACTGTAATCGGTGGGCGTGCGGCAGAAAATGCTGGTGCATTTAATGTTAACCGTTTAAAAGAATTGGTACCATCTGTTCAGTTATATGCTTCCAATGCGAGAAACACAACTCTTAACATCAGGGGTTTAGGTTCAACTTTTGGATTAACCAATGATGGTATCGATCCTGGTGTAGGTTTTTATGTAGATGGTGTGTATCATGCACGTCCGGCTGCAACCTCAACTGATTTTCTTGATATCGAGCAGATCGAAATTCTACGTGGTCCGCAGGGTACTTTGTTTGGTAAAAACACCACAGCAGGTGCATTCAACATTACCACCAGCAAACCAACTTTAACGCCAAGTGCAAAGGTAGAAATGAGTGTTGGTAATTATAACTTTATCCAGGCTAAAACATCTGTCTCTGGTGCCCTGGCGAAAGATCTTGCTGCAAAAATTTCGATTTCAGGCACCCAACGCGATGGTACCATCTGGAATACCAGGGAAGAACGTAAATATAGCGGACAAAATAACCTTGGCTTTAAAGGCCAGTTGTATTATACCCCTTCAGAAAAGTTACAGGTATTGTTAAGCGGCGATGTGAGCATTCAACATCCGGCAGGCTATCCATTGGTAATTGCCGGTGTAGCCACAACTGAAAGAAGTGCGTACCGCCAGTATGCGAAGATTGTTTCTGATTTGGGCTATCAGCAACCAAAAATCGATCCTTTTTCAAGAGAGATCAATACCAACACCCCCTGGAGACATAATCAGTCGATCGGTGGTATATCCTTAAATGTTGATTATAAAATCGGTAATGGAACGCTTACTTCTACTACGGCATGGAGATTCTGGAACTGGGATCCTACAAATGACCGGGATTTCTCGGAATTAGCAGCTTTAACAAAATCGCAGGGTACTTCTCGTCACGATCAATACTCACAGGAAGTAAGATACGCAGGTAATCTTAGTGATAAGCTAAGTGGTGTAATTGGTGTATATTTCTTGGGTCAGAATTTAAAAGGTTTGGCACAAACAGAAGAAGTAGGTAAAGATCAATGGAGATTTGTACAAACCAGTAATACGGGTAGTCAGGCTTTATACTCAACCCCGGGTTTATTGGATGGCTTTGGTATTAAAACCAATTCAACTATCAAATCCCTAAGTGCAGCTATTTTTGCACAGGTAGACTGGGAAGTTTTAAAGAATCTGCACGTTTTACCAGGTTTAAGGTATACTTATGATAAAAAAGATGTTGATTATGACAGGGTAACCTATGGCGGTTTACAAACTACTGATGCTGCATTATTGGCACTTAAAGCCGCTGTATATGCAAATCAACAGTTTACAACCAAGGTGGATAACAACAATTTATCAGGAAACTTTACGGTGTCTTACCGTCCTACACATAATTTGAATGTTTACGGAACCTTCTCAACTGCTTATAAACCGGTTGGTGTTAACGTAGGTGGTTTACCAACAACTTCTACCGGAGAAGCCGATTTATCGGTAGCTGTGGTAAAACCAGAATATGTTCAACATTATGAGTTAGGAGCTAAAACGAAACCGTTTAAGGGTGCCATTGTAAATATCAGTGCATTTAATACGGATATTAAAGATTACCAAACCAATGTGCAGTCGCCACAATTGGGGGTAAACCGGGGCTATTTGGCCAATGCCGAAAAAGTGAGGGTAAAAGGATTGGAAATTGATGGAACTTATCAACTGGAAAGATTCTTAACTTTAAATGCGGCTTTAGCTTATCTTGATGGCAAATATGTTAAATTTACCAATGCACCGCTTCCATTAGAAGAAACCGGCCATACCGAACTGGTAAATGGCGTAGCTACACAGGTAGCATTTAAAGATGCTTCGGGCGGTAGATTACCGGGGGTATCTAAATGGAATATTTCGGGTGGTGCTGAATTGAGTACTGCAGGCAACCTGGCTACTAAAGAAGGCAGGTATTTTATTGCAGGTGATGCCAGTTACCGATCAGAATACTCTTCAAACCCTACACCATCGAGCGTATTAAATGTGAAAGGGTATGCTTTATTTAATGCAAGATTGGGATTCAAATCGGATAAGTTCTCCTTATTTGTTTGGAGCAGGAACATCGCCAATAAAAACTACTATGAACAATTACAGGCTGCAGCCGGTAACTCAGGTTTATATGCAGGTGTACTTGGCGATCCAAGAACTTATGGCGCAACAATTCGCTATGCTTTCTAAAATCGTTTAAATCATATTATTTAAAAGGGAGTGGTGTAATGCTGCTCCTTTTTTGTTTTATATCCCCAGCAAAACCTAAAAGATTTGTTAGACAGACCTGTAACAGCTTTGTGCAGAATTAAAATTTATAGAAAGCCGATAAAGTCTTAACTTCGGTAAATTTTTAACGGGATGAATAAGCTTAATTCGGTTTGTGTATATTGCGGATCAAACTTTAATGGAGATGTTGTGTTGCGCAATGCAATTAAACAATTGGCAGAAACGCTGGTAGAACAACAGATCAGATTGGTTTACGGAGGTGGCAGTGTAGGAGTGATGGGCGTACTGGCTAATGATGTATTGGAGTTGGGTGGTTTGGTTACAGGAGTAATTCCTCAGTTTTTAATGGATAAGGAAGTAGGGCATAAGGGTTTAACCGAAATGATCGTAACAGAGAATATGCACCAAAGAAAACAGAAAATGGCTGACCTTAGCGATGGTTTTGTAATTCTACCTGGTGGTTTTGGTACGCTGGAAGAATTTTTTGAAGTGCTTACCTGGTTACAGCTCGGTTTACACACTAAACCTATCGGTGTATTAAATGTAAATGGTTTTTACGACCCTTTATTTGCCCAAATGGACATGATGGTACAAAGTAAATTCTTAAAACCGGCCAATCGTGATCTGGTCTTTAATGAATCAAATCCCGAAACGCTGATCAGCAAAATGGATGATTTTTCTGCAGTTCCTGATGAAGTTTGGTTTAGAGAGCGGAATCTGAGTTAGAAATTAGCAAATATTAAGTAGTATATAGCAAGTATCGAGTTTAAGTAACAATTATTAATTCGCCAGACGCAAAACACCTGGTGTTAAAATATATATCACAATGCAAATCATTACCTCCCACGCAGAATTTGAACAATACCTTGGCAAGGAATTAGGCGTTTCTTCATGGCACACCATTACACAGGAGCAGATTAATAAGTTTGCTGATGCCACATTAGACCATCAGTGGATTCATGTTGATGAAGAACGTGCACAAAACGAAGGTCCTTTCAAAGCAACTATTGCACATGGCTATTTAACACTTTCGTTAATTCCTTATTTATGGAAAGAGATCGTTGATATCCAAAAGCTAAAAATGGAGATCAATTATGGGATCGAAAGTTTGAGGTTTGCGCAGGCAGTTACCGTAAACAGCAAAGTGAGGTTAAAAGCTAAACTGGCCTCCATTATTAATCTTCGTGGCGTAACCAAAGTAAATATGGCAATCGAAATGGAAATTGAAGATCAGAAAAAGCCTGCGTTCAGCGGAGAAGTGGTTTTCTTGTACCATTTTGTGACTTCATGATTTACCAGGTAGCGCATTGTTGATTTTTAACGTTTAAATAAGAAAGCTATGCGCTCATGATAAAAGCCTTAAAATTTATAAGTTTTATTTTAGTTAGTCTGTTCGTGCTATCCTGCCTAAGGAAAAAGGTACAAAATGATGGGGCTAATTCATTTTTACCCATGCATATTGGTAATTTATGGTTCATGAACGCTCAGTCTTATACCGAAATCCAGGATACTGTTAGGATCAATAAGAAACTTTTTTATAAGTTTTATTCTTTGGTTGGTGGCGACGCAAGCAGTACGTTTTATCTAAGGATAGACGAGCAGAATAAATTAGTGGAGAGTTATCCGGATGATTCTTTAAAAACTTATGTAAGGGCCGATTTTAATGCGAAAATGGGCGATAAGTTTTTTACTACCGGAGAAAAGGATGAAAATGATAACGAAGTAACCGTAGTTCAAAAGTCGGATTCTATCATGACCTTTTCTTTTGATCCGGTTTATCACCCGAATTTAAAAGGAAATTCTTCACAGGTAAAATATATTAAGGGAAAAGGCTGGGTAGATAACTTTAAAAAATTGAAAATCAATGGTATAGTTTACCAAAATTAGCCTTTGTGGATCTTTCTATAATCAATCCTTATCAAATTTCTTTTTTAACCTACTTACGACGGATGGATTTTCGAGTTCCTCCAGGCTACTCAGTTCAAGCTCTAACGCCTTGGTACTGATCTGGATTTCAATCAACGAGATCACAAGGGAGATCATGAAAAATATTAAACTCAATGCAAAAAGGATTTCAGCAGCGGTATTCCACTCCAAATAAATAAAAAACATACAAAAAAGACAGCTCGCAAAGCTGAGTACTCCAAAAGCCTGCATATTTTTAATTAACCTTAACCTGTACCGTAAATTTTCAATCTGTTTATGTAGGGCTGAATTTTTATCTCCATCCTCATATTTCGACTTTAAGCTTCGCACTAAACTTGCTAAAGACAGAAAACGGTTGGTATAGGCCAGCATAATTAAACTAATAGCCGGAAATAATAGCGCGGGAATATTGATGGTGAGTTCCATTTTTAGGATTTAATCAAAAATATCATTTTAAACGGACATCTCTAATATTAACCGCAAAGGACGCTGAGTTTCTACAAAGAAATTTAATATAATCAAGGCATAACCGTGTTTTTTAGTTATTTTTCTTTGCGTGCTTTGTGGTTAAAAAACTTTGTGCACTTTGCGGTTAAACTAATGGTAGACCAGAAACCGTTTTGGTCAATACTGTTTTTCTAAAATTAAATTTAAATTGCCTCCATGAATATCGAATTCAATAAAAACGAGGATGTGAACAAACAGTTTGTATACGAACTGAAAACCAGACTCAAAAAAATATATTTAGGCGGTGGCGAAAAAAACGCTGCCAAACAAAAAGAAAAAGGAAAACTTTTGGCCCGCGAGCGGATTGCATACCTGATCGATAAGGATTCTGATTTTTTGGAAGTAGGCGCTTTCACTGCTGAAGGTATGTATGCAGCACAGGGTGGCTGTCCATCAGCAGGAGTAGTTTGCGGCATTGGTTATGTAAGCGGAAGGCAATGTATGATTGTGGCTAATGATGCTACTGTAAAAGCAGGTGCCTGGTTTCCAATGACAGCGAAGAAAAACCTTCGTGCACAGGAAATTGCCATGGAAAACCGTTTGCCGGTCATTTACCTGGTAGATAGTGCAGGCGTATATTTACCGATGCAGGATGAAATTTTCCCAGATAAAGAACACTTTGGCAGGATGTTCCGCAATAACGCCATCATGTCGTCGGAAGGAATTGTACAGATTTCGGCTATTATGGGGGCTTGTGTGGCTGGCGGGGCCTATTTACCCATTATGAGCGATGAGGCCATGATTGTAGATAAAACAGGCTCTGTGTTTTTAGCGGGATCTTATCTGGTGAAATCGGCTATCGGTGAAGAAGTCGACAATGAAACTTTAGGCGGTGCAACCACACATTGCGAAATTTCTGGTGTTACCGATTATAAACATCCCAACGATCAGGCATGCTTAGATAGCATTAAAAACATCATGAGTATGTTGGGTGCGCCTCAAAATGCAGGTTTTGATCGGATTAAACCAGCTAAACCTAAAGAAAAGGAGGAAGAATTGTACGGCATCCTCCCAGAGAACCGCGACAAACCTTACGAAATCATGGATATCATTAACCGTTTGATTGATGGATCCGAATTTGAAGAATACAAAAAAGGCTACGGACAGAGCATTGTTTGTGGCTTGGGCCGCATTGACGGTTGGGCCGTTGGTATTGTAGCCAATCAGCGTAAAGTGGTGAAATCGAAAAAAGGGGAAATGCAGTTTGGTGGGGTAATTTATTCGGATAGTGCTGATAAAGCGAGCCGTTTTATCATGAACTGTAACCAGAAGAAAATCCCATTGGTGTTTTTACAGGATGTTACCGGTTTTATGGTGGGCAGCCGGTCGGAACAGGGCGGCATTATTAAAGATGGGGCCAAAATGGTGAATGCCGTAGCCAATTCTGTTGTGCCCAAATTTACCATTGTATTGGGTAATTCGTACGGCGCTGGTAATTATGCCATGTGTGGCAAGGCTTACGATCCAAGATTGATTTATGCCTGGCCAACTGCAAAAATTGCTGTAATGGGTGGTTCGCAGGCAGCTAAAACTTTATTGCAGATTCAGGAAGCCTCGCTAAAAGCAAAAGGGGAGGTGATTACACCAGACAAAGAAGCTGAACTTTTAAAAGAAATCACCGATAAATATGATAGCCAAACCACGCCATACTATGCCGCATCCCGCCTTTGGGTAGATGGAATTATCGACCCACTGGAAACGAGGAAAGTGATTTCGATGGGCATTGAGGCTGCCAATCAGTCGCCAATCACGAAAAAATTTAATGTTGGGATTATACAAACTTAGGTGTCATATGCTCGAAGATGTGACTATCTGGCAGCTGCCATTTTAACAACCTTAGCCCCCGATTATATCAAGTTTTGAACCTTGTGGAATGATTACAAGAACAATTAATATTATATATAGAGCATGAGAAATTATTGTCTTTTTCTTGCCCTTATACTTTTGCAGATCAATCTTTATGCTCAAGATCCTAATAAAATTCATCAAAATGCTATTGTAATTGATACGCATGGCGATATTTTATTCAATCAGATTAAATCGGGTATCGATATTGGTCAGCTTCAGCCCAAAGGTAATTTCGATTTGGTAAGGGCTAAACAAGGTGGTTTGGATGTTCAGTTTTTCTCCATATGGTGTGATGAAACCGGTGGGTATGCTTTTGCGAACCGGGAAATCGATTCACTGTGTAGTTTGATCAAAAGATATCCTGACCGGATCCAATTGGTTACAACAGCTAGAGATTTAGAAATAAGTATTAACCAACAAAAACTGGCCGCAATGATTGGCGTAGAGGGTGGCCATATGATCGAAAGCCATTTAGATTATATTGATAGCCTCGAAAAGCGTGGAATGGCCTACCTCACGCTAACCTGGAACAACAGTACGCCATGGGCAAGTTCCGCTGCCGAAGAAACTTCAGGTAAAGTGAAGCCCGGAAATGCAGGATTAAACGATTTTGGAAAAGAGGTGGTTAAACGTTTGAATAAGCTTGGTGTAATGGTGGATTTATCCCATGTAGGCGAAAAAACCTTTTACGAAGCAATCAAAATTGCTAAAAAACCCGTAATTGTTTCACATAGTTGTGCCTATACTTTAAATCCGGTTCCACGAAATTTAAAAGACGATCAGATTAAGGCGGTTGGTAGAAACGGGGGAGTGATCTGCATTAATTTCTATAGCGGTTTTTTAGACTCTACTTTTAATACCAAACAAAAAGCTTTCTTTGAGAAATATGATAACGAACTTAAAATACTCACGGCCAAATACGGTAGAAATAATGCAATTGATACTTTAATCTTCAATCATCAGACAGAGGCAGAAACCATACGCCCACCGATTGCGCTAGTGATTAAACACATCAATCACATTGTAAAATTAATTGGTATTGATCATGTTGGTTTAGGCGCAGATTTTGATGGGGCAGAATCTTTCCCTTTAGGGATGAACAGTGTAGCTGATTATCCTAAAATTACCGCCGAACTGGTTAAAAACGGTTACTCAGAAAGCGATATTAAGAAATTCTTGGAGGTAATGTAATTCAGTTGATCAGGAAGAATAAAGGAAAGTAGTTTTGTCAAGGAAGCACAACTAAAAATGTTGGGCAGTAAGATGGAAACATCTGGCACTACAAATAAGGAGCGTTTTGCGCTTGCGGTGTGTACAACGATTTAATGCCTAACACGGCCGCTTATCGTCCGACTGTTAATAAGTAAACTATGTTGACAATGTACACTTGTTAACAATTGTTTAAAGCATTAAATTTGTATTACAATTAATGAATTTCAAACACACAATATAATGTCACAAGAAAACGAACACGTTCAGTGTTTAATTATCGGTTCAGGTCCGGCAGGTTATACTGCGGCAATTTATGCTGCAAGGGCTGATTTAAAACCAATTATGTATACTGGTATGCAAGCCGGTGGACAGCTTACGCAAACTACAGATGTAGAAAATTTTCCAGGTTACCCACAAGGAATCATGGGGCCAGAAATGATGGAAGATTTCCGCAAGCAGGCAGAGCGTTTTGGTACCGACATCCGTTTTGGGTATGTAAGTTCGGTTGATTTTTCTTCAACGCCACATAAAGTGGTGGTCGACGAAATTAAAACCATTACCGCCGATACCGTAATTATTGCAACGGGCGCTACAGCTAAATGGCTAGGTTTACCAAGTGAGCAGCAATACAATGGTTTTGGTGTTTCGGCTTGTGCGGTGTGCGACGGTTTCTTCTTTAAGGGACAGGATGTTGCCATTGTAGGTGCCGGAGATACTGCTGCTGAAGAAGCAACTTATTTAGCAAAACTTTGTAAAACCGTTCATTTATTGGTGCGTAGAGATGAGTTTAGAGCTTCTAAAGCAATGGTCAGCCGTGTGTTAGCAACGCCAAACATCGTGGTACATTACAACACCGAAACTCAGGAAATTTTAGGTAACGGTAAGAATGTAACTGCTGTTAAAGTATTGAACAATAAAACAGGTGTTGAATCTGATATCGCCGTGGAAGGTTTCTTTGTCGCTATTGGTCATAAGCCGAACACCGATATTTTTAAAGGTCAGTTAGATATGGATGAAACCGGTTATTTAGCGACTAAACCAGGTTCTACTTTAACCAACATCGAAGGTGTTTTTGCCTGTGGTGATGTGCAGGATATGTACTACAGACAAGCGGTAACTGCTGCAGGTTCTGGCTGTATGGCTGCGCTTGATGCAGAAAGATACTTAGCTGCTAAAGAGCATCCAGTAGTGGCGTAAGCATATTTTAATATAATTTTAGAAGGAGAAATCAGCAACGGTTTCTCTTTTTTTGTGGTGCGCCGGGCATGGCAATCGACTATAGGGTTAGAGTCCCGAACACGCTTAGCAGTAGGAAGTGTTAGCTAGAGACAAGGGTGTCGTGGGTGACTGCGAATCTGAAGGAAGTCC